>Ga0101944_10004275_pt1 | contig 18001 bp, 15 predicted proteins | sample DewCreD2012metaG_FD_75245 | JGI IMG/M metagenome (GOLD analysis project Ga0101944, IMG submission 75245) | Hot spring sediment bacterial and archeal communities from British Columbia, Canada, to study Microbial Dark Matter (Phase II) - Dewar... ... | reverse complement strand
TTCTGACATAATGCCCATAACACCCAAGCGGAAGGGAGGATACAAAACCGCTATGTTGAGATTTTGTAGAGGTCAGGCGAACCAGACGGTGGTAGCTGTGGTCTTGATAGTAGTAATCATTGCCGCCGCCGGGTTCATGATCTACCAGTGGAGATCGAGGAGCGCTCCTCCGGGAGGACCGCCGGTGGGAATGGAAGGCCAGCCGGGAGCTATGCCGCCCGGAATGCCGGGGACTATGCCGTCCCCGCTGCCGGGAGCGCCGAATCAGTCGGGATCAGCCCCGGGCGCTCTCCCGGGAGCGGTACCTGCGCCAGGAACGGCGCCGGCTGCTCCGGCAGGCCAGTAGCGAGACTCGAGGTTGGAAGTCCGAGGTTAGGGGTTCCAGCCTCTGACCTCTAACTTCTGACATCAGACCTTTCCTATGTCATTATTTCCGTCCCCGCGCAGGTGGGGATCACGGGAATCGAGACGCACGGGTTTACACCTGCAGCGCAGTGTGCTACACTAACAATAGATTGGAAGAGGCCGCTAGGGGTGCTCATGATGGCTGAGAAGTCCGGCCTGCTTGGTCGGGCTAACCCTTTGAACCTGCTCCGGATAATGCCGGCGTAGGGAGGCGGATAGAAAGCATCACCGCCGTAGATCCACCTAGCGGATTTGCGGCTTTTTCTTTTTTTGTGGACGATACGATGACTATACCACGGCATGCTATAGCCGGTGTCTATGTAGTCACTGATATGGCGCTCAGGCCGGACCGAAGTCATGAGGACATTGCCAGGGCAGCGGGGGTGTCACATCCGACCGTGTCGCGGGCGTTGAGCGACAGTCCGCTCATCAGCCAGGCGACCAAGGAGCGCATCCAGCGGCTGGCGCGCGAGATGGGCTATTCACCCAACGCCCTGGCACGGGGGCTGGTTACCCGGCAGACCTACTCGATCGGCGTGGTTGTCACCACGATCGCCGATCCCTTCGTGGCCGAGATCGTGCAGGGGATCGAGACGACGGCCCAGGATCACGGCTATACGGTGATCCTGTGCAATTCCGGCGCCGAGCCCGAACGTGAGATCGCGGCGGTGGAACTGCTGCGCTCGAAGCGCGTGGACGGGGTAATTGTGACCTCATCGCGCATCGGAGCGCTGTATCTGAATCACCTGGAACGGATTGGCGCGCCGATTGTGTTGATCAACAATCACAACGAACAGAGTGGGCGATACACGTTCAGCGTGTCGGTGGACAACCGCCATGGCGGCTGGCTGGCCACACAACACCTGGTGCAGCTGGGCCATCAGCGCATCGGTTATGTGACCGGCCCGCCCGACAGCAGCTCTGACCTGGATCGGCGTACCGGCTATGAGCATGCCCTGACGGAGGCCGGAATCGAGGTGGACGCAGCGCTGGTCATCCCCGGCACTGGCCGTCCGGAGGCGGGCGCGGCGGCTCTCGAAAAGCTATTGGCGCTGCACGATCCGCCCACGGCCGTCGTGTGTTATAACGATATGACAGCCATCGGGCTGGTGGCAGCCGCCCGGCAGCGGGGTCTGGGAGTGCCGCAGCACCTGAGTGTCGTCGGTTTTGATGACATCGTCTTCGCGTCGTATCTCGAGCCACCGCTGACGACCGTGGCCCAACCCAAGGTGGACATGGGCCGACGGGCGATGGACATGATGCTGGCGCTGATCACCTCCAGGTCGAGCGACGATCTGGACATCGCCGACACGGTCGTGCAGGGGCAGCTGGTAGTGCGGGGCTCGACCAGACGTCTCCCCGGAGTGGGTAAGCGGCGGACAGAGCGCGGCGGAAATTCCTAGCAGCGGATCGGGTTCAGCGCGGCGGTCTTCCTGCGAGACCGCTGAACTTCGTCGCAACGAGGTGCGAAAAGGGGGTCACGGATGACCAGACGTCTCAACATCGCGATCATTGGCGCCGGCCGCATCGGCCGAGTGCACGCCGAGCATCTGGCGCACCGCATCCCGGAGGCCAATGTGGTTGCCATCGCCGACGTGGTGCGCGCTGCGGCCGAGGAGTGTGCGGCGGCGCTCCACATCCCCTTCGTGACCGATGACCACCGGGCGGTGCTCACACGTCCGGATGTGGAAGCGGTGGTGATCTGCTCCAGCACCGACACCCACGCCCAGCTGATTGAAGCGGCAGCCGAGGCCGGCAAACACATCTTCTGTGAGAAACCGATTGACTACGACCTGCGCAAGATTGATCGGGCGCTGGCGGCGGTGGCGCAGGCGGGAGTCAAGCTGCAAATCGGCTTCAACCGACGTTTTGACCCCAGCTTCAAACGTGCCCGCGATATGGTTGCCGAGGGCAAGATCGGGGAACCACATCTGGTGCGCATCACCAGCCGCGATCCGGCGCCACCACCCATCGAGTACATCAAGGTGTCGGGCGGCATTTTCCTGGATATGACGATCCACGATTTTGATATGGCCCGCTATTTGATCGGCAGCGAGGTCGAGTCGGTGTATGCCGTCGGCGGTGTGCTGGTTGATCCGCGCATCGGCGAGGCGGGCGACGTTGACACGGCGCTGGTGACACTCCAATATGCCAGTGGCGCGCTGGGCAGCATTGACAACAGCCGCCGCGCCGTGTATGGGTATGACCAGCGCATCGAGGTGTTCGGTTCAGTTGGCGGCATCGTGGTGACCAACCGCACGCCCGACAATGCCATTCTGAGCGATGCGGAGGGGGTGCACGCCGCCCGGCCGCTGCATTTCTTCATGGAGCGTTACACCGAGGCGTTCGTCGCCGAGATGCAGGCTTTTGTGAGCTGTGTCCTGGATGACCGACCGCCGCCGGTGGGTGGAATGGACGGTCGCATCCCGGTGGTGATGGGGCTGGCCGCCTGGAAGTCCCTGCGTGAGCAGCGCCCGATGCGCCTGACCGAGATCGGTTAGAGACACGCCCGCGCGGTCGCTGGCCTGTCATTATCCAGGTATTGCAATTCTCAACCATCCCGCGCACTTTGTGCGGGACTAACCTGACAGGAAACGGAGGTTACACAATGAAGGGGTTGGTATTGGAGGCAACGTGGGATCCACGGCCCGACTATCCGCTCTCGGAGTGGGAGAAAGAGACGGGCAAGGCGATCACAGGCAGCAGCGTATGGCGCCGTCCCAGTCTGGGGGTGCGCGATTGGGCCGATCCCAGGCCTGGTCCGAACGATGTGCTCATTGCGGTTCAGGCGTGTGGCGTGTGTGGCTCTGATATGCACTTCTACGAGACCGACGCCGACGGCTATATCCTCTATCCCGGCCTGACCAAGTTTCCCACCATCCTCGGGCATGAGTTTTCGGGCAAGGTGGTGGAGGTGGGCAAAGATGTCAGCTCGCTCAAGGTCGGCGACATGGTCACTGTGGAGGAGATGATCTGGTGCGGACGCTGCATCCCTTGCCGCAATGGGTTCTTCAACCACTGCGCCAACCTGGAGGAGATCGGCTTCACCATCCCCGGCGCCTTCGCCAACTACATCGCCGTTGACGAGAAGTTCTGCTGGAAGATTGATGCCATTGCGGAGCGGCTCGGCGATGAGCAGCTGGCCTATCAGGTTGGCGCGCTGACCGAGCCGAGCGCCGTCTCGTACAACGCGATGTTCAATCGCGCCGGTGGCTTCAAGCCGGGCCACTACGTCAGTGTCTTCGGCGGCGGCCCGATCGGACTGGCGGCGATTGGCCTGGCCAAGGCGGCCGGCGCCGGGATGATCGTCGCCTTCGAGGTCTCTCCGCAGCGTCGCGAACTGGCCAAGAAGGTGGGCGCTGACTTTGTGTATGATCCGGCCGCTGTGAAGGTAGACGAGGTATTGATGGAGTTGAGCAGGGGTGAGGGCTTTAACTTCCACGTCGAGGCGGCCGGCGCGCCGGAACGGGTGCTGCCGCAGGTGGAGAAAGCCCTGGCAATCAATGCCAAGGTCACGCTCATTGGTCGTGCGGCCCAGAAGGTGCCAATGTATCTGGAGACGTACCAGGTGCGGCGGTCTCAGGTCTACGGTTCGCAGGGGCATTCCGGCGACGAGAACTTCCCCAACGTGATTCGTCTGGTGGCGTCGGGAAGGCTGGATCTGAGCCCCATCATCACCGCGCGTTACAAGCTGGACGATGTCGTGAAGGCGATTGACAAGTCGCGCCAACGCGCCGATGGCAAGATCATGGTGCTGCCCAACTGACAGCCCTCAGCGACGACGGTGAGGCGGTACAGGCGAGCGAGCCGGGCAAATGCCAGCGACCTGACTCGTTATGAATGTCAAAGGGGGTGATAACCACAGCCAGAATGATCTGCTCGCTACGACGGCCATGTTGACATCGAGAGTGATCCATTCAGTTCAGTATCCAGAAAGGGAGGGATAACCCATGATGCGCTCCAAGATCTTTGCAGTGCTGGCCCTGGTCACGGTGATGGCAGTGTTGGGCGTGTGGGCGCCGGCTCCGACGACGGCCGCCGGTCCGACGTTTGGTCTGGCTGTCCACTCCAATCCGGCTGAGGACGCCTTCTGGGCGGTCGTCGAGAAGGGCGCCAAGGATGCCGCGGCAGTGTACGGCGTGACGCTGAAGTCGGGCGGCAGTGGTGACCCGGTCGAGCAATCGCAACTGGTCGAGAACTACGTGGCCGACAAGGTGGACGGCATCATCGTCTCGCTCGCCAATCCGGATGCGCTGAAAGATGCCGTAACCAAGGCGGTTGCGGCGGGCATCCCGGTGATCACCGTCAACTCGGGCGTGGATGTCTACAAGGAGCTCGGCGCTCTGACCCACGTTGGTCAGACTGAGTTCGTGGCCGGCCAGGGGGCGGGTGAGAAGTTCAATGCGGCTGGTGCGAAGAAAGCGCTGTGCGTCATCCACGAAGAGGCGAACATCGGTCTTGAGCAGCGCTGCGACGGCCTGACGGACTCGTTCAAGGGTGAGGTCGAGCGGTTCAATGTGGCTACCACCGGTGTTCGCGATGTGGCCGGCACGGTGTCCGCGATCCAGAACAAGCTGATCGCCGACAGCAGCATTGACGCAGTCCTGTCGCTGAACCCGGTCATCGCTATGGCGGCGCGCGATGCCATCAAGGCGGCCGGCGGCAAGCAGATGCTGGCGACGTTCGATCTCAGCCCCGACGTGCTGGCAGCCATTGAAGCGGACGAGATGCTGTTCGCCATTGACCAGCAGCAGTATCTGCAGGGCTACCTGCCGGTCGTGTTCCTCTACCTGTACAAGACCAACCTGAACACGGTCGGTGGCGGTCTCCCGGTTCTGACCGGCCCTGGCTTCGTGGACAAGAGCAATGCGGCTCAGGTGAAGGACCTGTCGGCGCAGGGCACCCGCTAGACTGACGCGGACGAATGGGGTTGACAGCGTGCGGGACGGAGGCGACTCCGCCCGTCGCACGGACGCTCTCCGGAGCGTATGCCGGGCGGGTGGCGGCGGCAACCCGCCCGGCAGCATTCCCGGACCAACTGAAAGGAGATGCGGCGCATGACGCTACAGGCAGACACGACCACGCCAGGCGCCGATGAGCGGTTGGTGCAGGTTGGAGTTGTTCGGGGTATCTTTCGGCGAGTTGAGATCGGCGCCCTGATCGGCGCTGTGGCGGTGTGGTTACTGTTCGCTGCTGTTGCGCCGGGCAACTGGCTGTCGGTGACCGGCGTCGCGCGCATTCTTGATCCGGCCTCGACGCTGGGCATTATGGCCATCGCGGTGGCGCTGCTGATGATCGGCGGCGAGTTCGATCTGTCCACTGGCGTCATGACCGGATCAGCCGGGCTTGTGGCGGGCCTGCTGTCGACCCGGATGGGCTGGAATCTGTGGCCGGCGATGGGGGCGGCGTTGATCTTTGCTTTGGCCGTCGGTTATCTGAACGGAATGATGGTCACCCGGACCGGGTTGCCCAGCTTCATCGTCACATTGGCGACGTTTTTCGCGCTGCGGGGCGCCAACGTTGGCGTCACTCGGCTGGTCACCGAGCAGGTGTATGTGGGTGGCATTGACAAGACCGAGGGTTTCGAGCTGGCGCGTCTGGTGTTCAACACCGGCATAGATGTGTTCGGCATCGAGTTCAGAAGCTCGATCATCTGGTGGGTGGTGATTGCTGTCATAGCCAGCTGGGTACTGTTGCGGACGAAGTACGGCAGCTGGATCTTCGCCACGGGCGGGGACGCCAACGCAGCGCGCAATGTAGGTGTGCCGGCCACGCGCGTCAAGATCACCCTCTTTATGACCACAGCCGCCGCGGCGTGGCTGGTTGGTATGATGAACATCGTCCGGCTGCGCTCGGCAGTTGCCAGTCAGGGCATCGGTCAGGAGTTCATCTACATCATCGCGGCCACCATTGGCGGCTGTCTCCTCACCGGCGGTTATGGCTCTGTGATCGGTGCCTCTATCGGGGCCATCATCTTCGGAATGGCCCAGGTGGGCATCGTGTTCGCCGGTTGGGATACTGACTGGTTCTACAGCTTCCTGGGCGTGATGCTCCTGGCGGCGGTTCTTGTTAACAAGTACACCCGGCAGCGAGCCCAGGAAATCAGCCTGGCCGCTGCCAAGGCCCGGACGGAAGGATAGATCCGCTCATGGCGCAGACGCAACCACAGCTCGAAGTGCGCAACATCTCCAAGATGTTCGGCAGCGTGATCGCGCTCAGCAACGTGTCGGCTGCCTTCTATGCCGGTGAGGTCACCTGCCTGCTGGGTGACAACGGTGCTGGCAAATCCACGCTCATCAAGATTCTGTCCGGCGTGTATCAGCCCACCGAAGGCGATTACATCTTTGAGGGCCGCAAGGTGCTGCTCAACTCGCCGCGTGAGGCGCTGGCAATGGGCATCGCCACGGTCTATCAGGATCTCTCCCTCATCCCCTTGATGTCGGTGTGGCGCAATTTCTTTCTCGGCTCCGAGCCCGAGAAACGCTGGGGCCCATTCAAGAGCTATGACATTGCCCTGGCCAGACGGGTTGTGCGGGATGAGCTCAAGAAGATGGGGATTGTGGTGCGCGATACGGATCAGCCGGTCGGGACTATGTCGGGCGGCGAGCGCCAATCCATCGCCATCAGCCGCGCCATCTACTTCGGGGCGAAGGTGCTGATCCTGGACGAACCGACCGCAGCGCTCGGCGTCAAGCAGGCCGGAATGGTGCTGCACTACATCGTCCAGGCCAAGCGGCGCGGTCTGGCGGTTATCTTCATCACCCACAATCCCAACCACGCCTGGCCGGTGGGTGATCATTTCATCATCCTGCGGCGCGGTCGCGTCCTGGGCGACTATCGCAAGGATGAGATCACCCAGGCCGACTTGATGAATCTGATGGCTGGCGGTGAGGATCTGCTCAAGCTACAAGAGGAGCTGGCGATGTTGCAGGAGCAGCCGCTCGAAATGGCGACGGAGGTTTAGATGTACCACAAGCTGTTGGTGCCGGTGGATGGGTCACCTTTTGCCAATCGGGCTGTTGACGCGGCCATTGAGCTGGCGAAGTGCTGGAATGCCTCGATCCTGCTGGTACACGTCATTCGGGATCTGTCGCTACCGCGCGAAATACTGGAAATGATCGCCGCCGGCGAGATCACCGCGGGTCGCCTTCAGATCCTCAAGGACTCAGCGGCCATCATTCTCGACAATGCGGCCGGCCGCTGTCACAAGGCTGGCCTGACTGACGTGAGCAAGGAGTGCCTGCGCGGCGACCCTCCGACCATGATCCTTGAGTATGCGGTGCAGAACGGTGTTGACCTGATCGTGTTGGGCCAGCGCGGTTTGCAGCCGCACAATGACCTGTTGGGTGGTGTGGCCCGCAAGCTGGTCAACATCACTACCATTCCGTGCCTGGTGGTGACGTGACGGGGACGCCAGGATAAGCCGCGCGGCGTGGTTGGGCGTTCACGGTGTGGCGAGCGACGCGGAGCCGCTTGCCAGGATGGCGCGACACCTCCGCGCCAGGAGCCAGTGCACCGGGATCAGCAGCCACAGGTTCGGCGCCGCATAGAAAATGGCCGCTGTGGTGACCAGAAGGCTGACTGCGACGGCAGCCCGGCCGTTTAGCTCGCGGCACAGCCAGGTCTCGACCAACACCAGCAAGACCCCGCCGACCACGGCAAGGTAGAGATCATCGGTCAGCACCCACACAGCCGCGCGGTAGAAAGCCCAGTGAACGGCGGCATAGGCCACGTGGGAGAACCCGGGCGAGTTGACCGACGTGCCCGCATTCCGCGGCCGCCGGAACGCCGCTCCGACGTCCAAGGTAGCGTAGTGACGGTAGAGCGACCAGATGACCGCTATGAGGATTGCCATCGCAGCTGAGCTGGCGGCCAGACGACCCAGATCGGGTAGCCACGATTGCAACAGCAGCGCCCAAGCGGAGCGCAGCCATTCCAGCGGATGATTGGTGCCGGGAATAAGGGCCAGATTGCTCAGGCGCTCCAGGCCCGTCAGCCCCAGGTAGCGAGCGGGCAGCACCGCACTCATGAGCGCGGCATAGGGCAAGCCGACATAGTAGAGGAACCGCAACGTCGCCGCGGATGCCCCACTGGTGAGGCGCTGCAGCCAGGTCGGTGCGCCGTCGCGCGAGGCAGTCAGCCGCGCCGCGACCACGCGCAGCAGGAGTGCGGCCACAATGTAGGCGATGATGTGCCAGCGCGGGTCAATCAAACGGGGGTGCTCCAGCGCGTCACAGGCAGCTCCAGGTGAACAAGCGTGCCAGCGCCAGGATGCGATTCGATTGTCAGCCGGCCACCCAGGTACTCGGCACGGTCCTCCATATTCAGCAGGCCCATATGGCCGGCCTCACGCCGCTTGCGTGCCGCCTCGACATCGAACCCGTCGCCGTCGTCCTGCACGTCCACTGAGAAGGTGTTGTTCTCGACGCGGAGTCGAATGAGGACGGTCCTGGCATGCGCATGTTTCTTGGCATTGCCGACGGCCTCCTCCACGATGGAGAAGACCACCCCCTCAGCGTCCTTCTCGAGCTGACCCCGATAGCCCTGGGCATCCACCTGGACGCTGAGGCCTTCGGTCTGCCGCAGCCGCTCGGCGTATTGACGCAGCGCCGCCACCAGGCCACGCGTCTCTAGAATGACCGGGCGCAGCGTGAAGAGCATCATGCGGACTTCCTGAGTGGCCTTGCGCGCCAGTTCCTCGATCTGGGCCAATTCCTCAGCCACTTTCTCGGCTGGCTGATTCTTTTCGATCATCAGTCGAGTGTAGTTCAGGCGCATCGCGATTGCCGAGATGGACTGGGTGGGTCCATCGTGCAGCTCGCGTGCCAACTTGTGACGCGCATCGGCCTCTTTTTCCAGGATGCGACGCTGCTCAGCCTGCAGATTCTGATACAGCTGGGCATTCTTCAAGGCCAACGCTGCCTGATGACAGAAAGTAGACAGCAGCTCGGCGTGCTCGACATCGAAGTAGTCAGGCTGAGGACTGGCCAGGACAACGACGCCGAAGATGTCGAAGCCGGCTCTAAGGGGCACACACAGTGCGGATTGGGCGTCTCGCGTGCAGATCAACTGACTGAGTATCGGGTCGTTGGCGGCGTCGTGAGCAAGACACGGCTCGGCGTTGTAGACGGCGTGGGCGATCATGTCGCTCTTGCCGCTCACCAACCGGTTCTCGTCGGCGCGGGGTATGTTGCGACCGGCATGCACCCGCAGCTGCTCGTAGTCACCCTCCCGCTCGAAAAGCATCACCAGGCCGACCAGGGTGCTGTCCACTTCATCGGACTCATTCATGGCGATCATACTCAGTTCGAGCATCGTGCGCAGCACGCGCTCGTAGCTGAGCGTGGCGCTCAGCGTCATCGCCATCTCGCGCACCACGGTAGCACGTTTGTTGGCGCGCCGCAGCCGCTCCAGCTCGGCCATTTCCGTGCTCGATGGAACATCGTGGAGTTTGGCGATCGGCACACCCCGACGCAGCAATCCCGCGACGACGGCGGCACCTCCCAGCACGACGACGTTGACGCCAAGCAGGAAGAGGTCCTCGACTCGAGTCAGGTCGCGGTTGATGGCGGCTGTGCCAGCATAGGTCATCACGATGGGCACGACGGCGGCCAGACCGGCCATCAGGCCGAAGCTGAGGGCCGACGACAGCACCGGGAAGAGCGCCACCGGCAGGAGCGGGCTGCGCCAGCCACCGGTTACCGCCACCATCAGACAGGCTACCATCAGGTCCAGGAAGAGGCCGGCGGCCCGCACCCGCAGCCGATATGAACCGGAGTACAGCGCCACCACGTGGACGATGTTGTGGAGAACCGCAAAGCCGATGACCAAGTCAAGTGGCAGGAAGGATCGGGGTGCGGCGGCCGGATTGAGCCACGCCAGCAGAAACGCCAGCGCCAACCACGGCCAACGCAAATAGGAGATGATCCAGTCAACCGTGAGGTTGCTCCAGGCGCTGGCAAGTGCGTCCTGTTCGCCCGGACGAGGCTTGGTCGGGTGCTGACCGGCAAGACCTTCCGCGCTCATGAGCTTGTGCTCCGCAGCATGCGGCATAGGTGTGATCCAGTGCGTCTAAGACCGAAACTAGCACAGAGCGGGGAAAAAGGCAAGCCAGCCGCAAGCCGGTTAGCCTGCGCCTACAACAACACGATGGCGATTCCGGCCAATGTGATCGCAGCACCCACCAACGAGTTGACCGTCGGCGTCTGTCCCAGCATGAGGGCGCCGAGCAGCACACCGCCCGTGACTTCCTGGGTCGCAATCAGATTGACATAAGTTGCGTGGGTGCGGCGAATGGCGGCGTTGTACAGCGTGTGACCGATTCCAAGCGGCAGTGCCCCCGACACGAACAGCGCGCCGACCTGGCGCAGTCCATAGCCAGCAGGGGTCCAGCGTGCAAGCGCTGTTGGCAGCAGCCACAAGCCGGCCGCTGCGTAGGTGGCGAATGCATAGGTGAAAAGCGGATAGCGCTTGCGCTGGGAACGGCCAATCACCGAGTAGAGACCGAAGGTAATGGCCGAGATCAGCGCCAGACCATCGCCGATGAGCATCCGTCGGTCCAACGCCGGCTCGAAGCCAACCAGGACAGCTATGCCGACCAGGACGACGACGATGCCCACGTACTTGCGCGACGCAATCGGCTCCTTGAGAAACCAGGCTGAGAACAGGGTGACAAAGATGGGCGCCGTGTAGGTGACCGTCAGGGCGTGGGCAATGGTCGTGAAGCTGAGGGCTGCAATATAGCCCAGGAAATGCAGACCGGTGACCAGTCCAAAGAGCACGAATCGGACTGGATCAGACCGTTCGTAGCGAGGCAGACGGCCCTGTAGAGTTGCCAGCAGCAGCACGGTCAGCGCGCCGGCCAGCATTCGCCAGAAGGTCTTCTCGTAGGGCGACAGCGGGTCCGCCAGCAGCATGAGCACGGGACTGGTTGAAAAGGTGGCCACGGCGGCCACCGCCAGCCACAACCCGCGCCGCTCACCGGGTGGCATTGGATGTGCCGCCGTCAGGCGTTCAACGCCGCCAGCACTGCGTCGCCGATGGCGCGAGTGCCCACGGCTGCCTGGCCGGGTGCGGCGAGATCGGGTGTGACGATGCCGCGCGCCAGCACCTGCCGCACGGCGCCTTCAATCGCCGCCGCAGCTTCCGATTCTGCCCAGAAATGGCGCGCCAGCAGTGCCACACTGAGCACGGCGCCCAGTGGATTGGCAATGCCCTGGCCGGCGATGTCGGGCGCGGCGCCGTGCACCGGCTCGGCGATGGCGCAAGCCTCGCCCAGACTGACCGACGGCGCCATTCCGAGCCCGCCCGCCATCGCTGCCGCCAGATCGGACAGGATGTCGCCATACAGGTTGGGCGTGAGGAGCACCTGGTAGCGCTCCGGTTGACGCACCAGATTGTAGGCCACTGAGTCGACCAACCCCTCGTCGGTGGAGACGTCGGGAAACTCACGGCCGACGGCCAGACAGGTCTCACGCCACAGGCCGTCGCTCACCCGCAACACGTTGGCCTTGTGCACGATGGTCAACCGCCAGCCGTGCCTGGCGGCCAGCCCGTAGGCCAGGCGTGCCACCCGTTCCGAGCCGCGTCGGGTGATGATGCGTTCGGCGATGGCTGTCTCACCTTCCAGCCGCTCGCGACCGGTGTAAAGGCACTCGGTGTTCTCGCGGACGATGAGCAGTTCCAGTCCTGGCCGTGCGCCATGCACCGGCCAGGCGTTGGACGGACGCAGGTTGGCAAAGACATCCAGTTCCCGCCGCAACGCCACGATCGGGCTCCGGTAACCGGCCACGGGGTGCGAGGGCGAGGCGACGGCGCCGAAGAGCACCGCGGCGGCGTCGCGCGCGGCCGCCAGCGTCGCTTCGGGCAGCGCCACGCCGCACTGCTGAAAGGTGTCCCAGCCGGCGTCGGCGAAAATCAGTTCCACGTCCGGCAAAACGGCTCGAAGCACTTCCACCGCGACGGGAATTACCTCGGCCCCGATGCCGTCGCCAGGGATGACACACAGGCGATGAGCGGTCATTCGATCTCCAGGCTCTGCTTCAGATGCGGAATCAGGCCGCCAGCGTTCAGGATGCGCTGTACCGATGGCGGGAAGGGGGGAAAGGTGAAGACGCCCGCAGGACAGATGATGCGTCCCGCCGCCACGTCAATCCTCACCGTCTGGCCGGTCTCGATTGCGGCGGCAGCGGCGGGACAGACGATGGCTGGCAACCCGGCGTTGATGGCATTGCGGTAGTAGATGCGGGCAAACGAGGCGGCGATGACGGCACCGACGCCGGCAGCTTTCAGGCAGGTGACGGCCTGTTCACGCGAACTGCCACAGCCCCAGTTGCGGCCGCCCACCACCACATCACCCGGCTGCACCTGACTGGCGAAAGCCGGGTCGAGGTCCTCCAGAGCGTGCGTCGCCATATCAGCCGGCTCGGTCACCGTGTAGGTGTACTTGCCGGGAAAGATGACGTCCGTGTTGATGTTGTCCCCGTATTTCCACGCGCGTCCGACAATTTCCATGGTTTCCTCAGTCGTGACCTCTTGTTCCCGCGAAAGATACTGCAACTGGCCCACATCACCCCCCTGCCCAATCTCCGCCCGCGGAGAGGGGGTCAGGGGATGAGGGACACGCCGCCGTTATTTTCATGCGTCAATAGTGGCGGCCCGCCTCAGTGGGCAACTCCCTGCCGCCCGTTCGTGCCCTGGCGAGGGGGGAGTTCCCCATAAGCGGCTGCACACCAACAGGGCATGAAAATGGCAGGGGATGGCCGAGCTGGGGCTCGGCGCTCCCAGACCGGCTGCTGCGGAGACTACTTGCTGTCTGCAATCGGCTATTTTCACAGGGGAAATTCATAATTCTCCCGGATGTGTGATCCGTCCGGTGACGGCGCTGGCAGCCACCACTGCCGGGCTGGCCAGATAGATCTCGGCATCGCGGGTGCCCATGCGGCCGCGAAAGTTGCGGTTGGCGGAGCTGATGGTGACCTCGCCGGGCGCGGGCACACCGAGATGATTGCCCATGCACGGCCCGCAACCAGGCGTGCCGAGCACGGCGCCGGCTTCAAGCAGCGTCGCCAGATAGCCCAGCCGCAGCGCCTCCTGCAAGATGCGCCCCGACGCGGGGATCACCAGCAGCCGCGTGCCCGGGTGCACCCGTCGGCCGGCCAGCACCCGCGCTGCCACGGCCAGGTCCTCGATGCGGGCATTGGTGCACGTGCCCAGGAAGGCTTGCTGGACGCGCACACCGGCCACCCGCGACAGCGGCACCACGTTATCCACCGTGTGGGGGCAGGCCACTTGCGGCTCGATGGTCGTGGCGTCAAAGTGGTACTCGGCCGCGTAGGTGGCATCCGCATCGGGGTACACGGCGCGGGCGAAGAACTGGCCGGCGAGCTCGGGTGCGTGTGTCTCGGTGGCCCGCCGGAACCAGGCCAGAATCACCTCGTCGGCGGCCATCCACGCATTCTTGACGCCCATCTCGGCCATCAAGTTGGGCAGGACGAAACGGCTGTCCATTGACAGCGCCGTGATGCCATCGCCGTGGAACTCCACCGAGGCATAGTTGCCCCCTTCGACGCCGAGCTGGCCGATGATGTACAGCCCCAGATCTTTGGCGGTGACCCAGGGGCCGAGTGTGCCGGTCACCGTGATCTTGATGCTCTCGGGCACGCGCAGCCAGATGCTGCCGGTGGCCCAGATAGCCGCTGCTTCGCTGCGCCCGATCCCGGCCCCGAAAGCACCCAGCGCGCCGTAGTGGGTGCTGTGGCTGTCGGCGCCCAGGATAAGCAGGCCGGGGCGCACCAGGCCCTCCTCACACAGCACCTGATGGCAGATGCCGCGACCGACATCGTAGAAGTGGGTGATGCCCTGTTCGGCCACGAAGGCGCGCACCTCGGCGTGGTTCTGGGCGTGTTGGGTGGTCGGCGCCGGGGCAGCGTGATCGAGCGTGATCGCCAGCCGGTCGGGATTCCGGACACGCGCCTGGCCCAACTGCCGCCACGTCTTGATGATGGCGGCGCTGTTGTCGTGGGTCAGCACCAGGTCGGGGCTGGCATCCACCACCTGACCCACCTGGACCTCGGCCAGGCCGGCATTGCGTGCCAACACCTTCTCAGCGAATGTGTGTCCCATTGAGTGTCTCCAGAGTCTCGCCGGGCTGACGCATGTCAAGCCGCTGGGTGACCGAGTCACGGTAAGGCTCCGGGATATCGAGCCGGCGCAGGTTAAACTCGCGCTCCGCAATGTCCACCAGCGCCTGTCCGGCGGATACGTCCGGTCCTAAATCGTAGGCACGCGCCTTGAACACGCGCGTGATCTCCTTCGCGGTTTCCTCGTCAATCTGGAAGTACTTGATCTCCTTCAAGAAGTAGTAGATCACGTTCCAGCCGCTCAGCGGACCGAGCAGGATTTCCGACTCGGTCACGCCGAATTGATCGAGCGGATGGGCCTCATACGTGCTGTGATCGTTGAGCACTGCCTTCTGGTGCACGCCGGCGGTGTGCGTGCGGTTGGTGAGGCTCACCGGTTCCTTGGACTGCACCAGCTTGTTCAGCTTCGACGCCAGGAGCACATTGATGGGATAGGAACCGCGCAGGTTGTAGCCCTCCAGCCGGTCGTACTCCCGGTCCACGAACAGGTTGAAGAGCAGCGCCGTCATCGAGGTGATCCCGGAGCGTTCCCCGATCCCCAGGACGGTGGTATTGACGTAGCGGACGCCCGCCCGCACGGCTTCGAGGGCGTTCACCAGGGCGAACCCTCGATCGTCGTGGAAGTGGCCCTCCAGGTCAACGCCGGGGTAGCGCTGGCGCAGCGCGGTCACCTGACGCACCACCGACGCGGGGGTGGCAATGCCGACGGTATCGGGGGCACCCAGCCGGTGCACCAGCGGCGCGATTTCGTCATAGACGCGGAAGAGGTGTTCCTGACGGGTGCGGAAGGCATCCTCGCCACTGAAACGCAGGATGAGGTGGGGATAGTCGTGCCGCACCTGTTCGATGAGGCTGCGCGCGCGGGGTATGATCTCGGCCAGCTCCTTGCCGTGGCTGGCATCGCGGGCGTGCGATGAGGTTCCGATGTAGAAGTTGAGACCGTCGAACCCGGCATTGACGGCCGACTCGACATCGTCCGGGTGGCAGCGCACGTGAGCCAAGAGAAAGGTGTAACCCTTCTGTGTGATCAGCTCGTCGCGCACGGACTGGATGGCGGCGAAATCGTCGCGTTCCTGGGGGCTGACGATCGGTGCAAACAGCTCGATGAACTTGACACCGTAGATGATGAGGGCGCGCACGATCTCCATCTTGTCGGTCTGATTGAAGTAATACTTGTAGTGGTCGTGCAGCAGCGATGTTTGTGAGCCCTCACGCAGCGTCGTATCAATGATCTCCAGTGGCCGCGCGATGTAACGATTGAACTGGAATGGACTATCCGGTGTCATGCCTTGCTCCCTCCCGCGAGCCAGACGAGAACGTCTTGATGCCCGCCGGGGTGACTATTGTTGTAGCGCCGCCAGGGCGTGTCGGAGCACCGCGATGGAGCGCAGGTACTCGGCCAGGCTGATGTGTTCGTCCGGCGTGTGATCCAGAGCCGAGTCGCCCGGTCCGTAGGCGACGATCGGCACGTTCCATACCGGACCGACAACGTTCATGTCCGAGGTGCCGGTCTTGAGCACAAAGCGGGGACGGCCACCGCTGGCGCGGATGCCCGCCAGGCAGGCGCGCACCAGTGTTGTGTTCTTGTCGCTCCGGTAGGCCACCTCGGGCGCGTAAAAGACGATGCGGTCTCCGGCCGCACAATTCTCTCCCCATCCGACGGTCAGGTTCAAGCCGCATCGCTCAACGGTCCGCTGGATCGCCCCGGCGACCGAAGCGGGCGCCAGATGGGGTGGCAGACGCAGTCCGATGGTCATTTCCACCTCGCACCACGCGCCGTCGTCACGCGTGGCGATGTGGCGCAGCGATGGGTCCAGGCGGTCGAAGGCGCCCGGACTCTCCCCGCCACTATCGTGATCGTCTCCGGAGCGGTGGGCGTTCTGCGTGTCACAGTGCTCTACTACCGCATTCCAGACGGCCACCGCCTGTTCGGCGGGCAAAGCGCCGCGCCCGGCCGAATGCGAGAAGGGCGCTCGCCAGTGCAGGTCAGCCATCAAGCGCCCCTTGTAGCCCAGAGTGATGCGGTCCCAGCCACTCGGCTCGCCGATAATACACACCTCCGGTGGAGTCCACTCGGTCAGCAGGTGGCGGGCGCCGCGACTGGAGGCCGCTTCCTCCTCAACGGCGCCGACGACGCTGATCTGCCAGTCGTCGCTGACCTCGACCGCGGCGACAGCCGCCACAAAGGCACACAGGGCGCCCTTGGCATCCACCGTGCCGCGGCCGGTGAGCGTGTCATCGTCGCAGTGCACCGGAAGCTGGCCCGGGAATGTATCTATGTGGCCGAGCAACAGGATGCGCCGGGCGCCGGTGCCCCTGTGTCCTACGGCATTGCCGACGGCGTCCACCGCCGCTGCGAAGCCGTGCGCGTTCATCCAGTCAACCAGCCATTCCGCAGCGGCACGCTCCTCGCCCGAAGGACTGGGGATGCTGACTAACGACCGCAACAGATTAATTGCGTCCGCGTCGGTCACGATCCGTCCCATCCTGTGCCCGACCTCACGCCGCGGTGGGGTTCACTCCGTCTCTCCCAACACCTGCTCGAAGCGTTGCACGACCGTGTCCAGCTGCGCTTCGCTGATGATCAGGGGCGGCAGGAAACGCACGGTGGTGGTGCCGGCCGGCATGGCGAGCACACCGTGCTCCATCAGCCCTCGCAGCACCCCTGCGGCTCCCGACCCACCTGGCGACTTGGCCCGTGTGCGCAACTCCACTCCCACCATTAATCCCATGCCGCGCACCTCGCGCACCAGCGGATGGCCTCCCAGGGTGGCGCGCAGATTGGCGATGAAGCGCTCACCCAGACGGGCCGCCCGTCCCGGAAGGTCGTCTGCCACCATCGTTCTCAACACGGCGCGGCTGGCAGCGCAGGCCAGCGGGTTGCCGCCAAACGTGGAGCCATGGACGCCTGGCGGCAGCGTGCCCAGCGCCTCCCGCCAGACGACCGCCCCCATCGGCACGCCCCCGCCCAGCGCCTTGCCCAGACACAGCAGATCCGGCACCAGTCCGTAGTGGTCACCGGCAAACCAGCGGCCGGTGCGGCCCAGGCCCGTCTGCACCTCATCTACGATAAGCAGTACCTTGCGCTCGTTGCACAGGGCCCGCAAACCGACAAGATACTCCGGCCCGGCCGGATGCACGCCGCCCTCACCCTGGATCACCTCAATGAGCACGGCCGCCGTGTCCTGGGTTATCGCTGTCGCCATGGCGTCGAGATTGTTGTAAGGCACGTGAGTGAAGCCAGGCACCAGTGGCATAAATGGCTCGCGGTACTTTGCGTTCCAGGTGGCGCTCAGCGCCCCCAGCGTGCGTCCGTGGAAGCCACGCATCGTCGCCACGATGCCAGGTCGGCCGGTCCACAGGCGCGCGAACTTGATGGCCGCTTCATTGGCCTCGGCGCCCGAATTGCACAGGAAGACGCGTTTCAGGTCACCGGGGGTGTGGGCCGTCAGTTC
>Ga0101944_10004274_pt1 | contig 18003 bp, 11 predicted proteins | sample DewCreD2012metaG_FD_75245 | JGI IMG/M metagenome (GOLD analysis project Ga0101944, IMG submission 75245) | Hot spring sediment bacterial and archeal communities from British Columbia, Canada, to study Microbial Dark Matter (Phase II) - Dewar... ... | reverse complement strand
TCAATGTACATTCCTTTTTGACCGAGGTCTTTAAGTTTTTCCCAGTTTCGTTTTGCATATTCAAGGCTGTTTTTTGAATTCAGAATGTAGCATTGCCGTTCGGACCAGATTCCTCCTGTCATAAGACGTCCATGCAGGTTGATGTTAACCCCTTTGGGAAAACTGGGAGAAGTTTCGTAAATATCCTGGTAGTTGTCGTGCAGCATGGTAAAATAGGAACCCTCTTCGCCGCATGCTTTTTTCAGGTCATCGATGCTGCCAAGCAAAGGTTCCGGTGGCCACACATCAGGATGAGAAGCATCATATCCGTCTTTTATCCAGCCGGCCAGGTAAAGCGCTCCCTTCTTCAAACCCTGCCGTTTTGCTTCCTGAAAAAGTTCCCTTGCTTCATGAAAAGTAAAAAAGACCTTTGCCTGCTTGATTTCTTTTCTTAACTCATCATTTAAAGGAATCAATTGTTCTTCAATATCCTTTTCCCTTCTTTTTGCATAGGCAAGAAAAACAATAAACAAACGCCCTCCTATGAGACAATTCAACTGCGGAAGTTGCTGGACTTTTTCCCTGAGAGAACGGAACAAGCCTTTTTCGATGGCCCACCGGCGATACCTCTTCGCCATTCCGATGTATCCGTTTTCGGTAAAGCAATAACGAAGAGAGCGGGGAGTCCAGCGGTTGAGGCTTTTCAGCCATCCTGAAGAAAGAGTGAGCGCCATGCCAGTAATGCAACTGTCGGCCCAGCCTTCCTCGAAAATAGCCATCCAGCCTTTATCCCCCTGTAACCCTCCAAACCACCGCATGTTGATGTGACTATACAACTTATATACATAACGGTGCCATTCATTGAAAGGCTTTTTGATCCATAGTCCCTGACTGGCGGGAAGAATTAAACTTTCCGAAAAAATAGGAGGAGGGAAAACAAGACTGGGAATTTGTTCGTCTACATGTAAAAGTTTGAACACAATCTCATCCTTGTCGAGTATATACTGGCACCGGATTTTACCCATCACTTCCTGCTGGCGTCCCAGCATGGTGTATTCCAGACAATCGTCCTTTGCTTCGCCCACAAAACGGGCAGGGTATTGTTCACACACCGACCTGTCGTGACGTATCCACACATGACCCACATCCAGCGGACCTTCCTCCTGCATGGCCACAGGGCCTGTTTTCCACAGCACATTCCTTTGCTTGTCTGTAATTTCAAAAGAAGCATCAGAGTACACTGTAAGTTTAAGAAAGATGTTCTCAACCGTTTGCAGAACATGCTTTTCTTTTATTTCCCCTCTGTAATATTTAAGACGGGGTAACGCAGTATTTTCGCTGCAGGATGTTGCCGTTGTGGCCACGCCTGCAGAAACTCCTGCCAGACCGGCAGTTTTAAGAAAATCACGCCGTTTCATTGACTTGTAATTTTTTAATGTTTTTTATTTTTCTATGTAATAATCATAAGCTTTCAGTTTTATTCCTTCCACTTCACGCTGCCTGTGATCAAAATTTACCACAATCCTGTAACGGTTGCCATAAATGGCTTCTTCTACTTTTTTATCCTCGGTAAGAAAGCAGTGAGAAGTCATTTCCTCCATCCCGGTTAAAGCATGCCATTCATCCACATGATATGAATTTTTAAATTCTTCATCGGTATAATGCCAGTTTCCCCATCCGGTGGTATGATCAGTACGGTACGATTTGCCTTCGCCAAATTCACGCGGCACCCAGAAACGGAGGAAATTTCCATATAACATGTCTTCAAGCCAGCTGGGATAAGGTGTCTCAGGACAAAAAACATCATAACGGCTTGTAAAGGCACAATCATGAAAGACAAGCTGCCATAGAGGGATGGTTGTTCCTTCCTTTCTTTTCTGGCGGTGTTCAAACCAATGGATCACCGGCACAACAAAATCACCGAAATTTTCACTCCCCACAAGCAGATGATTGTCATAAAATATCTTCAGCAACTCGTATTTATATTGCATGTCCTGCAAACGGGTTTGTTCATTGCCTTTTTCATACGATTCATACAAGGCATTGCATGCGGTGGTGTCAACAAAATATCCCGAAGGATTAAGGGTTTTTACATATTCCCGGTTTCTTCTGGCATAGCGTACACTATCCCTTGAATTTGTCATGTAACATTGATGACCGTTGGCCCACAGTCCTCCCGACATCAACGTCCCATCTTTTCTGACAATGACTCCCTTTGGGAAAGAAGGAGTCAGCGGATAAAAATCCTGATAGTTGTCATGCAAAGCTGTAATGTATTCATGACGGAGATCCATGATGGCTTTCAGTTCGCCGATGGTTCCCAGTTCAGGATCCGGAGGCCAGATGTCGGGGTGAGTACTATCCATCCCCCCGTGCATCCATCCACGCAAAAGGATCATCCCTTTTTTAAAACCCATTTTTTCCCTGGCCAGATTGACTTTATCCAGCACCTGCCGGAAAGTAAAGTTAAGGTTCTTTTTTCTCCATGCCTCAAAATCGGATTCTTTAATCCAGTATTCATCCCTGCTTGTTTCATAACCAGGGCCGTAAAGATTCATAAACTGCAGTGCCCTGCCTCCAAGCATTTTGTCTACTTCAGGATTTTCTTCCCTCTTTTCCCTCAGTGTTTTCAACATTCCTTTTTCAAGGGCATAGCGGCGGTATTGCTTGGCAATACCCACATAGCCTCCTCCCGTGAAACAATACTGAACACGGTAATGGCTTTTCCACTGTCCCATTGAACGAACCCAGGCAGGAGCAATTTGTCCATTCACCAGCATGGCTCCTGCATCGGCCGTATTTACATCAAAGGCACACAACCACCCTTTTTCCCCGCTAAGACCGGCAAAAAAGCGCATCCCGAGGGAACTGAAAAACTGCAGGTACATCCGTTGAAAAATATTCACCTCGTCATTTTTCAACCATTGTCCTCCCTCGATGGGCAAGATCAGCGATTCACTTTCAAAGGGGGGAGGAAAAACAAGGCTGGGAAGGGAATCGTCTGCTTCAAGCAGTTGAAACACCAACCATTCCTTTTCAAGTGTATAACGGCAAAGAAATGTTCCCCGCTGCAGATGCTGGCGGTCATACACCACAAAACGGAAATTGTCGCCTTCCTTTTTACCGGCAAAACGCGCAGGATATTGTTCTCCCATGGCACGCTCCCGGCGCGACCATAGTTTGCCTTCGTCTATCACTGTCTCATCCTGAATGGCGGCAGCAAAAGTTTTCCATTCGTGATTGTTTTTTTTATCCACTGCCCTGATGACTCCATTGGACAAGATTTCGACTTTCAGGTTTTCATTCTCCAACCATTGCAATGTCTCTGTCGTGGCAGGAGGAGAAAAATAAGAAAATTTACTTTCTATCCGATTACAGCCGGAAGAAAAAGAAGTCAACGCACCGCCTGCAGTGGTGATTCCCAGAAAAGCCGAAGACTTTAAAAAATCTCTTCTTTCCATCCTGTTTTATATCAATGAAAAATAATGTCTTTTAGTTCTCTTCTGCTGATGCCCGGGCCTTCGATAAAAACCTTAAGATATTCTCCCGATCCCCAGTCGAAATATTTCACCACCAGCGGATGCATTCCTTTTGCAAGGGCTATGCTGCCATGCGAAAGGATCATTTCTCCGCGGCGTGAGAAAGCACTCCGGTAGCCGTCGTTGTCAGTTACAAGATAATCCCCGATGTACAGTTTGCTGCCATCGTTGGAAGCAAGTGAAAAAGTATAGATGCCATCTGCAGGCACTTCCACATAGCCTTCGAACCTGATGCCACCATCTTTATCGCCGTTTTTTACCAGTGCTCCGAGGGTGTCGGTAACTCCTGTCTGGCAGGGCATGGCTTTATCAATCAGGTCGGCTCCCCGGAAACGACCGGCATAAATAAAATACCGCAATCCCTTTTCGGCATGAGGCACGCTTACCGCTTTCCGGAATGATTGTTTTTCAAACAAGGCAACGACAGTTTTACTTTTCTGTCCATACCGGTCAAAAGCAGCCGCTTTAATGAGGGTGGTTGAAGATATTTCAAATGGTTTTTCATACAGGGAACTTTTTACGGAAGGTTCTGAAGAATCGGTGGTGTACCGGATAAGAAGTCCTTCCGGCACTGTATCAAAAGCCACTGTGGCGGTAGCCGTAAAGACCGTTTTTTCAGGAAGTCCACGGGGAGAAGGAACATAATAATTGATATCCATTTGTTTGTACAGGGCTTTGATTTTTTCGACCCTGGCCACAAAATCTTTCCAGTCCTTCTTTTCTTTGGGTGTCCATCCAATTTCGGCAAGTGCCGCCATGCGAGGCATGGTCTGGTATTCCACGTCACGAAAAGAAGGTGTATTTTCGCCCCATATACAGGCTTCCAAGCCAATAATGGCAGCATGATAATTTGAATCCAATCCTTCAGGAATGGGATCATAATGATAAATATGCGACAATTCCATACTTTCCCAGTCGCCGTTAAAATAAAGATAGGACGAAGGAACCATGATTACCTGATGGCCTTTTTGAGCAGCCTCAAGGGCAACCGGCAGGGCATCATCTCCGCGCCATGGCATGATCAGGGCTGAAGGATCCATTCCTCCTTCCATGATTTCCTGCCAACCAATCATGCGTTTGCCTTTTGATGCCAGATATTTTTCAATACGCCGGATAAAATAGCTCTGCAGTTCAAATTCATCCTTCAGTTTTTCCTTTTTTATCCTGGCCTGGCAAAGCGGACACTTTTTCCACACCCTTTTGGTACATTCATCTCCGCCAATATGGATATAAGGTGAAGGGAACAAACTGATGACCTCATCAAGAACATTCTGCAGGAAGACAAATGTCTCTTCCTTGCCTGCACAATAAGGATCGGAAAAATCCCAGTGTTCGCCCACATATCCTCCCGGGGGCACCTTTTTTTCTTTTCCGAAACAGGACACTTCAGGATAGGCTACAAGGGCTGCCCGCGAATGTCCCGGCATTTCAATTTCGGGAACGATGGTGATGTAACGTTCAGCTGCATAAGCCACAATTTCCCTGATGTCATCCTGTGTGTAAAAACCTCCGTAAAAAGGTTTGGAAGTATCGTATGGCAGGCGCTGGTCGTCGTCAATGCTCCAGGGTTCTCCCCGGCGATCTTCGCGCCATGCTCCTATGGAAGTAAGTTTAGGATACCTCTTTATTTCAATACGCCAGCCCTGGTCATCGGTGAGATGCCAGTGAAGAACATTAAGTTTATGCATGGCCAGCATGTCAATAAATTTTTTGACAAATTCTTTTCCCTGAAAATGCCTTGCTTCATCAAGATGCATTCCACGCCATGCAAAACGGGGTTTGTCTTCAATGGTCATGCAGGGAATGGAAATGTCTTTCCCGGTCCCGCAAAGTTGAATGAGCGACTGAACCCCATAAAACAAACCGGCAGGGGAAGAAGCCGTAAGACGAACACCGTTTTTTGAAACCACCATGCGGTAGGCTTCAGCTGCCATTCCACTGTTCCCGTCGATGGTGAGCACAATGGCATTGTTTACAGCATCTCCCTCAGTTACCTGAAGACCATTGAATTTTTTCAGTGCATTGGTCAGAAAATGGCTCACTTTCTTTTCATCATCTGTCTTTGCCACAATGACCGTTTTTTCATTCAACAAAAACGATCCTTTGCCTGTTTCCACCTTCGCGGGTTTTGGAATCACATTAATTTGCACATCCTTTCGGGGGCCACAGGCCACCATCAGGAAAACGACTGACAATACAAATAAGTTTTTCATTTTTATTTTGTTTTTTGAAGATGAGACATATCATTCCCTGCTCCCTGTTGTTATTTTTTTAAAAACATTTTTCCGGGATCAAAAGGAATCCTTTCGCCCTTTTCATTCACTGTCCCGGCTTCGAGCGACTGTCCACCCTTTGCTTCGAAGAACCAGATCTTCAGTTCATGCATTCCTTTTTCAAGCGTTACTTTACCGGTTTTCAAGCCCGGTGCATGAACGCCATCGTAATCAATAACCAGTTGTCCATCAATAAACAGACGCGAACCATCATCCGACGAAATATAAAAAGTATACACTCCGCCTGTATCCACCTGATAACTTGTTCTGAAACGCAATCCATAATCGTCAACTACGCCGTCGGGATTGGCTTCAGAAATCACGTAAACAACATAAGATTTTTCAGGTGTCAAAGAATCAAAATCCGGCAGCATTGTCCACGAACCGCGATAGAAATCGCAATGTAGGCCATTGACGTGTGGATGGTAAACAAATATCCACGACTGGGACACATGGCTGCCTTTACCATCGAGGAAAAGACGAGCTTTCAGGCAAGTAGTTGAAGTAATTTTTATTGGTTTTTTATACACTGCCGAGGACGGACCTGGTTCGCTGCCATCGGTGGTATAATAAATGACAGCCCCCTGGTTTTTCATCGGATTGATGATTTTAATCACTGTATCGGAAGTGATGAGAAGTTGCTGCCCGAGGCCTTCAGGTGCCAGCATGCGATAATTGATGCCTTTGGCATTCAGGTCTTTTAAACAATACACCAGCCGTTCAAGAAAATTCTCATACAAAAGATTCTCTTTTTTTGTCCACAATACTTCGGCCATGGCAAACAAACGGGGAAAGATCATGTATTCCAGATGTTCAGGGGTAAACATGTATTCTGTCCACACATTGCACTGGCCGCCAAGAATATAATGATGTTTTGCAGGATCGAGAGAATCGGGGACAGGATCAAAGGCATATACCCGGGCAAGAGGCAGGTAACCTCCAATGGCTTTGGGCTCGGTAAGCATGCTGCCCTGATAATAATCAAAATAGCAATAGTCGGTAGGACTCATGACCACTTCATGTCCTGCATTTGCAGCTGCCATGCCACCTGCCATGCCACGCCAGCTCATCACAGCAGCCCGTGGAGGAAGTCCACCTTCAAGAATTTCATCCCATCCAATCAGGATTTTCCCTTTTGAAACAAGAAACTTTTCTATCCGTTGCATAAAATAACTTTGTAATTCCTCAAGGGTAGAAAGTTTCTCAGTTTTCATTCTTTTCTGGCATTTGGGACATCCGGCCCAGGGATCTTTTTTACATTCATCGCCTCCCACATGGATATAAGGAGAAGGGAATAAGCTTATCACTTCTTCCAGAATTCCTTCATACATTTCAAATACCTTTTCATTGCCTGCACAGAGTGGATCGGAAAATTCAAAAAAAACGGAATTGGGTTTCCATGGTTTGCCTTTGCAGGACAGCTCAGGATACGCCGTAATGGCGGCTGTGGAATGGCCGGGCATTTCTATCTCAGGAACCACTGTAATATGACGTTCTGCGGCATAGGCTACAATCTCCCTGATCTCTTCCTGGGTGTAAAAACCTCCATAACGCGGTTTGCCTTCTTCGGCAGGTTCCACGACATAATTCCATTCCCCGCTGCCATCGTCCTTCCGCCATGCACCCACTTCTGTCAGGCGAGGATATTTTTTTATCTCGATGCGCCAGCCCTGATCATCGGTAAGATGCCAGTGAAACCGGTTCATTTTAATCCGTGCCATCTGGTCCAGTAATTTTTTCACTTCCTCTTTCCCAAAGAAATGACGCGATTCATCGAGCATCATCCCACGCCACCGGAAACGAGGAGCATCCTCAATGGAAACACAGGGCAGGGAAATAATCTCTTTGCCCTGACACAGCTGTATCAGCGACTGGATGCCATAAAAAAGACCTGCCGGCCGCGAAGCACCAATCTCAATCTTTTCTTTTGAAATAAGCAACCGGTAACCTTCGTCTCCGGTGCCCATGGCAGAATCAATGGTAAGAACAATCACATTGGCATCAGCTTCTTTTTCTGCAAGCAGGATATTTTTCTCTTTCAGGGCTTCAAGCAAAAAGGAAGCTTCCTTCCGGGCTTCTTCTCCATGGCATACAAGGGCTGTGGTTCCTGAAAGAACAAATACCCCTTTGCCATGTTTACATTGATTGGGATAAGGGAGAATGGTAATCCCTGTCCTTTCTTCAGAGGTGCATCCGTTAAACAACATAAACGCAATGCCCAGCATGATGATCAGATTTTTCATAATTTTTTATTTTAAATTTTTTATGATCAATTTTTTTCACATTTAATTTTGATCAATGTAACATATAATTGCCATATCCAATGGTTGCCATGGCCATTAAAATGATCAAAAGAGCAATTCCCATGAGGGCAATTGCCCTTTTGCCGGCATTTTTCCATTCGCCTGTCAAAAATCCACCGAGGTTAGAACTGATCACAATAAAACTCACAAAGATGGCCCAGCCGACAGAAGAGCCGAGTTTGCCCAGCAGGTTTTCGGAAGAAGAAATGCCCCACAGAATCACACTTCCGGTGTATTGCAGACACATCATGATAAGCAGCAACCAGTACCACCATGATTCTTTTTGCCGGTATAAATGCCAGCGCTGGTTTCTGGTCAACTGGTAAACGGTATAAACAATATTAGGAATCCCTCCTCCCAGAAGAACAAAAAACAAAACAAGATTTGACGCCTGCATAGCATCGGCCTGTCCGAAGTTTACCGCCACCATCCTGAGTGAGTTTGCCCATCCTGTATTCATCCCCAGCGAGATAAGACCGCCGAGGGAACCTCCCACCAAAGCAAAGACAATGCCTGCAATAAAGGTATTGTTTTTCTTTTCAGTTGTGGCTGCACACTGGCTTTTCTCTTTCCGGATTCCTGCCACCACACTCAGGACAAGACTGACGAATACCATCCCGATGCCCAAAAGGATATAAAATCCTGTTTGTGTGGGTACCACCTCCGGATGATAAATAAGGATAGGGAAAAGCACCCCCACAATGGTCATGGCTCCTACCAGCAAGGCAAAGGTAAGGGCCTGTCCGATCATCTGAAAAGCAAGACTGCAAATTAACGAACCGGTGTAAGCAAAGGCGCCGGTAATCATTGCACTCACAATGTCACAGGGACAAAGCATCCTGATGGCCTCTTCCATCTGCGGGATACTCACCTTTGCTATCAGCCACGGGAATATAAAAAAAGAAACAATGCTGAAGGGAAACCATATATTTTCCCATTCCCATTTCTTCATAGCCTTCATGGGAAGAGCAAATAATCCATTAATGCTCCCGGCAAAGACAGCTATTGCAATACCAGCCAGTACGTTCATTGTTGTATGATTTTATGGGTTAAAAAAATACGTGCGGCATTGTTATAATAAATATCATCAATTACCTTCCGAGGCAAATGCAATCCCCTGAAAGAACCCTCAAATTGGTCGCTTCTCATGGTATCAGCGGTCACAAAAAATTGCCAGTGATGCACCCATGCCTGATGAATGTATTTTTTTGCTTCCTGCAGATCATCATCCTCCTGGGGTGAAGCCAGATCGCTGCCATACAATATCCTGTTGCTGTATTTAATTAAAAAATCACGGACTTTCTGCCAGTTGTCTTTTGCTTGAAGCTCAAGATAACAGACACGGCCTGCCAGATCGACATAAAAATCCGGAAATTTTTCAAAACGTTTTGCAATTTCATCCACATCCCATTCAAGACTTCCAAGATGGGCACCTATAAAAATAAGGCCAGGATTTTTTTCGAGCAGTCTGTCTCTTGCAGCGATCTGTTCCTCATAGGAAGGATATTCAGGATGATTGTACATGTGATATTCCGGATGACGGGAAAAATAATTTTTATCGGAACTTACCGTCATCTGATCAAGAGGTAGCCAGCAGTTTCTGGGTTCACCGCAATGTCCCACCACAGGAATATGATGCATGACGAAGTATCTGAACAAGGTGTCAAAGCGGGGATTGTCTATCATGATAAAATTACCGTTCCTGTCTTTTACCGCCATGCCTATGTTTTTCCACACCTTGATACCACGGGCACCATTCAGTACCGATCGCTGAATGTGTGCCAGGACCGAGTCAGCCCAGTAAACAGAATCCCAGTCGTTCATAGAAAATGTAGAAAGATAAAAGATTTTATCCGGAAAATTCCTCGCCAGCACCAGGGCAATCCTTTCCTGTTCAACGATATCTTCGCTGTAAGCATCGGTATTGAGTGTGATCAGGGTAAAATTATCATGAAAAGCGAGGGCAGGGAAAAATGTGCTGGCGGTATTCAGATGAACATGCATGTCTATCTTTTTGACCTTTTCAAAATCATGCATGCTGTAATGACTGGTGCAGGCCAGAAATAAAAATGGGAAAAACAGCATCCAATAGTTTCTCATCGTATTTTTATTGATACAAATCATTGATGTCGGTCTTTGCCAGTTGCACCAGAAAATCCGCAATCTTTCCAATCACATCATACAAATACCTTTCGCCTTTATCCATCGAGGCAAGGGCGGGATTTCCGATGCCTGTATCACGGGTTATTTTTGTCCATGGTCTTGGCGACCACACCCATCCTTCCCGGGCAGCATCGAATTTCAGTTTTTTTGATTTTCCGTCGCCGGCTTCAGTTAAAGGCAATACCAGTTCCGGCGCTACTTTCATGATCATGCTGGTTTCCCATTCGCCTCCATGTTCGCCTGTGTCAGTAAAATAATCTGCCGGATTGACCACATGAAACCAGTTGAGCTGGCAAATAAAATGACCGGGAAAAAGAGCATATAATTCACGAATCATCTGTTTAAAATCATTCCCCCCATGGCCATTCATGATGACTATTTTTTTTATCCGGTGAGACACCAGTGAAGACACGATGTCTTTTAACACCATCATCTGGGTGGAAGGCATCAGATTAATGGTAAGAGGGATGTCCAGCTGAGTGGTATTGACCCCATAAGGCAGGCAAGGCAAAACGATTATCTTTGCCCCCTGTTCCCATGCCTGCGAGGCCGACTGGCCGGCAATGTATGCTGTTTCGATGGTGTCGGTGCCATAAGGTAAATGATAATTGTGAGCTTCGGTAGCTCCCCAGGGAATCACAGCAACGTCGTAAGAAATATCTTTAATTACTTTCCATGGAAGATGCTGAAGAATGCAGGGTTTTTTCATCATACAAACTATTTTAAAGAAACAATAAAATTATTCTAATGCCATTGTTTTGTTCCCTTTTTATCCATTCTGATACACTACTTTTCCTTTCACAACTGTATAAACCAGTCGATATTCATTATCCAGCACAATCACGTCGGCCTGTTTACCAACGTCAATACTCCCGGAAAAAGTATCTGCACGGATGATTTTTGCCGGTGTAAGAGAAAATAACCGGGAAGCCGTCATGAGATCGATGCCTACCTGTTTTACCATATAATGAAACATATCGATCATCCGGCACACACTGCTGGCCATTCCTGAGCCATCGGGCATGACCGACATTCCTTCTTTTACTATGGCCAGGGTGCCCCGGGGTGAACCAAAATAATATTTTCCTGCAGGCATGCCGGTTCCCCGCATGGCGTCAGTAACCACGCACACTTTATCCGGCCCTTTTACTTTCAGTACCAGCCGGATCAATTCAGCCGACAGATGTTTTCCATCGGCAATCACTTCAGTGGTCAGTGCGTCTTCAAGCAAAGCAGCCTCGGCCAATCCTCCGCCCTTTTGATATCCTTTTTTTACAGTACCCGACATGGCACAATACATGTGTGTTACATGAGAAGCCCCCCACCGGATGGCCTGCATGACCTCCTGATAAGTAGCTTCGGAATGCCCCAGTGAAACTGTGGTCCCCTGTTTTACACATTCTTTGATCAGCGTCTCCGCGCCGGGTAGTTCAGGGGCCAGTGTAATGTGCCGTACCAGCCCTGTACGAAGCCAGGAAAGATATTCTTTTTCATCCGGATTCCGGACATATTCTACACGATGACATCCTTTTTTATTCCTGTTGAAATAAGGTCCTTCAAGATGCATTCCGGGCACCTGTGCTCCCCGGAGATGATCCCGGCATTGCCTGACATTGTCAATGGCACAGGCAATATTTTCAACTGGTTCAGCCGAAGTGGTGGCAAGAAAAGTTGTGGTGCCGCCGGCGGCATGACAGCAACTGATGGTTTGCAGCGCCTCAGGAGAAGCATCCATCACATCCGATCCTGCTCCGCCATGACAATGGATGTCGACAAAACCGGGCAAAACGTAAGCGTTTTTTGCATCTTCAAGATCAGCCAGTCTGGCTGGTTCTGCGTCGCTCATTTTCCCAAAAGCATCAATCCTCCCATCCCGGAAAACAATATAAGCCGAAGGAAGAATCCTGTCGGGGAAAACAAGACAACAATGTTTATATCCTTTTACTTCACCCACAGGGAGCATTTATTGTATTTGCAAACCTTCTTTGGCTTTAAGCAAACGCCTGACATGAACCATCTCATCACTGAATTCTTTATACGACATATCCCTGATGAAAATGGCTCCATAGGATCGCCGCAACATAGGATTGGGACTGTTATAAAAGTAATCCCTTCCAATCAGTTTCAGCAATTCCTCGTGCTGGTCGCCCCATACTTTCTGGGCCAGTTCGCTGAAAGTACCGTCAAGTTCATAGCTGGGAAATGAAGCTGAACGCTGGCTCAGGAAACAGTTGTTGAACATGCTGTGAAGTACCGCAAATGAATTCAGCGACACAGGAACGATCATGTTAACATCGGAAGGTTCATAGCGCGACCACACATTGCGGTATCCCCAGATGCGGAGATTGGCTTCTTTGTTTCCGGCCATGTATTCATCAATGGCTGCTGCAATCGCCATGAGGGTTTTATAATGCGTGTCAGGGCCGCTTCCTTCAGGATCCAGTGCAAGGGTAATCACGGTGGGTTTAATTTCTTCTATCAGTTGAAGAATAGGCATTACGTCTTTTTCCCTGTCGGGATACTGGGGAAAAATATCATCGGTATAGAAAGGAAGGTTCAGATGACGTACCTTGTCGGTTCCGATGCCAAAATGTGCCCATGGCAGTTCCGCTTCAAATTCACGGAGCCATCCTTTTATCTTTTGCATGATTTCAGGTTGCTTGCGACCGGGGTCAAGCTTTTTGACCATTTCGAGTGTTTCATTGACAAAACTCTTCAGGTTTTCAAAAGGCACCTGCAGATCATAAAGAAAACGCCGTGCCAGTCGCATGGACACATAAAATTCCTGCATGTCTTTGTCCTGCTTGGCAATTCCATTGAGGTACCCCGTACAGTCATCCTGCCTGTATTTGATTTCCTTCAATCGCCGGATGTCTATGCGTTTCATGAATAAATCATTATGGAGAATGCGTTTCATGCTTTCAAGCACGTCGATGACATAAAAATTAGTTACCGCAGTGTACCCACTTGTGCAATACACAAACCAGTTGTCATTGCGTGCCGACCGCACCAGATGATGGACAAGAGGGAAATAAGCCAGTTCAATGTCATCGTGATGAGGGCCGGTATGCATGAACCGCTGGTTTTCAATGGGTTTAAGTCCGCGTTCTATCTTTTCGTAAAGAGATTGCTGCAGATCCTCGGCAAGGCGCGAAATTTTTTTCCCGGTTAATTTTTCTATCAGAGAAAAAACAGGGGTCGTTTTCTGAGGAGGGTTATTCGCCAGTTCGTGCAGATGAATGCCTTCTTTTTTTACTTCATTAATAAACATTTTTTCCACATAAACAGAGGACAGCTGGTTGGTTTCCTTTAATTTCATCAGACAACGTTCACTCAGTGAAAGCTTGACTGATGCACTGCGGGTAATAAAGAAACGAGCATGTTTTAACTTATGCAAAGCCGTTGCCGGATATTCAAGGTTAGGTTCATTCTCTACCGCATCTTTCACCACTTTGGCTTTGGATTCCCCCGCGGCAATAATGACAGCCACACAATCAGGATTGTAGGTAATTGTTTCGAGGCCCATGGTAATCACGGCTTTTTTACGCACAAGTTCAATGCCTCCGAGGTCGGTTGCTGCTGCAGCCTGTGTTTCGTAGTTAATCTGGGTAAGACGGGTATGCGAATGATGGCTGGAACCCCTCACATTAAAAGCAATGTGTCCATCGGGTCCGATTCCTCCGAGGAAAAATCCTATTCCTCCCATTCCACGAAGGGTTTCTTCGTATTCATGACAAAACTGGTCGAAAAGTTTAATGGTCTTCTGTTTCAACAAGTCGTGCTCATTATGCAATTTGGCAACTCTCAAAGAAAGGTCTATATGCCCGTCGGGGAAAATCTGATAAACATTGTCAATGTTCTCCCCCAGTATTTTTTTCTGGGCTTCGGTAAAATGGTAGGTATCGATGAGATGAGCTTTTTTCGGGTCAAAACCAAATCCTTTCAGGTAAAATTCTTTCACAAAATAAGTAAAGGAACGTTCATGGGAAGGATCGATAGGGAAAAATTCATCGAGCTGGAAAAAATGAAGAGATGAAAAATCAGGTTTTAATTTAGGGTCAAATCCTATTCTGGCCAGCATGCCGTTTTTCATTTCCTTATCCCAGTTGTGAAGATAATGCTGGACCCATTTGATAAAGAATTCGGGTGTTTTCCCTGTAGGCAATGCCACCACTCCTCCCGGATTAAGACATACCCATTCAAGGAAGCGCAATGCCGTGATCTGTCCAAGGATCACATAATTGTCAACAACAATGACAGGAATTTTCCTCAGTTCCTTATTGAGTTCATAAAACACATCCTGCCGGGCAAAAAACTCCTCAACTTTACTTTCTGTATTGTATTTCATTGCAATAAAAATTTAATTAATTTTATTTCAAATGTTCTCATTACATCATAAAATATTCATTCATTACCATGGCTGCTGCCCCCATGGACACAGAAAATCCACCAAAACGGGATGCTTTGATCACAGGTACTTCAAAACCATGTTTCAGTTGTTCCGCAATTTTATTCTTTACATAAGGGACAATTTTTTCACTTACAATAGCCTGATGTTCCGACAAATCGCCTCCGAGGACAATGGCATGCGGATTCATAAAGGCCACAATGGCAATGATCTGTTCAGCCAGCTGCCGGCATAATATTTCCAGCACATGCATGGCAGCAGGATGTTGCTGGTGTGCACGGATGACAATATCCCCAAGCGAAAGAGAAGAATGCAGTTTTTCATGACTTTCCGGAACAAGGGCATTGGCTTCCTCTATCATTTGCCGGAGAGAAGGCAAATGCGTAAGAATTTCCCCTGCTCCACCGGAGCTTCCTTCGTACAAGCGGTTTTGAATAAGAATGCCCGAGCCCATGTTTACCGATTCCTGGTTATAGACCAGATAAATTACATTGGTGAGAAGCTCATCGCCTTTTTCGGGAAACCAGTGGAACCCGAGCACACCTGCATTGGCGTCATTACAAATAAAAACAGGCACTTCCAGTTTTTCTTCCAGGATGGTTTTAAGATTCACATTTTCAAGTTCCAGTTTTCGCGAATAATACACAAGACCTTGACGACTGTTTACCAGGCCGGGCACCGCTACCCCTATGCCCAGGATTTTATTTTTTTCAAAGCCGGGACGTTTGATAAAATTGTTTACCAGATTGGAAATCTCATCCGTCAGCCTTTCTTTCAGCAAACTTTGATCGTACTCTTCTTCCTGCATCAGCACTGTGTGGCCGGCAAAATCGATGACACTTAACTTTATTTTATGAAGAAGAAGTTCCATTCCAAGAATATATCCTACCTCGGCATTGATTTTATATAATCTTGGTTTTTTCCCTCCTTTTTGGGTGGAATCTCCCGTCTTACTGAATTCTACAAGATGATTTTCCTTAAGAGCATTTAAAATGTAAACAATGGTAGAAGGTTGTAAGCCGGTGAGTCTTGCTATTTCTGCTCCTGACAACTCATCGTGCATGCGGATCAAATTCAGAACTTCTTTTTGGTGCTCGTTTAAAGAAGAAAAAACTGACTTCATTCAAATAAAATTTTAAATTTCAAATAAAGAGACTTTTTTCACCAATCCTATAGTTAGTTATTTCAATGAATGAACAAATTTAAAGAAAAAATCAATCAAAAACACAAAACAAAAAAAATTTTTACAAATAATTGATTTTTAAGTTTTTATAATTAAAAATACAAATACATTTTTTTTACGTACTTTTGTTTTTACTTACCTGAACTCAGATGGCAATATTATCACACCGGGGGTCAAGGCTTACGTTCCGTAATAAAACAGGATGCACCGCCCCTCCCTTGTTGAAACGAGGCGATAAAGCAGCTATTGTTGCTCCTGCTTCATCGGTCAATGAAAAAGCCCTGGAAGCCGCATTACAGAAACTGAAAGAATGGGAACTGGAGCCTGTGGTCTATCCTCCTGTTTGTTCTCCCGGCTCGTTTTTTTCAGGAACCGACGCTGAAAGAGCCCGAGCTTTTCAACAGGCACTGGACGACCCTGCCATCAGAGTAATTTTTTGTGCCCGCGGAGGATACGGCTCCATCAGGATATTGCCTCTTTTGCAGTTCAGAAATTTTCTCAACCACCCCAAATGGATCATCGGATTTTCCGATGTCACGGCTTTTCATTCTTATCTTACCCATCACCTTTGTGTGCAAAGCATCCATGCCCCCATGGCCATTCATTTTGAAAAATATGAAACGTTAAAAGATGCTTTTGATAAACTGAAGCATTTTCTTTTTGAGGGAGAGCTTTCCTATGCACTTCCTCCACATCCTTTCAACCGCCATGGAACCGCCGAAGGGATTCTTACAGGAGGCAATCTGTCTGTTTTATACAGTTTACGGGGAACTCCTGCCGACCTGCATCCTCATCATCACATTCTCTTTCTTGAAGATGTGGACGAATATCTTTACCACATCGACCGCATGCTGATAAATTTTAAATACGGAGGATGGCTGAAAGGACTGAAGGGAATGATAATAGGAACTTTTTCAGAAATGAAAGAAAAACAAACCCCTTTCGGAAAACAGATTGAAGAGATTTTTTCTGAAGCAACAAAGGAATATTCTTATCCTGTTCTTTTTGGCTTCCCTGCCGGACACAGTGGGGAAAATTTTCCTCTCGTCATGGGTAGAAAAGTGAGGATAACAATGGATGAAAAACAAACCCTCGTAAACTTTATAAGCTAAAAACCAGATTCTTCAAGCCACCTGAAATTTTTATATGCTTCCGGAAGACATGGCCAGCATGCCCGGTCTCCGGCTGTGAGGCCGTTTCACTTCAACCCACTTCCCCTCACGTTCTTCATAAGTAACCACCGACCGGGGGATGGATGAATTGATATCTCCTTCCCACCGGAACCAGTCGTACTCATTCTTATAAACAGCCTTCCAGGTGCCTTCCTTATACTGGTATTCGTATGTATACAGCAACCTGTTTTTGTCATAAATAAACTCTGTTCTCCAGTCTTTAATCCACCCATCCTTATTCCAGAGCTCATACACTATTTCTTTCACCTGTTGATTAGCATCATAGGTATATAACATCCTCTCGCCCATTACAGTGATCCATTTTTTCCCTTTGAAGTCGAGCAATAAATATTCACTCCTGTTCCGTTTATGAGCATAGGAATACAATTCAAGATGGCAGTTTTTCCAACGGTTTCCGCTAAACTCCTGATACAAATTGCTTAACATATTCCCCTGATCGTCGTAAGTGCGTTGAGACCTTTTTCTTAACACCCATTGATTCTTTTCTTTAGAAAGATATACCCATTCGGAAATGCTGCTGCTGTAACGCCACACATTCATTCCGATGGTATCGTTATTAGCATCCGTAACATAAGAAACCTGTTCCCCTTTATTGCCATCTCTTTCATCCGTTCCCTGCTCCTGACTCAAAGGGAACTGAGCAAAAATTTTCAGATGAACAAAAAACAACAAAAGGAAATACTTTTTCATATCGTTCATGTTTTTAACTTTACGAATTTACAAAATTTCTTTAAAAATTTTTAACATCCAGTCTTAAAAAATCATTTTATATTTAGTCGACCCTTATTAACATAATAAATGACTGATTGTTAATAACTTAACATGATTTTTGGGGTAAAAATTTTGCAGGATTTTGTACATTTCGAGCCATAAACCTTGCAAATTTTTTAAAATGACACCAAAGGAAAAAGATCAAAAACAAGGAAGTTTATTCTTCTCATTAAGGGATACCTTAAATCCGA
>Ga0101944_10004273_pt1 | contig 18007 bp, 12 predicted proteins | sample DewCreD2012metaG_FD_75245 | JGI IMG/M metagenome (GOLD analysis project Ga0101944, IMG submission 75245) | Hot spring sediment bacterial and archeal communities from British Columbia, Canada, to study Microbial Dark Matter (Phase II) - Dewar... ... | reverse complement strand
TCAACACTGATAGAACTCCAATTTCTATCAATGTTGATACGACTCCAAATTCTATCAAGTTGATATGTGTTGGATATCTATCAAGTTGATATGTGTTGGATATCTATCAACACTGATAGAACTCCAATTTCTATCAATGTTGATACGACTCCAAATTCTATCAAGTTGATATGTGTTGGATATTTATCAAGTTGATATGTGTTGGATATCTATCAAGTTGATATGTGTTGGATATTTATCAACATGAATATGTCTTGGATATTTATTTACATGAATATGTCTCCAAGTTCTATTTCCCCGAATATATTTGGATATCTATTCATGGAAATATGTTTTGGATATTTATTTCCCCGAATATGTTTCCAATTTCTATTTCCACGAATATGACTCCAATTTCTATTCATGGAAATACGATTTGGATATTTATCCACACGAATAGAACTCCAAATTCTATCAACTTGATACGACTCCAAATTCTATCAAGTTGATATGTGTTGGATATTTATCAGTGTTGATATAACTCTCATTTCTATTTCCACTGATATGTCTTGGATATTTATGGATATTTATCAATGCTGATATAACTCTCATTTCTATCAACTTGATATGTTTTGGATATTTATCAACATTATATGTCTTGGATATTTATCAACATCGATATGTTTGGATATTTATTTCTGTTGATACGATTCCAATCTATTTCCACGAATATATTTGGACGTTTATTTCTGGATGCGACTCTGCTTTCTATTTTCAGATCGAGTTTGGATTGTATTTATTTCCATAGAAGATATAACGTTGAGATGTTGTTATTTCAGGAAATTAGGATCTCGATCTGTGTTTGAGTTAGAAGAAAAATTGACTGAAGAAAAACTTCAGGTCGAAGTTTGACTTAAACACAACATCATACAACACTTATGAGTCGTCTCCTCTTTCTTCTACTTACGGTCCTGTTTTGTTTCACCGATGCTAAATGGAAAACGTGTTCATCCTATCTGGCTGATATTGAAGACAGGAGGATTGACACGTATAATCCGACGGCGATAGGAATAGTTCAGCCTCCACTCTATGCGATATTAAAGTCGGTGGACTGGACCTATGCATGGATAAGTGATATCACGGCTCATAATCCACAGTCCTTAGAGGAGCCTGTACCATTTCCGGCCAATTACAGTAATCCGGCGTCATTTGTACCGGCGGCGATTGGACAGACACGTCGACTTGTTGGTTTGACAAAGCGGGCGTTCGGATCAGGAAGTCTCGATTTGGCCAGTGATTTCACCACGTTACGTATACAGACGGCGAATCTCTCAGGAGTACTGGAAGCGGCGGTGGAGACGGCACTTTCGATATTGAATGAAGTTGGAGTTCGTCCGGTCCTCACTTTCTTAAAGACGTCGTCACCTCCGATTTCGGAGATTGTGCTCTTTGCCAATATCCGAGGTTTCAATACGACACAGGCCGGTCGCATTGAGGTCAAGCGGTCATGCCGCATTCCTTATCGGGAGATTAAGGCTAACAGTATTTCGGACATTAGTAGGTATGCTCAAGCCATTCGTGTCTGGAACACCATCTACACTTCCGGTATTAATGGAACTGGGGCTACACTCTATGCCCAAAGTCTTTCGGCACTTTCGAGAATTCGGGACATATTGAATGCTGACGGGGAGGACTGGCAGATTGCAGCTCTGGCCGTCTTTCTTCGAGGGACGGACTTGAATGAGGAGGAGTTCTATCGTGCTTATACTGAGTTCTTTCCGTCTCCCGCTCGGCGCCCGGTCATTCGAATGTTGGTAAGAGGGGTGCAATTCCTGAATCCGGAGAATCTGATTGTGATTGAGGCGGAGGCAGAAATGTGCTCGAGTTGTTTGGAGTTCCGCAATAGTCCGACCGTCTATTCCAATAAAACGCTGGGTCCTCAGGCCGTCATTACACCATCTGGTTTTGTCATCACGTCAGAGGTATACGGAACAACAAACATCCGCAATGAGACTCTCGCGGTCTATAATAAGGATGCATTTATGTATTCCGATCCGCCGTACAATAAGACACTCATATTGTCGATTTTTGAGTCGATTGCTCCGGGTTTTGGTCAGTTCCTGTTGGATTCGCATGAGAGCGAGGTACCGGAAATTGTCTATGCTTATGGCAATCTCATGGAAGTGCTGGACATGGGACATGCAACACTTCGTGATATTGCATTTCTTGAAGTCAGTACTCCAACGGTGACATCGATCTTTTCAACATATGTCGCTCAGGAAATTGCTTACCGTGGAATTCCGATTTATCCTCCAGCTCGAACCGATCGAGTTGAAATTCAGCTTCGGTCCGCTGTCTCAACGGCGGGGGTTCGGTTCAGTCTGTCAGCTGTAGCGGCTCCCTTCCGATCTGACAACTATGTGTCACCATTTAGTGGAGTCTCAAGCTTCCCCTTTACTCCTTTCATGTGTCCTCAAGGCAATCTTAATCCACTCTGTCATCATTCGATGTAGGTACTTTCTTCTTTGAGAAAGTAATATCTGTAAGAGAGTCTTACAGATATTACACTCTATGGTTCTTTCTCCTGTCGTCAGATGAAGAGATACGTTCTTGAGACTCTCCGAAGAAGAATTAGAAGAATTGGAATATCGAAGGACGTTCTGACTGAGTTGAGAGTTAATGTTAATGACATAAAAACAAATACATGATACGGTCTAAATTTTGATCGACTTCTCTAGGAAGTGAGAATGTAGGGTAAAATAGAAGATGGCACAAAGCATGTGTCAGTATTATTTTCAACTGCAGAAGGAGTATGAGATGAAGTATGGACCGAAGACCGTGGTCTTGTGTCAAGTTGGAAGTTTTTATGAGGCCTATGAGTATGACCCTGAGCGAGTCATCTCTCCCGGGGCTCCGCGAGATTTGTCGAATGTCCCTTTTTTTCCGAAAGAGGGGATTGGACGGGCAACAGAAGTTGCTCAGATTCTCAACATGCATCTAACAAGTAAGAACACCAAGAAGCCACATTCGTTGGAAAATCCGTTTATGGTCGGATTTCCATGTATTGCTTATGAGGATCATAAGAGGGTCTTGTTGGACCATGACTACACTATTGTTCGAGTTGATCAGAGTAAGAACTTAAGTAAGTCAAAGGTGAAGGTGGATCGAGCCGTGGCCGAGATCATAAGTCCCGCCACACATCTTGATATTGTGGATGAGATGGACACAAATGAACTCGTTTCCATCTACATTGAGTGTCAAAAGTACTCTCCGAAGTGTGAGGAGTGTTTCTTAACTGTCGGGCTCTCCGGAATTGACGTGGGAACCGGACGAACTCTCGTTGCGGAGACGTATAGTCGGAAAGATGACAGTGTCTATGCCCTGCACGAGACGTATCGTTTTCTGGTGACACACCGTCCTCGAGAGATTCTCATCACGTTGAACAAGTTTCCCCAAGATCAGAAGGACGTGTATTTAAACTACTTTTCTCGAGTTCTTGAACTGGACCGGTATTCAAAGATTCTTCTCCGTTTTAATGAGGTCAAGGCCGACTATCTCAAAGCGGCCTATCAGAGACAGTTCTTTGAATTCGTCTTTCAGATGGGAGATCGTCGTGACGCCATTATCGAGGATTTGGAACTAGAGCGTCACGCGTATGGTCGGATTAGTTTTGTCATTTTGCTTCAATTCTGTTATGAACATGATGAGAAACTAATCTTCCGGATACTTAAGCCGGAGGTGACGTGGCTCGATGATAGTAAGTTTCTCAAACTCACTCATAATGCCATTGTTTCTCTCAATCTCATGCCGGATATCTCTGTAAGAGGAACTCTCCGGACTCGTCGAGATCTTGGAAGTCTTCTTACATCTCAGTCAAAGTCGAAGTCAAAGAAGGTGATCGATTCTCTTTTTACTGTTGTCAACATGACCAGTACGGGACTGGGAAAGAGATTTCTCAAATACCGCCTTCTTACGCCTCTGACTTCTCCTGATGAGATTGAGGCGAGTTACAAGATGATTGAAGAACTTCTTACTTATCCTGATATTCTCAACCAACTGGATCTTCAGTTGAAGCGTTTTCCCGACTTGGAGAGACTGCAGCGGAAGCTGACTCTGGGAGTAATAAAGCCGGGAGAACTAGCGACGTTGTTTCGAGGCTACCTTCAACTCGTCGACATCACCACGCTATTAATTTCTTCTCAAGTCTTGCAGAAGATTTACATGTCAGAGGAGACCGTCGATGCTTTTAACGAGTGTATCTCAAAGTTTTTATCCCTTGTCAATCTTGATCTGTTAGAGAAGTGTCGTCTTTTTGAAACACGTCTGGAGTTTGAGGAGTCTTACATTTATCCAGGACGTGATGTTACAGCTGACACCTATCAGGAGACACTTCGACAGTATCAGAAGGAACTGGAGCGAATTTCTCAGCATCTTAACGCCCAAGTCGGGTCAAAGAAGCCGATCGTCGAACTGGAAATAGCAAAGCGGAAAAAGACAGATGAAGGAAACGACATTTCGATTGGCCTGTATACGACGGAACACAAGGCAAGTCTTCTTAAACAGAAACTCATCGATGTTTCCCTCTGTGGCCAGCTCTTCTTTATCGGAATAAAGAAGGATAAGGTTCTTATCACATCGGAGATTCTTAAACACTATTATAGTGGAATTGAAATCGCCCAGAGGTCTCTTGAAAATTATCTCTTTGAACACTACACCTCTCTTGTTTCTACTTTGGGAACTCAGTATAACTTTTTTTCCGAGGTGAATACATTCGTGGCTTCATTAGACTTCATCAAGTCGGGAGCCAAGGCCGCCTTGAAATACAAGTATCATCGACCGACTATAGTTCCTCCAGAGAAGTCAAGGTCCTTTCTTGTCGTAAAGGAACTGCGTCACCCCATTATTGAACAAATTCTTGATAAAGAATATATTCCCAATGATATTGAACTCGGGCAAGAGACTCAAGGTATTCTTCTCTATGGATTTAATGGCGTCGGAAAGTGTCTTGACCCAGACACTCCGGTCCTGCTCTTCTCCGGTCCGACGATTCGAGCTCGAGATATCCGTCCTGGAGATATGTTAATGGGAGACGATTCCACACCTCGACGGATTTTATCTCTCGTCTCTGGTTTTGACGAGATGTACCTCATCTCCCCGATCCATGGAGATAACTTTATCTGTACGGGAGATCATGTCCTTGTCTTACGAAACATGAAGAATCGAACTGTCGAGATGACCGTTAAAGAGTATCTTCGACTTTCAGAGAAGGAGAGAGACGGACTCTTTCTCTACAGTGTTCCAGTTGAGTTTCCTTTTCGTTCGATAACTCGTGACCCCTATCTTCTTGGACGCCAATGTAATGTTCCCGAGAATTATAAGTATAACTCGAAAGACATTCGTCGAGCTCTTCTCGCAGGAATTCTTGACTCCGTCGGAGAGAGTATTCCTCATCGGGGATTTCGAATTCTCTGTCCTGAGAAACAGTTATCTCAAGATATTATCTATTTAGCTCGAAGTCTGGGATATCGAGCTTGGGCTGACTCTTTTCTCTACATTGAGGGAAACGACTTTACTGATCTTCCAGTACGACTTGTGACTCTTCCGGAGCTTCCGCCAGATCGCGAGGTTCAACGAAAATCTTTCACCGTCAAACCTCTTGGAAAAAGAGAGTTTGTCGGCTTTGAACTTGACGGAAACTCTCGGTTCTTACTGGGAGACTTTACCGTCTCTCATAACTCCTCCATTGCCAAGTCTGTGGCACTCAACCTCATCTTAGCACAGGCAGGTCTCTATACCGCAGGAAAAATGACCTACTCTCCCTACCGTCAAATCATTACTCGACTCAGTGGTCATGATGATATCTTTAAAGGACAGTCATCCTTTGTCGTGGAAATGTCAGAACTTCGAACAATCTTAAGAAATGCCGATAGTCAGACACTTGTCATTGCCGATGAGCTGTGTCGAGGAACGGAGAGTCTCTCTGGTTCTGCTATCATCATTGCTCTTCTTGTCGAGCTAATTAAGAGGGAGACTTCGTTTATCTCCTCAACACATCTTCATAATCTTCCCGAGACACCCTATATTCAGGAGCTGCTTTCCAAAGACTCCGCCAAACTTAAGATCTGTCACCTCTCAACCTATTATGATGAAGCCTTGGATACCCTTGTTTATGAACGGAAACTTAAAGACGGCCCGGGAGAGTCGATCTACGGTCTGGAAGTTGCCCGCTTTCTCGGAATTAATGAGGACTTTATTGCACAGACCAACCTCATTCGACACACGCTTAAGGATGCGACATCCGAACTGGTAAATACAAAGAAATCAAGATATAATTCTAAACTTTATCTGGATCGGTGTTTCTTCTGTGGATCGAGAGAACAACTTTCCACTCACCATCTTAAACATCAGTCGGAAGCTGACGATCAAGGTTTTATCGGACATATGCATAAGAACATTCTTGGAAATTTGATTGTGTTATGTCAATCATGTCATTCCAAGCTTCATTCTCATCAGTGGAATCTTTCATCGAAACAGACTCCCACAGGTCTTGTCTACACTTATTCCAATTCCTAAAGATATAACTCATGATTTCAACTCGAAATCATGAGTTGAAATTATGAGTTGAAATCAGGAAGAGAGAATTAGGCAAGCTGACTACACATTCGCACATAGGAAATAAAGTTATAAAAATGACAGAGATTGAGAGATTCGTCAGGTTTTATCTGACAAATCCAGCACTTTAATCTCTCACACTCACTAAAGTCAAGACTTGATATGTCATTATAGGCCAGAATCTTTCCAGCAATGGGAGAATATAAGACAATGTCGACGTTTTTTCCGGAATAGTTCACCGTGAGCATGGCAATGGGATCATAGCGATCAACAAAATATCCAATGTCATGTCGATAGACTCCCTCATTGACTAAGGGAGGCGATTGACTTCGAAATCGGTTAATCCCAATACTAGTTATCCCAACCCGAACCGTTTCCTTTTCGTTCTCCTTTTCGTTCTCCTTAACCACATATAACCAGGTATGATTCGGACTATATAAAATCTTCTCCTTCTCAAGCAAGGATGAATTTGATCGAAGCGGAGATCGTCGCGAAAAGTTAATCCGATTGTAACTTATCCTCAACAAAGAACTTCTCGGTGACTCTTCTGAAGATGACGACTCTCGAGGAGAAGTGTCCGTCGAACCTCCCTTTGGAGATATCGAGCCATTCGATGATGAGCTCTTACTTCTCTTTGACGAAGAGCTATCCGAAGAAGATCCTCGAAGAGGAGAGTCCGTTGATATCCGGACTGTCCGTGTCTTTGGAGAAGATGGCACCTTTTCGGGAGACGAATTTCGGGGAGACCTCTTAAGAAAACGACTTACTCGAAAACAAACTCCTCTCGACACCTCCTCCGGTGGAGGTGTTGTCGGAGAATGTGGTAACGTTTCGGGAGAACTCGGAGCTACACAGTTCGGCGAAGTCTTGGCCAGAGAACTTGATGACTCACTGGAAAAAAGACGAGACAGTTCCAGACGAATACCTCTCGGTACACTCGACATCTCACCTCTATCGATTTAATTTAATAACTTTAGTCAATTCCAGGAATTCTTCCTGGAACAGATATAATTCATCATTTTCTAACTCGTTAAAAGATAAATCGAACTAAAAAAAATGAGATAATTTCTTCTTTCCGTTTAAAAAGGTAACTCGAAACATGAGAGCTCCATCTCCTGTAATTCGTCTTCCGTATGAAGTAATTCTCTACTTGCTTTCAAGAGTTCCCAGAACTCCAGAGACAATTAGAGGATACTTTCATTATTATGGCGGTTTGGAGCCTATCTTTAAGGAGGCAGAAAAGTTACAAGACTCTCCTCTTCCCAGTTCATATGATAAAACCGCGTTGTACCCTATTGACAAGGAAGTCATCGAAGGCGCCCTCTTACTTGTGAGTCGAGACGATCGAATTAAACTTTGTGCATATTTTGACCCTCTTTTAGACATTTGTAAAGAGCTCTTCCCTGAAGAGATACACTTTTTTTCTGTCCCGGAAGAATTACTTTCTTTCCCGGAAGAGGAATATCCGGTAGTCCCTCGACGTCCGATTTCTCCTCCTCGCCGAAGAACTCCTCGTTATTACAAACCAAGGGAACAGATTAGGTATCCTGAGAGACCTCTCTCTCCGCCCCGAGAATCTTCACGTCGTCCTTCCTATCGTTATGAGGAGGAAAGAGTTTCTCGTCCGACAACACTTCGGGAAACTCTCCGTCCTTCCTATCGTTATGAGGAGGAAAGAGTTTCTCGTCCGACAACACTTCGGGAAACTCTCCGTCCTTCCTATCGTTATGAGGAGGAAAGACTTCCTCCCCCTCCGTCATATCCACCTCCACCTCCTCCCGTCGAACCGTCCGAGGGAGAAATCTCTCGCCCGACAACACTTCGAGGAACTCCTCAAAGTTCGTCCCGACTTCCAAGAATTCCGCTGTCAGCTGTCTATCCTCGCAAGTAAACCGTCTCTAAATCTCGATATGTTTCATCTGATTTTCTGGAACAGATGAAACATTTCTAAAGAAGAATCGTCTATTTCGAAAGATTCTCCTTCTTTTTATGGACATTTTTGTGATAAGAGATGTTCCAACTCGAGATTTCCTCGAGATCGGGCAATGTCAAGAGCCCGCCGACAGTCTCGAGACGTGATAGATCGAAGATCTCGATCCGCTTCCAAGAGAAGCTGCACCAGAGGTAGATTTGAAGTTTCAACGGCCGGCTGAAGACCGAAGCGAGGCTTGGCTCCGAGTCGAAGAAGTTCGGCGACGATATCTCGATGACCTTTTCGAGAGGCGGCCCAAAGTGCAATGTCAATATAACGAGCTCCTCTCGAATAGAGATATCTTAACAGGGAAAGGTGACCATTTTCAGCCGCCATGACAAAAGCAAAGTCCAAATTATCGGCCCCTTGACGAAGAAAGAAGTCGACGAGATCTCGATGACCTCCAGCGGCCGCACCATAGAGTCCCCGATTAAACAACTCTTGTTTCCGGATAACTCTCTTATTCCGAAGAAATCTGACCATATTCGGTGAAAGTTGATTTGCCTCGGCAGCATATTGAATCGCCTTTGAAATGTCATAGGGAGTGAGAGAAACGCCGTCCTGACTTAAGATAAAATCAACGAGCAAGTCATGATCTCCTTTTATCGCCCCAAGAAGGGCTGGAAAAGCCTTGTCCGTAAATACAAGAAGATACGATAATACACTCCGAGAACCTCCGTACCCCGCCTCATACAGAGCTTCCTGAAGTCCCTCTTTATATCCCGCTTCTTCAAGAAGCGAAAGATAGTGGGAAACGGTGAAGATATCTCCATAGCGAGCACTATCCATAAGACACCGCCGCAGATTCGGAATGTCCCGTCGATCTGGGTCACACTTTTCTGGAAGTTCGCCTTGTGTTGAAAGACGTTGCCCCATTTTAGGGAGAAAAAGAAAATCTTCCCTCCACTTTAAAAAAACAAGTCCGTTTCCCATGGATTCGACTTCTTTACCTGATGCCTACGATTTCCTCGTCGATAATCTGAATTTAATCGAACCCACTGATTATTATGATCAACCCAATGGTTATATTAACGTCGGAATTGATAACTCCGCCGAGAGTTACCCAATTCTTCTCTATCCGATTTCGACGGGAGAATGGGTGGTCAATGATGGTTTCTCCAGAAATCTTCTCTCAGTTGAGGATGTCTTATCGATTCTTTTGCATGAGCCTCTTATCTATATTACGTTCCGTCAAAGTGTCGATTCCCCAGAACAAGTTTTATATCGACACTTCAAGGAGATACGAGAAAGTGATGGAGCATATCTTCCTCTTATCGCTCAGACTCTCTCGGCCAATCCCCAGTTAATTCCTCAACTGACCCAACTTGCCACCGCTAATCCAGTCTATCAACTTCTCAATGCCTGGACTCGTCGTCTGATGCCTCGTTCTTCATCAAAATCTGATACAAAATCGAATACAAATCCAAAAACTGGACTCCCACAATCTTGAACTTCATGAAAAGTCAGAATCTCCGTCTTGTTATTCGCCGTCACAGTCGAATAACAAGATCTGAAAGAAAATGGAGTCTTACTCAACGACCAGAGGAATATTGTGGGCACTGGCCCACTCAATGACCTGATACATGTGGGGAAACCCAATCTGTCCCTTTCCAATCGGAGCATGACGATCCACGTGAGAAAAAAACTTGACTTCAGAGTCATTAAGATGAATCAGAGCAATACTTGAAGTCCCGAAAATCTGAGACCACCTCTCCAGATAGTCAAGAGGCCAGTACCCAGCTCCCCAAACATGAGCCGTGTCACAACAAATTCGTAAACGCTTCCGGTCCTCCTCGGAAAAACGGGCATAGAAGCTGGCCAACCCTTCCAGTGTGGCACAGATCTCCTTTCCCTCTCCCACGGGTGTCTCCAGAAGAAGAGGACACTCCTCCGTCGCATCCGCGAGAACGTCTCGAACGGCCGACTCCATCTCATTATAGGCCTGTTCCTCCGTCAACGTGATCTCATTTGAGATGTTACGCGTCCCCGTGTGAACAACAACACCTCTCCCATGAAGTCTCCGCGTTAGACGAAGTTCCTGGCGAAGAAGTGTCCGTATCCACTGGAAGTTAGTGGGATTCTTCGAGATTGGAACACAACACAAGTTGATACTGTAGGGAGCATGAGTAAAATAGGCAATCTGATTCATCTTAATTAGTTCCCCCGAGGCGATAATATCCTCCTCCGTCAGGGATGTGTTCCCTCCTCCTCGACTCCGAAGAAACATCTGTACCGGACGATACCTTCCCCAACAGGAAAGAAAATTCTTCAATGTAGTTAACATGCTCTCCTCCCTCGCCACATGAGTCCCAATCGTCTCCATTTTCGTCGGATCAACCCGAAGTATCATCGGTACTGTCAGATAGCCCGTTCCTCGAGATAGAATATCCAGATAGTCCTTCGGATCCCACGCCGACACATCATATAACAAAATCTCCCTCTGAAGTGGCAAAATCACACCCACATATTTAACCTCAAGTTTATTAATCCGTGCAAGGGCATAATAGGTTAGAATTTGAAGGGAGGTCTCGACAGCCATCTTGGAATAGTCTCCCGTCGTCTTAATATCTAAGATGGCCGTGTCCGTCACAACATCCGGATGTCCCTGCAGACTCGAATGAATCAGTTCCACATTATACGAAAGATTCGAACCAAGATAGGAACTGTACGCTAACCACTTAGAATGAAGGTCCTTGAAAATGTTCTGAAGTGTCGGAATGAACTTGAAGACCTCCTCTCGAGTATAGACATCAGTTTGAGCCATCATCACCTCCGTTAAACGGTAGGCGTCCCAAATCACATTAATCCACTTTAATGACGAATCCAGATAGCGTGTCAGAGACTCAACATAGGAACTGTACTTCTCCAAATCTGCCTCTATCACTTTGGAAACGGGTTCCGTGTTATATTTTGCTGGCACTCTCTCCGAGAGCATCCTCCGAACAAGAAAGTCCATCATCATTCCGAAAAAGGAAAACGACTTATTCCGATACACCCATAATGGAAACCGCTTGGAAAGTTTCGGAACTCCCTCAATCAGAGATGGAATAACTCCATTAACAACAAGATCATCGTGATTAAGATATGAAATCACTTCTCGAACATGAAACATTCTTCTTCCTTCTTTTAAAAGACGTTATAATTCTAATTCAATTATAGTTCTCGAACCTCATATTTTGATTTTTTTTTGGATTTAACTTCTTCTCTTTTTGGAAGTTTGGAGATGTCTTCCTTTTCAACAGTTCTTAACTGTCCCGAAGTTATGTTTCAGATTATGCTTTACCTGTCTCCCCAAGACTTGTGCTCCTTCTCCCGAGTGAATTTCCAATGTTTCACCCTCTGTTCTGATAAATACTTTTGGTCTCTCAAGGCTCAACAAGATCTCAACATTGAGGCCAAATACTTTCTTCCAGCCAATTGGAACTCTTCTTCCTCGTCGGGACTTCGGCGCTATTGTCAACTCTCCGTTTTTCTTAACATGTTTAAGATGACCTATCCCTCCAATGCAAAAGGTGCAGAACAAGCTTTATATGATGCCGTTCTTCTGAATGATGACGCACTTATTTTCTACTATCTCCGAGATGTCTCGACGGTCCCGTTCTCTATTTTAGAGGAAATCATTCGATCTTGTCGTCTCGATCTTCTCCGCTATCTCTTTTCGTCCGGCCATCTCTCTCAACATCCTCGAGAGGAGCTCTTCTCCCGTCTATTTACTTACGCGTCTCGGGCTGGCTTCTCGGACATAATTAACTATCTTTCCACTCTCGAATTTTCCAACCCCCTCTTCTATTCCAATCATATCTTGGTGGGCGCCTCGGCCGGAAATTCTCTTCCTCTTGTTCTCCAAGCTCTCTCTGTTTTCATGGTTAATTATCCTCAATCCCAAATTAAACCGAATCTTCTCGAAGCTCTCTATGAAGCCATCATGCATAATCATCCGCAGATGATCGAATTTCTTTTAGACTTTATTTCTCGGACCTCCTTTTATTCTCTTGACGACATACGATTGTATATCCGAAATACTCTCGACTCCTTTGATCTTCTTATCGGACGACGATTACTCCCTCGATGTTCCTATTGGAAAACCTTTACCATTCTATTAAAGTTCGATCCCACATTGAGTCAGGCCATCGATGACCTTCGAATTCTCGCCATGACTTCCGGCTACTTTAACTTCCTGAAACCGGAAGAGACTCGATCTGTTTAAAGAGATAGAATCAGGAGAAATACAAAATATCCTGTCTTGTTCCGAAACAAGACAGGATATTCCAACAAAGAAGTTTCGCCTCCATCTTTTATCTTTATGTTCTTAAAAGAAACAATGCATTATCTTCTCTTGATGTTACGAATCGCTCCAGGAGTCCTTGATCGCTCTCCTCATGAAGAGTGGTATCTTATTCCTCTTTCCATTCTCTCACCAGATGAGAAACCCACTCTCTCCGTTCTGAATCAAATGGCAGGACAAACTTATATCGTTATGAGTCCAACGATTCTTTTGCCAGTTCGAGAAGATCATCCTCTTTCCGAACAGCGACCCACCCAAGATGAGATTCTATTACAATCTCTGCTCCGAGAACTGGCTGGCATCATCACAACTACTATCCGTTGGAAGGTCTACCATCTTCCAACCAAACAACCCCTTTCTCTGAAAAAGGACGACTGTATTAAAAATGTCGTCTCGGTCCAAGTCTATCCTCGATACTAAGTTAAAGACACGATCTCCATCTCTGTGTTATTCAGATCTTCTTCCAACTCTTCCAAAGCCTGAATAATCTCGGGTGAAGGAGGAAGAGGAGCCGGCTCAATGTGATTACGAAGAATTCTCTCAAAGTGAGAAAAAGATAACCGTCGCCACGAAATATCCCCCGAACGCAAGAACATAAAGTCACTCCAAAACAAATTCTTGACCCGATCATCAGGATAAATAAAATCTTGCTGATCAAGAGACTTTTGCGAACGAAAGTAGAGTCTCCACCATCTTAAAAGCAGCGGATAGGTAATAAGAGTCGCACCTTCATAGGTCGGCATATTCAATTGCATAAACTCAGCCACTTTCGGATCAAGTAAGAAAAGTTTCGACATTTTATGATTGTCAAGATAAAAGATTGAAATTTCAACCAAATTCCTGTCTTCCCGACCAAATGTCAAAAATACTTTATAACCTCCGCTCTCCCCTACGTTAACAATGTTCCTCATCTCGGAAATCTCATTGGCTCGGTTTTAAGTGCTGACGTCTACGCCCGCTTCTGTCGACTTAAAGGACGAAAAACTCTCTTTCTCTGTGGAACGGATGAGTATGGCACCGCCACTGAAATCAAGGCTCATTCGGAACAGTGCTCCCCTCAAGAACTGTGTGATAAGTATCATCTTCTTCATCGAAAAATCTATCAGCTTTTGGACATCTCCTTTGACGTCTTTGGAAGAACCTCCACGCCAACACATACACAAATCTGTCAAGACGTCTTTCGAGATCTTGCCTTCCGGGGATATCTGGAAGAGGGACAAATCGACTCTCTCTATTGCTCCTCCTGTCAGCGATTTCTAGCTGACCGCTACGTCGAAGGGGAATGTCCTTATTGCTTCTCCGATGGGGCTCGCGGAGATCAGTGTGACTCCTGTGGAAAAATCTATGACAGTACTCTCTTAAAGAACCCTCGATGCAGTCTATGTGACTCGCCCGTCGACCGAAAGAAAAGAAAACACATCTTCTTCAACCTATCCAAACTTCAACCGAAACTCGAGGCATGGTTCAAAACTTGGAATCAGGCCTCTCCTCTTGTTCGAGGAATCACACAGTCCTGGCTCTCCTCTCCAGGAAGTCTCGGTAAGATGTGTATCAGTCGAGATCTTCGTTGGGGCGTCCCTCTTCCAAAAACACCCTTCTTTCCCGATGATGAATACAAAAACAAAGTCATGTATGTCTGGTTCGACGCTCCCCTCGGATATCTTTCCATCCTGGCTTCCTCTCGAAACGACTGGAACGAAGAGTGGCTCTCATCAGAAAAAACTCAGTGGATCGCCTTCATGGGCAAGGACAACGTCTCCTTTCACACTCTGACCTTTCCAGCCATGTTGATGGCCACGGGTCATCCGTATATCCTACCGTCTACCATCTCCGCAACACACTATTTAATGTATTGTGGACAGAAGTTCTCGAAGAGTCGTAACGTCGGGATCTTTGGAGACATGTTGGAACGTCTGCCAATTCCAATCGACTTCTGGCGCTACTATCTTCTTCGGATTCGTCCAGAGTGACTTTGAATCGAAGATCACCAGCGAACTTCTTAATTATCTTGGAAACTTCATTTTCCGAACCCTCTCCCTCTGTCGAAAGATTAAGTCTCCGTTTCGTCTCTCTTCGGAGGAATATCAGTCCTACCAAACTCAAGTCTCTCATCTTGTCCAAAACTATGAAACTTCAATGGATGCGACTCGTTTCCGACGAGCTCTTGACCTCATCTTAGAACTCGGTTGTCTTGGAAACCATTTCCTCCAAAGAAAGGCTCCCTGGACCTTCTCCCCAGAACATAAGCAATATCAGGATATCTGTGCTCTGGCATGTACCACCGTCACACTTCTCGGAACCATGTTGATGCCGTTTCTTCCGACGATTGAGACACGTCTTTCAAACATGTTCAACTTCCTCCCAACACTTTCCCTGAGGACGGTTGGATCCGAGAATGGAAACTCACGGGAGAACTCCATCCCCTCTTTGTCAAACTCTCTCCTCATCTCTTCCGCGATCTTAAGAATCAGTACCAACCTCCCGTCTCCTCTTAATTGCCCGTCTTTTTCACTCCAAAACACGGAACTGTTTACACAGTTCCGTGCTCCCCATCCGATGTAAAAATGAAAAAAAAACACAATTACAATCCAGAACGAATTATAAGTCGTAAAACCTCCGTATCGTCTTTAAATCTTAGACGCGGATTAATCCATACTCCTTCTCGATCAAGGATCCTAACATCTGCTCCATGTTTTATTAGATATTGAACAACGTCGTGAGAACCATTTCTTATGGCCTCAAGAAGAGGACTCTCATTTACAACATGAAGGTCCGCCCCGGATTCGATGAGATATTTCACAATCTCATAGAAGCCATGTCCAGCCGCTATATTAAGAGCCCCACTTTGAGCTCTAACATTAATTCCCTGTTCCACAAAATACTTGACAAGTTCCAAGTGATTAAATTCTACCGCATCCAGTAAAACTCTACCATGTTCTTGAAAAATATCCGCCCCTTGACTCACCAAATATTTCACAATCTCAAGATGACCACCCCACGTCGCACAATTAAGAACTCCCCCATATCCAGCGTATCCAGTTGTAACGTGAATATTGGCCCCAGATTCGACTAAATACTTCACAATCTCAAGGTGACCCAATTCGGCTGCACGACAGAGCGCCAATTCGTCATGAGAATGAATATCCGCCCCATTTTCCACCAGACATCGGACAATGTCTAAATATCCACGTGCGGCCGCCTGATGAAGTAACATGTCATCGGAAAGATGAACATTGGCTCCATTTTCCACCAGATACTTAACAATATCAGTATGACCTTCGAATACAGCCCATCGAAGCGCGGCATCATTGTTGGCGGAGACGTCAGCCCCAGATTCGACAAGATATCTTACCATATGAAGATCACAATTTAACACAGCAGCAAGAAGTGCCCGGTCTTTCAGAAAGTGGATATTAGCCCCACATTTAATAAGTCTATCCACATATCCCAGATATCCGTTCATCGCCGCTAAGACAAGATAGGTATCGAGATTCTCTTCCAACCGAGCTCCCCGATTCATCGCTATGTTGATCTGAAAAAGGGCCCCATTTTCAAACCCTCTTCTTAAAAGTTCCTTGGGTGAAAGCGTCCAAACTTCCTCAGCAAATTGGCGAAGCTTCTCTCTCACAGATTCCGACGAACTTTTGTCCGGTTGACGCCGATCCGAAACATAAATTGACCAAAGTTTCTCCCAAAACGACTCCCGATCCCCCGCTCTTTCAAAGATCGGATCCATCTTATGCAACCGAAAAACCTCATCCGGAGTCAAGTAGAGAAGCAGCTCCTCAAGAAGCTCCTTTGGCAATCTTTGATATAAAGTCGAACTTTGACTCGATAACATTTTACCATTCTAAACTTTTCGAAAGAGTAAACCTTTTCCCGGAACTCAATTTTCTTTCTTCTTGAAGAATCGAACTTCCGAATTCGATTTCCGTTATGTCCCCATTGAATTCATGACAGATTATCAGTCTGTATTCGGTCGAACTTCTCTTCGAATCGGTTCGATATCCAATATGTCAAGATGAAGTATCCAATTCCTCGAAATCAGAATAATCGATTACTTCCGAATATATTCCGGAGACATAAAAGATATCTCCTCTTAATAAAATAAGAAAAATGATAGTTATACAATCTCGGAACTTCAATGTTTACACTTGACCCCTGATATTTCATCGTATATTCCAGACTTTCCGAAAAGTCTGAAATATTCCGTGTCTCATCTTCAAACTCGAACATTTCGAGCCAAAGACTTCCCACGAAAACAATAAACACCTCATATTAAACGTCGAACCTTATCTATCTAACAAAATAAAAAGTTAATAGCTGATATAGCCAGCAACCAGCGTTTGATTTACTTTTTAATATTTCATCTCTCATCTTCCCGGTTATCCGACATCTAATCTTTCATGTCTCATCTTCAGTGTCTAATATTTGGTGTCTACTCTTCGATGATAGAAATGAGAGTCATATTCGTGGAAATAAACATCTAAGATCTATTCGTGTTGATAAATATCCAAGACATATTCAGTTGATAGATTTTGGAGTTCTATCCGTGGAAATAAATATCCATATCCAAATCGTATCAGTGTTGATCGAAGATTAGACACCAAATACTCGGCATCGAGGATTAGACATCACTGATACTCCATTCTATTCACATGAATATATTTTGGATATTACCAATGTTGATATGTTTTGAATATTTATTTCTGCTGATATAACTCTCATTTCTATCAACACTGATACGACTCCAAAATCTATTCACATGAATAGATTTGGATATTATCAACATAAATACGTTTTGGATATCCAACACATATCAACTTGATACAACTCTCATTTCTATCAAGTTGATATGTGTTGGATATTTATCAGCCTGATATAACTCCAAAATCTATCAGCTTGATATGCCTCCAATTTCTATCAAGTTGATATGTGTTGGATATCTATCAACTTGATACAACTCCAATTTCTATCAAGTTGATATGTGTTGGATATCTATCAAGTTGATATGTATTGGATATCTATCAACTTGATATGTGTTGGATATCTATCAAGTTGATATGTGTTGGATATTTATCAACTTGATACAACTCCAATTTCTATCAAGTTGATATGTGTTGGATATCTATCAACTTGATACAACTCCAAAATCTATC
>Ga0101944_10004272_pt1 | contig 18009 bp, 14 predicted proteins | sample DewCreD2012metaG_FD_75245 | JGI IMG/M metagenome (GOLD analysis project Ga0101944, IMG submission 75245) | Hot spring sediment bacterial and archeal communities from British Columbia, Canada, to study Microbial Dark Matter (Phase II) - Dewar... ... | reverse complement strand
CGGCCAGAACCTCCATGAACCGGTTGAGGTTTTCACTGGCCTTCTCCAGGTTCTGCGCCGACACCAGGAGGTTCTGTCTCATGCGGGCAAGGGTGTCATCCGCGCCCGCGGCCAAGGAGGCGCTTTTCTCGATGAAGAGGTTGATATTTTCCAAAGCCTTTCGGATGGCTTGCTCCTTGTCGGCGATGATGGCCCGGGCCTGGGCAAAAGCGTTTTCGGCGTGGGTCAGAGCGGCATTGCCTTTCATGAAGAATTCATTGGCGGACCGGATGGTTTGCTCGGTGGAGGCAAGGATTTTCGCTATTTCCCGGTCATCGAGAATGCGCTGAAGCTGGTCCAGCGTCCTTTCGGCCTTCTTGGAAAGCTCTTTCACGTTGGCGTCCTGAACCGCGCTCTCCACGGCCTCCAGGTTGGACTTGATTTTCGCGGAAATGCCTTCCAGATCCAGGGCCTTGACCCTGTTCAGGATGTCGTCAATCCCTTGCAGGATCTCCGTGAGGTCGGAGGGTCTGGAGGCGACAATAGGATATTCGGAAGGAAAACTGAGCGGCGGCGAGCGGTCCGGCTCGCCTTCCTTTTTCTGATCAAGCTCGATGAAAACGCCTCCGGTGATGCCGACGGCCTTGAGCTGGGACACGATGTTGGTGTCCAGGACCATGCCTGTTTCAATCTTCAGGACCACTTTGATCAGCTTGGAGTCCGGGGCCACACTGATGCCGTGGACGCGGCCGACGGAAACCCCCCTGTATTTGACCGGGGAATCTTTGTCCAGGCCTTGCACGGATTCGTTGAAGTAGGTGACATAGTAATGGCCTTTTTCAAAATATCGAGACATCCCGAGCCAGATGAACGCCAGGAGGCCGATCCCGATTCCGCAGACCAAAAAAAGGCCGACAACGAATTTGGTTTTCTGTGAAGCCATGAGCCATGCCCCTTTATGCCGGGATCCAGCTGTCCTCGGGAAGGCGATTGAAAAACCGTCGGACCAGAGGGTTCCTGCTGGTCTCGCGAAGATGCCGCGGATCCCCCTCTGCGATGATTCCTTTCGCCCCCCTATCCAGCATGATCACTCGCTGAGCGACAGCGAGGATGCTCTGGAGTTCGTGGGTGACGATCACCATGGTGGTTCCCAGGGTTTTGTTCAAATGCAAAATGAGATTGTCCAGACCCGCTGAGGTCACCGGATCAAGCCCGGCGGAGGGTTCGTCGAAAAAGAGAATTTTCGGGTTGAGGGCCATGGCCCTGGCAAGACCTGCCCGCTTTTTCATTCCACCGCTGATTTCCGAGGGCAGGTAGTCCTCGTATCCGGCCAAGTGGACGAGGTTCAACTTCATGCGAACCAGGGAGGACACCAGGTCCAGAGGGACCTCCGTGTATTCGGTAATAGGAAGAGCCACGTTTTCTGCAAGCGTCATGGAGCCGAAGAGGGCGCCGCTTTGGTAGAGAATGCCGATTTTGCGCAAAAGCCTCTGGTAGGCATGAGAGTCGGCCAGGGCGAGGTCTTCGCCGTCAATGAGGATTTGGCCTGAAGAAGGCCGTATCAGGCCGATCAGATGCTTGAGGAGGGTGCTCTTGCCGCACCCGCTTCCCCCAAGGATGACAAAAATCTCTCCCTCGTAAACGTCAAAGGAGACGCCTTCGAGGATAGTCTCGTCGCCATAGCGGGCGATGAGGTCTCTCACTTGAATGATCGGCTGCCTGTTCATCGTTCACCGCTGTCCGTTATCCGTTCACCGATGACTGATCACTAGCTTTTCCTACTGTCTTCTGTATGCTGTATCCTGTCTTCTATCCAGCCTAGCCCCAGTATCGAAGAATCACGGAAAACAAGGAGTCCGTGAGGATAATGAGAAAAATGCTGCTCACCACTGCGGAGGTCGTGGCCTGGCCCACGCTTGCAGCGCCGCCACGGACCCGGAAGCCCCGAAAACATCCGATCCATGCGATCAAGAAGGCGAAGACCACGCTCTTGAAAACTCCCAGGAACACGTCGAAAGGAGTCAGGGTGACAAAGGTCTGAGCGATGTACGCATTGGCCGTGAGGTCGAGCATGAGGACCCCCACGAGCAACCCGCCCAGGACGGCAAAAAGGTCGGAGAACAAGGTGAGGAGCGGGACCACGACCAGGGAAGCAATGACCTTGGGCACCGCTAGAAAACGGGTCGGGTCCAATCCCATGGTGAAGAGCGCGTCAATTTCTTCGGAGATTCGCATGGTGCCGATTTCAGCGGCATAGGCCGAACCTGACCGGCCGGCGACGATAATCGCCGTCATGATAGGCCCCAACTCCCGGGTCATGGCGAGGCTCACCAGGGAGGCCACGTAGATATCCGCCCCGAACTGCCGGAGCTGGACCGAGGACATGAAGGCGATGATCAACCCCAGCAGAAAACTGATTAAACCCACAATGGGCAGAGCATCCACCCCTGTCCGCTGCATGGCGAGCAGGGTGTCTTCCTTCCGAAGGGACCGGGGATGCCGCAATACGTAAAGCAGGGCCAGGAAAATGGAGCCTGTGAAGGAGGTCAGAAATTGGAACTCGTGGATGTGCCGAAGGGTGGCATCTCCCAGGCGGACAAAAAGGTTCGGAGTCGGTTTCTTCGTAAAGGCGGGTTTTTCCGTAACCTCGTCAAAGCGGAGAAGGGAGAGGATTTCCTTCGCGTTGTCTGTAAGGTGGATGAGCGAAAAGGACCCGCTTCGGGCCGTCATCCTGTGCCTCATCTGGATCAGCACCAGCACCCCAAAATCGTCCACATAGGTCACCCCGGAAAGATCCACGGTAAGGGCCCTTGGCCTGGTCCTTTCCAGAAGGGCTCCGAGGTCGCGCAACATGGCGCCTGCGTTGACGGCGTCCATCCTGCCCGAAAGCTGAAGGAGCAGTCCTCCCTCCCGGTCTTGCGATGTCTCGAAACCCCATGTTCCCTGGCTCCTTGAAGTGTGCATGGGTCTAAGATTGACGGCTTCGTAAAAAGTCCATCTGCAGCGTTGCGCTTCATCCTTCGTCATTGCGGCGTACTTCTATGTACGCCTCATTCCTCAGGATTCGCGCGCCTTGCATCTGGAGCTTTTTACTGTGCCGTCGGTTTTGACGACTTTTTACAAAGTCATCAAGATTGGAGGGCTCTCAAGTCTTTTTCATCGACGTCGTAGGCGCTTTTCATACCATCCATATCCATTTGAAAAATCAACCATCCGGTGGACTGCTCATTCTCTCTGAGTTCAAAGGCAACCTCTATTCCTTTGCGCCCCATGGGGTGATCTTGATCGGTGCGGTAGAGGACCAGGACGCGGTAGAGGGATTTTTCGGAGCCCTGAAATCCTATTCCCGTATAAGAGGCGCCGATCATGGCTTGGGCATTGAAGCCGGGCTTGATGGAAAAAGCGTCGAACACTTTTTTCCCCGGATCCAGCAGGACCACCCCATGGTACGGGCAGGGCTTCGCCACCTGAAGCTCGAAGAACTCTTTGAGCACGCGGGTCGTCTGCGCCCGATCCTGGCGCGTCATAGGCTCTGTCAGCAAAGATTTCAACAGGAGATAATCCTTGGCCAGGAGGTTTCTGAGTTCCAGTTTTCTCAGATCCATGGTTTGAAGGCCCTTGGAGAAGTAAGGGTATCCGAAAACGATCGCTGCAGCCAGGAAAACAAGGAGGCTCATGGATGGGATCAGCCAGTAACGCGCCCGGCGATATTGGCGTTCCAGCCGGTGAGCGGCCGTGACATCGCGGCCCAGCCACAGGACACCCTGGAGGTTGTTCTGGCTGTCATGGACGAGCGTGGTGCTGGTCGACACGTACCGAGTTCCTTTTTCAGGGTGTCTGACCTTGAGGATTCTCTCGGGAACCGATGACTTGCTGTGGATTTCCTGAAGCAGCTCCCGGTACACCTGGGGTTCCTCGTAGATGTCTTCTGCAGAGGTTCCCCGCATATCGTGCCAGTTCCTGCCGTAGAGCTTCTCGGCGGCGGCATTCCAGGCGACAACCCTGCCGTTTCGGTCCGTGAGCATCACGGCGTCCGGCAGCTTGTCGCAGATTTGTCTCAGCCCGGAGACGGCCTGGCTCGATTCATCGAGGCGGCGGGCGATGATCTCCGTGATCTTCTCGGCCGCGGCGGGAAAGTCTTTGAGAAACGTGGACACCTCGCTCTTGGGAATACGAAGCACCTGGACCTCGTCTTGTGCTTGAACCGTGGCCGTTCTTTTCGCACCCAGCAGGAAGGACAGCTCGCCGAACAGGGCCCCCGGCTCCGTGATTTCCGCGATCTTCTTGTCGCCTTTAAGGACGTCAAGATGGCCGGAGACCAGAAAGTAGAGGTCTTTGGAGTCGTCGCCTTCCATGAAAAGGGGGTCGCCCTTTTGATAGGTCTTGAGGTATTTCTCCAGGTCCTTGTGGTGGATGATTTCGTCGAGCATGGTCGAACCTCTTGGGTGAGCCTGCAAAGGTGACCCAGCCGGCAGAGCGCATATCAACATAAGCATAGGGGAATAGGTCTCATTCGTCAAGGGCGAATGAATGCGCCGCAGGGAGCGAAACGCAGAGAGCAATGGCATGAAGGGCACGGCAGGGAACCAGGTCTATCACGATGACTCCGCAGAGGGGAAGGTCACTCGCCTTCCACTTCCACGGCATAGAGGTTCTGGGCCTGGTAGAAGAACTGGCTGATCCGGTAGCTCTTGGAGGGCTGAAGATCCAGAACCACCCTGAGGGTCCGGTTCTCTCTGTGATAAAAGGTCCTTATTCTCTCGATGAATTGACCATCCGCGGCGATCTGAGACAACTCCCGTTTCACTGGCAGGGTATCTTTTATGTCGATGACGAATCGGGGCTTGTCCTCCTCAAGGGCAAACACAGAGGGCGTAAAAGGCCCGTCGCCCTGAATCCACACGGTTTCTTTTCCCGGAGCCTTGAGTTTGAAGACGATTTCAGAGATCACGAGGCCCGGGTCTTTCTTTTCCGGAACGGAGGTCCCTTGAGCCTGAGACGGTTCAGCCTGGTCCGAAGGCTTCAGGGATTTGATGGAATAGTCCGGGAGAATGCCTTCCTGCTTCAGTCTTTTGGCTTCCTCCCGAGCTTCTTCCCGCGATTCAAATGGTCCGATGTAGACCATGTACCGACTGGTCTTGCCTGCCTGCTTTTCCTCCTTCCAGAACGCATCAAGCCCCTTTTTCTTCAAGAGCTCTGTTCCCTTTTTGGCCCTCTGCAGATCCTTGAATACATCGACCTGGATCGCGTAAGAACCGGGGGTTTCGCCCAAAACAGGCTGCGGCAAGGCCACCAAAGCCAAAAGGATGAGAAAAACGAATCTGATCATAGTTCTTCGGGAGTGAAGGACACCACGGAATCGATTTCCCCCTGATTGCTCAAGAGCATCACCAGTCGATCCACCCCGAGGGCGATCCCTGCGGACTCAGGCATGAAAGGGAGGCTGCGCAGGAACTTTCCGGGCATGGGGTAGACCGTTTGATTCTGCTCCTTTCGTTTGGACAGTTCCCTCTCAAATCTTGCCTTCTGCTCATCCGGGTCCGTCAACTCGGAAAAGGCATTGGCCAATTCCAGCCCTGCGGCATAGAGCTCAAATCTCTCGGCGTACCCCGGGGCTTGCCTGCTCAGGCGCGCGAGCGCAGCCAGGGCTGACGGATACTGGTGAAGGAAGACAGGTTGCGGGAATCCAAGCGAGGGCTCAATGTCAAAAGCCACGATTTCATCGAAACGGCCGCCGGCCAGGGCTTGTTCCAGAGGCGTCGACGCGTATCGTTCAAAAGCCTCCCGCACCGTCAGCCTGGGCCAGGGCCTTTGCAGGTCCAGGGTCTTGCCCTGAAACTCCAGGACCGGAGGCAGCCCCAGGTCCTCCAACACGAAGGCGACCAGGTCCTCGCATTCGTCCATCAGCTCCAGGTAGCCCGTGTGGGAGCGGTACCATTCAAGCAAGGTGAACTCCGGGAGATGTCGAGCCCCCCTTTCCCCTTGACGGAAGCACTTGCAGATCTGAAAAATCTTGGGATAGCCTGCGGCAAGGAGCCGTTTCATGCACAGCTCCGGCGACGTATGCAGAAACCCTTCCCCAGCCCGGACGGCGTCGATATGAAGCTCCGGAGCCGGCGCCGGGATAAGGCAGGGGGTTTCGACTTCCAGGTAGTCTTTTTCAATGAAGTAGCGCCGGAGGGCCTGGGTGATTGCGGCCCGTCGACTGAGAGCCGTCTTCTTGGCGCTTAAGGCCTGCCGTTCCTTCTGCGACAGAATATCATTTGACCCGGGTGACATACTCCCCGGTCCGTGTGTCCACGGTGATTTTAATGCCCTCCTCGATGAAGGGAGGCACGCGAAGGGTGTATCCTGTTTCCAAGGTCACGGGCTTGCTGTCCCCGGCCACGGAATCGCCCTTGGCCCACGGATCCGCACGGGTCACCAGGAGATCGACGAAGTTGGGGAGGGTCAGGCCGATGGGCCTTCCGTCAAAAAGAAGCACGTCCACTTCCAGGTTGTCGATGAGGTAGTTCTTTGCATCCCCGACCTGCTCCGCGGACAGGGCCGACTGGTCGTAGCTCTGAAGATCCATGAAATAGAAGTGACCTTCCTGGTTATAGAGATATTGCATCTTGCGCTGCTCCAGGTTGGCAGGCTCAAAGCTGTCCACAGAGCGGTAGGTTCGGTCGATCATGATCCCGTTGATCATGTTGCGGAGCTTGCATCGATAAAGGGCTTGGCCCTTGCCCGGCTTGGTGAACTGGAAATCGACGACCACATAAGGTTCTTTATCAATGAGGATCTTGAGGCCTTTCCTCAAATCGCTGGCGTTGTACATAGATCGTGTCCCTCTTGTTCAGTCGATGAGTTGCTTTTTTCGGCGAATATAGGGAAGACCCCACTTGATGTCAAGGTCAAAGCAGGGGGAGGAAGAAGGAAGAAGTAGGGAGTCAGCAGTAAACAGAACAGACAGACCGTAGGCCGAAGAAACGTTCGGATTCGGTTTGTCGTTTTGACGGATGACTGCTTACTGAATCCTGTTTACTGTTGGGCGCAAGCCTACCGATATCCCACCAGGCCTTTGACCTTGGCGTAGCGTTTCGCCACCTCTTCCCAATGGATGATTTTCATGAAGGCTTCCACGTACTCCAGCCGGCGGTTCTGGTACTTCAGGTAATAAGCGTGTTCCCAGACATCGCAGACCAGCAGAGGGAAAACTCCCCAGAGGGTCAGGTCCTGATGCTTTTCCGCCTGCAGGATCACGAGGTGCCCCATGTAGGGCTCATAGCCCAGGACGCCCCAGCCGCTCGCCTCGACGCTGTTGGCGGCGGCGACAAACTGTTTCCTGAATTGATCGAAACTTCCAAATCCCTTTTTCAGGGCTTCCAGAAGATCGTCCTTGGGCTCCCCACCCTTGGGGGAAAGATTGGCCCAGTAAAGGGAGTGAAGAACATGTCCGGACCCGTGAAAGGCAAACTCCCTGGACCAATGCTTGATGAGGCTGTAGTCCCCGGAGGCTCTGGACTCTTCCAGCTTTTTCATGGCCGTGTTGAATCCGCTGACATAGGCGGCATGATGCTTGCTGTGGTGAAGGGCAAGCGTTTCCTTGTCCAGGTAGGGCTCCAGCGCATCGGTGGGGTAAGGCAAGGGCGGCAGCTTGCACTCCCCCATGGGACGGGGGGCCCCAGCGCCTCCGGTTGCCTGGCCCTGGGCCGACGCATAGAGGCCTTCCATGCCGATTAGCACACCTGCCAGTCCAAGCCCCTTCATCATGTCTCTTCTGGTGATCTCATTTTTCATGACATATCCTCCCTTTGGATATAAGATTAAAAACCAACCTAACCCTTTAGCTCTTTGAAATGGATGGCCCTTTTCTGTGCTTATTTCAAAGAGCTTAACCGTTACGAACAAACTTAAACATTCCTGGGGCCGATGGCCAGACCTCCTGAATCATGAAGGAGCAGGATAGAGATGAAAGCAGAACCCTCTTTAGAAGACATTCAACAGGCACACCGAAGGATCGAACCCTTTATCCATCGGACGCCGGTCCTGACCTCCGCCACGATCAACCGGATGTGCGGCGGGGAAGTCTTTTTCAAGTGCGAGAATTTCCAGAAAGCGGGAGCCTTCAAGATCCGCGGCGCCTGCAATGCGGTTTTTTCCCTGACCGACGAAGAGTCGAGGCGTGGCGTAGCCACACACTCTTCGGGAAACCATGCGGCCGCGCTTGCCCTTGCGGCCCGGTGGCGAGGCATTCCCGCCTTTGTGGTCATGCCGGAAAACGCCTCTCATGTCAAGAAGCTGGCGGTAGCCGGTTACGGAGCGGAAATCGTTCTCTGCAAACCCACGCTGGAGGCCAGGGAAAGGACTCTGGCCGAAGTGGTGGCGAGAACAGGGGCCGCCCCTGTTCCTCCCTACAATGACCTTCGGGTGATCGCAGGGCAGGGGACGGCCGCCATAGAACTCTGCCGGGAGGTACATGACCTGGACCTGGTGGTGGCGCCTGTGGGCGGCGGCGGTCTCTTGAGCGGCACGGCCATCGCGGTTTCGATCGTCTGCCCTGGGACGGAGGTGTTCGGGGCTGAACCCGAAAAGGCGGATGATGCGTATCGATCCTTTCACAGTGGAGTCCTTGTGCCGTCCGTTCATCCCAAGACCATTGCGGACGGCCTTCTCACCTCCCTGGGAGACCTGACTTTTCCGATCATTCGACGTCTGGTGAAGGACATTGCCCTGGTGAGTGAAGAGGCGATCGTGGAGGCCATGCGCTGTCTGTGGGAGAGAATGAAAATCCTCGTGGAGCCCTCTGCGGCGGTGCCCCTCGGGGCTCTCCTGAGCCGGCGGTTGGAGGCCAAGGGCCGGCGGGTCGGTGTCATCGTGTCCGGAGGGAACGTCGACCTTGACCGACTGCCCTGGGTCCCCACCGGTTTGTAGATCGCTTCCGTGCAGCGTGGCCTAAAAGAATGTCCGAAAGCGATTCGCTTTTCAAGATAAGATGAGAAAGGGCTTGCACAGAGGCCGTGAATCTTTTAAATAAGAGGGCATCTTTTTTGAAAGAAGGAGGAGGGAGATGAAAGTACTGGTCGCCTATTATTCGGACACGGGAAACACGGAAAAGCTGGCCCAGGCCATTTTCGAGGAGCTGAGTTTTACAGAGAAAGAGATCGTCTCCATCAAGAAGGCCCATGCCGGGCAAGAGTACGACGTCCTCTTCCTGGGTTTTCCGGTCCATAATCACGGCCTCCCGCAAAAGGTCGAGGCGTTCCTCAAGAAGGTTCCTCCCGGAAAGAAAGTGGCTTTCTTCGCTACCCACGGCTCTCTTCGGGGCGGGGAGTTCGCCGTGACGGCCTTCTATTCCGCCCTCAGCCTGACGAAAAAACTGAAGGTCCTGGGGACCTTCGGATGCCGGGGAAAAGTGAAGCCCAATGTCCTGGAGAAACTGGCGGAAAGGCCACAGGACAAGTATTGGGCCATGGAAGCACAAAGCGCCGACGGACACCCGGACGAGGCGGATCTGGCCGATGCCAAGCGATGGGCCTCCCTGATGCTCATGAAGGCTCGATCCATCTAGCCTGTCGCTCCTTCTCCCTTTTTGATCTCAATCATTCGACGGAAAGCTCCTGGAGGAGGGTCGTCTTTATCCTCTCCACGGATTCCTCCTCCAAGACTTTCTGCCCCTCCAGGTCCAGCACGTAAAACACATCGGCCACCAGATCGGCTTTCGTGGCAATCTTGGCAATCCGGATATCGATCCCCAGGGTGAAGAGGGTGTGCGTGATCCGGTAGAGAAGACCGATGCGGTCATGGGTGAAGACCTCGATCAGGGTGAAGAAGTCGGAGGAGTCATTGTCCACCATCACTTCCGTGAGACGGGTCAGGGTCTTTTTCCAGGAAAGGAGGGACGGCTTGGCCTTCTGTCGAAGGCCATCAGCCAGGACAAGCCTGCCTTGAAAGGTCTCGGCTAGATTGGCTTGGATTCTTTCCCAGATAACCTCCGTGTGAAGGGGATCCACGGGCGGCGTGACCGTGAAAATGTCCACGGCTGTTCCGTCGCGCCAGGTGAAGATGCGGGCGGAGAGAATGTTGATGTTGTTGAGGGCCAGAACGCCTGCCACTTCGGAGAAGAGGCCGGCTCTGTCCTTGGCCAAGAACGTGACCTCCCAGGTTCCGCTGGAGGGTTCTGCCGCGGCTTCAAAACGGAAAGCGCCTGCCGTTCCCCGGGCCACATCCGCCCAAAGCTGTTCATGGAGGGTGATGTGGCGTGCGATGCTCCGGGGGCTGGTTTCCAGCAGGTAGTTCGAAGGCATCCCGTCAAAGAGGGCATCCGCCTCAGCAGGGGGAATCTTCTCGCCGATCAGCGTTCGGACCTCGGCCATGGCCTGCTTCACTCTCCTGGAAGCATCCGGGGTCGCCAGCTCTCCTCGCTCCAGGATGTGGAGGATCTTGAAAAAGAGCTCCTGCACCAGGTTGGCCACCCAGTCGTTCCAGGCCCGAGGCCCTGTGGCCCTTCCGTCGGCCCAGGAAAGGAGATAGAGCATCTTCAGCCGCTCCACGGTCCCCACCATTCCCGCACACTGAACCACGATCTTCTCGTCGTTGAGATCGCGCCGGGTGGCTGTCTCGGCCAGAAGCAGGTGGTGGAGGACGAGGAAATGGACGTGATCCGTTTTCTTTCGATCATAACTGAAGCGCTTGAGGATGTTTCTCGCGAGGTGGGCTCCCCTGCGAGCGTGGTCCTTTCCGGTTTTTCCGATGTCGTGAAAGAGAGCGGCCAGGAACAAAGGCTCCGGTTCCGAGAGATCGAGAAAGATGTCCGTCAAGAGCAGATCGCGCTCCCGGTATAGGGTCTTGAGGTGACGGAGGGTTTGAAGCAAGTGCCTCCCTACGGGGAAGAGATGGTAGTGATCGAACTGGACCCGGTCCTTCACCGCTTCGAACTCCGGGATCAAGGCGCAGAGAAAGCCGGTCTCCAGCATTTCATCCAGGACGTCGCAGGCCTTGGGGGAGTTCAGGATCGATAGAAAGGCGCGAGCGGCCCGTTGGGACCTCCTGAGAGAATCGTCGAGCAGGTGCAGGAACTCCCGGATCAATCTCTTGGATTCCAGGGCCAGGGGTCTTCCGGTCTTGGCCGCTTCCGCGAAGATGTCCAGGAGCAGAAGCGGATCGGAGAGAATGGCGACGGCTGAAGGGAAACAGATCTCGCCCTGATCTACATGGAACGGGGCGCAGAGCTCTGCGGATCGTTCAGATCCGGAGCCGTTTTTTCGGGAACCGGGGAATTGGGTGAAGACAAAGGAGCGGTGCAGGGATTTGACAGAGGCCATGGACGCATGGACCTGGCTCAGGAACTGCTCCACCGCGAGCAGACCGTCCTGGTCTTTGAAACCCAAGGCCCGGGCGATGCCCTCCTGATGCTCGAAGGTCAGCCGGTCATTCCTCCTGGCTGAATCCTGGTGAAGGCGGTTTCGGACAAGGTGGATGAATCGAAGATGGGTTTCCAGATCTTCATATTCCTTGTGGGAGAGAATTCCCAGGATCTCGAGGTCCTTGGGCACCCGGACATGAAAGAAAGCTTTGGCCAGCCACAGGAGATGATGGTAATCCCTGAGCCCGCCGATTCCCTCCTTAAGGTTGGGCTCCAGCAGGTGGCTTGCGTCTCCGAACACGGCCATCCTCCTCTGATGCTGCTCCTCAAGCCATCGCCTCAAGGCCAATGCCTTCTTGGCAAGAAGTTTCCTGGCGAGCCTTTCCATGAGATCGAGGTAAAGGGGAGAGTCTCCGCAGAGGAATCGGGCGTCCAGCAGGGAGGTGAGGAATTCAAATTTCTCACCTCCCAAGCTGAGGCAGTCCTGGATGCTCCGAATCCCATGGCCGAGGTCCAACCCCATGTTCCAGAGAGGATAAAAGAGATCTTCCGCCAGCGTTCTGGCAGAGGAGGGCACTTTGGAATTAAAAAGGATCATCACGTCCAGGTCGGAATGAACACAGAGATCCCCGCGGCCGTATCCTCCCAGGGCAAGCAAGGCAAAGGGCCTTTTGTCCCGGAACAGGGTTTGTCCGGTCTCGCTTTCCTGCACGCTCCTGCGGAAATACTCGTCTACGATCTGCGTGTAATGGGCCTGGAAGTCCTCCGCCGTTTCTCCGCAGGAAAACAGGGAGAGGAGCTTGTTCCTGGCCTGCTTCAGTTCGTCTGAGGGAGCGCTCATGACCGTGGCTAAATGGCGTCTTTGCCTGTCTCGCCTGTTCGGATGCGGATGGCATTCTCCACCGGAAGGATGAAGATCTTTCCATCCCCGATCTGCCCCGTCTTTGCCTTTTCCTGGATGAGGCGGACGGCATCGGAAACGAGTTCGTCTTCCATGACCACTTCGATCTTGATTTTGGACACAAAATCGACCTGATATTCCGCGCCCCGGTAGACCTCCCGGTGGCCGCGCTGGCGGCCGAAACCTTTCACTTCCGTGACGGTCAGCCCTTTGGCGCCCAGGGCCGAGAGGCCTTCCTTCACATCATCCAACTTGAAAGGCTTGATGATTGCTTCCAGCTTTTTCATGGCATCTGCTCCTTTTCTTGATGATCATGATGTATCGTTGCTTACCCTCCAGCCGCGGATCGGGGAGGAGAATCCTTGCTTTCACGCGGAAACGTTCATGTTGTGTTTGCGCCGCGACGCAGACACAAAGGTGCAAAGGTCTGCCTCTAGAAACTGTAACCCTTTTCATCGTGCAGGCTGATGTCCATCCCTCTTTCTTCGTCCTCGTCGCTCACCCGGATGGCGGCAACCCGGTCGACGACCTTGAGAAGGACCAGGGTCATCCCAAAGGCGAACACCATGGTGGCGAGGACGGATAGGGCCTGAACCCCCAGCTGGCCGGGATTGCCGAAAAAGAGCCCGTCGGATCCGGCTGAATTGATGGCTTTGCTGGCAAAGAGACCTGTCGCCAGGGCCCCCCAGGTGCCCCCGAGGCCGTGAATGGCCACCACATCCAGGGAGTCGTCGTAGCGCAGTTTGCTCTTCAGGATCACACCCCCGTAACAGATCATGCCGCCAAGAGCTCCGATCACGATGGCTGCAAGGGGCCCGACAAAGCCTGAGCCCGGCGTGATGGCGACCAGTCCTGCGACCGCACCGCTCGCGGCGCCCAGGGTGGTGGGTTTGCCCCGGTGGACCCATTCCACCGCAACCCAGGAAAAGGCGGCCACGGCAGAGGCGATGTGGGTCACCACAAAGGCGCTCGCCGCGAGACCATTGGCGGCCAGGGCGCTGCCTGCGTTGAACCCGAACCATCCGAACCAGAGCAAGGCCGCCCCGGTAATGGTCATGGGCAAATTGTGAGGAATGAAGGCGGTGCTGCCGTACCCGCGTCTTCTGCCTATGAGCAGTGCAGCGGCCAGGGCCGAAACTCCGGAGCTGATGTGCACCACCGTGCCTCCTGCAAAATCCAAGGCTCCCAGCTTGGCGATCCATCCGCCGGAGCCCCAGACCCAGTGAGCCAGAGGATTGTACACAAAGGTCGCCCAAAGAACCGCAAAAAGCAAGAAAGAGCCGAATTTCATCCTTTCTGCAAAGGCACCGGTAATCAGGGCCGGCGTGATCACCGCGAACATGCACTGAAAGATCATGAAGGCCAGGTGGGGGATGGTCGGACCGTAGGTCTCATGGGGGTCCGGGCCCACCCCTTTCAAACCGAACCAGTCCAAGCCTCCGATGAGGCCGCCGTGATCCGGGCCAAAGGCCAACGAATATCCCCACAGCACCCACTGGAAGGTGATGACCGCAAGGATGATATAGCTTTGCATAATGGTCCCCAGCACATTCTTCCCCCGGACCATGCCTCCGTAAAAGAGGGCCAGGCCGGGGGTCATGAGCATGACGAGCGCTGCTGAAATGATGACGAATGCCGTGTCTCCTGTGTTCATGAGTTTCCCCCTTTCGCTTTTCCCTGCTCCTTCAGGCAAAGACTGTGCCATTGAAGAAAGCGAACCGTTTTTCCGGCAAAACAAGGAGTTATGATAAAGGGGCGAAGCCGGGCAAAAAAAGGAGCGTGACAAAATTGTAGAAATATTGTAATCCAAATACGAAATTGTCGGCTGATTTTGATGAAGCGGCGGCGTGTCGGGAGCGGCCGCCGGAGAGAGCTCTTGCGGGCTCATCCCCTTTGAATCGCAGAAGCCTCTGCCCATGGAGCGCGGGGTAGGGCCGGTGAAAGGGGTTGACAAGAGAGCCTACGGCGAATACCATGGGCCCTGCTCTGTTTCGCCCTCCCCTCGTGTTGAACCCGTCAGGACAAGGGGCTTCGAGAGGACAGGGAGTTCACGATTCCATGAAGATCATCACAGAGGACAAGAATGAAAAAAATCGAGGCCATAATCAAACCGTTCAAACTGGATGAAGTGAAGGATGCCATTCTCCAACTCGGGGTCAGTGGCATGACGATCACGGAAGTCAAGGGCTTCGGTCGCCAGAAGGGCCACAAGGAGATTTATCGAGGCGCCGAATACGTGGTCGACTTCCTCCCCAAGATCAAGATCGAGGTGGTGGTCACCACGGACATGGTCCCCAGGGTGCTCAAGGCCGTCAAGGAGAATGCCTACACGGGACAGATCGGGGACGGAAAGATTTTTGTGATTCCCGTGGAGAAGGCCGTCCGCATCAGAACAGGAGAAGAAGACGAGGACGCCATCTAGTCAACGCACCTCCTCCCACCCCATTGCCCAGGAGTTTCTGGAATCCAGAAGCACCCTCATCCACAAAGAGCTGATCCGGAGTTCCGGCTTTCTCGCCACCCGGCGGTACTCGGACCTCATGGATTGGTTCATTCGGTCCTTGTTTCTTGAATCGGCGTTCACCGAGAGGGCCGAAGAAATCCATGAAGGTCGTCTGGCCCTGGCCGCCCTCGGCAGTTACGGGAGGCGGGAACTGTGCCTGGGATCGGATGTGGATCTGCTGGTGATTCACCAGGGGAGGCTTTCCCGCGAAGCAAGCGAGATCATCCGGCGGATCCTCTACACCCTCTGGGATGTCAAGCTGGAGGTCGGCCACTCGGTGTTGACCTTCCAGGAGTGCAACCGCCTCGCCTTGAGCGATTTCCGGTTTCTCACCTCCCTGATGGATGCCCGCTTCCTGCTGGGGGCCAGGGACTTCTACCGTCTCTTCGAAGCGGCCTTTTGGTCCAAGATCGATCGGGAGAAGGAGGCCATCCGCAGACAGTTTCTCCTGTACCAGCAGAAGAGACACGAAAAATTCGGAACTCAGGAATATTTCCTGGAACCGGACATCAAAGAGGGACCGGGCGGTCTCAGGGACATCCACTTCATGGCCTGGACGGCCAGGCTCTATTTCAAGTCAAAACGCCTACGCGACGTGAAGCGCTTCTCCGTGTTTTCCCATTTCAGCCTGGACAAGCTCCATGAGTCCGAGAGTTTTCTCCTCAAGGTGAGAAACCAGCTTCATCAAATGGCCGGGGGACGGCGCGAGGATCGACTCCTCCTCCCTTTCCAGCCCAAGGTGGCCAGCAGCCTGGGCTTCAAAAACGGGGCCTACAATACCGGGCCTGAGAAATTCATGAGAGACCTTCACGGCCACCTGAACCGAATCCGCTACAGGAGCGAGGAGTTCCACGACCAGGCCATGGAACTCATTGATCCGCGGCCCGAGGAGCCCTCTCCGGAGCAGGTCTGTCCTGGATTCCAGATCCTCAAAGGCCGCCTCGCGCTCAAGGGGGAAGGGCTGAGTCCTTTGCAGGTCCTCAAGGCGCTGGAGGAAGCGAACCGCAGGGGGCTGCCGCTGGGGTCCGGGCTTATCTGGGAGGCGAGCCGGAAGATCGAGGAACAAGGCAAGAATCTTGCGGGCCTTCCGGAGGCCAAGCAGCTTTTTCTGAACCTGCTCTATCAGCCCTCCGATCCCAAGGTGCTGAGGCTGGCTCTGGAACTGGGGATCATCCCCCTCTTCATCCCCGAGTTCAAGAAGATCAGAAACCTGGCTCAGTTCACTTATTATCACTCCGAAACCGTGGATCTTCATTCCCTGAAAACGTTGGAGATCATCCACGACCTGGCCAAGGGCCTCTACGACGAGCGGTGGCCCCTGTTCAGCCGGGTTTACAGCGAACTCAAGCATCCGGAGTGGCTTTTCCTGGTCGGCCTCCTGCATGACATCGGGAAAGGATACAAAGGGGATCATGCGGCAAGGGGAGCGGAGATCCTTCCCAGAATCTTGAAAAGGCTTGGGGTGGACCGGGAGGCCATGGAGGTCATTCCTTTCCTGGTCCGGCATCACCTTCTCCTGGCCAATGTATCTCAGCGAAGGGACCTGAACGATGAAAAAACCGCGGTGCAGGTGGCCCAGGCGGTGGGAGACCTGGAGAAGATGAAGCTTCTTTTTCTGCTCACCGTGGCGGACAGCTTGGCCACGGGGCCGATGGCGGGCAGCGATTGGAAGATCATGCTGCTCATCGAGCTTTTTTTCAAGGTCAGACGCATCCTCCAGAGCGGCACCCTCGCCTCCCCGGATGCGACCCGCAGGGTGGAAGAGAACAGGACGGCCTTGTCTCGCGCTCTGTCGGGAGCGTTTTCAGAAACGGAAATCGCAGATCTCATGGATCAGATTTCCACCCGATACTTCCTGAATGTCCCCCTGGAAGACATGGTGGAGCACTTCCGGATGGCCTTGAGCATGGAAGACCAGAAGCTGACCTGGACCCTCAAGAGGGTGAAGCACGCTCCGGTCACCCGCGTCATCCTTTGCGCCTGGGACAGGCCGGGGCTTTTCAGCAAGATGGTGGGCGTGTTCACCCTTCACAACATCCATGTCCTCTCAGGAAACATTTACACGCTGAAAAACGGTCTGGCTTTTGACCTCTATGATGTGACGAACCCCCTGGATCCCTTAAGAGAGGAGGAGGCGTGGTCCAGAGTGCTCAGGGACTGCCGCCAGGCCATCGAGGACAAGCTTCCGCTCGATGAGCTGATCCGCAGAAAGGCTGAACTGGACGCTTTCCAAGAAACCAGCTACCTCCGGGATCCCATCAAACGGGTCCGAATCGACAATGAGGGCTCTGATTTTTTCACGATTGTCGAGGTGGGAGGCGCTATCCGGATGGGACTTCTCTACGAGCTGGCCAAGAAGATCTTTGCTCTGGGTCTGGACATCCGCTTTGCGAAGGTGAACAGCGACAAGGAAAAGATGACCGGCGTCTTTTATGTTCGGGATGCGAGCGGACAGAAGATCTATGAAGATTCGGGCCTGGAAAGAGTGCGGCAGGAACTCCTGGGGGTGCTCCATCGAACTTGACTTTTGCCCAAAAACGAATAGGATGCACTGCGAACCCTTTTTTCCATCAACGCTTTTCTTGCCATCACCGATTCCGACGCGCGGAAGCGACTGCCATGACCACTCACCAAGACAAGAGGAAGAGGCTTTCTGAGACGGCCGTGTTCCGGGACATGCCTGCGGACATGCTGGAAGAGATCGCCGGGGTGGTGGAGGAGAGGCTGGTCCCAGCCCGGACCCCGGTGTTTCAGAGGGGTGATCCGGGAGAGAGTTTCTGGGTGATTGTCTCCGGCAGGGTCAGAGTGTTTCGCAGTGACGACCAGGGGGTGGAGATCACGCTTTCCGAGCTGGGTCCGGGGCAGAGCTTTGGAGAAATGGCGTTGCTGACCGGGGAAGCCAGGTCCGCGAGTGTGGAGACCTTGGAAGAGACTCAGGCCCTGGTGCTGACCAAGGAGCAGTTTGAACAGGTTTTGAAGAGCCACCCTGAAGTCTCCCTGACCTTTATCAAGCAGCTTTCGGGCTGGCTGAAGCGGGATGAGCAGGCCCTGGAGACCGAGGCCCGGCGCATGGCCACGCCTCCCCGGATGTCGTGGTTTGATTTCGTGCTTCTCATCGGCGTGAGCGTTCTTTTCGCCCTGGTCTTTAACCAGTCCAATCCGAACGGCATTCCCCTGTTTCAGAAATTGCCGCCCAAAGAGGCAACCCCCCCCATCTCCCCCTCTGCCGCCGCCCAAGAACACCAGCAGGGGAAAACCCTTTCCGTCGATGCCAGGCCG
>Ga0101944_10004271_pt1 | contig 18017 bp, 16 predicted proteins | sample DewCreD2012metaG_FD_75245 | JGI IMG/M metagenome (GOLD analysis project Ga0101944, IMG submission 75245) | Hot spring sediment bacterial and archeal communities from British Columbia, Canada, to study Microbial Dark Matter (Phase II) - Dewar... ... | reverse complement strand
ACAAATTCACACTATCTTAAACTATATTTCTAAAGATAATCCCATGGGTGAGCCACCCTCCAATCCATCCTCCGACCCACAGTTTTATAATTGGGAAGCTGGAGTTTTATCATGGGCTGGCCAAAATCTGGAGATATTAAAATCTACCTTAGCCAGTACCTCTCCCTCCAGCACCACAAACAATAATATTTCTATTATTTTTCAATCACCTCAAGACAGTAGTTATGTAAACTCTCCTTTGCAAATAAAGGCTGAAATTACATCACCCACCCCTTTAAAAAATATTCGTCTATTACTCAATAACCAACCCGCCGCGGAAGTTTCTAATATCACCCTATTCCCCTACATCTTTCAATGGACTCTCACCACCCCTCTCAATCCGCAAAATACCTTATCTCTTGAAGCTGAGGATTTTTCTGGCAAAAAGAAATTGGAAGAAATTATTATTTATTCACAAAATAATCCGTAACAAAAATACTTCAGTAACACATAAAAACACCTATTGATGGGTGTTTTTATGTTTTTACTATTGGCGCCAGAATATAAAAGTAAGTTTCATCCTTTGAATCTTTAATAATTGCGGCCCTATCACCATTCAAACCAATCATAATATCTTCAGAAGGAATTGCCTTAAGGGCATCGGCTAAGTGTTTAACATTAAAGGAATTTACCGCCGCAGGACCATGTATTTTGGATGGTAGTATAGAACGACCCTCCCCTACGGCTTGTCCGTGTGCTTGCACTTCTAAACCTTTTGATGAATTTGTTTGTAGAGATACAATAGGATTCTTTTCTGCAACCACCCCGGCAAGGCGCAAAGCTGCTCCTAAATCGCTTTTTTTTACCTCAACCGTAGTTGCATTCGTTTTTGGAATAATCGCGGCGTATTCCGGAAATCTAGCCTCAGAAATACGGGATACTAGAGTATAGTCATCTAAACGAAATAAAAATTGTGAACGATCAACAAATAATTCCGCCATCCCGGAAGATGACGATAATATCCGCGCCATTTCCACAACAGTCCTAACTGGCAGTAACACCTTTAAAGGATTCTGAATATTGCTGGTAAATTGAGATGTAGAAAGGGTTTTTTCAGCAAGACGAAAACTGTCCGTAGATACGATTTTTAATACATCCACCTGGTAATCAAAAAGTACATTTGCCAATTCCTGGCGACTTTCTGAATTAGAAGCGGCTACCAACACCTGCGATAACGCTTGTTGCAAGATAGCAACTGGAATTTCTATACGATTTGAAGAATCTTCTAGACTGGGAATAATCGGAAACTCTTCCGGATTCGCGCCCTTCACAATACCCTCATAACCTTCTGCTTTTATTACCGCATCAATTTCTGAAGATGAAATTTCCACCCGGTCGGATGGGAGATTACCAATAAGTTGAGATAGTGTTCCCGCGGGCACACAAAGTTTTCCTTCTTGTATCGTCTTGGCTGCTACTCGCACTATAATTCCAATTTCCAAATCCGTCGCCGAGACTACTACTCCTCCCTTTTCGGCAATAATAAGAATATTTTTTAAGATTGGTAAATTAGTATTCGCACTAATTGCGCGTTCCGCTGCAAGTAATGCATTTTTTAAAACATCCCGAATAGCCACAAATTGCATCATATAATTAGTATTAGTTATTAATTAATAAATACTTATTGCTGGTGATATTGTTAGTGCTGTGGATTTTGGGGAAAAGTTATTTCTATAAGGCTAGACCTCTAAACTTACTGTGAAAAACTTTGGATTAACTTTTGGATATCGCTTCTTTTATTTGGAATATCTTCTGATTTAAACTCGGATTCTTATTCACCTCCTCATTGATTTTCTCGTAGGAGTGAATGGCAGTGGTATGATCTCTACCCATTTTATCCCCGATATAAGGATATGATAACCCCAAGATATCCCGAAGCAGATACATCGCAACCTGGCGTGGTTCAACTATTTCTTTTTTACGACAGCGTCCAGTGAGATCTTCAACTTTAATACGATAAAAATCAGCAACCGCTCCTAAGACTTGAAGGTCGGTTACTGGCTTAGCAATACTTTGAATGGAACGATCAATTATCTCTTCAATCATACGGCGCGATATATCAGCGCGCTTATCTTTGTAAAATTCAATTTTTTGAAGGATACCCTCAATTTCACGTATATTTTTCTTAACTTTTTTTGCTATTACATCAACAATCTCATCTTCTAAAGAAATATGTTTGTCGGCGCATTTAGCCTTAATAATCGCTACCCTAGTTTCATATTCTGGATAGGCGATATCAGCAATCAAACCTCCTTCAAAACGACTCCGTAAGCGATCTTCAAGGGTTGGGATTGAATGTGGAGGGCGATCGGAGGAGATAATAATTTGTTTATTGTTCTGATAAAGAGCATTAAAAGTATGGAAGAATTCCTCTTCAGTTTTTTCTTTGCCGCCAATAAATTGAATATCGTCAATTATTAAAACATCTACCTCGCGGTATTTCTTTTTAATATCCTCCATACGCTTATTGCGGATAGCCCAGACTACATCGGTTGTGAATTTTTCAGAGGAAACATAACGGGGTCTTATTTGTCCCTTGAATTTTTCTTTAATTTCATTACCTATTGCCTGGATAAGATGGGTCTTTCCTAATCCCACTCCCCCATACACAAAGAAAGGATTATATTTAGTTCCCGGTTCATCAATAATAGCTGCTGCCGCTGCGTGCGCCAACTCATTTGAAGGACCAACAATAAAATTTTTAAGAAGATATTTAGAATTTAGGTTGCTGTCCGGATCAACCTTAAATTCCAATTGTATTCTATTTTGAGCAGGATTTATCTGCGGTGATGAGGAGTGGACTGTCGGAGGGGGGGTTGGAGTTTCGGTGGCTACTAAGAATTCCAGTTTGCGGATTGCGTCATCAAAATTACGGACAATTCCCAGGAGATCTTTATGATATTTATTCGCTACCCATTCCTTGGCAAAGTTATTGGGTAGCCCAACTAATAGAACCCCCTCTCGCTTGTCTAGAGCTTTCGATCCCTTAAACCAGGTTGCGAAATTAGCACGGGAAATACGAAGTTCCATTTCTGCCATCGTTGATTTCCAGAGCCGTTCTAGTTCCATAAGAAAAGTAGTGAGATTTTTTTAGGCGCAAGGCTATTCTAATACGATGCCAATAATAACAAAAAGGCGTACGAATACAATAAGTGTGCGCAAGACGTGTACAAGTCGCAATAGATTTATTTTATAGCCAATATTTACATGGTTATTTAAATATGCTAAATTCACAAGGCAATGTCACAGACATACCAGCCAAAGAAAAAGAAGCGCGCCCGTACCCACGGATTTTTGAAGCGATCTGCTACCCCGGGTGGAAGGGCTGTGCTTGCTCGCCGGAGGAGTAAGGGTCGCCGCCGGTTGACGGTGTAGATATAAGAAAAACATGATTCCTCGCAGACGGCGTGTTCCGCGCGAGGAATTTTCATCTTTACTGCGAAGTATTCCGGCCCGTGTTATTGGCGGCAATTGGTATACCGCCCACATCTATCCCCCCGCCCCAAATCGTCAAGGTAAAATATCGGTAATTATATCCTCTAAAATTGCTAGCGGAGTAAAGCGTAACATAATTCGACGGAGAATATATGATGCAATAGGTTCGCTTGCGCCGTCTTACGGGGTAGTTTTATTCTTCGTTAAGACCAATCCTTCTTCTGCGCAGGAACTATCTGCTGCGATTACAAAAATAAGCCAAGAAATACGTAAACTCCTATGAAATCAGTACTTATCGCAATATTTTACCAGCCCTTTTTAAATGCTCTTATTTTTATTTATAACACCATAGGTTCTCAGGATCTTGGTGTTTCCATTCTTATTTTGACTATTTTGGTGCGTTTTGCCCTTTATCCTTTATTCCAGAAGATTTTAAGGCAACAGAAGGTGATGCAGACAATGCAGCCGGAGATTAAGAAGATCCAAAAAGAGTATGCTCAGGACAGGGTTAAGCAGGCGGAGGAGTTAATGGCTTTGTACGCAAAGTATGAGATTAGCCCAGCGGGACCATTTGTTCTTTTACTAGTTCAAATTCCCATCCTGATTGGTCTATATCAGGTATTTATTAATATTTTTAAGCCCGGCGAAGATTCTTATCTTTATCCTTTTATCAAAAACCCCGAAACACTTAACCACATTGCCTTCGGCTTGCTGGATCTTAAAAATACCTATATGATGCTGGTGCTTTTGGCGGTTCTCGCTCAATATTGGCAGGGCCGTCAAACGGCCAATGCGGCATCCGGTCAGCCAGGATTCTTGTTGTGGATAGGTCCGGCAATTACTTTCCTCATACTCTCCCGAATGCCATCCGCAATCGCCCTATACTGGCTGGCTACCACGGTATTTTCTATCGTGCAGCAGTATTTTATTACGAATAAGGAAAAAAACAATGGAAAAGTGGGTTGAATATATTAAACAATTAGTTGGCAAAATGGGATTTGCCGATTACCGAGTGGAGGGAGATGAAGAGAGGCGGCATATTAATGTTTTTGTGTATGATTCACCTCGCCTTGTAGAAGATAACCTACCCGTAATCATTCAGAGCCTTAATCATCTACTACAAACGGCCGCTCGCAAGGAGGGTGTAGGGTATATGCATATTGATGTAAATAACTACCGCCGGGAACGGGAAAACCTAATTACAGAGTTGGCTCGTACGGCGGCCCGCAAAGTTCAGGCGACCGGCTCGGCACTTTCTTTGCCTGCCATGAATAGCTATGAACGTCGTCTTATCCACGCTGAGCTATCCACTCATCCCGGCGTAAAGACAGAGAGCGAAGGAGAAGGAAAGTCTAGATTTGTGGTAATAAAGCCAATAGAAGAGTAGGGAAACTTCTTAAAAGTGGTTTTTGCAGGAATTTTTATTCGTGCTAAGGCAAAATCAAACCAAATAGTTTACCGCTATAGGCATCGGTCATAAGCAAGCTGCTTTTTTCTGAGGATAGATTCCACACATCTACAGGAGCAAATTCATTGCGGTATACAATTTTTGAGCTTAAGGATGGTAGACTTACCATAAAGAATTCATCGTTACCCTGAAATTGTCCATTTTGATAGGCCTCCGGTAGAAATTGGCTTTGAAGTAGGTCTTGATTTTTTGGATTAGCACAAATAATCGCGGCAGTATCACTGGCGTTGGCGTCTGTAGAGGGTTGCCAGGGGGCACATTTTTCCGGCAGGGTTAGGGTATATAAATCGGTAATTTTATTTCCGAATTTGTCAAAAATAGCGAGATTACCGCCTCGTTTACCTATGCCCCCAGAAGAAAATTGGGCATAATAGCCGTTGCCAAATGCTTTTACAGATAAACCGGGGATGCTGTGTTTAATAAGGCGCAAGCCATTTTTAGCGTCATAAGTCCATATATTGCCATTTGCCTTGTTTGCCCCCTTACTCCAGAGAATAACCGTGTCATCATCTATCCAGTCCGTTTCTACATCTAGGGCGTTTAGATTAGTGGCAAGACTAAGACTTGGTTTCTTCCCCCTAAAATCAATTAACCATAATCCCAGTTTACCATCCCGTTCACCGAATACTGCTGCTACTGGTTTGTTTGGAGAAAATTGGGCAGAGATACTATTGAGGGGGAAGGGGGTCCAAACCCCATTTGTCATGTCGAGTGCAGCAACCTTTGCCGCCGCCGCCTCACCATAGCGGACAATTGCCCAAGTCCCGCTAGTGGAGAAAGAGGCCGATAGGATAGTTTCATTATCCAGCTCAGCAATTTTCTCTTCTTTATTATTTTTGGAGCGCAATATTTTACCATCCACAGTTGCCATCAGAAGGGTATTGTTTTGGATTGCATAGGATATAGGAGCCTCATCTCGTAACACTCCAAAGGTTACCCTATCGGAATTGCTTAGATCTTCTTGGGTAATTTGTGTGGCAGTGGCGACCTGCGGATTTGGAGCGAATTGGGTGTTGCCTGTATCCGGCAAGCTTCCCGTCGGCTGCCCTTCTTGATTGATATTTAATCCCCTCTTCTGAAGAAGGATAATAATACCAAACAGCAGTCCGAGGATGATTAATAGTGCCAGTAGTATTCGCTTCATCGTTTATAGTATAGATGTAATTATGACATATTTTTTAAAATCTTATTTACAGCTGGCGATTGTCTGCCGTGTGGTAGGATTAAATGTAAGTTGACAGCTTTCTTTAGGAGAACAGTAAACCGCTTTTTTATTTGCATCTAAACCGCAATATTGTTGTTGGTTTGATGGTGTATTGTTTGCTTCCGGATTGAGACATTTCCATCCAGCAGTGGCCGAGCCTAGACATATGGTTGGAGGTTGGCAAGTTGGTTTACAATAATCTGCTGTTTGATATCCGTGATTCGTAGGGGTGGCTGCGGCGGGCATTTGTATCGGCTTAAGGGTTGGCATCTTTAGAAAGGTTAGAGAAGGGTTCACCATAGCCAAGATAAGATAGGCCCCAAATAAAAGGGCGATGCCGTAAAAAGCTTGCCAAATCCTATCTTTCGCATCGCTGATTTTACTGGGGTTGCCTTGGGATAAGGCCCACTGCATACCGGCATACACAATGCTTAAAAACGCGATCGCTCCGGCAATTGATAGCAGATAGGTGTAGATAGACCCTATCATGCCGGCAATGCCGGCGGCGGGGTCTATAGTGCTACCGTTTGAGGTTGGTAGGTTGGTGTTGATTGGGTATTCTACCACTCCCTGCGCGAACACTCTCGTAATGTTGACTAAATTCATTGACATCCCCATTTATTATCCGAATTACTCCAGGTACATTTTTTATCAGGAGGACATCTCGTGTCGCCATCCTTACACAAGGTATAGCCATCTTCCACACAAATCCACTTGCCCACACTCCCTCCCGGAGGGCTCCAGGTGCATTTTGTGCCAGCATTACAGTATGTCTTTTTATCACCACACAGCTGCGCGAGTGATTGCTCAACTTGAGGGGCAACGGAACAATTAAGGTTCCCCCAGCCGCTTGCGCCATTCTTTGGACCGAGCAGATAAAAGAAGGTGTTAACCGCCGCATAGGCCACCAACACAACCACCAACCCACTCACCGCTGCTTTCATCATTTCGTTGCCCTTTTTCTTGAGACCTGGGTTTGGACCAGAAAGCATATACATAACCCCTCCCGCCAAAAATGAGAGCGGAACCACCACAAAGAAAAGAAGGGTGTAGGCGAAGTTCAATAAATTCTGACCCAGCTTAAAAAAATCGCACAAGCTCTGACAGGGCGGTAACTTTGTGCCTTGATTAGGATCCATGGCCTGGTCATAAAAACCACTGCACGGCAGAATGGGCTTCTCCTTGCTAGGCCAATAAGGTGCAAAAGGCGCAGCCAGAGTGTGAGCTACTGGAAAAAGAATCATCCCCAAGGCAAGCACTGCCAAAAATCTTTTCATTATCTTTATTATAGATTCCCCGCCATGGTTATTGCCACCTATCGCTTATACAGAGCGTTAATACTGCCCTCCGCCTCACTTAAGGCGCGCTGCGCATCGCGCGCGCCGCTCAGCACATTGGATATGGCGTCAGATAAAATTGTACGCACCGCGTCACCATCTGGCTGGCGCCAGGCGCGAGCAGTAAGACCCTGCAAGGCAAAGACTCCTAAATCTAAATCGCCTTTCTTCTCATTCATGAGAAATTTTATTGCCGGCGGCCGCCCAGAGGCTGCCATATAAGCCCGCGGCCCATTCGTGCCACCTGCCATCTGAATTACAAAGTCCCATGCGTAGGAAGGCGCCTTGGACTGCTTAGAAACCGCCAACCCCCAGGTGCGCGGATAATTCACCGCGTATTCCCCAGCCTGCGGCATTGGCGCAACTTTAATCGCTAAATAGGGCGCCGCGGCCTTCAGTTTCAGATAATCTTCTCGGTAACCAAAATACAACGGCAAGCGGCCACCGGCAAACAACGAAGGAGCACTACCTAAATTCTCATTCCAGGTGTAGTAGGGAGAGGAAGGATTTGCGAACTGTAAGTAGTAATTGAATGCTTTCAGCCCTTCACTGCTCTTGGCAAAAGTCGCCTCCAAACCGTCTTTACTATTCATTGTCGTACCATTTTGCATCATCAGCGCCATCAGAACATCCGTGCCGATAGGCACCGTGGATAAGGTCCCCCCAATTCCCGCTGCCGGGGAAACAAGCTGATTATTGGCGTTACGTTTGGCAAGAATGCGCACGTCTGCCTGAAAATCCTCCCAATTCGCAGGCGGGAAAACAATACCTGCCTGCTCTAGGGCGTCCTTATTATAGAAAAGAGCTAAGGTATCTAGTGACAGCGGCAACCCCCACGCCTGCCCGTTCATATCCGTGTATTCCTGAATAACCGCAGTGGGGAAGTTGCTATCCATTACTGCCGCAGAAATCGTGCTGGTTGGCGCAGGAACAGTTTTATTGCGGTATTTATATAGGTCCTCGCCGCGCACCATAAACACATCCGGTCCCTCCCCTGCTGCCAGAGCATCTAGCAAAGTTGCCCGGTAGGAATCCTCCGGAATCTTCTTGTATCGCACGGAAGCTGGTCCAACATAGCCACTAAGGGCAGTAGTAAAAACTGATTCATCATCTACGCCCCAAACGGTCAGGTTCACCGCAACCGGAGCCGGGTTTTTGCCACCGGTCATAAATAGGATGATGAGTCCTAGTAACATTGCCGCCCCAATGGCCAGCATAACAATTTGATTTTTTGTGAGATTTATTTTGGGCATTGCGTAAAAAAGAAAAATCACCCGGTATTCCTCGGGCGATTTTTTAAAAGCCACGGGAACCGTTACCTAGATTATATCACTGCCGCTGCGGCAATGCGGTCACCGGGAGCAATATCCATGAGCCGCACCCCCTGCGCAGCCCGTCCGGTAGAGCGAACGGAATCTAAAGAAGTACGTATGACTTGGCCCTTAGCCGACAATGCGAATATTTCTGTCTCCTCTGTCAGAATAAAAGAAGAAACAATTTCCCCTGTCTTGGGGGTGATGTTAGCGGTGCGAATACCGGAACCACCCCGAGTCTGCAGGCGATACTCCTTTATTGGAGTTTGCTTAGCATAGCCATTCGCCATTACCACCAACACCCGACTATCCTTGTCCCCAGATCGAATCAAATCAAAACCTGACACCGCATCACCCTTCTTTAATTTAATGGCTCGCACCCCGGCAGCAGAACGACCCATCGCACGCACGTCTTCCTCTTTAAAACGAATAGATTGTCCACGCGCGGTAGTAAGCAATATCTGGTCCTTACCAGTAGACAATCTGGCACCGACCAATGCATCGTTTTCGTTTAAGGTGATAGCAATAATTCCGGTGCGACGGATATGCGAAAAATCTTCAAGTTTAGTACGTTTAATAACTCCTTCCCGAGTAGCCAACACCAAATAGGAGGCGGGTTCATCTTTGCCGTAGTTCACAATGGCTCGGATTTTTTCGTCCGCAGGCATCTCTAAGAAGTTATGGATTGCCTTACCCTTGGCGGTACGGGAAGCTGCTGGAATTTCGTGGACTTTGGTCTGGAACACGCGACCGCGATCCGTAAAGAATAACAGATTATCGTGTGTTTCCGCGGGGAAAAATTGGGTTAAGAAATCCTCTTCCGCGACATCCGAACCAATAAGACCCTTGCCGCCGCGTTTTTGGGAACGGAAGGAATCGGGGTCAAGGCGCTTAATATAACCTCCGGCCGAGAAGGTAATCATTACCTCCTCCTCCGGAATCAAGTCCTCATCCTTAAACTCCGAGAGCCCCGACTTCACCACCACCGTCCTGCGCTCATCGCCGTGTTTTTCCTTCAATTCGGCGACCTCTTCCTTAATTAAGTTCAAGATACGCGCCTCACTTTTGAGGATGGTTTCCAATTCTTTTATCAACGCTGTCTTTTCTTTAAGTTCCGTCTCCACGCGCAAACGTTCCAGAGAGGCCAAGGACTGTAGGCGCATCTCCAAAATCGCGTTTGCCTGTGGCTCGGTAAGTTTAAATTTCTTAATCAGGTTTGCGCGCGCATCATCCTTATCTTTGGACTTACGAATGGTGGCAATAATCTCATCGATGTGCAGCAAGGCAATCATTAAACCTTCCAAAATATGGGCGCGGTCTTTAGCCTTCTGTAATTCGTATTGCGTGCGGCGGCGAACCACCTGCCGGCGATAATTTACATACTCCGACAGCACATCCTTTAAGGACATCAGCTGCGGCTGGATTCCACCGGATAGGGCAATCATGTTATAAGCGAAATTCTTCTGTAAGTCGGTATGCAAAAATAGCTGGTTCAAAACTTTTTGAGGCGCAGCATCATTCTTAAGCTCAATTACAATACGCATACCTTCACGATCCGACTCATCGCGCAAATTCTTAATACCGTCAATCCGTTTTTCCGAAACCAATTCGGCAATACTCTTGATTAGCTCCGACTTATTCACCTGGTATGGCAACTCGGTTACGATGATGTCAAAAGCTCCCGCCTTGCGTTGTTCTACAATTTCTGTCTTGGCGCGCATTGTCACTGAGCCGCGTCCGGTTTGATAGGCTGTGGCAATAGCACCTCCATCAAATATCAGTCCACCGGTTGGGAAGTCCGGACCTTTTACATATTTAAGAAGGTCTTTCACGGATGCATCGGGATTTTCAATTAAATGAAGAATCGCGTCACACACCTCCCCCAAATTATGAGGCGGGATAGAGGTTGCCATGCCCACCGCAATGCCGGACGAACCATTCAAAAGAAGGTTCGGCAATTTGGCCGGTAAAACTTTTGGCTCGCGCTTGGTACCATCGTAGTTAGGAAGCCAGTCCACCGTATCCTTCTCAATATCTAAAACCAATTCGGCGGCAACGCGGGCCATTCGGGCTTCGGTGTAGCGCATTGCCGCAGCTCCATCCCCATCAATGTTGCCGAAGTTGCCTTGCCCGTCCACTAAGGGGTAGCGCAATGAAAAATCTTGCGCCATGCGCACCAGGGTGTCGTAAATTGAAGAATCTCCGTGCGGATGATAGTTACCCATTACCTCTCCGACAATTTTTGCAGACTTTCGGTATTTGGCCGGCGCCACCACGCCGGTTTCCCACATAGACCACAAAACTCGCCGCTGTACGGGCTTTAACCCATCGCGCACGTCAGGCAATGCGCGCGACACAATAACCGACATTGCATAGTCGATATAAGACTTGGTTAGCTCTTGAGTAATTTCTTGTTTTTCTATATTAGACATTATCAGATTTCAGATTTTAGAGATTCCATCTTCCGGTATTGTTTCGCATTTGCCACTCACTGGCCGCCACTCTTTACTTTAATCTCTTTGGGAGCAAGAAGAGAAGAGAAGGCATTCTTCACCGCCGCTATCAGAGCCTGCGAACCACGTGCCGCATCTACCGAGGGCGCAGACGCGCTAGCCGAATCGGTCGCGGGCAAATTAGCCATTAGGCCGAAAAATTTTAGCCATAGACCCACCACCACGGCAACCACCACCACAGAAACTGCCACGAACGTTCGATTTCCCACCTCTTTTTTGCGATTCATTGATTCATTTAGACAGAAAGTTGTATGACCCTCCCCTCTTTGGGTTTGAGATCCTTGGCCTTAAAGGTGAATTTATCCTGTGGTCCTTCCGGTTTAACACCCAAGGCCTTATAAAAATCAGCCAAAGAGCCATTAGGTAGCGGAATCAGCACTGAAGGCTCCAGTTGGCGCATCAGCTTTTCTGCCACATCGCCGGGCAGGGCGTCTTTACCATTTATTGGCACAATAAGAATATCCGGCTCTTCTAACTCTTTTATAACAGACACGTCCGGGAGCTCCTTCAATTTTGGCAAAATAGCGATGCTGACTCCTTCAAAATGAAGGAGGTAGGCAGTTTTTATTGTTTTAGCATCCGATTCTTTGCTTTGGATTCCATGCACCTCGATTTCCTGGATTTCATACTCCCCGGGGTAACCAATTTCACCCTCGGGGAAAACCGATACATCTGCCGGGCTTTCAGTGCGCAAAATAAAGGTGCCTTTGGCACGATTAGACGCAGGGTCTACCAACACCACCGTTTCGCCGCTTGCCAAGCGTACCCCCCCATCAGACAATAAAGAAATAACCATGTGGAAATTCGTAATTTAAATAAATATTATCACGTTTTTCTGCTATTTGCCAGCGATTAGATGCAACTAAACTAGACATTTCTCTAGCTAATGCGATTATATCCATCAGCCATTTTGGCTCAACGTATCCTATCGGCAAATTTCTTGATTGATTATAAAAATTGACACCGAACATGGTTTACATATGCCAACGGACGATTGCAATTAATACGCTTGGGCCAGATTGAATTAAATGCGTTCATCACCTTTTACTGCCAAATAATCTAGCAATAAATGGCAGAACCTTAGCTGCCTATAGTACCTCTGCCCACGTGTAAAATATCACCCTATCTCTTCCACGCACTTTCATCTAAATCATTGCTGCCACCCTCCCTCCTCTCATCCCTAACACTTGCCAGGCGAAACTTTTTCCCGTACTATTTTCCCGCTATGGCTACACCAGATATAAACAAGTCGCCGGCCATTTTGGCTCTCAAGGCAGAGTTTTCTAACCTGACCTGGCCCCGCGAGAATCTTGTGGTAGAGGGGACTCTTATTAAAAAAGAGGCTCAGCGCGCATACTTTGATTTAGGACGCTTCGGCACCGGAATCGTGTACGGTAACGAATATATAAATGCTCGCGACATGTTGCGTGACATGGAACCAGGAACTCGTGTTTCTGCAAAGATTGTAGCGCTAGATGGTGAGGGTGGCTGCATTGAGCTTTCTTTAACCGAAGCCTCCCGCCAGAAGATTTGGCAACAGGCCCAGGATTTGTTGGAAAGTGGCGAAATTACGAAGGTTAAAATTACTGCCGCTAACCCCGGGGGGTTGATTGCATCCCTAGGCGATCTTAAGGCATTCCTTCCCTTATCCCAGCTTTCCGCCGAACATATGCCCACGAACGCAGAGGCAGACAAAGACCAAACCGCGGAAGCTCTGGAAAAATTTGTTGGCCAGGAATTTGAGGTAAAGGTTATTAATGTTAACCCCAAAAAGAATAAGTTGATTGTTTCCGAACGCGAAACCGTGAACGTCAACATGAAGGAGTTGTTGTCGGCTTACTCTGTCGGGCAGGTAGTAGATGGATTAGTTTCCGGCATCGCCGACTTTGGAATTTTCGTACGTTTCGCGGAAAATCCTCAAATTGAAGGCCTGGTGCATATCTCCGAAATTGACCATCGCATCATCGACTCTCCTAAGGAAATGGTATCCATGAACGAGGAGGTGAAGGTAAAAATATTAGATATTAAAGATGGCAAGGTATTCTTGTCTTTGAAGGCCTTAAAGCCCGACCCTTGGGCAACCCTAGATGAAGCCCGCTTCGCTCCCGGCAAGGAGGTTTCTGGTACCGTCTATAAATTCAACCCGTTTGGCGCAGTCATCAACCTTGGCCCAGAAATGCAGGGTGTCATACACGTCACCGAATTCGGCGGGGTGGATGAAATGAAATCCAAACTGCAAATTGGGCAAGAGGCCAGCTTCATCATTGAGTCCGTAAAACCAGACGAGAAGCGCATCTTGCTTAAACTGAAAAAATAAGATTCGCGCTCACCAATACAAAAACAGCCCCGATATCGGGGCTGTTTTTATATTACCCCTACCAGAGAACTGATTTGAGAAACTGAGGTTCGGAAGATATGGTGCGAGGATCGTAAAAATAATTATCGTGAAATTCAGTAGTGAGATCAAATTGATAGACAACAATCTCCAAAGGAGTAATAATTGCCTCGCCCATATTTTTCCATACTTTCTTGAGTAGTTTACCCTTACCTCCTTCTTCCCCCGTATTTTTTGTTTCCTCTATTAAAAAGGAAGGCTCAAAAGAAAGGATATGTTCCGGAAGGATTCCGAGATCCTCGTATTGCTGGGCGGTTAAATAGAGCGGGTTATCTTTATATAAGCGAGTTTTTGTAAAGCTTGGTATTGCGTATATGTGCTCTTGCGGCACCCCTCGCTCTCGCATGTAGTTAAACGCGGCTTCTACATCCCTTGCCTCGCCGTAGCTGGTATGGGCCGCAATTAGTCGTTCCTCGCTACGTCCCACCAAAAGAGCACACTCCGACATGAAGGCACAAAGGTAGGGCCGCCGCAACTGCTCATGGTCACCAGCTTGGATTTCCCACATACAGCACTGATTTATTTCAAAAAAAGATCTTTTTGTAGACTCGTAATAAGTAGCAGGCTTGCCTACATAATTGGGCTTAATCCCCTTGGTTTGGGGCAATGCACCATGCTCCACCAAATAACGCTCCTGCTCCTCTTTACTCCCACCGAACAAAGCGCTGGGCAAGGCAAAATTTGTGACGCGCATGTTGGGCCCGTGTTTATGAAGGGCTCCGGAACGAAACGCCTCGGTTTGCAATTCACTGGAATGAAGCACTCGAGCCATCGCATCCGGCAAAAATAATCGCTGCTCGGAAAGCGGCAGCTCCTCCAGGTCATTGAATTCCCTATCAACCACATTGCGCTCAACTTCTGACTGTTCTAATACCCTCTCATCTCCCGGAATTATTTCCCTCATAACCCTCGCATTATACTCCCGACATAAAGATAAAAAACAGGTCCCGACAGGAAAAAGCAGAGTAAATATAAATCCTTTTCCGCAAAATTAGAGGTTCTAAAATAGTATTCCTGTTTTGACGTAGGATATTGTGTGCCGCGGGAGTGAATCGAACACTCGACGCCAGCCTCTTCAGGGCTGCGCTCTACCACTGAGCTACCGCGGCTTGTGAAACTGCGTGGTCAGCTTACATGATTTCTACACATCTATCAACATTGTCCATTGTTTAATCATACTGCCTGCGCAATTTGTCATTTTATGCTCCGCTACGCTAGGTTATACGCAGGAGATTTGCCAATGCCCGACCCGTCCTACCTTGAAATAGCACAAATACTCTTGGCACAACTCAATGAGTGTTTAAAAGAACCCGAATCGGGTATGCGAAAGATGCTGATAGAAGTAACCGCGATCAATGCTGCCCGGCTTCGTCATCAAATAGGAAACCATAAAGACTCCCTGATACATCAAGCTTGCGTCAGCATCCTGCACGCCAACACCGAAACCGACCAGTTCAGATGCGGAGCGCATCTGGGCGAAGCCAAGGCGCTACTCGCCCTAGCCGTTAAACACCTGAAACACGTCACCGGGATTGAACCGCCTGGTTAAACCTTATCCGTCGTTTCCCCCACCTCACGCCTGCGATAACCATCGCAGGCTTTTGTCTACAAAGAGGGTGGTATACTTAATAAAATACTCTACCTGCCACAATGTCTAAGCACCCCGAGTCCGTAGAATATGCGAAAGGTCTTATTGCAAATGGTGTCATCGAAGAACAAATTCGAAAGTTGCTAGCCATCTCTGGAATGAGCCCGGAGGAGATAGAAGAAATTATGACCGAAGCTAAAGGCCAACCCGCTCAGCAACCGTCAGGAACCGCATCTCAAGAAAAACAGGAGCAGCAACCCTCAGTAAACACTACTGTCTCGGCGCCACAAACGTCAGAAGATATCGCTGCTTATCACCAGGCTTCGCCGATGCCTAATGATATGCCGTCCCTTAGTAATTTGAACGCCCAAAAGCCACGCCGCCATTGGATTCCCTTTGTTGTCGCCGGCATCATAGGCACAATTCTAGTGGTAGGAGCAACAGCCGGAGCGGCCTACTATATGCGACGACCGGAGTATGTGCTACCCAAAGTACTCGCTAATATACAAAATGTAAAAAATTTCAGCTACCGAGCAAAAATTGATTTGGCACCTCCCAAGATACTTCCATTAGGAATAATGTACGAAGGCGAAGGAAATATTGACTATTCCAATAGTGACGACCCGGCGTTTCAACTGATTGGGAAAATAAACCTTAAACTAGATAAGGAAAAAATAGCTGGTGTGCCCCAAAGTTATTTTGGAGCGATTCTTACTCAAAAAGAAATTCCCGACAGCGTTGTTATTTCCGGAGAATTGCGACTTTTGCATAAAAGCTTATACGCCACACTCAAGGAACTACAACCAGAACAAATATTCGGAACATCATCAGCAATCTTAAATTCTTGGGTAAAAATTGGCCCAATGTTATCTTCTAGCACCGAATCACTTCCCTTCCCTGGTGTTGACCAAGAAAAAATACGCAAGGTAAATGATAAAATTTTATCCATAATCAAAGAGAATCCTCCCCTAGTCCTCAGTGGCCCCATGCGATCAGAAAGGATGGATGGTCGCACCTGCAGAAAATATGACCTGACTCTACGCAAAGAGGGTCTTAAAGAATTGGCCTCACTGCTAGCCGAAGAACAGATTGCCGAATTAAAGAGGCAGCAAGCAGAAAGAGAGGCAAAATACAAAGAAATGTATCAGGGGTACGACCCTCAGTTATTATCAAACACATCAGTTGCGGAAAATAGCTATGCCCTTGTGCGCGAGAAGGCATTGGAAATAGCCGACAACATCAAACTGGAAAATGCATCCGTCTGGATAGATACAAATTCATATCTACTCTGCAAAACCGAAGGGACCATTCAATTACCAAATTCTGACGGCTATGAGAATTCAATCACAAAGTTCTCGATTGATTACTTTAATTTTAACAAACCCTCCACGATTACCGCTCCAGAAAAAGCCAAAACAATTGAAGAGTTTTTTCCCGATATAGCCCAAGCTCCTGCGAACGCAAAAAGCTCGTTCTTTTCAGAAGCTATTCTTGAAAGTCGGGACGCAACCCGCATTAGTGACTTATCAAATTTAAAATCGGCCATTGCTTTGTATCAAACAAAGGCAAGAAATGCGGAGTTTTGTGGAAGCGCGGGATGGAAAACAATCTACTCCACGGCTCCGATCACCCCGCCAATCGGTTGGAAGCTAGGGCCAAATACCGGCAAAACAAATATTGACGGAACCGGATGGATTCCAATTAATTTCCAAAACGCCCCCATTGGTGAGCTCATTAATATGAATAAACTCTATATCGACCCAGTCAATGACCCCAATAAGGGCTTGGTGTATACCTTTGCCTGCAATCCAACCAATGGAAATTTTGTGCTGACCGCCGGGCTAGAAAGCCAAAACTACGGCGATTTAACAAGTAAATTTAATGTGACCGCAAAAGATAACGGTATTGATCCAAACCGATTTGAAGTAGGAAGTAATTTGGAACTTACCCCGATTCTCAATCTTACCCCTCCAAGACCAACGTCAACATTACTTACCACAACAACTCCTTCTATTAACACAAGCTCTTCGGACAAAATTAAGATATCCGATTTACTTCAAATTCAAAACGGACTTCTGCTGTATTACGCGAAATATAACTTTTATCCAAAAACAAAAAATCCAAAGCAGATTACTTTAAAATCACTACTACTTGAAACTGACATCGCCAACAAAGAGACGTCATTCGATCCAACCTCCGGACGCGCTTACCTCTACGGATCCGATGGGGACCATTACATTCTTAGCGCAATACTAGATGACGCATCTAATGTTGCACTCAATTCGGATGAAGATGGAATAAAATTCGGCGTTGATTGTAATGACCCCGTATATTGCGTAGGTATGTAGAATAAATCTATAAAAAGACAAACCGCCAAAAGAGCCAATTTTATTTTGTGGCAAAGTGGAATCCGTGAGCGTGGTCACCCAGCTGCGTGCCGTAACGCCACGCCCATACGTCTACCGCCATCCAACGCTCCGGAGCGATTTGTACCACGATGTATTGATGTGGCAAAAACCCAAATAAAAACGCCCAACGTCGCCTAATATCCTGCCGGTCAAACTTGCCGGAAGCAATAAGCAAAGAAGTCAAAAGGCGGTTCAAGGGGACACAAAGCATAAAACCGTGCCGAGCCCAAAGTTTTTTGGGGTTGCGCCACAACAGTTGATGAAGCGCGAATAAAGTGCGAAATCTTGAGCCATAGAATTTGTTGCGCATCAGCTCA
>Ga0101944_10004270_pt1 | contig 18018 bp, 20 predicted proteins | sample DewCreD2012metaG_FD_75245 | JGI IMG/M metagenome (GOLD analysis project Ga0101944, IMG submission 75245) | Hot spring sediment bacterial and archeal communities from British Columbia, Canada, to study Microbial Dark Matter (Phase II) - Dewar... ... | reverse complement strand
GGCTTGGGGATGCCGCTGATGGAGCCGCTTCGCCGAACCGCGTCTGGGCGGTGCGGTAATCGTCCGGGCGGCCCACGTCCAGCCAGTCCTCGTGCACGGGGAAGGCGACCACGGTGTGGCCGGCCTGGCGGGCGCGTTCGAGCAGGTCGGGCATGTCCAGGGGGTCGCCGCGCGGCACCAGCGTCAGCACCTCGGGGCTCAGGCAATAAATGCCCGCGTTGACCAAGTAAGCCTTGACCGGTTTTTCGACCAGGGCCGTGACCCGCTGGTCCTGCACCTCGACCATCGCGTACGGCAACTGAATTTCGTAACCGCGCACCGCCACGGTGGCCGCGGCCCCGTGGCGCTCGTGGAACTCGAGGAGCTGCCGGTAACTGACGCGCGTGAGCACGTCGCCGTTGACGACCAGAAACGGCCGGGTCGGCGCGGGGTCCAGCAGGCCCAACGCGCCGGCCGTGCCGAGGCGGCGGGGCTCGCGCACGTAGCGGATGCTGGCGCCCCAGCGGCGGCCGTCACCGAAGTGGTTGGCAATCTGGTCGCCCAGATAATTCACACACAGACAAAAGCGGCTGAAGCCCTGGCCCAGGAGGCCTTCGAGGATGTGTTCGAGCATGGGTTTGCCGGCGACCTCGAGCATGGGCTTGGGGCAGCGCTCGGTGTACGGCCGCAAACGCGTGCCCAGGCCGCCGGCCATGATCACCACCTCGTTGTCGAAGGTCTGGTAGTTGATCTGGTCCAGGCAAACCACGTCCACCACGCGGCCCTCGGCATCGAGCACCGGCAAATGGCGCAGGTGCCGCTGGCGCATCACAGCCACGGCGCCTTCGCGGGGCGAACCGACCGGCCAGAACATGAAATTCGCGTTCGCGTGCTCGCGGGCCGGCGCGTCCAGCGGCACGTTGCGCAAGACCAGGCGGCGCACGTCGCCGTCGGTCAGCAGACCGAGCGCGCGGCGGCTGGCGTCGGTCACCAGGATCACGCCCTGGTGGTTGCGCTCGAGTGCGGCAATGGCCTCGCGCAGAGTGACGTGCTCCGGCACGAGCAACGAATCCAACAACGGTTCCGACATGGCCAGAGGAGCGGCGGGGCGGGGGCAAGTGCCCGCTCAAGCTGCGGGCGGCCCCAGCAGGCTGTCCCAGGTCACCGGCTGGCCGGCCTTGAGGTCGCGCGGGCAAACGCGTCCCAACAGGCTCTTGAACTCTCGCGGGTGGAGGCCGGGAGGTTGCTGGCCGTTGCGCAACACCGCCAAGTTCTCGCGGGAGAAGCGCTCGCCCGCCCGGATGGCCCGGCGGGTGAACACGCTCCGGAAAGCAAAGCCGCGCAGGTACGCTTCCTCGGCGTGCACCACCTTGGCCGGATCGCCCAGCAACACCGGGTCCACGGCGATGTTTTCCCCGGCCGCCACGCGGCGCTCGGTCTCGCGCACGGCGGCAACCAGTTGCCGCAGCTCGTCCGGCTCGATCGCAAAGGAGTGGTCCGGCCCGGGCGAACGGCGGTCCAGGGTGATGTGCTTTTCGATCACCCGCGCGCCCAGGGCGACCGCGCCCACCGGCGCCTCGACCGGGTCGCGGGTGTGGTCCGAGAAGCCGATCACGCAGCGCGGGAAGGCCAGGCGCAGCGTCTGGAGGACGCGCAGGTTCACGATGTGCCGCGGGGCGGGGTAGCTGCCGTTGCAGTGCATGATGCAGGCCCGCTCCGGATGCCGGTAAGCGGCCAACGCCTCCTCGATGTCGCCCAAGCGCGCGCAGGCGGTCGAGAAAATGATCGGGATGCCCAACGCCCCCAGCCGCTCGAACAGCGGCAGGTGGCTGATTTCGTACGAGGCGATTTTGAGCAGCGCCGGCCGGTAGGGCAGGATTTCCTCCAGGCCCGCCTCGTCGCACACGGTGATGAGAAAGCCGATGCCGTGCTCGCGGCAGGCGGCGGTCAGGCGGTCCAGCCAGCCGGCCCGCAATTCGCCCGCGCGGACGACGTCACGGATGTTGTACGTGCCGCTTTCGTTGCGGTAGGTGCCGGCGTGCGGCGAGTACATCTCGTCCGCCTTGAGCAACTGGAACTTGGCAAAGTCCGCCCCGCAGGCGGCGCTGACGCGGATCATCTCGAGGGCCTTGTCGAGCGAACCGTCGTGGTTGATGCCGATCTCGGCAATCACCCGGACGCGGGAATCGGGAAACAGGCTCATGCGCGGAAAATCAAGCCACGGTCGGTGCCGGCGCGATCTCCGGGAGTGCCGCTACGGACCGGTCGGCCGCCAGACTGGCATAGTGGGCGAGCACATCGGCCAGGCGCGCCAGCCCCGCGCCGTCCAACAGAGTCCGGCCAGTGTAGCTGAGGCGGCGGCGCGTGGCGGCGTCCAGGCCGGCCAAGCGGCGCGCCAGCGCGGCGGCACTCAGTTGCTCCACCAACCCGACGTTGACCACCACCCCTTGCCGGGCGAGGACTTCGGCGTAGGCGTGCATGAACGGCTTGATGGCCACGAGCACGACGGGCAGCCCCACGGCCAGCGCCTCGAACGTCAGGTTGCCGTAACTGCCCACCAACACATCCGCCGCGCGCAACAGCGGGAAGACGCTCGGCACCTCGGTGACGACCTCGAGGGCAAGACCAGCGGCCCTTGCGCGCAGCGCATCGGCGTGCGGCCGCAACACCGGCGGCAGGAGCACCTGCACCGCCGCCGCCCAGTCCGTTTGCCGCAACGCCTCGATCGCCAGGTACAGCCCAGCCGGGTCGTGCCAGTTGCCAAAAGCCACCAGCACCCGTCGCGGCGGGTCGGGAAACTCCCGAGGGGTGTCGCGCCAAGCGGCTGCTTCGGCGGACACGGGTGCCCACTCAAGACCGCGGTGCAGCACGTAGGCCGGCGCCGCCACCGGCTCGAGCATGTGCCCCACCACCGCCGTCACCGGCAGGTCCGGCGGCGCGTGCCGCGAACTGGTGATCACCACCACGCGTTCGTGTCGCGCGGCCACCGTCCGGAGGAACTCGCGGTCGTAGAAATCCGGGTCCTGCGGGTCGAACATGCAGTCCACCACCGCCAGCGGGGCTGGTCCGACCGGTTCAAGCAGCGGCACGTCGGGAAAAGCCCGTCGCAAGGTGTCGCGCGCCGCGGCGTCCAGCCTGCCGTCAAACGCCACGCGCATTCCCCGGGCGCGAAGCTGCTGCGCCAGATGGAGGCACCGGCGCAGATGGCCAAAGCCCACCTGCGCATCCGCCGTGCACACAAAGACCAGGTCCGGCGCGTTCATCGTTTCAGCGGGCCGGTACGCCCTTGACGACCCGGCCCGGAGGCACGTCCCGCGTGACCACGGCGCCAGCGCCCACGGTCGCGCCGCGGCCCACGGTGAGGTCGGGCAGGATCGTGGCGTTGGCGCCGATGTACACCTCGTCTTCGAGCGTCACGCGGCCCAGGACCACGGCATTGGGCGCCACGGTGCAAAAATCCCCCACGCGACAGTCGTGCATGAGGTTGGCCCGGCAGTTCAGCCGCACGCCTCGACCCAGCCGGCAGTTCACCGAGACATGCGCGCCTTCGGCGATCACGCACCCGGTCCCGAGCGTGGTGCCCGGTTTCACCCGCGCGGCATTCAACGTCACGATCTCGAAGCCAGCAGTGGCGTACCGCTCGAAAATCCGGCGGCGCACCACCGGCAGGTCCGGGGCGATGACCACGCGACGCTCCGCGGGCGCGAGGGGCTGGGCCAGCAACCAGGCGTCGTCCCCGCACAACGGGTAGCCGTGGTAGTCCGCGCCCGCCGGGTGCGACTCGATGACCCCGCGCACCTGCCAGCCGAGCTGCTCGGCCAGGTCAATCAATTCGAGGCTGGCGCCGACCAGGAACAGCGCGCGCGGGGACGGTGCCGCGGCGCCGCCGTTCATCGGATCGCTTCCGCTCACGGCTTCAGCCCCGCCGCAGGCACTCGCAGAGCTGTTCGCAGACATAGTCCACTTGCTCGAGGGTCATGGCCCGGAACAGGGGCAGGGAAAGTTCGCGGCGGCCGACTTCCTCGGTCAGCGGCAAGCGCGCGCCGGACGCCCGGTAGCAGGCGAACTGGTGCACGGGCGGGTAGTGCCGCGAGGTGCCGACGCCGCGGGCCTTGAGCGCCTCGCGCAATGCCCGGCGATCGGGATGGTCGGTCAGCACGCCGAACACATAGTGGCTGGGCCGGCCGGGGTAGTCGCGAAAAGGCAGGTGCAGGCCCGGCTGACCGTCGAGGTTGCGGCGATACCGCTCGACGAGCCGGGCGCGGTGGGCCAGGTCGTCTTCGAGCTTGGCCAGTTGGGCCAGGCCCAGCGCGGCGCGGATGTCGTCCAGGCGGTAGTTGTAACCCCAGTCCACCACGTCGTAGAACTCGGCGCCGCGCTCGCGGTCGTAAGCGGTGGCAGTCATGCCGTGGGCGCGGAGCAGCCGGGCGCGGGCGGCCAGGTCGGCGTCGCCGGTGAGCATCATGCCGCCTTCGCCGGTGGCCATGTTTTTGTTGCTGTAAAAGCTGTAGCAGGCGAAGTCACCGAAGGTGCCGAGTGTCCGGCCGTCGCGCGTGGCCAGCGGTGCGTGGCAGGCGTCTTCGATCACCCGCAGCCCGTGCGCCCGGGCCAGCGCGCACAGCCGCGGCATGTCCGCGCCGAAACCGCCGTAGTGCATGGGGATGATGGCGCGGGTGCGCGAGGTGATTTTGCGGGCGGTGTCCTCAACCGAGAGCGTCCAGTCGTCGAGCGAGGTGATGTCGGCAAACACCGGCGTGGCGCCCTGCATCCGGACCACGCTGGCCGTGGCCACGAAGGTCAGCGAGGGCACGATGACCTCGTCACCCGGACCCACCCCGCAAATCCGCAGCGCCAGGTGCAGGGCGGCGGTGCAGTTGGCCACGGCGACACCGTGCGCGGCGCCGTGCAGGGCGGCGAAGCGCTGCTCGAACTCGGCGCAGCGCGGCCCCATCGAAATCCAGCGGGACTCGAGGGCGGCCACGACCGCGGCGGTTTCCTCCGGGCCGTAGTTGAGCTCGAAAAACGGGACCTGCATGGCGGGGAAGGCGGGCGCGGCTACACGTTGGCGTACTGCGGGGCGTCGGGGTTGCTGAGCAACCCGCTGCGGAACAGGCGCAGGACTTCGGCGATGCCGTCGGGCACGCGCCGGCTGATTTGGAAGCCCAGGACGCGCCGGATTTTGTCGAAGCTCACCCGGTAGTCGCGGGGGTCCTCGGTGCGGTGCACGTACCGGATGCGGCCTTCGGGAATCTGGCACAGGAGCGCCTCGGCGATCATCTTCTTGGTGTAGTTCTCGGCGGTGTCGCCCACGTTGAAGACCTCGCCGGCCACGCGCGCGGGGTCGGCCTCGAGGACGGCGAGAACCGCCGCGGCCAGGTCGCGCACGTGGCAGTACGGCCGCCAGAAATGCTCGCCAAAGATCACCAGCTCCCGGCCCAGGGCCAGTTCGCGGGTGAATTCGTTGACCGTGAGGTCGAAGCGCAGGCGCGGCGAGACCCCGTACACGGTGGCGAAACGCAGCGCGGTGCCGATGAGGCCATCGGCCCGGCTGCACTCGATCAACTCGCGCTCGAAGGCCACCTTCGTCTCCGCATACAGCGACACCGGCGCCAGCGGAGAGGTCTCGTCCACGTACTGCTCGGGGTCCGGCATCTTGCCGTAGTTCGAGCAGGTCGAGGCAAAGATAAAGCGCGGCACGCCCGCGCGCCGGGCCGCCTCCAGCAGCAAGCGGCTGCCGTCCAGGTTGGTGCTGCGCGCCAGCTCCGGCTGCGCGCGGCAGGCGGGGTCGCCCACGATGGCGGCCAGGTGGGCCACGCCGTAGCAGCCGGCCACCGCGCGGGCGACGGTCTCCGGATCGCGGATGTCGCCGCGGCAGAACTCGAAGCGCTCGTGGTCGAACAATTCGAGCAGGGATTCGCCGCCGGCCAACAGGCGGTCGAGCACCCGCACGCGCCAGCCGCGGGCCAGGAGCAATCGGACCAGGACCGAGCCGATGTAACCGGCGCCGCCGGTCACGAGGATGGTTTGAGGAGCATCCATCGGGAGAGTCTGAGCACGGATTTCGCCGGATTGGGCATCAGGTTTCCGCGCCCAAGGCCGACACGTGCAATGGCAGGTCCGGGACCACGGTCACGGCGCGCACCGCGGCCAGCAGGTCCTGCTTGATTTCAACCGGGAGCGTGGGCAGGTCGCCGTCTTCGAAGTAGGTCAGCGCCTTGAGCGGCAGGGCCGGGTTGAATTCTCCGCCATGAACCGCTCGCGCCCAAGCCAGCCCCTCGGCCAGGGAGAAACCGGCATGCAACAGGGCGTGAACGTCCCGGTAATCCTTGGCCTCGGCCCGCTGCACCAGCGTGTGCAACTTGACGGCCAGCAGGTCGCGCAGGCTTGCCACGCGAACCCCGGTGTCCGACGCGCGGGATGGGGGCTCGAGCTGGCCGAGCCGCAATCCGCCGACGAACGAGCATTTCACTTCGTCCGGCGCCGCGGTGCGAAAAGTCAGGGTGTTGGGCGCCGCTTGGGTGACTTCCGCGCGCTCCGCGAACCGGAGCTGGCGCAACAACTCGTCCGGGCGAAAAGCGACGGCGCTAAAAAATCGAAGTCTTCCGAGGCTCGGTGACCCAGCCGAAGCGCCAGGGCCGTGCCCCCGTACAACACAAAATGGGCGGGCACCTCCGCTAGGGCGGGCCAGAGCCGCCGTTGTGCCGGGGGCAAAATCTCCAGCCGGGGTACAAACAGGCTCACGGCAAACGACGGCGGGGCAGGGGTGGCACCGGTTCGACCCCCAGCACGCAGTGCCAGTAGCTCCAACTGCGCGCGTCAAACACTCCGGGGGGCGGGTCGCGCAGCACGGCGCGAAAGTCCCCTTCCGTCCAGTAGCGCCGCGCTACCTGCACATCGTCCCACGTGCCCAGGGTCATGATCTGGGCCAGAAAACGCCGCGGGTAGGCCAGCGCCTCTGCCGGGGATTTCCACCAGAACAACCGACGGGCCAGCCGTTGCAACTCGGGCGGCAGCGGCGGGTCTTCGGCGGCGGGCAGCTCGCCGGGGGAGGATACCTCGATCCGTTCCCTCATGAGCGGAGCAGTGCCTGTGCGTACACAACGGTGCGGTTGCAGATCGCGTCCAGGACGGGCTGCTGCTCGCGACACTAGGCAAAGACTTCGGCCAGCCGCGCCCCGGCGTAATCGTGGGCGATGACGTTCCGCAGGTCCTTCATTTCCCTCAGCGTTTCGGCGCGCTCCACCAACCCCCGCTTTTCGGCGCGGTTCACCACGTCAATCAGTGTACCCGGCATCAGCAATTCGGCGCGGTCGAGACTGCGCAGCACCTTGTTGACCAACAAATCCACCGTGCGCGCAAACCGGCAACAGTAAGCCTCGACACTTTCCAGTTGTTCCGCGTCCATCCCTTCGAGGTCTCCCGGCAAACCGGCCACCCGCCGCGCCGAGTAGTCCAAGTGGACGCGCGCGCGACTCAACTCGTCCAACGCGACCCGCAGCAGTGCGCGTCCTTGATCGGGCTTCACAACTTCACCCCGTGGCTCAGGCAGTCGGCGGCAAACGGCTCATCGAGTTGGTCCCGACGGCGCACCGTCAGGTCCAGTTGCTGCCAGCCGATGCGGTCCAAAATGGCGCGCCGCAGCCGCAGGACCTCGCGAAAGTTGAGCACGTCGGACACCACCAACAGGTCAATGTCCCCGCCCCGGGCGGTATCGTCCAGGCGCGAGCCGTACAGGTACACCTCCGCCGCCGGGTCCGCGGCACGGACGGCGGCGCGAATGGCTTCCAGTGTGTCCCGGGACAATCTCATTGGCGAATCCCTCAGGGCACTGCCACCACGTCCGCGTCCCTACACCGGCAATTGTGGGCTGGCGTAGCGCCCCGGGCGTGTTCCGGTAATGGCCGGCCATGCTGACGCAGACGCCGGCACATGGCTCAGGAGGTGGCGTCCAGGGCCCGCTTCAACTCGTCCACGATGCGGTCCTGGTCGTGCGCGCTCAAAAACGGGTGCATGGGCAGGCTCAACACTTCGCGGCTGGCCTGCTCGGCCACGGGGAAGTCACCGGCGCGGTAACCCAGCCCGGCAAAGACCGGTTGCTCGTGCAGGCAGCGCGGGTAGTACACCGCGGTGGGAATGCCGGCCGCCCGCAGCCGCGCGGCCACGGCGTCGCGCTCGGGCACGCGGATGGTGTACTGGGCATAGACGTGGGTGTTGCCCGGGGCCACGACGGGCGTGACGCAGACGCCAGCGAGGGCGGCGTCGTAACGCGCCGCGAGGCGCGTGCGCTCGGCCAGTTCCCACTCGAAGTGCGGCAGTTTGGCCAGCAACACGGCGGCCTGCAGGGTGTCGAATCGCCCGTTCATGCCCAGCCAGGGGTGGTGGTTTCGCTCTAGGCCGCCGTGGGTGCGGATGGCACGCATGCGTTCGGCCAGGGCGGCGTCGTGCGTGAAGAGGGCGCCGCCCTCGCCATAGCAGCCCAGCGGTTTGGCCGGGAAAAAACTGGTGCTGCCGATGGTGGTCACCCCGCCGCTGCGGCGGCCGTGTTGCGTGGCGCCAAAGCTCTGCGCGGCGTCCTCGATCACCGGCAGGCCGTGCCGCGCGGCGATGGCGTTGAGGCGCGCAAAGTCCGGCATCTGGCCGAAGAGGCTCACCGGCAGGATGGCCCGGGTGCGCGGGGTGATGGCGGCCTCGATCCGGTCCACCGCGATGTTGTACGTGTCCGGCTCGATGTCCACGAAGACCGGGCGCGCGCCGACCAGGGCGATGACTTCGGCGGTGCTGATCCAGGTAAAGGGCACAGTGATGACCTCGTCGCCCGGGCCGATGCCCAGGGCGCGCAGAGCGATCTCGAGGCTGTCGGTGCCGCTGGCCACGGTCAGGGCGTGGGGCACGCCGACAAACCGCGCGAGCGCCTCCTCGAGTTCCGCGACCTCCGGGCCGAGGATGAACTGCCCGTGATCGAGCACGCGCCGCAGGCGCGCGTCAATCTCGGCGCGGTAGCGGTGGTACTGCGACTGGAGGTCAATGAAGCGCATCGGGGCCGGGACCGGGCGGGTCAGGAGCGCAGCGCGTCCGCCAACGCCCGGAGCGCGCGGTCCAGATCGGCCAGCAAGCGGTCAGGCTTCATAGAGGGTGCGCGCGGCGGCCAGGGCGTACTGGCGGAATTGCGGCGAGACCCGTTCCAGGTCCACCCAGTCAATCGAATAGAGCGTGGGCAGTTCCTCGAGGGCATCCCGCACCTCATAAAAGAGCGCCAGCGGCAACGGCCCGGGGCCCGTGACCCCCACGTCAAAATCCGCCCGCGGTCCGGCGGTGCCGGCGGCGCGCGAGCCGAACAACACCACCCGGTACCCGCGCAGCCCGGCGGCGAAACGTTCCGGGCAGGCGCGGATCAGCGCCAGAATTTCGGCCTCGCGGTTCATCGGGGAGGACAAGGGCCGACCGGGTCAAACGCGGTAAAAGTCCCGGTACCACACCACAAACCGGCGCACGCCCTCCTCGATGGGCGTGGCGGGTTGGAAGCCGACGTCGCGGGCCAGGTCGTCCACGTCGGCGTAGGTGGCGGGCACGTCGCCCGGCTGCATGGGCAGGAAACGCTTCTCGGCACGGCGTCCCAGGGCCGCTTCGAGCAGCGCAATGAGGCGCAGCAATTCGACCGGGGCGTGGTTGCCGATGTTGTAAATCCGGTACGGCGCGCGGCTCGTGCCGGGGTCGGGCTGCTCGCCGGACCAGTCCGGGTTGCCGGCGGGCACGCGGTCGGTCACGCGCACCACCCCCTCGACGATGTCGTCAATGTAAGTGAAATCGCGGCGCATCCGGCCTTCGTTGAACACGTCAATCGGCCGCCCCTCGAGGATGGCGCGGGTGAAGAGGAACAGGGCCATGTCCGGCCGACCCCAGGGGCCGTACACGGTGAAGAAGCGCAGGCCGGTGGTGGGCAGGCCGTAGAGGTGACTGTAGGTGTGGGCCATCAGTTCGTTGGCCTTTTTGCTGGCGGCATACAGGCTCAGGGGATGGTCCACATTGTGATGCACCGAGAAGGGCATCCGGGTGTTGGCCCCGTACACCGAGCTCGAGGAGGCATAGACCAGGTGCTCGACGCCCTGTTGGCGGCAGCCCTCCAAGATGTGGAGGAACCCCACCAAATTGCTCTCGACGTAGGCGTGCGGGTTTTGCAGCGAGTACCGCACGCCGGCCTGCGCGGCCAGGTGCACGACCCGCTGTGGGCGGGTGTCGCGGAACAGCGCCTCGAGGCCGGCGCGGTCGGCCACGTTCAACCGGTGAAAAGCGAACCCCGGGCGGCCGGTGAGCCGGGCCAGGCGCGCCTCCTTGAGGCTCACGTCGTAATAGTCGTTGAGGTTGTCCAGGCCGATCACCTCGTCCCCGCGCGCCAGGAACCGCTCGGCCACGTGGTAACCAATGAAGCCGGCCACGCCGGTGAGGAGGATTTTCATCTGGTCGGCCCCGCGAGCGCGGCCAGGAAGGCCTCGAAATCTCCCGGGTGCGTCTCCAGCACCCGCAGCAAGATGGCGGGCTGGATTTCGCGGTAACTGTGCACGGCGAGGTTGCGGAAGCCCACCTTGGCCTGCATGTGCCGGGACACTTCTGCGGGAATGGCCCCGGCCTGTTCCAGCAGTCCAAAGGCTTCCCGGCTGGTCTGGGGAACCCCCAGCCCGCGCCGCGCCACTTCATGCATGGCCGGGTCAATGGCCGCTTCACAGGCGCGAAGCAAATTGAGCGCGAGTGCGTCCTGATGGGTCCGGTCCGTCAACCGTTCCGGCTGCCCGGCGTACTCTTCCCGCACCCGCTCCAGGCAGCGCCGGATGACGGTGGTCTTGTTGAGCCGGACGTCGTCAGCCACGGGCGGCAAGCGGCTCGCCCAGCGCGCGCAACACGGGGGCGTGCTCCTCGTTGAGCCGGCCGTAATCGCTCATGGTGTACATCTCGAACTCGTCCGCCACGCGCGGCCGCCGTGTGAACAGCCGCCGGCCGGTGCGCAACACCTCCTTGCGCAGCACCGTGCTGGCGCGTTGCAGGTCCACCAGGTCCACCTCACACCCCAGCCGCGCGGCCAGGTCCTGCGCGGCCAGAAACACCGCCCAGGCATCGCACGGGGCCGGCGACAGAAAAGCCACGTCCAGGTCGCTGTCCGGCCGCGGGAGACCGCGCCGGGCCGAGCCGAACAGGTAAATCACCGTCGGGTCAAACGCCGCCAGCGCCCGGCTGAGCTCTTCGGCCAGGGCGCCCAGGTGCGCGGCTGCGGCGGGGTCGGCCGGCGCGTCTGTCAACGCCTTCAAGGCGGCGCGCAGACGCAGCTTTTGTCCGAACCCGGAGGGCGAACCCGGCGCGGGTTGGTCCGGCGTGGCGGGAGATGCGTCCCCGTTCATTCGCCGTTCATTCGCGAAGCGTACCCGCAGCGCGCGCCGCCAGAAAGTCCTGGTACGTGGCGGCCAGGCCTTCGGCCAGGGGGATGCGCGGCGCCCAACCCGTGGCGCGAATGCGCGAGACGTCCAGCAGCTTGCGCGGCGTGCCGTCGGGCCGTGTCGGGTCAAAGACCATTTCGCCCGTGAAGCCGGTGACCCGGCGCACCAGTTCGGCCAGCTCGCGGATGGTCAGGTCGGTGCCGCTGCCCACGTTGATCCAGTCCGGCGGGTCGGGCAGTTCGAGCAGGTGCAGGCAGGCGTCGGCCAGGTCGTCCACGTGCAGGAACTCGCGCCGGGGGGTGCCGGTGCCCCAGAGCACCACGCGCGGCTGGCCGGTTTCGCGGGCCTCGTGGAAGCGGCGCAACAGGGCGGGGATGACGTGGGCGTGTTGGGGGTGATAGTAGTCGCCCGGGCCGTAAAGGTTGGTGGGCATCACCGAGTGAAAGAGCCGGCCGTGCTGGCGACGGTAGTACTGGCAGAGCTTGAGCCCGGCGATTTTGGCGAGGGCATAGGCCTCGTTGGTCGGCTCCAGCGGCCCGGTCAGCAGCGCCTCCTCGGGGATCGGCTGCGGGGCCTCGCGCGGGTAGATGCACGAGCTGCCCAGAAAGAGCAGCCGCGCGGTGCCGTGACGAAAGGCGCTCCGGAGGGTGTGGAGCGCGATGGCCAGATTGTCCTCGAGAAATTCGACCGGGAAGGTGCGGTTCGCCTCGATGCCGCCCACGCGGGCGGCGGCCACCAGGACCACCTCCGGCCGCTCGGCGGCGAAGAACCGGTCCACGGCCGCGGCGTCGCGCAGGTCCAGTTGGGCGCGGTCACGCAGCAGCAGTTCGCAATCGCCGCGGGCGCGAAGCCGGCGCACCAGGGCCGCGCCCACCATGCCGCGGTGGCCGGCCACGAACACGCGGCGGCCACGCAGGGTCGCGGCCCGCTCCGGGGCGGGCGGATGGGGCGGCGCCGGGTTCACGGCTGGCGGGGGCCGGTGGCGGACACGTCCGCCGCGGCCGGGCGGGGCGGCTCAGTGGATTCGCCGGCCTGGCGCAGCGCCAGTTCGCGCCGGGCCAGGGCGAGGTCGGCCTCGACCATGAGCCGGACCAGGTCGTGGAAGCGCACGCGGGGTTCCCAGCCCAACTGGCGTTTGGCCTTGGCGGGATTGCCGATGAGGAGGTCCACCTCGGCCGGGCGTTCGTAGCGGGGGTCGTGGCGCACGTACTCGCGCCAGTCCAGGTCCAACAGCCCGAAAGCGGCCTCGCAGAATTCGCGCACGCTGTGGGCTTCGTGCGTGGCGATGACGTAGTCGTCGGGCCGCTCCTGCTGGAGCATGAGCCACATGGCCTCGACGTATTCCTTGGCGTAGCCCCAGTCGCGGCGGGCGTCGAGGTTGCCCAGGTACAGCTCGTGTTGTAGGCCGAGTTTGATGCGCGTGGCGGCGCGGGTGATTTTGCGGGTGACGAAGGTTTCGCCCCGGCGGGGCGACTCGTGGTTGAAGAGGATGCCGTTGCTGGCGTGCAGGCCGTAGGACTCGCGGAAGTTCACGGTCAGCCAGTAGGCATAGACCTTGGCGCAGGCGTAGGGCGAGCGCGGCCAGAAGGGGGTCGTCTCGGTCTGCGGCACTTCCCGGACCCGGCCGTACATTTCCGAAGAGGAGGCCTGGTAAAAGCGGCACTTTTTGACCAACCCGGCCTCGCGGATGGCCTCGAGGATGCGGACCGTGCCCAGCCCCACCACGTCGCCGGTGTACTCGGGGATGTCGAAGGACACGCGCACGTGGCTTTGGGCGCCCAGGTTGTAAATCTCGTCCGGGGCCAGGTCGTAGAGCAGCTTGACCATTTGCACCGAGTCGGCCAGGTCGCCGTAGTGCAGGAAGAGGCGCACGCCGTTGACGTGCGGGTCCTGGTAGAGGTGGTCAATGCGGCCGGTGTTGAAGGTCGAGGCGCGGCGGATAACCCCGTGCACCTCGTAGCCCTTGGCCAGGAGCAGTTCGGCCAGGTACGAACCGTCCTGGCCGGTGATGCCGGTGATGAGCGCGCGCTTCAAGGCAGGGAGAGCTTGCGGGGGGCCGCGCAGCGGCCGTGAGGCCGGGCGGCGGGGTCAGGCCTTCCACACCTGGCCGGGCCGGGTCTTCACGGCGGCCATGGCGTTGCGGGTGTCCACGATGCACGGCGCCCAGTCGGCCAGTTCCTGGTAGTTCACCGCCTTGTGGTGCGTGGCGATGAGCACCAGGTCGAACGACCCGATGCACTCGCGTGTCCAGGGCACCGAGCGCGTGCCGGCCCAGTGGCCGTGCTCGCGGCTGGGGCGGATGACCGGCACGTGCGGGTCGTAGTAGGCCACGTCCGCGCCGCGTTCCTTGAGCAGGTCCAGCAGCGTGTAACTGGGCGACTCGCGGTCGTCGTCCACGTCCGGCTTGTAGGCCAGGCCCAAGACGAGGATGCGGCTGCCGTTGACGGATTTTTTGGCGGCGTTGAGAGCGTCGGCCACCCGGTGAACCACGTAAAGGGGCATCGAGGTGTTGATCTCGCCGGCCAACTCGATGAAGCGGGTGTGCTGGCCGTACTCGCGGGCCTTCCAGGTGAGGTAGAAGGGGTCAATCGGGATGCAGTGGCCGCCCAGCCCGGGGCCGGGGTAGAAAGCCATGAAGCCAAAGGGCTTGGTCTTGGCGGCGTGGATCACCTCCCACACGTCAATGCCCATCGCACTGTAAACGAGCTTCAGTTCGTTGACCAGGGCAATGTTCACGCTGCGGAAGATGTTTTCGAGCAGCTTGGTCGCCTCCGCCGCCCGGCAGGAGGACACAGGCACGAGGGTCTGAATGGCGCGGCCATACAGGGCCCGGGCCTTTTCCAAGCAGGCCGGGGTGTAGCCGCCGATTACCTTCGGGATTTGGGCCACGACGCTCTGGGGGTTGCCCGGGTCTTCGCGTTCGGGGCTGAAGGCCAGGTGAAAGTCCACCCCGGCTTTGAGCCCGGAACCCTTCTCGAGCACGGCGCGCAGGTCTTCGTCGGTGGTCCCGGGGTAGGTGGTGGACTCGAGCACCACCAGGGTCCCGCGCTGGAGGTGCGGGGCAATCGCCTCGCCGGTCCGCAGAATGTACGAAATGTCCGGCTCCCGGTTTTTGTTCAGTGGCGTGGGCACGCAAATGATCACCGCTGCGACCTCCCGCACCCGGCCGAAGTCGGTCGAGGCACTGAAACGCCCGGCGCCGACCTGCTCGGCGATGGCCGCGTCCGGGATGTGCTGGATGTAGCTCTTGCCCGCCAGGAGCGACTGCACCTTGGCCGGGTCAATGTCCAGACCCAACACCGGCACGCCGGAGCGGGCAAATTGCAGGGACAACGGCAGGCCGACGTAGCCGAGGCCGACGATGGCAATGGGCGATTCCGGGGAGGCAGACATGGCAGGTGCTGGGTGGTGCGGACTCAGAGCAGTTTTTCGAGCAAGGGAGCGACCGCCTGGAAATTTTTCTGGAACCGGGCCAGCGCCTCGAGTCGTTGCTGGCAGAAGGCAAATTCCTCGGGACCCATCAAGTCCCGGTCGCGCTCGGCCTCGAGGTGCGCGACCACCTGCTCGACCCGGTGCTGGGCGGCGTCGAGGTAGGGCTTGACGACCTCCCGGTAAGCATTGCGTAACAAGCCGCCGATTTCCGGCACGGCCTCGAACAGGTCGCGGCGGTTGCCCGGGACCCAGATTTTTTTGATGGCGCCCAGCATGAGCAACTGGCGGGTGCCGGTGCTGGCGCTGGCCTTGCTGATACCCAAGTCCTCGGCGATTTCCTCTAACGACAACGCCCGCGGCGAGAGATACAGCAGCCCGTAAATCTGGCCCACCGTGCGCGGCAAGCCGAGCCGGCGACACAGGTTGCCCACTGCCTCAATGAGCTGGAGCTTGCCTTTGGACTGAATGGGCATGGACAGGACGGTTGCTGGGGAGACACTTCGTGCCCGTCACTTCGCCGAGGGCGAAGGCGTTGGCGCCGGCCAGTGAACGAGATACGCCGGTCCGTTCAATACGGATTGAACAATCTGTCCAAACCGAAATCCGCGCAAGCTTTTTTTAAACTCTACCCACCCCCGCCGCCCCACCAGCCTGCGGCACTTGCTCGCGGGCCGGCTCCAAGTGCACCAGCACATCCGCCACCGCCGGCAGCGCCCCCCGCACCCGGTCCTTCACGGCATGGGCAATCTCATGCGCCACGCGTACCGGCATCTCCGGCGCCACCTCCACGTGCAGGTCCACGAAGTATTCGCCGCCCATTTTGCGCACCCGGCACTTTTCGATGCGCACCACGCCCGCCGTGGCGGCCGCCAGGTCGCTCACCCGGGCATTGAACTCGGGGTCCGGCGCGGTGTCCATGAGCTCGGCCAGGGTGCCGCGGAGCAAGCGCCAGCCGTTCCACGCGATGATGCCCGCCGCGACCAACGCCGCCACGTCGTCCGCCCGGGCATACGCCGGTCCGCCCACGAGGGCGATGCTGATGCCGATGCCGGCGGCCAGGGACGTGATGGCGTCGCTGCGGTGATGCCAGGCGTCGGACTTGACCGCCAGGTTGTCCAGGGCCCGGCCTTCGTGCAACACGAACCGAAACAGGGCCTCCTTCACCACCACCACCACAATCAACACCACCAAGGTGAAGGGCGCCGGCCCTTGATGGGGCTGCATCAACTCGACCACGGAAGTGACGGCAATCCACGCCGCGGCCAGGAAGAGCATCGTGGCCACGACAGCCGCGGCGATGGGCTCGGCCTTGCCGTGGCCGTAGGGATGGTCGGCGTCCGGGGGCGCGGCGGCCACGACCAAACCGCGCCAGACGATGATCGAACTGAGCAGGTCGGCCAGCGACTCGATGCCGTCGGCCACCAGGGCGTGGCTGTGCCCGAGCACGCCGGCGACGGTTTTGCCGCCGGCGAGCAGGGTGTTCACGATCATGCCCAGGAACGTGGCCCGCAGGCTGCGTTGGAGCCGGGTGCGTCGCACGCGGGCAGTTAACCAAGCGGGCGCGGGCCGGACACTCCAAAAACACGCCGCCGGCTGCGGCGGGCGGATTTGCACTTCGGATTTGGCGCGGCCCGATTAGGCTGGGGGCGTGACCGCGTCCGAACGCGCCCGCACCACCTACCGCCTCGAGCTGCAACGGGCGGTGGCCAACGGCGTGCTCGAGTCGGCCGGCAGCACCTTCTTGCTGCTGATCGCGCTGAAGTACTTCCAGGCCGGCGCACTGGCCAAGGCGCTGGTGGCCGGCGGGGGCAGCGTGGGGCTGATGCTCACGCCGCTGGTGGTCTCGCTGGTGGCGCGCCGGGGCTGGCCGGCGGCGGCGGCGGCGGCGCGCTTCGCCTGGGTGGGCGCGGGCACGCTGGTGTTGATGGCGGCGGTGCCCTGGCTGCCGTTGTACGTGGCGGGGGCCATCGTGAGCATGGCGGCCGCGGCGGGTGTCATCCCGCTGCTGACTCAGATTTACCAGGACAACTACCCGGAGGACCGGCGGGGCAAACTGTTCGCGCGCGCCGTCATGTTGCGCATCGCCGTCAATGCCGCGTTCAGCGAACTGGCCGGGCGGTTGCTGGCCGGAGACATCGGCCGCTCGCGGGGTTTGTTACTGGTGTTTGCGGCGGCGTTTGCCTTCGCGGCCACGCGGCTGGCGCGGTACCCCTCGCGGCCCCTGCACAACGACGGCGGCTCCCACCCCTTCCGCGCCCTGCGGTACGCGCGCGAGGACCGGCTGTTCCGGCACACGCTCATCGCTTGGATGCTGATGGGCTTTGCGAACCTGATGATGTTACCGCTGCGGGTCGAGTATCTGGGCAACCCGAAATACGGCCTGGCGTTGGACGCGCGCCAGATCGCCTTCATCGTGGGCGTGGTGCCGAACGTGGCCCGGTTGCTGATGAGCCAGGTGTGGGGCTGGTTGTTTGACCGGATGAACTTCTTCGCGCTGCGGGTGGTGCTCAACGTCGGCTTCGCGCTGGGCATCCTGACCTTTTTCCTGAGCGAATCCCGGGCCGGGCTGCTGGTCGGGGCGGTGATTTTCGGCATCGCCAACGCGGGGGGCGACGTGGCGTGGGGGTTGTGGGTGACCAAGCTCGCCCCGCCGGAACGCGTGGCCGACTACATGTCCGTGCACACCTTCTTCACCGGGGTGCGGGGCGTGACGGCGCCAGTGGCGGCGTTTTACGCCGCGCAATCGCTGGCCCTGGGCACCATCGGCCTGGTGTGCGCGGGCCTGATCCTGGCGGCCAGTCTGCTGCTGGTGCCGGAAATCCGCTGGGCGCGTGCCGCCCGCCCGGGGCGGGTGCCCGGCGAGCAACCACTGGCTGAGTAGGGCCGAACGCCGCTCGTCGCAGACGAACCGAGCGCGAGGGCGGCCAGCGAGGCGGCCGCAGCCCCCGGCTGCCGGCTCTCCGGGGCGGGGCTCAATACACGATGACCGCGTGCACCGGCAGGTCGGCGAGTTTTTCGCGGCCCTTGAGGAAGGCCAGTTCGATCAGGAAGCTCACCTCGAGGATTTCCGCGCCCAGGCGCCGGACCAGGTTGGCGGCGGCGCGGGCGGTGCCGCCGGTGGCCAGCAGGTCGTCCACCAGCAACACGCGGCTGCCCGGCCGGAGGGCATCGGCGTGGATGGCCA
>Ga0101944_10004269_pt1 | contig 18033 bp, 17 predicted proteins | sample DewCreD2012metaG_FD_75245 | JGI IMG/M metagenome (GOLD analysis project Ga0101944, IMG submission 75245) | Hot spring sediment bacterial and archeal communities from British Columbia, Canada, to study Microbial Dark Matter (Phase II) - Dewar... ... | reverse complement strand
GCCCTGCTGAATCGAATCAGTCCCACACGACAAAACTGCCCCCCAAACAGAAACCATTCAGAGACATCGCCCGACACGCACAACCCAGCCTCATCCCATGAACCCAAAACGCTCCAAAAACGGCGTCAGGGTGATGGCGCTCCTGGCCATCCTCCTCTTATCGGCATGCGTCACGGGCCCGGTTTCCGAATCCGGCACGCCTATCAGCGAAGAAACCCTCCAGAAAGCCCGCCAGAGCGTCCAAGACCAGAAGATCCCCTCCGAACTGCAAGGATTCTACGTCGCGCTCTACAGCCAATGGGAACAAAACTACGTCCTGCATGCCATGCGCGGAGGACTGGCGGCCATGCGCTTGGGGTATTTCGACTTGGCTGAACGCACTTTCGACGAGGCGATCCAACGCGTGGAATCCCTCCAAGAAGGCGCCGCCCAAGCCGAACGCGCCAAAAGCAAATTCGTGCCTGAACAAGAAAAATGGTTCAAGGGCGAAAACTATGAGCGGTCAGCCCTGTATTTTTACCGGGGCCTCCTCTACTTGCGGCGGCAGGATTTCGGCAACGCCGCCGCGTGTTTCAAACGCGCCGAACTCCAGGACATCGTCGGCGACGACGCCCCGCGGGCCGCCGGCGACTGGGTCAGCGCCGAGTTGGGTCTGGCAGTGGCTTCCTACAGAAATGGTTTTCCACAGGACGCTGAGGAAGCCCTCAAACGTGCGGAAGCTTCTCCCGGCAAACAGGGAACAGTTCCGCTCCCGCCGCCCGACGCCAACGTGCTTGTTGTCATCGAAACCGGCCGGGGTCCCATCAAATACCGCGCCGGCCAATACGGCGAAAAACTGATGTTCCAAGAGGAGGTTCCAACCGACCGATCCGTCGCGCTCGTTTCCAATGGCCGGACAATCCTCCAGTCTGCTCCCGCTGAAAATCTCTATTTCCAGGCCACCACCCGCGGCACCCGCCAAGTGGATTACATTCTCGACGGCAAAGCCGCCTTCAAAGAAGGCACGGCGGCGGCCACGGCCGGCTTGGCCACCGGCGCCATTGCGGCTTCCCATGCCGACAGAAGCGGCGTGTCTTCGGGTATCTTGGGGCTTCTGGCCTTGGGTACGGCCATCGCATCATCCGCCACCCACCCGGAAGCCGATATCCGAAGCTGGTACAATCTGCCCCACTCCATTTATCTGCTCGCTTACAAGGCCAAACCCGGAGAAACCAGCCTCGAAGTCCAAGCCCTTGACGCCACCGGCCAGCCTGTCCATCGTTTGACACTCACCTTGGACCCGGCTAAACTGGCCGATGGTTCCCTCCAGGTTTTTTGGGTGAATTTTGAAACCCAACCTGCGTCAAACTCAAACCCCCACCTGCCATGAAAAGACAAAACGCTCTGACCGCCTGGGCTCTCGTCACCCTGACCGCCCTCCTCCTCCCAGCCTGCAGCACGGGCCCCTACGCTCCCAAAGCGGGCCCCACGTCCCCCGAAATCGCCGGTGATCCCGTCGTATTTCTTGACAAGGACCTCGTCCGCACCCTCACAATTGACAAAGCCCCGATAGTCACCACCAACCCGAACGGGCTCATGGAAATCCAAGTGGGGTTGCGTAACAAGACCAATGACGAAACCCTCCAGATTCAAGTCCAAACCATTTTCCGCGACGCCTCAGGCCGGGTTCTCTACAGCCAAATCGGCAGCCAAGCCGCGTGGGACGCCCTCACTCTTACGCCCAACCAGATGGTCCCATACACGCAACGCGCCCTCACCAAAGAGGCCGCCTCGTTCACCATCCGCATCCGTTACCTCGCCCGGGAAGACAACGCCCCCGACGACGATTGAAACAAACAACCCATCGGCCCCCATGAAACATGTCCTCCTGATCCTCCTGGCCGCCGTGTTCGGCAGCTACGCCTGGTCGCAGTTCGCCGGTCTGAAGGAGCCGGAAGCCATGGAGTGCGCCCAGCTCGCCCGCAACCTGGCGCGCGGCCGCGGCTACACCACCCAGTGCATCCGCCCCGCCGACCTCGACTTTCTGACGCGCAACGCTCCCTCGCGCCAGACTCTGGCGCGCTGGCCCGAGCTGCGTCTGCCCCCCCTGCATCCCGCCGTGCTGGCCGCGGGTTTCAAACTCGTTCCCTGCTCCTTCGCGCCGCCGCGCAGCAGCGCGCCCTACGACCCGGAGAAAAAGGTCATCGTGCTCCTCGGAGCTCTGTGGTTCGCCGCCACGGCCTTGTTGGTTCTGCGGATGGGCTGCCTCTGGTTCGACCGGCGCGTCGGGCTGCTGGCGGTGCTCGCCTTCGCGCTGGCCGACCTCGCGCTCGCCGCGGGCATTTCGGGAACCACCCGCGCCCCGGCCATGTGCCTGGCCGCCGCCGCGGCCTACGCCGCGGGTCTGGCCGTGCGCTGGCGCGAGAGCGCCCAGCGCCCCTGGCCGTGGCTCGGCGCCCTGGCGGCGGCCGGCCTGCTCTCCGGGCTCGCGTTTCTGACCCGCTATGCGCTGGCCCCGCTCGCGCCGGCACTGACGCTGTTCGCGGCCTGGCGCGCCCCGCGCTGGCGCGCCGCCGCGGCGGCCGTCGTTCTGCTGCTGGCCCTCGCGGTCGCCGCCCCCTGGATCGCCCGCAACCTGCGCGTCAGCGGCGCGCCGTTCGGCGCCGCGCCCCGCGCCATGCTGAACGAAACCCCGGCCTTCCCCGGCCAGTCCTTCGACCGCAGCCTGCAACCCGCTGCGCACCCCGCCTTTGTCCTGCGCGCCCTGCGTTTCAAACTGCGGCAGGGCCTGCTGCACCTGCCCGCAAGTCTGCCCGCCGCCGGTTTGCTCATGGTCTTCTTCGCGGCCTCGTGCTTCACGCGCTGGGAGCGCCAGGACGTCAACGCCTTCCGCGGTTGCCTGCTGTTAATGCTCGCGCTGCTGGGAGCGGCGGGCAGTCTCTGGGGCCGCGGCGCGGCGGACGGGATCGTGCTCCTGCTGCCCATCCTCACGGTCTTCGGCGCGGCGTTCCTGTGTCGCATCCTGGATAACGCCGAGTTCCAAGACGCCGCCACGCCCCCTCTCCTGATGGCCGCGTTTCTGGTGTTGAACGCCCTGCCCGCCGCGCTGCGGACGATCGGACCGCGCGCCCCCCTGCCCTATCCGCCGTACTTTCCGCCGTATGCCGCTTGCGCGGCCCGCTTGCTCGAACCCGACGAGGTCCTGTGCACGGACATTCCCTGGGCCACCGCCTGGTACGGCGACCGCACCTCCCTGCTGCTCCCGCCGTCCGTCGAGGACCTGCCGGCCTTGCGCGCGGCCGGCCGTAGAATCGCCGCCGTGTATCTGGCTCTTCCGGCGGAACCCTTCGCGGCAAGCGGCGCCACGGCGGCCCTCGACAGCTCCTGGCTCGCCTTGCGCCAGGGACAGACGCCCCCGGGCTTCCCCTTCACGCAAGGGTTCTACCTGCCGCCGGGCAGCCGCGACCAGTTTTTTGTCGCCGACCGCCTGCGCTGGAAACCACGCGCGGATTCCCCGCTCGCCGAAGACGGGCAGGACGGGCTGCGCATCGCGCCCGCGGCGGATTGAGGACTGACGCCGCGGCCGGCATCGTCGCCGTAGTCGCCGCGCTCAAATCCGCCCGTCGCGCGCGGCCTGAATGTACTCGACGCCGAACTCGTCCTCCCCCAGCAACAGCGCGCGGGCCAGGCGAAACGCTTCGGACTGCGTATCCAGCTTGCTCAGAATCTCGGCGTTGATCTGCAGCGGATCCACAATCCCGCCGTCCGCGCCCGCCTCGACCGCCAGCCAGGCGAAGACCTGGTTGATCAGCTTGCGGTTCGGCATGCCGAACGACACGTTGCTCAGCCCGGCCACGATGTGCACGGCCGGCCCGTAGCGCCGCCGCACCTCGCGCACCGTGTCCAGGAAGCGGCGGCCGTTCTGCCCGTCCGTCGAAATCGGAAACACCAGCGGATCCACGTGCAGCCGCCGGTCTTCGAATCCCGCGGCCTTCAGCCGCCCCAGCAGCCGCTCGATGTTGGCCATGCGCTCTTCCTGCGAGGCGGGCAGGCCCTTCTCGCCGGCCGCCGAGGCGATCACCACGGCCTGGAACGCCGCGGCGACATCGATGGCATCCGCCCGCTCCAGGGAAACCGAATTGACCATCGGCCGGCCGCGGCCGGGATCGCAAGCCTCCAGCCCCGCCTGCAAAATGGCCGTATTCGAGGAATCGATGCTGACCGGAATGCGCACCGCCTCCTGCACCGTCGCCACGGTCCACTGCATCACCCGCCGCTTTTCCTCCGCATCGGTGCTGAACTCGTCCACATTGATGTCCAGATAGGCCGCGCCCGCGGCTTCCTGCTGCCGCGCCAGCGCCCGAATGTAAGCGGCTCCCGCTTCCCGCTCGCCGTAGAGGCCCTGCCAGATGCCCACGGCGCAGTGCTTCACCTTGCCGTTCTCCCAGTCGGCCGTCTTGAGAAAGACTTCCGGCACGGCCAGTTGCGCCGCGCGCCCGCCGTCGCGATAGTGCACCGCAAACCGTCCGCCCGCGTCGGCCTTCACAAACTGGCCGCCGACCTTGTAGATACGCGTGCAATGAATGTTCTCGCCCACCACAATGAACCGTTCCACCTTCATGCTGTCGTTTCCCTTTGTTGCGTTGTTTCTCCGCTCTGCCGCAAAGATCGGGCCAGGGCCCGAATATGTTCCGGCGTGGTGCCGCAGCACCCGCCCACGATGTTGGCGCCGGCGCGCGCCGCCTCCACGGCGTGGCGCGCCATCTCGTCCGGCCGCTCCGGGAAGGTCAGCCGGCCGTCCACGTTCACCGGCATGCCGGCATTGGCGTGCACCAGAATCGGGACCTGCGGAGCGGCCGCCCGGATTTCCCGCACAATCTCCGCCATGCGGGACATGCCGTTGCCGCAATTCGTGCCGACGATGTGCGCCCCGGCCGCCAGCATCGCGCGCGCCATCTCGCCGGGCGCCACGCCCATCATCGTCCGATACTCTCCCTGCCGCGTGCGCTCGAAGGTAAACGTCACCGCCGTCTCCAGGCGCGTGTTTTCCCGCACGGCCCGCACCGCCACCGCGGCCTCGTCCAGCGCCGCGAAGGTCTCGATGCAGCAGGCGTCCGCGCCGCCCTCCTCCAGGGCGCGGGCCTGCTCCCGAAAGGCGTCGTAGAGTTGTTCCTCGGTCACATCGCCCATCAACAACAGTTTGCCGGTGGGCCCGATCGAGGCCAGCACGTGCCGCTCCGGCCCCGCCGCGGCGCGCGAGATGGCCGCCGCGGCGCGGTTCAGTTCCGCCACGCGCTCCGCCAGGCCAAAATGCTCCAGTTTGAAGCGGTTCGCGCCAAAACTGTTGCTCTCGATCATGTCCGCGCCCGCCGCCACATAGGCGCTGGCAATCTCGAACACCTCGCTCCGCCGGGCGAGGCACCACAATTCCGGACATTCGCCGGGCTGCAACCCGCGCTCCTGCAACAGCGTGCCCCAGGCGCCGTCCGAAATCAGCACCCGCCCCTCCGCCTGGATTTGTTCCCGAATGCTCCGCATCGTCTTCAGCCTCCGCGCGGCCGCAACGCTATCCCACCGCCGGCGGCAGGTCAAGCAACGGCGGTTCGCGCAGGGACAGCGGCACACCGCCCGCCGCCAGGCGCCCCAACGCCGCGCGCGCCGGTCGCCCTCAGCGCTCCGCGGCGCCAGCCCCCGCCCGGCGCCGCCGCCGCCAATGCCAGAGGGCATACAGCGCCACCAAGACCGCACAGGCCGCGACAGCGCCGACGGTGGCTTTCTTCAGATAAGGACGCCACAGCTCCTCGCTCTGCCCGGCCACATATCCGATCCAGGCCAGCACGGCCACCCAGATGCCCGCGCCCAGTCCCGTGTAGAACAAAAAATGCGCCATGTTCATCCGCACAATCCCCGCCGGCAACGAGATGTACTGCCGCACGACGGGAATCAGCCGCGCGGTGAAGGTGCCGATCTCCCCATGCCGCCTGAAAAAACTCTCGGCCTTCTGAAACTTCTCCTCGGAGATGAAGAAGTACCTGCCCCACTTGAGCAAGAGCGGCCGGCCAAGCCACAACGCCAGGTAGTAGTTGAAGAGCGCGCCCGCCCAACTGCCGACGATCCCCATCCCGATCGCCACCCAGATGTTCATCTCGTGCCCGGGCTGGTAATTGGCCGAGCGCAGGTAGTTGGGCGAGGAAAGATACCCCGCGGGTATCATCACCACCTCGCTGGGAAACGGAAAGCAGGAGCTCTCCAGGAACATCATGATCACGATTCCCGGATAGCCCCACTGGCCGACCACGCTCACCACCCAACCCACGATCTGTTCCAGCATCCTCGCCCCCCCCGCCAAGCGCCGCTGCCCGTTCGAGTGCGCGCACGCTACCACAGCGCGCGCCGCCGAGGCAAGCGGCGGCTTCCCCGCCGCGGCCGCCGCCGTTACTCCGCCGGCGCGATGACCGCCGTAATCGCCGCCCGCGCGACCTTGTCCTTCAGATACACGCCCAGGCGAGTCGGCCGCGCCGGCGCGCGCACGTCCTCGTCCAGCGTTTCCGCGCGAATTTCGAATTCCAGCGGCGGCTCGACCGTCAGCCGCACCGCCACCGCGCGCCCCGCCCACGCGATCCGCAGCGCGCCGTCCGGTCCGCGCCGCCATTCGCCCAGCGTCACCAGGGCCGTGGAGAACTCCGCGGGCGCGTCGAACTCGACCTCGTCGCGCACGGTCACCGAACCCGCGCCGGCGCGGTCATAGGTAAACGTCCGCACGAGCCGCCGCAACCCCGCCACGGCGTAGGCGGCCGAGAGGTCGAGTTCCAGCCGATCGCCCTGCGGCGTCAACTCGACCTTGCGCACCTGCGCCCGGGCTTCGGCCCCGGCACGCTGCAACCGGCCCGCCACCACCGGCACCGGGTGGCCGTAGGAACTGAGGACCTTGCTCTCGTAGCGGCGGCCGCTGAAGGTGCGCGCCGTATAGACCTCCGCGCCTGCATCGAGCAGCACGGGCGCGTGGTCCACCGCCACCACGTACGAGCCCACGTCGTTGTGGTTGTGGTGCTCGGCGTTGTGGCCGCCCTTGATGGCGGCGCCAAACCGGCCCCGCAGGCCCTCCTCCGGCCGGCAGATCAGGACCTGCGCAGCCTCGAACCACGTGCGCCGGCCCGCTTCCACGCTCCCCACCGGGCGGCGCAGGGGGGCCGGCGGCGCGTCCGGAAATTGGTAGAGCATGGCCGACGCCAGCCCCGAGGCCCAGAGTTTCTTGGCCTCGCCCGCGACGCCCGCCGCCAGGGGAAGTCGGCCGCGCGCCAGTTCCAGAATCCGCGCCTCGGGGCGCGCGCTCACGCTGCAGTCCGAGAAGGCCGGCACGACTCCCTGCACGATCTCGATACCCTCGCCGTAGGCCGCAATGCGGCCGACCTCGGGGCGCTCGAACCAGTTCAGCCGCCCCTGGGTCGCGCGATACACGGCTTCGCTCAGGTAAGCGAAGTGGCCAAAGCCATAGTTCCAGTATCCCACGCCCTCGCTGCAATAGCCGTCGCGCGTAAAGCCCTTCAGGTAGTTGCCGATATAATGCTCGGCGGCGGCCACGAAGAACGCCCGGCGCTCCGGCGCCTCCTCCAGCGCCAACGCCGCCCCCACCACGCCGGCCAGACACACGGCGTTCCAATTGTTGCGGCCCGTCAACCACCAGTTGGGGCGGCGTTGGCCCTGCACCATCTCCTCGAACGGCATCAGAACCCGTTCGCGAATGTTGCGCCGGGCCAGTTCCCGCGCGGCGGAGTCCAGACGGTCCCCCAGCAGGTGCAACGCCGTGGCCAGTTCCCACGCCAGCTCCGCCGAGGCCAGGTCAATGTCGCGCGCCTGGGCGTTGAAGTTCTCCAGGGCGCGATCGTGGGCCGGCAGCACCCAGGTGCGCTCGGCGCAGAGCGAGGCGATGGTCTCCGCGAGCGGGGACAGGAACCGGCCGCGATCTTCGAGACACTCGGCCAGCGTCAGCGTCCGCACCCGGCCGCGGCGCGCAGAGATCACGCTCTGCCCGCGGGTCCGGTTGCCGCTGCGCGAGAAATCCAGGTACGCCTCGTCGGACGCGACCGGCAGGGGCTGCTTCAGCAACGCCTCCGCCGCCTCGAGCGCCTCCCGCCCCTGCGGCGTCGTCCGCAGCGGGTCCCAAGCCTGGCGCTCCACAATCGGCCGGCCGAAGCCTGCGGGAGCGGGCGAAAGCCGCTTCGCAATCTCCGCGGTTCGTTCTCGAATCATGGATCGCTCCTCGTCCGCCAACCCGCGCCAGCTCAGCGCGGCAGTCGCCGCGGCGCACACGGGGATGATGCAGCGGATACGGTTCATCGAAATTCAGACAGGCGGCCGAGCAGATACAGCACCTGCACCTCTTTGTTCAACGGAATGACCCAGCGCTCGTAAACCGTCCGCACCTTGGCCGCGTCCACCGCGGCCTGGCCGCCCGCCGAGCCCACCTCGCGGCCGTAGGTGTCCGTCTTGTGATACACTCGTTCCAACACCTGCGCCTCCACGGCCCGATCCGTGACCGCCTCCAGCAGCGCGTCCCGATCCCCCGCCCGGATCAGCGGCGCGAAGCGCGCCGGCTGCGCGCGATACTTGCCCTCCGCCACGAATTTTCCGTAGTGGATGCGCTTGGACAGGGATTGCAGCAGCCACACGTCGCTCACGCCGCTGGAACCCCATTGCCCATCGTCGCCCGCGCGGCACAAGAACGGCACGATCTCCTCCTCGTACGCCGCCCGCAGCCGGTCGTTGAGGTTGATCGCGTTCGGATACAGCGGCGAGTCGATCGCCAACGGCGGCAACACCGGCGGCGGCAGATCGCGAAAGAAGGGATGTTCGTCCGGACTGGTGTAGCGGCGCACCCTGGCGTGGGCGCGCTCGGTCTCGTGCAGCAGATAATCCACCAGGCTCTGCTCGCCCAGTTCCGGTCCCATGCCGCCCTTGCGGTAAATGATGCTGTTGCGGCAAAACTGCGCCCGTTCGAGCACGCCGAAGATGATCGTCTCGTCCTGCCGCGCCAACGCGCCGCGGATGTTTTCGAGCGCCAGAGCCTGCCCGCCCGGAGCGCCGCCTGTTGCTGTCATGCCGCTATCCTAACAGTCCCGCTGGCCTACGGAAGCCATTTCTGTTACAAGTCTGCAAGTTCGCGGGGCGAAGGGAGGCACAGCAAGCGCGATGAAACTGATGGGCATCGACATCGGCGGCACCAAGACGGCCGTGTGCGTGGGCAACGAACAGGGGGAACTCGCCGCCTCGCAGCGCATTGCCATGCGCAGCGGCGAAACGGTCGAAGCGTACCTGCAACGACTCGCGGCCTTGTGCCAGGCAGTGCTGCGCGAAGCCGGCCTCGCCGCCTCGGACCTCGCCGCCGTGGGCATCTCCGCGCCGGGCCCCATGAACGTCAAGCAGGGCCTGCTCATCGCCCCCCCCAACAACCCCGGCTGGCACGACGTGGCCATCGTCGCGCACGTCACCCGACTGCTGGGCCGGCCCACGTTCCTCAACAACGACGCCAACGCCTGCGCCCTGGCGGAGATGTGCTTCGGCAGCCACAAGGGCCGCCGCAACCTGATCTACCTCACCTTCAGCACCGGCATGGGCGGCGGCATCATCGTCAACGGCGAACTGGTGCAGGGCGCCACCGACACCGGCGGCGAGGTCGGCCACCAGGTGCTCGACCCGAACGGCCCGCTCTGCGGCTGCGGCCAGCGCGGCTGCTGGGAAGCCTATGTGGGCGGCCGAATGGTCGCCGAACGGCTCAAGGCCCGCCTGCGCGGCGGCAAGGCGCGCACCAGCATGTTGGAGGACGTCGGCGGCGATATCGATAAGCTCAGCATGCGCGTCCTGGAACGGGCCGTGCGTCAGGGCGACCCCCTGGCCCTGGAAGAATGGGACCAGTTGCTGGAACGGCTGGCCCAGGGCATCGGCAACTTGATCATGGTGCTCAACCCCGATGTGATCGTGCTGGGCACGATCGCCATTCATGCCCGCGACCTGGTCATGCCCCCGCTCAAGGAAAAACTCAAGAAATACGCCTGGAAGTGGCCCCGCGAGGCCTGCGAGGTCATCCCCAGCGCCCTGGGCAGCCGCATCGGCGACCTGAGCACCTTGGCGGTGGCTCTCACCGGCCTGAAGCGCGCCCGCTGAGCGCGGCAACATTTCCTGTCGGCAACATTTCCTTGCAGGCCGCCCGCCGCCGTCGGATAATCGCCGCGCTCTCGATTATGGAACCCGCTCTGGAAACCCGCGAGCTGTCGGTGACGTTTCCCTCGCCCGCCGGGCCGGTGCGCGCGCTCGACCGCGTCAGCCTGCGGGTCGAACCCGGCCAGGTTTTCGGCTTTCTCGGTCCCAACGGCGCCGGCAAGACCACCACCATGCACGTGCTGCTCGGCTTCGTGCAAGCCACGGCCGGCGAAGCCCGCGTCCTGGGCGTGGACGTGCGCCGTGCTATCGCCCGACAACGCATCGGTTACCTGGCCGAACACCCCGAAACCTACCGCTTCCTCACCGGCCGCGAACTCCTGCGCCTCACCGGCCGCCTCTTTCGACTGCGCGGCGCCGCCCTGCGCGCGCGCGTGGCCGACGTGCTGGCCGAGGTCGGCCTGGACAACGCCGCCGCCGATCGCCGCATCGCCGCCTATTCCCGCGGCATGCTCCAGCGCATCGGCCTGGCCCAGGCCTTGATCAACGATCCCGACCTGCTGATTCTCGACGAACCGACCGGCGGGCTCGATCCCATCGGCCGGCTCGCCATCCGGCGGCTCATCGGCCGCCTGCGCGAGCGCGGCAAAACGGTCTTTTTCTCCTCCCACGAGCTGTCCGAAGTCGAACTGGTGTGCGACACCGCCGCCATTCTCGCCGGCGGCTGCATCGTCGCTCAGGGCCCGCTCCGCGCCCTGGCCCGGCCTGGGGAAAGCCTGGAACGCTGCTTCATGCGCGTCGTCGGCGCGCCGGAGGAGCCGGCATGACCCGCGCCGCCGTCATCGCCGCCATCGTCTGGCTGGAGCTGCTCCGCCGCAAGGACATCTACGTGCTGCTGATTCTGCTCGGCGCGCTGCTGGCCGGCCTGGTGTCCCTGAACGTCTTCGGCCTCGGCGGCGCGACGGCCTACGTGAAGGACATCGGACTGCTGCTGGCCTGGCTCTTCGGCTGGATTCTGGCCGTGAGCGCCACGGCCCGCGAACTGCCGCAGGAAGAAACCCGCGGCACCATCTTCTCCCTGCTGGCCAAGCCGCTGCGCCGCGCGGAATTACTGGCCGGCAAGTGGCTCGGCTGCTGGAGCATCGTCGCCGCGGCCGCGCTGGCCTTCTACGCCATCGTGGCCGCCGTCGCGCTGGCCAAAGGCGCCGGGTTCGACGCCGTCGCGCTGGCCCAGGGCTTCGTCCTGCACCTCTGCGCCCTGGGCGTGATCTGCGCCCTGGCCCTGTGCTGTTCGACCCGCCTCAACGCCGACGCCGCCGCGGCGCTGACCTACGTCGTCTCCGCCGCCTGTCTGCTGCTCGCGCCCCGCCTGCCCCATCTGGCGGCCTATGCCTCCGGATTCCGCTTCACCGCCCTGCTGGCGCTGTACCACGCCCTGCCCCACTTCGATCTGTTCGACATGCGCCGCCGCCTGGTCCACGACCTGGGGCCGCTCCCCTGGCCGGTCTTCGGCGCCGTGGCGGCCTACGGCATCGTCCTGACGGCCCTGTTCCTGCTGCTGGCCTGGACCGCTTACCGCCGCAAACGCTTTTCCCGCGGCGCGCTCGGAGCATGACCATGCGCCCATGCCGCTCCACGACGGCGCCCGCCGACCGCCGACGCCTGCTGGCCTCCGGCCTCTGGCCCTGGCTGGCCGCCGGGGGGCTGTGGCTGCTCGCCTTCGCCATCTCCTGCCGCATCGGCAGCGCGGCTGTGGAATCCGCCGCGCCCGACAGCGGCTCCGTGGCCGGACGAATGCTCGGCGGGGCCCGCGCCGCCTTCGGCGCGCACTTCTTCGAAGTGGCCGACCTCTATTTCCACCGCGGCGTCGAACACCGCCGGCGCCAGGCCCTCACCAACGACCTGTTCCTGGCGCTGGCGCGCGTGGTCAGCCCCCCGGAACACGTGCACCGCAGCGGCAGCTCCGTCCGCGAAATCATGCCCTGGCTCTGGCTCGCCGTGCGCGCAAACCCGCGCGACGTCGAGGCCTGCCTCGTGGCCGCCTACTGGCTGGCCCGCGATTTGCGCCGCCCGGACCTGGCCCTCGAAACGCTGCGCGAAGCCCGAATCGACAACCCGACCACCCACCGCATCCCCCTCGAGCAAGCTCGCATCCTGCTGCGCCTGGGACAATGGGACGAAGCCCTGCGCAGCCTCGACGTCGGCCTCGCCCTCTGGCCCGGCGGCGAAGACCCCAACAGCGAGGATGCGCTCCTGGACAAGCGTAACTTATTGCTACACCGCTCCTTGCTCCTGGAAAGCCGGAGCCAAACGGCCGCTGCCATGGCTGACCTGCAGGAAATCCTGCGCCTGTTCCCCGATTCGCCCGCCCTGCGCCGACGCGTCGCTGAACTGGCAGCCGGGTCCGATCCCCGCGAATCGGCACTGAAAGTGCTTCACAAGCTGCTTGACGAAGAAGTCCGCTCGCGCGTCTCCGCGGAGCACGAAGAGAGTTCGCCGCCGCAGGACGATTCCGTGGTCTCCGCGCCGCTGAATACGGTAACGAACGTGAACTGAGCCGGTTGCGCATGTACTTGTCCTTCTACAACCTGACCGAGTTTCCCTTCAACATCACCCCGATCCGCGCTTTCTGTACTTCACCGCCCACCACCGCGAAGCCTACGATCACCTCATGTACGGCATCAAAGGGCGCAAAGGGTTCATCGAACTGACCGGGGAAGTCGGCTCGGGCAAAACCACCCTCTGCCGCGCGGTCCTCGCGGAACTGGGCAAGGAAATGGAAACCGCGCTGATTCTCAACCCCTCGCTCACCGAAACGCAGCTCCTGAAGGCCATGCTGAACGACTTCGGCATCGAAGTCCGCGGCCGGGACCGCCTGGACTATATCGAACGGCTGAACGAGTTCCTGCTGCGCAAGAACCGCGAAGGCGCCAATGTCGCGCTGTTGATCGACGAAGCGCAGGACCTCTCGCCCCAGGTCATGGAGCAGGTGCGCCTGCTCTCCAACCTCGAAACCGATCAGCACAAGCTCATTCAAATCGTGCTCTGCGGCCAGCCCGAGCTGCAAAAACGGCTCGAACGGCCCGAACTGCGGCAGCTCCGCCAGCGCATCACCGTGCGCTACCGCATTCCGCCGTTGACGCTGGAAGAAACCGCGTTGTATATCCGACACCGCCTGGCCGTGGCCGGCTCCGACGGCAGCGTGGTGTTCGAACCCGACGCCGTGCGGGAAGTCCACCGCTATGCCCGCGGCACGCCGCGATTGATCAACGCGGTCTGCGACAACGCCTTGCTGGCCGGTTACGTGGACGGAACCCGCACCATCGACGCCCGCTGCGTGCAGCGGGCCATCCGCCAACTGGAGGGCGCTCAATGAGCCTGATTCAGGAAGCGTTGCGACGACAACAACAGGAAACCAAACGCGCCGCCGGCGGCGCCCCCCCGCCCCTGGTCCCTCCCGCGCCGCCCGTGGCACCGAAGACCCCAACGGCTTCCGCTCCGCCTCCTCCTTCGGCCCCGCCTCCTGCCGTTCCACTTCCCCCTAAGACCTCAGGGACTTCCGCACCTCCGCCCCCGCCGCCCCCCGAAGCGGCTGCGCCCGCGCCGGCGCCGGCCGAGGCTGCGCCGGAAGAAGCCGCCCCGCATGCCCAGAAGTCCGTCATGCTGGCCATGCTGATCGGACTGCTGCTGCTGTTGCTGGCCGCCGCCGGCCTTCTCGGTTGGCTCGCCTGGCGTCTCAAGGACCAGGCCGCCGCCAAACTCGGAGCGGCTTTGCCGCGCAGCGTCAGCAACGTTGTCGCCGCCGCGGCCGCGCAAACCCCCGCCGCCCCCGCTACGCCCGAAGCGGCAACCCCGCCGCCCACGGCCAACCTCCAGCCCGCCCCCGCGGCGCCCGAAACCGCCGCCCCGGCAACGCCCCCGGCGGAAACGTCCGTCGCGGCTGCGTCAACGCCACCTACCCCCACCGCCGCGCCGCCTGCCGCTGCACAACCCACCGCCGCAACCGCGCCGCCCGCGCCCGACAACGCCATCGCGCCGGAAGCGCCGCGCCGCCCGCCTAAACCATGGCCCACCCTGACTCTGACCGCCGTCATCGACCGCGGCGGCGGCCGCGGCGTAGCCATGATCAACGGCCGGCCCTACGAACAGGGCGACGACGTGGAAGGCGCGCGCCTGGTCTCGTTCGGCGTCCAATCCGTCGATCTCGAATACCAGGGCGAACGCCGCGTCCTGCGCGTCGGCGGCACGATCCGTTAGCAAGCCTCGACAGGCGCCAAAGACACAGAAAGGAGCCGCCCCCCACCATGGAAGCCGCCTACGCCTCGGCCCGTACCGGCAAGTGGGTCCAGGTCCGCCGGCCCTGGGCCTGCGCCTAGGGTGCCCCCGATGCGCGTCCCCCCGGTCAAACGGCGCCGCCCGGATTCGCCGCCCGACGTGGCCTTGCAACGCCTGGGCCGCATTCCCCCGCGCGACCGCCCCGCCACCCGCGTGCTGGACATCCCCTGCGGCGACGGCGTCGCGGCCCTGCCGCTGGCGCTGGCCGGTTTCGAGGTCGCCGCCGCCGATCTGTTCCCGGAAACCGCTCAGGCGGTCTTCGCCGCCTATGCCGCCGAACCGAACGCCGCCCTGCTGCGCGGCTACTGGCGCGGCCGGCCGCCGCCCCTGGTGCGCGAACTGCTCGCCGCGCCGCCGCCGCTGCCGGACCAGCGTCTGCGGCTGGCGCGAGCCGATATGCAGCAGCCCCTGCCGTTCCCCAGCGGCGCCTTCGACATCGCGCTCACGCTCGAAGGCATCGAGCACATCGACGCCCCCACCGCCCTGCTCGCCGAACTGCGGCGCGTGCTGGCGCCCGGCGGCCGGCTCCTCGTCAGCACCCCCAACCTGCTGTGCCTGCGTTCTCGCCTGGCCTTCGCCCTGACCGGCCAGCGCACCCTGCGCACGGCCCTGGACGAAGTCACCGGCGTGGCCGGCCGCGACGGCGACCGTCTCTACCACGGCCACGTGTTTCTGCTCACGTACTTCCAGATGCGCTATCTGCTGCACGCGGCCGGCTTCCGCATCGGCGCCGTGCTGCCCTCCCGCTTCACGCTTTCCAGCCTGCTGCTGACGCCCCTGCTCGGGTTGCCCGTTCTGCTCGCCGCGCGCCGCCCGCGCCACGCCGCGGGCAGCCCCCGCCAACGCGAAATCCGCGGCGAAATCCTTCGCCATCTGCGCTCGCCCGCGCTACTCTGGGGCGCAAACCTGATTCTCGAGGCCGTCGCCGTATGATGAACCAGCTCCTCTTCGGCGCCGCGGCGCCGTTTGCCGTCGCGGCCGCGCTCTATCTGCTGCGCCGCGGCCGCGCCTCGCTCGGTTTCCTCGTCGCCACCCCGCTGGCCATGGCGGCCGGCGCGCTCTGGGCCATCGTGCCCGACCTGCCGCGCCTTTTCGGCCGCCAGGAGCTCTATCACCGGCTGGCGCAGGACCCGCGCATGGACCTGTTCCTCTTCCATTACACCATCGATCGGCTGGAAATCGAGTCGCCGCTGTACCATCTCGGCCTGGCGCTCATGGCGCTGCTGCTGGTCGCCGCCGCCTGGCGCGAAGTGCGGCGCCTGGAACGCGAACCATGACGCACTCCGCCCTGCATTTTGTGTTCGGAATGCTGCTGGCCACCGCCGCCGCGGCGCCGCGCCTGGCGCGCGCCGTGCGCCGCGATCCGCAACCTTCCCGCGTTCTCGGCCTATGGCTGGCGGCCTCGTACGCGGCGGGTTGCTACGCCCTGATCCCGTCCCTGCTCCCGCGCCTGGGACTGCCGCCGGCCTGGTGCGCGGGCTGGTGGATGAACGTCTTTCTGCTGCACCCGCTCCTGGCGCGCCTGCGGCTGGGCGGCGTGATCGTCGCCGCCGGCGCCCTGGCGGCCGTCTTCGCCCTGCAATACGGCCTGCTGCTGCTCGCCATCCTGCGCCTGCGGCGCGCCAAAGCGCCGGCGGGTGCCGGCGTATAGATCGTACTGCAACAGCCGGCATTCGAGCTCGCCGTTGAAAAACGTCAGCCGCCGGCTGGTCCGCAGTCCGATCGTCTTGGCCAGCTCCAGGTTGCCTGTGAACACGTAGCCCGTGTAGCCCTGGCACTTCTGCTTGAAGAAGTCGCCGATGCGCGGGTAGAGCGCGCGCAGCGCGTCCGTCTCGCCCAGGCGCTGCCCGTATTCCGGGTTCATCAGCACCACCCCGCCGCCGGGCGGCGGAACGCAGTCCGCAAAATCGCCCGCCGAGAACTCGATGAACCGCTCCACCCCCGCCGCCCGCGCGTTCTCCCGCGCGGTGTTCACCGCCTGCGGGTCGAGATCCGAGGCCAGAATCCGACCCGCCGGCGCGGTGCGCGCCTCCCCCTCCGCCTCCCGCGTCAGCCGTTCCCAGGCCGCGCGCGGAAAACCCGCCACGTGCATGAAACCGAAATTCGAGCGCAACAGCCCGGGGGCCCGGTTCAACGCCAGCAGCGCGGCCTCGATCGCCAGCGTCCCGCTGCCGCACATCGGATTCACGAAATGCCCCCGCCCGTCCCAGCGCGTGGCCAGGATGGTCGCCGCCGCCAGCGTCTCCTGCATCGGGGCCTTGCCCGGCAACCGCCGATAGCCGCGGCGCGACAACGGTTCGCCGGAACTGTCCAGATACACCCGGCACCGGCGCTCGCTCCAATAGAGGAACACCACAAAGCGATCGTGCGCCGGCCCGGAGTCCGGCCGGCGCCAGCAGCGGGCGCGCAAGCGGTCGGCAATGGCGTCCTTGCAGCGCAAGGCCGCGAAACGCTCGTCGCGCACGGCGGGGGTGTTGACCGAGACGCGCACGCTGAAGTAGCCGTCGGGCGCCAGCCACTGTTCCCAGGGAAAGCGGTTCACCTCCCGATACAGGGCGTCCGGATGGACGGCTTCGAAGGACTGCAGCAACAGCAGCACGCGCTGCGCCGTGCGCAGCCGCAGATTCAAGCGCATGGCGTCCGCCAGCGTGCCCTCGCTCTCGATGCCCGCCACCCGCTCGCCCAGCACGGGCAACCCCGCGGCCTCGATCTCCCGCTTCAGATACGGGGGCACGCCCTTGGCGCACGTGGCCAACAGCAGCCGCTTTTCGTTCCAGATTTCGGCGCGCCCCGCGGCCGGACGCGGCCGCGCCGCCCGAGGGGGCGGCGGCGCCTCGCGCCGGGGGGCCGGACCGCCCGCGCCGTTGCGGCGGCGCAACGGCCGCCCGCCCCGCCGCTCCCGGTCGGCCCGCGCCCGTCCGCTCACGCTTCCAACTCCTCGCGCAGCGCGCGCGTCAGAACCCCCGTCCAGCGCTCCACGTCGCCCTCGGTTCTGGCTTCCACCAGCACCCGCACTTTCGGCTCCGTGCCGGAGTAGCGCAACACCACGCGCCCCTGGCCGCGCAAGGCCGCTTCGCATTCCGCCAGCGCCCGCCGCACCTGCGGCAGGGACTCGAAGGGCTTTTTCTCGGCCACCGGCAGACTGGCCAGCCGCCGCGGATACTCGCGCATGAACTGCGCCAGCTCCGCCAGCGTCTTGTTCTGCCGCTTCATCAGCGCCAGCACCTGCAGCGCGGCAATGATCCCGTCGCCCGTCGTGGCGTAGTCCATGAAGATCACGTGGCCCGATTCCTCGCCGCCCAGGTTGTAGCCCTCCGCGCGCATTTTCTCGATCACGTAACGGTCGCCCACCTCGGTGGTCTCCACCCGCACGCCCGCCGCGGCCATGGCCTCGTACAACCCGAAGTTGCTCATCGAGGTCACCACCAGCGTGTCGCGGTTCAACGCGCCCTTGGCCTTGAAATCCAGCGCAAACATGCCCAGCACCCGGTCGCCGCTCACCACCCGTCCCGCCGCGTCGGTCAGAATCACGCGGTCCGCGTCGCCATCGAGCGCGATGCCGAT
>Ga0101944_10004267_pt1 | contig 18034 bp, 16 predicted proteins | sample DewCreD2012metaG_FD_75245 | JGI IMG/M metagenome (GOLD analysis project Ga0101944, IMG submission 75245) | Hot spring sediment bacterial and archeal communities from British Columbia, Canada, to study Microbial Dark Matter (Phase II) - Dewar... ... | reverse complement strand
GATGATCGCACCGAGCAGGGAGGCATTCGCCAGGCAAACGGCGAAGATTAAGAATGCATAATCACCGGCGAGAGGTTTCAGCGCGAGAGCCGCTTCAGAGGCCTCATTGACCCTGATCCCGAGGGGGAAGAGGGTGGTTGCACAGGTGACGATGATGAAAAATGAGATGATATCGGTGATGCTGCACCCGATGATCACATCCAACCTTGATGTCTTATAATCCTCTTTCTGAATGCCTTTTTCGGCTATGGACGACTGGAGGTAAAACTGCATCCATGGGGTAATGGTCGTCCCGATAATCGCAATACTCAAAATCATGTATTCGGATTTCCACTCTATCTTGGGCAAAACGGTTGCCGAAATCACCCGTTTCCAGTCCGGTCCGGCCATAACACCGGAAAGGACGTACCCGAAATAGAGCAGGCAGGCCACGAGCAGAATGCGCTCGACGGAACGGTAATTTCCCTTGACGACCAAAAACCAGATGAAAACCGCGCCGAGAGGCGCCATGACATACTTGCTGAATCCCAAGATTTCCATGCTTGCCGCCCATCCGGCGAAGTTGGCAACTGTGGTACCGAAATTGGCGATGAAGAGGATAGTCATCATGTAAAAGGTGGATCTTACCCCGTAATGCTCACGGATGAGATCCGAGAGCCCCTTACCGGTAACGACGCCCATCCTCGCCACCATTTCCTGAATCACGATGAGGGCAACCGTGGTGGGAATCAGTGTCCAAAGCAGTGCATATCCAAAGCGGGCGCCGACCACCGAGTAAGTGGTAATCCCGCTGGCGTCGTTATCGATATTCGCCGTGATGATTCCCGGCCCCATGATCGACAGGAAGATGGCGATTCGTTTCCAGAGGCTCACACCTTTCTCCTCTTGCGCTTCGCGGCGGGCGGCAGAATTCTGTCGACGATGTCGTCGATCGTGACGATGCCGAGCAGGTATCCTTCATCATCCACAACCGGGACGGCAACGAGATTGTACTTGGACACGATCTCGGCCACTTCGATCTCGTCGGTCGATGGAGACACCATTTTCAGCTTTGTCTTCATGATATCGGACAGTCTTGCATCAAGCGGTGCCAGCAGTAGGTCTCTCAGCGAAATGACACCCTTTATTTTTTCCTCGGCATCGGTTATGTACAGGTAATACACCGCCTCAACTTCTTCTGCGTCCGTACGGAATTTCTCCAGCGCTTCACTGACCAGCAGATCGGGACGATAGGCGATAAATTCATTCGTCATGAGACCGCCTGCTGTATCTTCCTCATGGCTGAGGAGTTCCTGAATGTCCTCGGCCTCGTCCTTGTCGATCTGTTCCAAGATTTCCTTGGCTTTGTCGACGGGGAGGTCACTCAGGACATCGGCCGCATCGTCCGGCGGCATTTCTTCAATGATATCCGCTGCGCTGTCAGTGTCCATGCCGGTTATGATAGCCGCCTGTACGTCGGGTTCAAGTTCCGACAAAGCTTCCGCGGCCGTTTCCACATCGAGACCCTGAAAGAACGAGGCTCCTTCCTTGCGGGAGACCTGACTGATAATATCGGCAATGTCCGCAGGATGAAGTTCGGATACCATCTGACGGGGAACCGTCAGAGATATCTTGGTGAGTTTTGGTTCCAAAGGCTGGATATAGTTCCAGCTGATGAGATTATGGGCAAGATTTCTCTTGAAGAGCCGCATCATATCTTCTCCCCCCCGTTCAATACCCAACCTCCGCATGATTCCTCTCATGCCGACATCGACCGCAGCAAGCACCGCCTCTGAATCGAATCCCTCCAGCTTTACGTCGTTCACCCGCACGACCTTCGCTCCGTTGGCATCCACGATTTGCTTGTCGAAAATATCCCGAACAATGAGAAGGTCTGTCTCATTGTATGCGTAGGACGGGATCTGATCACTGTAGACTCCGGCCGAGATAATTTTCCTGTTGAAGATATTCAGTTCATTCCACGGAAGATAGAAATATTTTTTTTTCCTCTCGACAATGAGCGCCGACACCTTTGGAAACGGGTCGCCCTTGATCATGACGATATCGCGCACCTTTCCGAGCTCCTCTCCCTTAGGGTCGAGAACCGGTCTTTTGAGAAGATCGCTCACAAAGAGTTCTCCAAATAAAGGCATGTCGCAAATCCTGGCACGTGATAAATGGGATTGAGAGCCGAGAAAATCAGCGATTAAGTATAGCGCACGGGTTTTTGTTTCAGCAACATGAAAATGAAGAGCAGATCGGCAACGGATAGGATCTACCGAAGTTTCCTAAAACTTCTTTCTTGATATCATTATCCATGACATTGATATTATAATGAAAACTATAGTGAGAGGCGTGACATGGATAAGCTCATCATTCGCGGCGGCAGAAAACTGAAGGGCGAGGTGACGATAAGCGGGGCGAAAAACGCCGCGCTTCCCATCATGGCTGCTTCACTCTTGGCATCAGGATATTCCACGATCCAGGGGGTGCCGAGATTGCGGGACATCATGACGATGGGAAGGCTGCTTGCCCATATCGGCGCTGGCTTTCATTATGAAGAAGGCAAGGTGGTCATCAGCACGGAGCGACTGAAAATGCAGGAGGCACCCTATGACCTTGTCAGGACCATGAGGGCATCCATTCTCGTCCTCGGTCCTCTCCTTGCAAAATATGGATATGCCCGGGTATCGTTGCCTGGAGGATGCGCAATCGGCGCGAGGCCCATTAATCTGCATTTGATGGGGTTGGAGAGGATGGGAGCGGACGTCAAGCTGGAGGGCGGTTATGTCGTCGCCAAGGCAAGAAGGATGCGGGGTGCATCAATTTACTTCGATCTGCCGACGGTGACCGGCACGGAAAACCTCATGATGGCGGCATCGCTGGCCCGCGGCCGGACGGTTATCGAGAACGCAGCCCGTGAACCGGAAGTGAAGGATTGTGCCCGGGCTCTCGTGGCGATGGGCGCAAAAATTGAGGGGGCAGGCGGAAGTATCATCGAGATCGAAGGGGTCGATGACCTGAGACCTTTGGACTACACCATCATCCCTGACAGGATTGAGGAGGGCACGTTCATGACGGCAGCCGGCATAACCGGTGGCGATATTACGCTCAAGTCATGCAGGCTCGATCACCTTGATGCCGTGGTCATGAAATTAACAGAAGCCGGCCTTGTATTTGAAAACCGGGAAGGTGGTGTGCGGGTCATGGGACCGGGAAGACCAAAATCAACGAATGTTACAACACTGCAATATCCCGGATTTCCGACAGATATGCAGGCACAGTTCATGGCCCTCATGTCGGTCGCAGATGGCACGAGCGTCATTAAGGAAACGATCTTTGAAAATCGGTTTATGCATGTTGCAGAGCTGATGCGGATGGGCGCCGACATCGCCGTGGAGGGAGGCATTGCAACCGTGAAGGGCGTCGGCAAATTGAAAGGTGCACCGCTCATGGCGACCGACCTGCGTGCCAGTGCATCGCTCGTCGTAGCGGCTCTTGCGGCAAAGGGAGAGACCGAGGTGCGGCGGATCTATCACCTTGACAGGGGATACGAAACCATGGAGGAAAAACTCAAAAAAATCGGTGCAGATATCAGAAGGGTCAAAGAAGGATGAATGCGGCATATCCTTCGTGCCGGAGGGGAATCCCAGCGGTGCCCTGGTTACCACGTATGCCAGCACCGGTCATCTGAAGCGAATATATCTCCGGTTGTGCAAAGCGTGTTGGCAGTGCATCCGGCACAGCAATATACGCCGAGATATGGACATTGCGCACAATTGCCGTGCACCCGATTGATATCTCTCACGGCCTGCATCCGCGGCGATAAGAGGATATCCCTCAATGTCTGTTCACGGATGTTGCCGAACTGAACATTCGTGGAATTGCACAATTGCACAAATCCGCTCGATGTCACGTAGCAACTCGTTGTGCGCTGTGTGCATGACCAGCCTACGTTTGGCGGGATGGGAATCCAGTCGTAACCATAATCGCAGCGGTCGATATCCCGGATTCTATAGAAGAGATTCTTGGCTTTTTCATTCGAAACGGTTATTTCGGCGGTAGCCCTGCCGGTCACCACTGGCAGCTGCATGTACGGTATGATGTTCCTGTCGCGTAACCATCGGAAAATTGTCGGTATCTCATCATAGTTGTATTTGCAAATAATGGTATTGATCGATAGGCGAGAGGGAATCGCCCGTGCAAAGCCGGCTTCCTCCAAAATATGTATCCCCCGCTTGATTCTCCTGGAGGCTCCCTTGACCCCTGTCATAAAATCTTCGATGTCATGATCGAGGCTGTTCAACTTTCCTACGACATACGCTCCAAGATCGAACAGGCGCGCGGCCGTCTGTTCTGTCATGAGGATACCATTGGTAAATACCCCGGGTATCATACCCTTGCGTGCAATATACGCTACTATCTCGAGCAGGTCTTTGTTGAGTGTGGGTTCACCGCCTCCGATAATCGGGATAATCTGTGCTCCCGCTTCATACGCCTCGTCAATAAGATGGAAGAGTTCGGGAGTGGTAAGCTCGTGAGAAAGTGGTTCTCCGCTATTGGCAAAACAGTATATGCATCGCAAGTTACACTTTCTCCCGGTTTCGATTCCCACTCGGCTCACCAAAATCTTTTGGTTATCGATTCGCTCGGATCCGAGTGCGCAGCCCACAGGTGCCGGCGCCGGCCTTAGATTATGGTGCAGCGAGATAATAGTGAATGCATTCTTGCTTTTCATTTCCGGTAAGAAATATTCTTATTATATCGCATGATGCGGAAATCGTTCCTTTTTCATGTATTTTAGGATATGTGTTGTTGCATATGCGGTTATGCTGATAGGGTTACGACTATTGGCCGAAGGAAGCACATGAACCTGGTGGATGAGACAAGACCTGTTCTTTGCAGAGCATACTGGCGGATGAAGTCTCTTGCTCTTCAGTGGTCATGGTTCTTGCCTGGGATTCAACCGCGACACATAGGCTATGATTACGGCCCGCTTACGTGGCTCAAGGAGAGAAAACACCGACACGGTCGGAAGCAGATACATATCTGCCTGCTTGAATATTACCCGCCGGGAGGGAAATTCGGAAGATTCATGAGTTTTTGGATTAATGAGCGGAGCCTCATTTGTTCCGCTTCGCTCAACGACGGGATGAATGATGCTGATGTATTCTGGATATATTCTCAAGATCCGATACCCTCACCCATTCAGAAGAAATTGCTGCGCGCGCTGAAAAAGGGCAAGACGGATGTTGCGGTTATCAATCATCCGCTCTTCTACAATGCATATCATGATGTTTCTTCATTCCAAATGATGGAGAAAGCCGGCATCGGTGTGCCGAGAACGGAGTTTAACGAGACGGACATCGGAAAAACACTCGTCGTATATAAGATGGTGGATACGCAAGCGTGTCCGAAGTTCCTATCGCCCTACAAGGGGGTGGTCGATGGGTACAGGGCCTTTGAATTCATCGATTCCCGCGCTTCCAACGGTCTTTACGTAAAATACCGGGCACTATACCTTGCGGGATTCATTTTACCCGAGTTCATCCTATACAGTGATCAATGGAATGTCGTTTGGAAGACGAAAAAGGGCATTGACTATTCATTCGAGATGAACGAGAGCGAAAGAGAAATGATTCACAGGATTTCAGATGTTCTACAGGTTCAGTATTTCACCGTCGATTATGTCCGAAGGGGTTCTGATAATGCGCGAATCGTAACCGACATTAACGTGTATCCGCTTCCCATAGCCTATACGGAAATTGTCCAGAAACTCGGCTATTATGGGCGCTGGCTGCGATTTGATGATGCTCTGCATCCGGGGATCCAGAGAGGATCGCATGAGGATTTCTGGCATTCCTTTGATCATGCGATGGAGAACCTTGTGCGTAAGAGGTGAGAGCCGAACCCCTCATGATCAAAAAGGTACCATCTTTATGCGTTTAAGGAATTTGTGCCCCTCGATTATTTGCGGAAAGAGAAATACCGGAAAAAACAAAGCCATTGCACTCACAATGATGCCCCGCAGGAGTTCGTTCAGGTTCGGGTTGTCCTGGAATAGTTCCGGTATCCGCTTGATTCCCTGAAACCTCCTTCCGGTAAGGACATCGCAGAAAATCATCTCCTTCGCTCGCATCCGTTTGATCATAGCGAGGTTCGGGCTGCATGCAGCGATTTCCGATAGCTTTTCCATAACCCTCTGTCTGGTGTGCGCAAAGTCTTTGTTCATACCGATCAACAGGTCAATATCAACCGGTCCCTGGGACATGGTCAAATTATGATCATGGAGCCGGTATTTTCCGAGTACCTCAGGGATATACTCGATAGATCCATGACAGGAGGCTATCACATTCATGTAGTAGTCCGCACCTCGCTGAATGTCCTCAGGTATGGGGAAAACATTTCCGAGGACCTCCCTCTTGCATGAAAAGGCGCTGCCTCCAGAAAAGATTGCACCGGATGCGATCTCAGAAGTGAGCCTTCCACTGAGCCCCTGTTGTCGATAGCCGTATTGTTGATGAAAAGTCCTGGAAATGGTTGCACCGCTGCTGTCAATAAGCTCGACAGGATGATACACCATCGCGGCATGGGGTATTTCCAGGAACTTCTGAGATACCTTCTCCAATCGATCCTTGTACCACACATCATCAGAATCCAGGAATGAAATAATCGCTCCCCCGGCGAGTGCGAAGCCGGCATTCCTTGTGGCCGCTATTCCCCTGTGATCCTGGTACACACAAACAATCTCGTCACCGAATTCTTTCAGGACATCGGGAGTGTCATCGGTCGATCCATCGTCAACCGCAATAATTTCGATCAGATGCCGGGGATAGGTTTGCTGAAGAAGGCTTTCGATAGCTTGAGCGATAAACCTTCTGTTGTTGTATGAGGGGACGATTACGGATATCGAGGGTAGATCGCCGTTGGAAACGTTCTTCATACGTGGCAAACGGTCATACCGTCATGCTCGTGGAGATCTTGGTTTCTTCCTGCGTGCATGTCAATCATATGAAAGGATGGATAACAGTTGCCAGAGCTCTATCATGAGATGCTTGCCGACTTACTCATGGGAGCCGCCGTGTGCCGTTATCTGATATATGCTTCGGTGACGTAGCGGCGCATCATGCGGTGCGTATTAAAGTAATAGGCATTGGTGCCGATTACATTCTGCATCATCCTGATCCATGCGTGCCTGTCATTGTAATACAGGGGGATTATGAGAGACTCGAGTTTCAGGTAAAGGTCGTCAGCGTCGGCGCTGTCCATACTATCGGTGAGCGTGGACTCCGTCGGACTCGGCCCGATTGACCACCCGGTATACCCTTCGATGTGGCCTTCAATCCACCATCCGTCAAGAACGCTGAAATTCATTACCCCGTTATGTACTGCCTTCATGCCGCTGGTACCTGAGGCTTCCCGCGGCCTGAGCGGAGTGTTCAGCCAGATATCGACGCCCGATACCATTTTTAATGCGATGTCCATATCATAATTCTTCAGGTAGGCCAGTTTGATGGTGTCTTTCAGGCGATCCTTGACCGAAAATATTTTCGCGATGAGCTTCTTCCCCATTTCATCTTTTGGATGTGACTTGCCGGCATAGATCAGTTGCAGTTTCCCCCGAGCGATTCGCTCAAGCCGGTCCACGTCGCTGAATATCAGGTCGGCACGCTTGTATGCGGTAGCCCTCCGGGCAAATCCGACAGTAAGAACATCCGGATCCATTGCAATGCCGGTTGTCGAGCGGACATATGCTAACAAATTATTTTTTGCCTCCATGTGGGCATCCCAGATTTCTCCATCTGGGATACGGCCGACCCGCACGAACAGTTCCGGTTCGTTGGCCCATCCCGGCAGATATTTGTCAAACAGTCTCCTGAAACTCTCGCACGTCCAGGTAAACGTATGCACTCCGTTCGTGATTGCATTGATTTCATACCCGGGGAACATGTTTCTCGAGACCTCACCGTGCTTTTTCGCCACCCCGTTGATGAATTCACTCAGGTTCAGTCCCAGCCGCGTCATGTTGAGGCTATCTTGTCCCCCGAGTTCCTTGAGAACTTTCATCGGCAAAACCTCACCCATGATTCTGGCCACCAGGTCATAGGGGAACCTGTCATGACCGGCTTCAATCGGGGTATGCGTCGTGAAGACGCAGAGATCTTTTACCTTTTCAACGTCCCAAACGAGTTTTTCGTCCCACACATCCTCGATAGGCCGTTTAAATCTATTCAGGAGTTCGAGGGTGAGAAGACTTGAGTGACCCTCGTTCATATGGTATTTCTTGATCTCGAAATCCAGTTCATGGAGCATCCGCACACCGCCGATCCCGAGAACAATCTCTTGCTTCAGGCGGTAGGCGATATCTCCCCCGTACAGATAATGCGTTATCTCCCGGTCTTGAGGTGTATTGCCGGGGACATCCGTATCAAGGAAAAATATCGGTACGAAACCACCGGTCAGGCTCTTGACGTTGTACTGCCATGCCTGGACGAGGACCTCGCGGCCCTCAATCAAAACAGAGATTTTTGTCGGCAGCAGCACCATGTGATCAGAAGGATTCCATGCGTAGGGACGTTCGGTCTGTCTGCCGGCTTCATCCAGCTCCTGTATGAAATATCCCTTCTTCGTCAGAATCGTCACCGCCACCATCGGCAGCTTCAGATCGGCAGCCGTTCTGATCGTGTCTCCCGCGAGCACCCCGAGTCCTCCACTGTAAGTAGGAATATCATTCTGGATGCCTATTTCCATGGAAAAATAGGCGATCTTGGGCTCTTTCGTCAGTTCTATCGGGCAGACATTGTTCATAGATTCACTATTTTACGGTATGGGAAAATGAATGACAACTGCCCATCCATCAATGAACGGGAATCAGTTCATCGAAATCGAGGATACGCATGAACTCATCAGACATGTTGGGCTGAATCCGTGAATTTGCCCTTGCTTTGAAGATGACGTATCGTATGCCGTATTCCCTGGCCGTTCTGAGAATCTTCTCCGTATCGTCGATGAAGAGTGTCGCTTGCCTGTCGAATCCGAGGCGCTCTTCTGCAATCACCCAGAAATGGAGGTCCTCTTTCGGAAATCCAACATCGAATGATGAAAGCACCGAGTCAAAATATTTTCCGATCTGGGTTTCCCTGAATTTCAGATTGATCGATTTGTAGTGGGCATTGGTAACCAGGAAGACCATCTTTTCCATCTCTTTCATGAGCTTGAGAAAATCCTCAACATGCGGGTGGACCTCAATGAGATGTTTCACCTGTTCTTTGAGTGCTGGGATATCGAGGTTGAGTTCGCCTGACCAGAAGTCGAGATCGGTCCAGTTCAATGTCCCCTCATGCATTCTGTATCTCTCGGTCAATTCCTCTTTCGCCTGTTCAAGAGGCATTGCATGTTGCTCCGCGTATCGTTCGGGAACGAGATGCTCCCAGAAATAGTCGTCGAAGTGTTTGTCGAGAAGCGTACCGTCCATGTCGAGGAGTATGCACCGGATCTTGTTGAGAGGGATGCCTTTCGGAGTCACGAATGGATTGCTCTCAGAATGGGAGAACCTTGGGCAGCCTGAACCCCTTTTTGCCTTTGAACATTTTTAACATCTTCCGGATCTCGATGTACTGCTTAATGACCCGGTTCACGTCGGGGACGGTCGTGCCGCTGCCAATGGCAATCCGCTTTCTCCTGCTTCCGTTGATAATCGTGTGGTCTTTCCGTTCCCGTTTTGTCATGGAGTTGATGATTGACTCCACTTTCACCAGCTCCCTTTCATCGATATCGAGGTTCTTGATCTTTTGAAACCCGGGGATCATGGTGAGCAGGTTTTCAAGCGGCCCCATACTGCGCATCTTCTTGAGCTGTTCCCTCAGGTCATCAAAGGTGAATGACTCCTCCATGATCGCCTTCTGGAGCTTTTCGGCCTCTTTTTGATCGAAAGTCTGCTGCGCCTGTTCTATCAAACTGAGGACGTCACCCATACCGAGGATTCTCGAGGCGATCCTGTCCGGATAGAACGGTTCAAGCATCTCGATTTTCTCGCCGGTTCCGATAAATTTGATCGGCTTGCCGGTCACGGAGATGATCGAGATGGCCGCGCCGCCGCGCGCATCGCCGTCCATCTTCGTGAGTATGATCCCGTCGATGCCGATCTGTTCTTCAAAGTTCTTCGCGATCGTGACGGCATCCTGCCCCGTCATCGCATCCGCAACGAAGATAACCTCTTTGGGAGTGACGCGTTCCTTGATGGTCTTCAGTTCGGCCATGAGGGATTCGTCTATATGGAGCCTGCCCGCCGTATCGAGAATAACGATGTCACGCGCGTCAAGCTTCGCCTTTTTCAGTGCCTCGGTACACAGGTGAACCGGATTGGTTTCTTCCTTCGAGTGGTATACCGGCAGATCGAGCTGCATTCCAAGGGTGACAAGCTGGTCGATTGCCGCCGGGCGCTGCAGATCCGCCGCCACCAGCATCGGCCGTCTGCCCTCCTTCTTGAAAAGGCGTGCGAGTTTGGCTGAGGTTGTTGTCTTTCCGGATCCATGCAGTCCAACCATCATGATGACGGTCGGTGGATTCGGAGAGAGAGGAATTCGCGCATTCGTTTTCCCCAAAAGTTCAATGAGCTCTTCGTGAACGATCTTGATGACCTGCTGACCGGGGGTGAGGCTCTCGAGGACTTCCTTGCCGATCGCCTTCTCGCGGATTTTCTGGATGAAATCCTTAACAACCCTGAAATTGACATCTGCCTCGAGAAGGGCCAGACGTATCTCCTTCAGGGCGACGTCAACGTCCTCTTCCTTCAGAAGGCCTCTGCTTTTCAGCCGTTTGAAGATGGATTCTAATTTCTCGGTGAGGGACTCAAACATGAGAGCGATATCTCCCGCTGATTCCTACAAGTGGGTGGAACCTGCTCCGAATGCGTCAAAGCGCTGCTGCATCATTACGCGGAGAGGAGAGAATCCAGTTTGGCCTTCAACTGCTGTTTTGGTACGACGCCGACGATCTGATCCATCTTGACCCCGTCTTTAAAAAACATGATCGTCGGGATACCCATTATTTTATATCTGCTCGCAATTTCTGAGTTTTCATCCGTATTCAGCTTGAGAACCTTTATCCTGCCGCTGTATTCCTTTGCCAGTTCTTCGACGGTCGGTGAAATCATTCTGCACGGTCCGCACCATGCTGCCCAGAAATCGATCATCACGACCCCCTTTGCCTTCATTACCTCGGAATCCCAGTTCGCTGTTGTTGCTTCCACGATGCCTTCTGCCATTCTCTCCTCCTCTGTTCTGCGCGAGATCAGTTCGAATAAGATTTTTAATTATATTTACCGGCTGTTCTCTTTGTCAATCCGATGCCCTGCATGCGGCCTCTCACATTGACACTCCCAAGATGTTTCTGCTATGTTTAACGATGAAAAAGTGCTTTATATTTTCTATAGTTTCCCTCCTTTTCTTGACCAGCAGCGGCCATAGTTTCGAGGTGAAAGGACTTCAGCCCGTGGACCCTTATGGGGTGTTCACGACCTTCAGCACCGAGAGTCTGCCGCGGGGACATGCTGCCTTGTCTGCGGGAGCCGAAATATCCATAGACCCCGACTACTATCGTGCTCTGGCAAAAACAGCTTTCGGACTGACCGATTCTCTCGAGATGATCCTGACCATTCCATATGACTTCGGCAATGAAATCGGTGACGGATTTGAAGATGTTGCCATCGGTATCAAACACCGGTTTTTCGATGAAGGCAAATACGGGCCTTCAATGGCATACCTGCTTGCCGGTTCGATTCCGAGCGGTGCGGGTAATGTGACGACGAACGGGCGATATGGTCTCGGCCTTGTTGTGAGCAAGAAGGTAGGTCCCGTGAATGGGCACCTTAATCTCTTCTATACTGAGCCCGGCAAAAGGCGACTCGATCAGGAAATAGCGGTTCTCGCCGGTCTCGATTTCGCCGCAGCACATAATTTCAAGTTTCTCGCTGAACTCTACTGCCGGAAAAGCCATGAATCTGAAAATGTGGATCTCGTCGAGGCGAGGATGGGCTACCGGATCAGGACTGCTGATTTGCTCTATACAACATTCGGCGTCGGGTTTGATTTGAAAAACAGAAATCCTGAATCGAGAGTGATGTTTTCGGTGACGCTCCTGTCGCCGCGTGAAAAGAAGAAGATTCAGAAGATTTACGAGGAGGAATAGCCGGAAGATGTTTGATATCGGAATGCCTGAGTTGATTGTAATATTCATCGTTGCCCTCCTCGTATTCGGTCCGAAGAAACTCCCGGAGCTGGGAAGGACTATTGGGAAGGGTTTGGGGGAATTGAAGAAAGCCCTTCAGGACGTGAAGGATTCGGTAGAGGATGAACTGAAGGAAGTGAAGGAGGCATCCTCCGAGATACGGGACGCGGTGACAGACGCCCGGCAGCAGATTGAAAAGGAAGTCAAGACCGCAAGTAAGACCGTCGGCAGCGCGGTGCAGGAAGTGAAGGAGCAGGTGGAAGCAGAATCTCAGGATATCAAAACATCACTCGAAGAGACCTCGAAGGAGATACGCTCGCATGTGCCCTCTGAAGAGGGGAAATAGCCTGTTCCGACACGTACGAACTGCTCCGGTTTGCACCAATTCAGCAAGGCCTTTCCGTTCTATTCGATCGTGCAACAGGCAACAAAATCCGGAAATCTGGTAATGGCGGAGGACTGATATGGCAGACACGAAGATGATGAGTTTCATGGAGCATCTCGGAGATCTGCGGAAAAAGATTACGGTTTCCCTCATTTCCGTATGCATCACCTTCGCTGTTGCTTTTTCTTTTTCGGAGGATATTATGCGGTTTCTCATGTTTCCGCTCCGCTACACCCTCGATTTCTCGGTCAGGAAGATGTACCTGTACTACGTGTATCATGACAAGCTGGAGATGACGAAGCTCGTCTTCCTCTCGCCGACCGAAGCCTTCTGGATGAACATGAAGATTGCGATGGTTGCAGCCCTAATGCTCGCGCTCCCGGTTATCTTCCAGCAGTTGTGGAGTTTCGTCTCACCGGGGCTTCACGCAAAGGAAAAGAAATACGTCGTGCCCTTTGTCGTTACCGCAACGGGATTGTTTTTGATCGGCGCCGCCTTCTGTTTTTTTGTTGTTCTTCCCTTCGCGATGAGTTTCCTGCTCACCTACAAGGTGGGTGACTTCATGATGCCCATGCTTTCGGTTGGATTGTATGTCGATTTCTGCCTGAAGTTTGTCCTGGCATTCGGCGCGGTATTCGAGCTCCCGATCATTATCATCTTCTTTACCAAAATGGGGTTCGTGACGCCTCAGACACTTGCGCGCTACCGGAAATATGCCATTCTCCTCGCGTTCATCATTGCCGCTATCCTTACTCCGACACCCGATATATTTAATCAGACGCTTATGGCGGTTCCGATGATTATTCTTTATGAGGTGGGAATTCTCATGTCGAGAATATTCATTCGGCCCGGGGTCACCTGATGCCGACCATTCGGGGGAAAAGCCTGAAGGCAACCGCTTACGATATTGCGGAAGGATATATTGTGGTGAACCCGCTCTTTTTGAAGAGTCTTGATCCGGAATCTCTCAAGGGGCTTTACCACGAGATTGCGAGGGTGCAGGTGGAAATCCGCGGAGAGAAGTTTCCGCACGGGGATACCCAGGCGATCAGATTCAGAAATGTCCGTCTTCAGCGTTTGAATTCTTCACTCATGATTCTGAAGAACTTTGCGCGGGAGAGGAAGATCCTCCTCATCTGATTTTTAACCGTTTATCGGGTATGCGATAATTATAGGCATGGAAAAATCAGAAGACATTCGGGATGCCAAAGAGATAATCCAGACGCTCATGAAAGCAAAGAAGAACGTGAGGATGTATCCGGAAAACAATCCGGTCTATGTCAAAACCCTCGATGATTCCTTAGCGCATTTCACACATTTCCTGGACTACCGTGACGATTTGAAACTGCAGATCAGACAGAACAGTATTCTTTACGAAACAGAGGAAATCTACTCGAGCCCAGAGAAAGAGGATAACCTCGCGCTCTTCTTTTTTAAGGACGGTTTGCGGGAGCTGACCTTCAAGAAGGGTCTGACCCGGGATGAGCTTGAGGAATTTCTGAAGATACTTGCCAGGGAATATGACCGTGAGGAAATCGATGATGATATTGTGACCCTCCTGTGGGAGCGAGATTTCCAGCACATACAGTATATCGTTGATGAGGCCATTCTCGTGGATATGGACGATGAGGAGTACGAGATTACCGCCGAGAATAATCTCAAGGAGCAGGGAACGGATATCGATGACCTCAAGAGGGCTTATACTGACGGCTTCCAGCTGGAGGAACCGCAGGGGATTTCGGTTGTTCCGTTATCGGAGAATGACCTGCAGGTCCTTGTGCAGGAACTGGAAAAGGATTCTTCCAGCAAGCTCGACAAGCTTGTCTCGATTCTCTTCGAGCTGGTTTACCTGTCCGAGAAGCAGTCCGAAGTCGACGAGACTTTCCAGTTCATCAGGGACGCCATTCAGTACAGCATGCGGCACGGCGATATTGAGACGGTGAACCGGATCATGAAGCAAACCCAGGAGGTCATCAAGGAACCAGCTTTCCAGGAGAGCGGGAAGAACTACTTCGCCATGCTCTCTCAATACCTCGGACATCAGGAGATTGCCGGGTATCTTGCTGAAATGCTCGACAGCAGTATGGATCTGTCCGAGGATGCCTACGCCGAATATGTCGGTTATCTGGACAGGAATGCCATTCAGCCGCTCATGCACTATCTGGGCCAGATGAAGACCGTTCGCGCCCGGAAGCATATTATTGATGCCCTCATCATGCTCGGCAGGAAGGATATTCAGGCGATTGCGCGGGGACTCGAGGACCAGCGATGGTTCCTGGTCCGTAATATCATCTATATACTGAGAAAGATTGGTGACAGACGGGCGACCGAATTTCTCCTCAAATCGGTGAGACATCATGACATTCGGGTCAGGAAAGAGGCCATCAAGGCGCTCGGCGAAATGGGCGGCCGGGATGTCATTCAGACCTTGAGAGAGTGTCTTGATGATGTCGATGGTGAGGTGAGGGTAGCGGCTGCAAAAGCGTTTGGCGCCGTCGGTACCGAAGTTGCGAAGAGGATCCTCCTGGAAAAGATTTCGAACAAAATGTTTAAAGACAGGGATTTCAATGAGAAGAAAGCATTTTATGAGGTATTGGTGAAATGGAAGGATCAGATGGTGTTTGATTTTCTCGTCGCTACCCTGAGGAAGAAAGCCTTCTTCAATAGGTCCAAGAATGACGAGGCACGGGCGTGTGCAGCATTCACCCTCGGACTGCTCGGGAGAAAAGATGCACTGCCGGAACTTCATGCCGTGAGAAATTCTGGAAACGATCTCCTGCAGGATTTCGTTCATGCCGCCATACGGAAACTCGAACATGATCAGTAAAGAAGAGCGGGAGACACTCAAGGGTGCACAGGATATCATCAACCAGCTTTCGGTCATTCTGCGGAATGCGCAAATACATGATCCCAGGAATATTGCCGTCACGAACGCGATCGAAAAGTTCCTCCTGCTGATCAACCAGGTGACGGATTCCGATCGGGCCCTTGCCCTGGAACTGATCGGCGAGTACTTCTACTGCAATGATGTACGGGTACGGTACTCTCTTGAGCATCTCCTCAACTTCGATTACCTCGTGCGGGAATTCAAAAAGCGTGAGATTGGGCGGGTGGTCTTTTCTCATGGACTGAAGCCACAGGATATGCAGATGCTCCTGCGGGCATTTCTCGCGGGCGGATTCTCTTCCACGCCCTTTGAGACGATCCAGGAGATGATGTCCCCGGTTGAGCGTATCCATGTCCAAATCTTGAAGAAAATCAAGGAGGGGGGAGGAGAGGATACCCGAAAGGTTATCAAGAAGGTTTACTATAACGCCGTATCGTTTGCGAAGGGGGTCATGACAAAGATCAAGGCGGGTGAAAAGGTCAACATCAAGAAGGCAAAACGGATCGTAGAGTCGATGGTCGACCATCTGCTTGAAGAGGAGAATCTTCTGTTGGGCATGACCGCCATCAAGGATTATGACGAATACACCTATCACCATTCGGTGAACGTGAGCATTCTTTCGGTCGCACTCGGGCAGAGACTCGGCATGAACAAGAAGATGCTGACGGACTTGGGACTTGTCGCCCTCTTTCACGATATCGGCAAGATCGATATCCCGACAGAGATTCTCAATAAGAAAACGAGCTTCACCGAGGACGAATGGCGTCTCGTGAAGCGTCATCCGGTATGGGGCGTGAAGGCTTTGCTGAGACTGAGGGGCCTCGACTACACCGCCATACGGTCCGCCATTGTCGCCTTCGAGCACCATCTGCACTATGACCTGTCCGGCTACCCCATGGTCAGGCGGCACCAGGAACTCGATCTCTTTTCCCGCATCGTTACGGTCGTCGATCAGTACGACGCAATGACATCGGCACGGGTATATTCGAGAATTCCCCTTTCCCCGGACAAGGCCCTGAGTATCATGCTTGAGAGGTCGGGTAAACAGCTCGATCCACTCCTGTTCAAATTTTTCACGAACATGGTCGGCATCTATCCGATTGGTGCCCTCGTCATGCTCGACACGAAGGAACTGGGGCTTGTCTATGAAAGCGATACCGTTTTTCATGACCGGCCACGGGTTATGATCATCGTCGATCAGAATGGTCAGCGACTGTTGAAAGGGCCGGTGGTTGCTCTCACGGAAAAGGATGAGAAGGGAAATTATCGCCGCTCTGTCGTAAAAACGCTCGATCCTAACAAGTACAAAATCAATCTCGCGGAATATCTGCTGTAGACTGCTATAGGGAAGAGGATCTTCCTGAAATCGAGAAAACGCAAGGCAACACCACAGTTGTCAGTACGGTGCTCTTGGGAGCGCCGATGTAGCACGACTCGGGAGGAGATCATGAAACGGTTCGCCATTTTTCTGCTGGTACTCGTTTTTCTTGCTTCGGTTGCCGGAGCGGGGGTGACAAGCTATCAGGTAACCGGTCCGGTCCTCGAAATAAAAGATAATTCCATCATCGTGCAGAAGGGCAAGGAAAAATGGGAGATCGCCCGCGATAAGGACACCAAGATCACCGGAGAGCTTGCCGTCGGGGCAAAGGTGACCATCCACTATACGATGAAGGCAACCAGTGTTGAGGTGAAAGGGGAGAAAAAGAAGTAGCAACTCGCTGATCACTCTCAATAATCAAACAAGGAGAGTCGTCACCCGATCTCGACAAGACGGGGGAGGTGGGTGAAGAGGAGGAATCCTTTGGTCTTCTTCGAAAACAACCTCTCTGCTGCCGCCTGATATATCTGCATTTGCGAACCATAGTGATGCACGAGGTCCGGCAGATCCTCTTCTCTTACCGGGAAGGTTTTATAATCGAAAATGCGTGCTACGGAATGTTCGATGATGATCCGGTCGATCCTCCCTCGGTAAACGGTATCTCCGCTGTCAAGGATGAAGGGAAGTTCCGAGCAGGCATCCGCTCGCGGGAGGATAATGTCTCTCATGAAACCTGCCCGGTCCAGCTTGCCGAAGTCTATACGGATGATGTCATGCAAGCGCCTTCGGTGTTCTTCGATCGGTATTCCCGTGCCGAGCAGGAATGATGCCCGTTCGAGGAGATATTCCGGCGGGGTGGTGCCTTTTGACAGTTCTTCAAAGAGGATATGGAAAATCCGTCCGAGCAGTATCCAATCATCGCCGTGCCGTACCCCGATATCCAGGTCTTCGGTAACGTCCCGCCACCTCCTGAGAGGCTGGTATGCGATGGGTTCCGTGAGGCGCGGACCGCGGAGGAGCCGATTGCTGATCCCCGTCTGAGCGGTTGCATGGCAGGGACGATCGGCCGCCGGGATATCCGCTTCTCCCAGGATTCTGAGTGATGGCAGTGCATCGAGATTGTCAGTAATGTACTTGAGCCTCCCCTGGTGGTTTTTCCCCTTTTTGGGCACCGCAAGCATGCACAGGAAATCCTGTGCCCGTGTGGTCGCCACGTAGAAGAGTCTCTTTTCTTCTT
>Ga0101944_10004266_pt1 | contig 18038 bp, 13 predicted proteins | sample DewCreD2012metaG_FD_75245 | JGI IMG/M metagenome (GOLD analysis project Ga0101944, IMG submission 75245) | Hot spring sediment bacterial and archeal communities from British Columbia, Canada, to study Microbial Dark Matter (Phase II) - Dewar... ... | reverse complement strand
CGAGCGAGGATGTCGGCGGAGAGAAGGGCCGGAAAATCGTTTTTGCCTCCCATACCAACGAAATCGCCGTCTACCGTGCGGAAAAGCTGCGCCAGTCGGACTGGTATCCCTATGAAGGAAAGCGATGAACGAAAGAATCGTCTGCGGCCGTTGCGTTCATTACGAAGTTTCCTGGGATCCCCGTTTTCCGCATGTGTGCCGGCTGTTCGGCATCAAGTCGGCTGAACCGCCCAGCCGGGTCGTTCAGCGAAACTCCGGGGGCAAACCCTGTCAGGGGTATGCTCCGAAAAATCGGTAATTCCCGCCTGATCCGTGGATTTTTCGGATCAGCCGATATCAGGCCGATTCGAGATGGACAATCTCCTGTGTGCTCAGCACCTTGTCGATGTCCAGAAGGATTTTCACCCCCCCGCCCATTTTCGCCATTCCCATGATGTAGTCGGTATTGACCCGGACACCGAAGGTCGGGGTATTTTCGATATCTTCTTCCTTGATATTCAACACTTCGGATACCGAATCCACGACGATACCGATGATCAACGAGCCGCTCTGCCCTGCGATTTCGACGACGATGATGCAAGTGCGGTCCGTATATTCCATCGGCTGCATACCGAATTTGAGGCGAAGATCCACAACCGGAATGACTTTCCCGCGTAGATTGATCACGCCTTTGACAAACGAAGGGGTTCTCGGAACCGACGTGATGGGCATCATTCCGATGATTTCCTTGATTTTCAAAATGCCGATGCCATATTCTTCGTTCGCCAGGGTAAAGGTGAGATACTTTCCTTCCTTGCTGGTCATTTCACTGACCGCTTTGCTCAGCGATTGCGCCGTAGAAGCCATTGAGTTCTCCTTTCCGCATGCTTTCTTCGGGTAATGAGAAGGCATCCCCCAGTCTGATCCGGTAACGATCGATATACGGTATATATGGTGCGAGCGGAAATGTCCAGAGGGGATGAGGCATGCCGGTCACATGCCGGTGGTCCCTTCTTCGCACCCGCTCTCTCTTGATCTTAGAAGGATTTCAGCTCGTCCTCGTCGAAGGGAATCAACTTCTCCGGAGACACTTCTGTTTTGCCTTTCGATGCAACTGCGTGCATGGGTTTGCGAACCGGAAGTTGAGAAGCGCTTCGTTTGACAGACTTCTTCGGGGGGGATGCGACCTGGATCGCTGCCGGTTTGTTTTTCGAACCGGCGATGATGGTGAGAATTTCCTCGACCATGTGTTTCATTTCCGCAGCCTGGGCGTTGAGCTCTTCTGCTGCGGAAGCCGATTCTTCCGCATTGGCGGCATTCTGCTGGGTCACCTGATCCATCTGGGCGACTGCAGAAGTCAATTGTTGAATGCCTTCGGCCTGTTCGCTCGATGCCGTGGAAATCTCGGAAAGCAGCTCTCCAACCTTTCGGGTGCTGTCGGAAACTTGGGAGAATTCGGTGCTGGTCTTGTTGACGAGATGCGAACCCTCGTTCACTTTCTTGATCGTATCTTCGATGAGATTCGAGGTCTGCCGAGCGGCTTCCGCAGCTCTTCGAGCCAGGTTCCTTACTTCGTCTGCTACGACGGCGAAGCCAGCTCCCGCTTCGCCTGCCCTGGCGGCTTCCACAGCCGCATTGAGGGCCAGAAGATTCGTCTGGAAGGCGATTTCATCTATGGTCTTGATGATTTTCGAGGTTTCCTCGCTGGCTGCTGTCATCTCCTTCATGGCAAGGATCAGGCGGTTCATGGTTTCTCCGGCGCTCGCAATCACCCGTGTGGCTTCGACCATCATGGCGTTGGCCTGACCGGAATTGCTGGCATTTTGCTTGGTCATTGCAGCCATTTCCTCCAAGGACGAAGAGGTTTCCTCGATGGCCGCCGCCTGTTCGCTGGAACCTTCCGCCAGTGTCTGGCTGGCTTCGGAAACTTGGGAGGCAGCCGAACTCACCTGCTCGGCGCCGTCGTCCAGAGAAGAAATGATTCGATAGATCGGCCGGGTGAGGGAACGCGAGAACCAGAAAACACCAGCTGCAGCGACCAGAATGCAGATCAATGAGGTGATGACGATGGCGTTGCGCAGCGAATGGACATCCGCCAGGAATTCATCCACAGGAATCGTCGTAACAACGACAAAACCACAGGAGGGCACAGGGGTGTAGCTGGTCTGTTTCGGGATGCCCTTGAAGGTATATTCGCCCAACCCGCTTTTGCCGCTCAGCATTTTCTCCGCTATGTCCTTCATTTCTGAAATCTTCAGGATGTTCATCTCCAGAACCTGTTTTTCATCCGGATGGACGACCATGGCACCCGTATTGTCCACAAGGTAGGCGTAACCGGTCTTGCCGATCTTGACGGACAGGACGTGTTCGGCCAGGAAATCCGTCTTGACGATCAACCCGAGAATGCCGACCAGCTTGCCTTTCGGCGAAAATATCGGCGCAACGATGGGAACGACCGGTTTCCCGCTCTTCTTGGATTTGACGGCGTTGGCGATGACCGGTTTGCCGGTCTGTACCGCTTTTTTGAAGTAATCCCGATCCTGAATCGAAATTCCCTTGTATCCTCCCTGGACGCCGTCGGAATAGATCTGCCCTTGCACATCGGAAACGAAAATCCCTTCATATCCCTTGCCGATCTGCTTCATGGCATTGGCCAGTTTGGTGTCGAGATGATCGATTTCGGTCTTGGCGTTCTCCGTGCCGACCTCGGCAACTTTTGTTGCGGTTGCGATGGTGGTGTTGCCCACACTCAATTCTTCCGCCATTTTGAGTTCCTCGACAAAGAGAACGTCAACCGTTCCGGCAAGGCTTTTGGCGACATTGAGCAGGGAATTGGAGGTGATTTCTTGAACCGTTCGGGACGATCGGATGGTGGACCAGGTTCCCACGATGGCCAGAGGAACGGCCATGATCGAGATGCCGCCGAGAACAAGTTTGAACGCAAGGGAACGATGATGCATACGCCAATCCTTTCATGGACAAGGTTCATGGCAGGGTTCATCCCCACCTGTGAATGGCAAGAAAACACCTTCCGACTCCCCTTTTTCAAAAAGGGATTCCAAAGGAAATTCTTTGGGTTTCGCTCAATCTTGATGTATCCTTATCGGCGTTTCGATTTGAATCTTAAACGAAAAATCGGTTTGAATCAATCGCCGTAAATCCATTATGATGCCGTTTCGGAAATGCCCTATCGGGAGGATGGCTTGAGAACATTCCCCCGATGCCCTTAGCGTCTTTGCGAATCCTTTCCCACCTTGGCAAATGCTTGACGAACAGGAGAAATCGATGCAGGCCGACTCCCCCCTCTTGGACCGACAAACCGAATTTCTGCTGCATTGGGCGATGGAGGCGGTGCCCGTTCCGATCATGATCGTGGATGCAACGGCGACCTTCCGCTGCTGGAACAGGGCCTGCGAGCGCATGCTCGGAATCGGTGCGGAGCACGTTTTGCGGCGATCCATCGAAGAAAGAGAGGGTTTCAACGTTCATGCCCTTTGGCTGGATTATCTCCGCTGGGTCTTCTACGACGACAGAAAATCCATTCAGGCCCATTTCGAAAACGCACAGCCTGTGAAAAGCGTTCCCGGCGCCTGGCAGGCGACGATTCAGCTTCCGTGCGGCGACGATATCCGGGATGTCGAATTGTATGCCGCTCCCATTCGGAACGGCTCCGGTGAATTTTTGGGAGTATTTCAAACGATTCGAGATCTCCGGGAACGGAAAAAGTTGATCGATCAGTTGTTGCATGCCCAAAAAATGGAAACCCTTGGAACGCTCGTTGCCGGTGTTGCACATGAGATCAACAACCCTGTCAATCTCTTGCTGTACAACATTCCCCTGTTCGAAAAGCTTTGGCAAGACGTTCTTCCAGTGCTTGCAGGTCGGGTTCTTCCAGGCGAAACACACCGGTATGCCGGCTTGCCCGTTGCCTTCCTCCAGGAAAACATGCCGGCACTGCTTTCCGATATGAAGTTCGCCGTGGAACGGATCGCAAGGATTGTATCGGGATTGAAAAGCTATTCCCGGTTCGGCGATCCATCCGAAAAGAAACCGTTCAGCCTGAATGAGGCCGTTGAAAATGCCCTTCGCCTTGCCCAGACAACGATTCGAGGAAGGCGGATCGTCTCAAGAGTGGAATTGGCCGACGACCTTCCGCCGTTGGTCGGAAGCCTTCACAGCATCGAACAGGTCGTTCTCAATCTGATCGTCAACGCCGTTCAGGCCATCGATCATTCACAGGGGAGAATCGATATCCGGACGGATGTTCGATCCGATGGGTATATGGTACTGACGGTGGCGGACAACGGGAAGGGAATCGATCCATCCATCGCTCCCAGGATCTTCGATCCCTTCGTTACAGACAAACAGGACAAGGGAGGAACCGGTCTTGGGCTATCGGTTTCCTACAACATCGTTCGAGCCCACGGCGGTACCGTGCGATTTCGGAGCCAGCCATCCGCAGGAACAATGTTTCAGGTGCTGTTTCCGGTAGGCGAACGAAAACCGATCCGCCGCATCCTGGTCGTCGACGACGATCCATTGATTCGAGACCTTTTATCCGATGTGTTGATATCAAATCGCTCTTGCACCGTCGAAGAGGCAGCCAGCGGCATCGAGGCCTGCATTCGCTTGGGGGCGTTTCATCCGGATCTTTTGGTCATCGATTTGTTCATGCCGGAGATGAACGGGCTCGAGGTATGCCGGATCATTCGAAACGATCCGGAATTCAGAGAGCTGCGTATTCTGGTGATCACCGGTCATAGCAGCCATGCAAGCCTCGATGAAATCCGAAGAATGCAAAGAACCGATGTCCTGTTCAAACCCTTCGATATCCAGGAATTTCTGAAAAAGGTTGACAAAATTCTTTCAGAATAGGTATCTTCGAACGCTCTATCGGATACGGTACCTTGCATTCGCCATGGAAATCCTTCCAGAAGATGCACCGATTCTTGTTGTGGATGACGATGAGGGGCTGCTTCTCAGCATGCGCACCATCTTGCTGAGCGCCGGTCTTCCCGAGCCTGCCGTGGTGTCGGACAGCCGACGGGTCATGCCGCTGCTTCGGAAACATCGCTTCCAACTCCTGCTGCTCGATCTCGTGATGCCCAAATTTTCAGGCATGAGCGTGCTCGAAGCGGTCAAGAAGGAATATCCGGAAATCGTCTGCATCATCGTGACGGCAACCGATGAAGTGGCTACAGCCATTCAGGCGATTAAACTGGGGGCCTACGATTATCTGGTCAAGCCGGTAAGCGCCGACGATCTGATCATTGTCGTAAGAAGGGCCCTCGAGCGGTACGAGCTTCGAAAATCCGTTACCCGTTTCGAAACGAAGCAATCCTTTGCAGCTGTCGAACATCCGGAGGCTTTTCGGGAGATGGTGGCGGAGGATGAATCGATGGCGCTCGTCTTCCGACAGGTGGAAGCCGTCGCACCGACGGACTACAGTGTCATCGTCTCCGGAGAATCCGGTACAGGCAAGGAAATGCTCGCCCGAATTCTGCATCAACTGAGCAGACGTCGGGACAAGCCGTTTGTTGCCGTCAATATGGCGGCATTCAACAAATCCCTGTTCGAAGACGCGTTTTTCGGACACACTAAAGGAGCGTACACCCATGCTGTCGAAGAGCGGAAGGGGTTTTTCGAAGTGGCAGACGGCGGAACCCTTTTCCTCGACGAGATCACGGAGCTGGACGCCGGTCTTCAGGCGAAGCTGCTCCGCGTCCTTCAAGAAAAGGAGTTCTATCGGATCGGAAGCGCCACCAGCCGAAAGATCGATGTTCGTATCATCGCAGCCACCAACCGGGATATTCTGAACGAGGTCAAGACGGGGCGGTTTCGCGCCGACTTGTTTTACCGCCTCAGCATGTACACGATCAAGATTCCGCCGCTGCGCGAAAGACGAAAAGATATTCTTCCGCTGGCCAGACATTTTGTGCGCATGTACGGTTCCAACAAAACGCCTCCCGTAACCGATATTTCGGAAGAACTGGGGCGTAATCTCCTCAATTATTCTTTTCCCGGCAACATTCGGGAACTTGAAAACATGATTGCAGGGGCTGTCCTTCTGGAAAACGATACGGTGTTGCATCAGGCAAGTGTCCATGATTTACCGCAACGCCTCTCCAAGATGGTTGTCGAAGATGAAGACTGGCCGACATTGGATGAGCTGGAAAAGCGTTATTTGATCCGCGTGCTCCAGAAAACAGGTGGAAACCGAAAAAAGGCGGCTGAAATTCTGGGAGTCAATTTGACCACCATTTATCGGAAGATCGAAAAATTGGGCTGCGGTACGATGCGTGGATAAACTATCGGCCCAACGCTCTGGCGATACAGAAGAAACGCGGTAAAGCCGATCCCATGGATAGAAGCCGATGGGGTATGTTGCAACCGGATTTTCACGTTCGAGGATAGGCAATGGTAGATGCCGATACAATCCGAGGAGATGCGATCACCGCCATATTGAACGAATTGGTCCAGAGCAAAACCTTGGTCCGCATCAAAATGATTGGAAAAGACTACGAACAATTGACATTGATCCATGCCATCCGTTCAAGGAAAGGGGAGCGGTATTTCCTGATCGAACATCCGATCGAACTGCAGGATGTCTTGACCGATTATTCCGGGTTGCCCTTCCAGTTCGAATTTACCAATGCCCATGGCATTCCGTACACGTTCACGACGTTGGGAGACTGGATGGAAGATGAAGAGATATGGCTTCGTTTTCCAGAAACCATCGAAAGAAGACAGCAGCGGAAAAATTTTCGTATCGAGGTGCCTCCCAACACGATTCTGTATTTTTCTCATCAAAACCAGAAGTACACGCTTTCCGTCGTGAATTTGAGCTTGGGGGGATCCCTGGGGGCCTTCATGCGAAAGGGCGAAGGCGCTACGCCGATGGAAGTTTCCGTCGGGGACATCATCGAGCAACTCAAATTGGTGTTTCGAAACGGCCCCCTTACCCGTCAATTGAGTATCCTCAAGGCCAAGGTGGTTCGTACGGAGCAAAAATCGACCTCTGAAGATATGTTTTTGGCATGCGAGTTTCTGCAAATGGACAAGGAAAACGAACGGAAGCTGACCGAAATCATTTTCGAATTGCAGCGGCAGATTCTGAGAAAGCGCATCCGGGGGATTTGAGTGTATCAACCGAAACGATGAATCGACGCGTTCATCAAGGAATGCTATCCGGGACATTGTCCCTCATAGGAGATTATGAGCTGTAAAATTCTGATCAATGCCGTCGATCCGGCCGAATGCCGAATCGCGAAGGTGAAAGACAACAAGCTCGCCGAATTTCACATCGAAGGCGCCTCCCGTGAAATCACCCAAGGCAACATTTACAAGGGCGTGATCACCCGCATCGAACCCAGTCTTCAAGCCGTATTTGTCGAATACGGGGCCAAACGTCACGGATTTCTCCAAAAGAGTGAAATTCACAACGACTATTACCAGGACAACCCGAACGGGGATTTCTCCATTCAGCACCTCGTGAAGAAGGGGCAGGAGCTGATGGTTCAGGTCATCAAGGATCCCTACATGAACAAGGGGGCCATGCTGACCACCTTCATTTCGTTGCCCGGCAGGCATGTCGTTCTCATGCCTGGAAGCGAAAGCAAGGGGATTTCCCGAAAAATCGAGGATGAAGAAGAACGGAAGCGGCTCAAAGAAATCATGAACGGCATTTCCCTTCCGGAAGGCTACGGCATGATCATCCGGACGGCCGGGGAGGGGGCGTCCAAGACCGAAATCGTCAAGGACATGAACTACCTGATGAAGCTTTGGAAAACGATCAAGGACAATGTGATGCGTGTTCCAACGCCTTCTCTTCTTTACAAGGAACAGAACATCGCTCTCCGATCGATCCGGGACTATTTTACGCCAGAAGTGACGGAAATCCTGATCGACGAACCAAGCGTCTATCAGGAGGTGCGGGATTTCGTCGAGCTCGTTTCTCCAAAGTCCGGCAAACTCGTCAAGCTGTACAAAGGAAGCAAGCCCATTTTCACCAAGTTCGACCTCGAAGCCCAAATCGCTTCGATTTACGAGCCCAAAGTCCCTCTAAAATCCGGCGGAAGTATCGTCATCGACCAGACCGAAGCCTTGGTGGCCATCGATGTCAACTCCGGAAAGGCCACCCAAAAAAGCTCGGTGGAGCAGACGGCGCTTACGACAAACATCGAGGCTGCGGAGGAAATCGCCCGACAGCTTCGCCTGCGGGATTTGGGAGGGCTGATCGTTCTCGATTTCATCGACATGAGGGAGCAGAAACACAAGCTCGAAGTCGAAAAGGCCTTGAAGACCTTCCTGAAAGACGATAAGGCGAAAACCAAGATCGGAAAAATTTCGAAATTCGGTCTTCTCGAAATGTCGAGACAGCGCATCCGGCCTTCCATCGAATTCAGCAGCTTCATTCCATGTCGTTGCTGCAAGGGCAAAGGGCGGATTCCTTCTCCGGAAACCCTTGCCATTGCATGTCTGCGTGCGCTGAGTTTAGAAACCCTCAAAGAAGACATTGCCGGAGTCAAGGCCTTCGTTCCGCCCGAGGTGGCCTCTTTTCTATTGAATCGAAAACGCGGCAGTCTTCTTGCTCTCGAAACCGAGAGAGGATTTTCCATTACAATTGAAGCCGATCCTGGGCTGGTTCCCGGGGAAAGCCGCATCGTCTGTGAAAAGCGCTCCACAGATGAAGGGTTGGAAGGCAATGGGGGACGAAATGCGTCCTTGCCCGGGTTAGCGGCCGGGTAGCAGAAAGAAGTCAGAAAACGGTTCCAACAACTTATTATCGTGAAAACAGGATTCAGGAGTCAGAAGTCAGGAGCCAGGAGTCAGAATTCAGGAGAAAAGCGGTTTCTGCCTGTTTTTATGGATGGGAGGGCATCCCTCGCCATGAGGATTTATCGTAAAAATAGGGGTTATGGGTTTCTGGCCTATTTTTATCCCTGAGGGCGGCGACCCTCGCCATGGTCATTTATTGGAAGCAACCGGAAGAGAAGTCATTGGAACAAGTTGCGCTCTTTCATCGTTTCAGATGTCGGTACATGGGGATATTTCCTTCAAGCGGTCAAACCGGAGGAATCCGCTTTTCTTCTGACTTCTGACTCCTGACTCCTGACTTCTGAATCCTTAAATCGCTAACCATCAATATATCCAATCACCAATGAAGGAGGAAACAACACGTGATATCCGTAGCGTATGCAATGGGACAGGGAGGGGCGCCTGCCCAGGGCGCTGCAGGTGGGTTGGCGTCTTTCATTCCGCTGATCCTCATGTTCGTCATCTTCTATTTCCTTCTGATCCGACCTCAGCAGAAAAAGGCCAAGGAAATGCGGGAAATGATCGCCAATTTGAAACGGGGGGATCGGGTCGTTACCAGTGGCGGAATTCATGGACAGATCACCAGCCTGGATGATGCGACGGTTACGTTGGAAATTGCCGACAAGGTCCGCATCAAGGTGAATCGTTCGAGCATTGCTGGGCTTGTGGGCGGCGCAAGCGGCGGCTCATCCGGAAAGAAGGCTGTGGAGGCCGAGAAGCCCAAAGAAACCGAAGAAAAATCCTCGTGAACCATCGGGAGGGTTCTCAGGGGAACAGCCCTTCTGGGAACCTGGTTCATGTTTCGATAACCATTTTCAGGATCCATCGTTCGACCGGAAAGGGAATGTCGTGAAACCACATTGGGGAAAACTGGCGGCAGTCGTCATCGTTTTGGCGGCATCCGTCATCTATACGCTTCCGACTTGGAAGCCCAATCTTTGGCCATACAAGAAGATCAATCTCGGACTCGACCTTCAGGGTGGCATCCATCTCATCCTGGAGGTGCAGAGCCAGAAAGCCGTAGAAGGGGTTCTGGAACGACAGGCCTTCGAAATGCGGGATCATGCCAGGAAGTCTTCCATCAAATACGACAAAATCGATCTCGTCGATGGAAAGAAGATCGTCGTTTCGATCAACGGCAAGGATGCCATCGATAAATTCGAGAAGGTCCTTGCCGATGGGTTCAAGGACCTGCGTATCGCCTCCCGGAACACCGACGGGGATACCCTGGCCATGGTGCTGGATATTCCGGACAAGGAAGCCGAGCACATTCGGCAAATGGCCGTTCAGCAAGCGCTCGAAACCATCCGGAACCGGATCGATCAATTCGGTGTGTCGGAACCCGATATCCGGATTCAGGGAGAAAACCGCATTTTGGTCCAGCTTCCCGGTATCAAGGAAACCCAACGGGCCAAGGACTTGATCGGAAAGACCGCCCTTCTGGAATTCAAGCTCGTCGATGAATCCCACGACGTCGATGCAGCCGTCAAAGGCAATGTTCCTGCAGGATTGGAACTGTTGTATGAAGTCCGGGAAGACAAGGAAACCCGACGCGTCAGCAAGACGCCCTTTCTCGTTCAAAAACGCGCCCAGCTCACCGGCAATTACCTGACGGATGCCCGGGTTCAGATCGACTCCCAATACAACGAGCCCTATGTCGCCATCAAATTCGACAAGAAAGGCGCCCAGCTCTTCGAAAAGATCTCCGAAGAGAACGTCAAGCGAAGGCTCGCCATCGTGCTGGACGGAAAGGTCTATTCCGCTCCCGTGATCCAGGAGCGCATTTCCGGAGGCGAAGCCCGAATCACCGGGCGATTCACGACGGAGGAGGCCCGGGATCTGGCGATCGTGCTGCGTGCAGGCGCCTTGCCGGCACCGGTCACGATCCTCGAGGAGAGAACGGTCGGTCCGTCGCTCGGCAGTGATTCCATCCGTCAGGGCATCGTCGCAGCAGCCATCGGGGGTCTTCTGGTGGTCCTCTTCATGGCCATCTATTACAAGGTGGCTGGATTGATCGCCGATCTTGCCCTGATGTTCAACATCCTGATGATCGTTGCAGGGCTTGCAGGCTTCGGTGCGACGCTGACCCTGCCGGGTATCGCCGGTATTGTGTTGACCATCGGTATGGCGGTCGATGCCAACGTGCTCATCTTCGAGCGGATCCGTGAAGAGCTTCGAACCGGGAAATCCCCAAGGGCGGCCATAGACGCCGGATTTCGGATGTCGACATGGACCATTCTCGACTCGAACATCACCACATTGATTGCGGCTGTGGTGTTGTTTCAGTTCGGCACGGGACCTGTCAAGGGATTTGCCGTTACGTTGAGTTTGGGGATCATTTCGAGTGTCTTTTCGGCGCTCGTGATGACCCGGCTCATCTTCGATTATCTAACGTCTTCCGCCAAGGTCAGAACCTTGAGTATTTGATGCAATCCATCGATCGGCTCCTTTGTGCCGCTCGTGCCAAACAGGATTCGACCCCTAACGTTCTATTTGGAACCATAACCCCATAGGAAACGACCGTTCAATGGAATTCATCAAACCCAACACGAACATCGATTTCATCGGCAAGCGCAACTATGCCTATGGATTTTCCGGTGTGCTGATTGTGATTACCCTGTTGACCCTCCTGTTTCAGGGAGGGGTGAAATATGGTGTCGATTTTGCCGGGGGGACCCTCGTTCAGGTCCGCTTTTCAGGACCGGTAACCGTCGATGCCATCCAGAAAGGCTTCGATGCGATCGGTATCTCCAGACCGCAGATTCAGACGGTAACGGATGCCGGTCATTCGGAATATCTGGTTCGAACCGAAAAGCCAGTCAAAACGGATGAGCAATTTACAAATCAGGTGGAAAAGGCCCTGAAGGATGCCACAGGGCAGGATGCCGAAATCCGGCGAATCGAAATGGTCGGCCCCCAGGTCGGCAAGGAACTTCGCGAGAAGGCCCTGTTTGCCATTTTCTATTCCCTGCTCTTCATTGCCGTCTATATTTCGGGAAGATTCGAATTCAAATGGTTTCAGTCGGCCATCATCGCGGCCGTCCTGATGGGGGCCGTTTACGGGCTCGAGCTGCTCGATGTCGGCATGGCCTACGTGGTGCCTGTGGCTTTGATCGTCACCCTTGCGCTTTTCTGGTACTTCGATCTGCGGTATGCCATGGGGGCCATTGTCGCCCTGATTCACGACGTCACGATCACGATCGGCTGCTTTGCCCTGACCGGAAAGGAATTCTCGCTGCCGATCATTGCAGCCCTGCTGACCATCATCGGGTATTCCTTGAACGATACGATCATCGTATTTGACCGGATTCGGGAAAACGCCAAGAAATTCCGAAAGCTTCCTTTCGATTCCCTCATCAACCAGAGTGTCAACAACACCCTGAGTCGGACGATTCTGACGGCGGGCACCACCCTCGTGGCGGTTCTCGCCCTTTTCGTGTTGGGTGGGAGCATCATCCACGATTTCGCCTTCGCCATGCTGGTCGGGATCGTGATCGGGACATATTCCTCCATCTATATCGCGAGCCCCATTTTGATGGCCTTCCAAGGCATCGGTAAGCGCAAATAAGGCTTTTCAACAAGAAACGACATCCACTGACGTCGCATGGACCGGCTCATTCCCTGGATGCTGCTCAAAGACGTCCCAGGCATTGGATGCCTTCTGGCGAAACGACTGCTCGAACGCTTCGGATCGCCGGAAGGCATTTTTGCTGCAGCCGATCGGGACCTGCTGGCCGTCGAAGGGATCTCTTCCAAGCTGCTCGAAGCCCTTCGAGGCGCCCGCGTCACCGACAAGATACGTCGGGAAATCGATCGCACCCGGGATCTCGGCATTCGCCTGGTGCCGCTCTCCGACCCCGATTACCCGGCGCTTCTGCGTGAAATTCCGGACCCTCCGCTGATTCTCTACTGCAAAGGGAACCCACGGAACCTCGCACCTGCAGTTGCCGTCGTGGGCTCCCGCAATGCCACTTCCTATGGGGTGACGACCACCCGACATATGGCCGTCGATCTGGTCCGCTGCGGGGTGGTGATTGTCAGCGGGCTTGCCCGAGGTATCGATACGGCTGCCCATGAAGGGGCGTTGATGGGTGGGGGCCGAACGGCGGCTGTTCTGGGAAGCGGGCTCGAACGGATTTACCCCGCAGAAAACCGTCGGCTCTTCGATCGCATCGTCGAGCAGGGGTGCGTGTTTTCGGAGTTTTGTCTCGATGCAGAGCCGGATGGTTTTCACTTTCCTATGCGAAACCGGATCATCAGCGGTCTGTGCCTCGGAACCCTCGTCGTCGAAGCGTCGAAGCACAGCGGGTCGCTCATCACCGCACGGCTTGCCCTCGAGCAGAACCGGGAAGTTTTCGCCGTACCGGGGAACATCCATTCCTTCAAGAGCACCGGCACCCATACCCTCATCAAGTCCGGAGCGAAGCTGGTCGAGCATGTCGGAGACATCCTCGAAGAGCTGCGGATCGGTGTCCCGGCAGCCTCCGGTTTCGGCGCTGCATGGCCCATCGATGGGCCGCTGGCCGATCTGGATCCGGAAGAGGCCCATGTTGCAGCCCACCTGTCGGTCTATCCGATGGTCATGGATGAACTTGTCAGAAGGACGAAACTTTCGGCCGGCAAGCTTGCCGCAGTTCTGATGCGGCTGGAGATCAAAGGGGTCTGCCGAAAGGCTCCAGGAAATCAATACGCACTGTGTCCCAGCGAACAAGGAACGATCCCGTGAAACGTCCGCTTCTTATCGTCGAATCCCCCACCAAAGTGAAGACCATCCAGAACTACCTCGGCAAAGACTACCAGGTCATGGCTACCGTCGGCCACATTCGGGACCTTCCCGAAAAAGAGATGGGCGTCGATATCGAAAACGGGTTCAAGCCGACGTACATCACCATCCCCGGAAAGAAGAACGTCATCTCCGCTCTCAAGAAGGCGGCCGAAGACGCGACGGACATCTATCTCGCACCCGACCCGGATCGGGAGGGGGAAGCCATCGCCTGGCATACGGCCCAGATTCTGAAGAAGGCAGGCCGCAATTTTCATCGGGTCCTCTTTCATGAATTGACGAAAAAAGCCATTCTCGAAGCCATCCAGCGTCCGCTCGAGATCGACCGCAACAAATTCGAGGCCCAACAGGCCAGACGGATTCTGGACCGGCTGGTCGGTTACCAAATTTCTCCGCTGCTGTGGAAAAAGGTGCGGGGGGGCTTGAGTGCAGGACGGGTGCAGTCCGTTGCAGTGCGCATGATCTGCGAACGGGAGCGGGAAATTCAGGCGTTCATCCCCAAGGAATACTGGACGATTACAGCCCTGCTGCATGGATCGCTTCCTCCGTCCTTTCAGGCGAAGCTGTTGAAAAAGAACGGAAAGAAACTGACCATACCGGACGAGGCGACGGCACTTGCGATCGTCGATGAGCTGAAAGCCGCTTCTTTCGTTCTGGAGGACATCGTCCGCAAAACGACCAAACGAAAACCCCAGCCGCCCTACATCACGAGCAAGCTCCAACAGGAGGCCATCCGCAAGCTGCATTTCTCGGCCAAGAAGACCATGCAGATCGCCCAGCAGCTCTACGAAGGGGTGGAACTGGAGGGAGGACAGCCCGTCGGGTTGATCACCTACATGCGGACGGATTCCATTCGGATCGCGGCAGAGGCGGCCGAAGAGGCCATCGGCTTCATTCACCAGACGTACGGAAAGGACTTTACGACTGGGAAACCCCGCTACTATGCCAACAAGAACAAGGTTCAGGACGCCCACGAAGCCATTCGGCCGACATCCATCTGGAACACGCCCGAGAAGGTCAAACCCTTTCTGAATGCCGATCAGCTCGCCCTCTACACCCTCATCTGGAAGCGTTTTGCAGCCTCCCAGATGGCCGATGCCCTGATCGACACCCTGACCCTGAGCATTGCGGCTGCAGAATATAGCCTGAGCGCCAGCGGATCGAGCGTGCGGTTTCCCGGGTTCATGGTCCTGTATCAGTCTGTCGAAGACGAAAAGGAAGATGCGGAAGCCTCGGGCCTGGAGAAGCTTCCCGACCTGAAACAAGGGGAGCCCCTTGCGCTGGAACAACTCGATCCGGTCCAGCATTTCACCCAACCGCCTCCCCGGTATTCGGAGGCCTCCCTCGTGAAGGCCCTCGAGGAAAACGGGATCGGACGACCGAGCACCTATGCGGCCATTTTGTCGACGATTCGGGACAAGGGATATGTCGAACTCGTGAAGGGCTATTTTGTCCCGAGCGAGTTGGGGTTTCTGGTGAACGATCTGATCGTGGCGAGTTTCCCCGACGTCTTCGATGTGGAATTCACGGCTCGGATGGAATCCGATCTCGATCGGATCGAGGCTGCGGAGCTTGAGGCACAGACGATTTTGGAGCGTTTCTATGAGCGGCTCAGCCAAAGCCTCCACCAGGCCGACCAGCAGATGACCAGTGTGAAAGGGCAGGGGGTTGCGACCGATATCGACTGCCCGCTGTGCAAGAGCCGCAAGCTGCATATCAAGATGGGGAAGAACGGCCATTTCCTTGCCTGCAGCGGATACCCGGAATGCCGGTTTACCAGCGATTATACACGGGATGAAAAGGGCGTTATCCGGATGGTCGATCGGCCGGCGCCGGAGGTGAGCGATCGATCGTGCGAGCGATGCGGTGCCCCCATGGTACAGCGAAACGGCAAATTCGGGCCTTTTCTTGCCTGCAGCGCCTATCCGAAATGCAAACATACGGTTTCGCTGCAGCAACAGGAAGGAAACGGCAGGGATACCGGTGTAGCCTGCCCGCAGGCAGGCTGTGACGGGCATCTGGTGCAGCGGACATCGAAGCGGGGAAAGACGTTTTACGGTTGTACCCGATATCCGCAATGTACTTATGCCATTTGGGACAGACCCGTTCCGCAGTCTTGCCCCAACTGCAGTGCCCCGTTTCTGGTGGAAAAAACCACAAAGGCGAGGGGAACCCGGCTGGTATGTCCGGCGTGTGGGTTTGAGGAGGAGTTCCTCAAGAACTCTCCGGATGGAACAAATCGGGCTCTTCCGGGCTGAAGAAGCCTTCCCGAATCAGATCGATGACCTGCTGTAGGATGGGATCCTGCTTGATCATCTCCCAGGGTTCGTAATGGGTTGCAAGATGCCGCACTTCATCGGCCGTCATGCCGAAAATGACGATGTTTTCCTTCCCGACTCCTTCCATGATTTTGATGTTGGCGCCATCGAGGGTGCCTACAGTCAAGGCCCCGTTCAGGGCGAATTTCATATTCGACGTACCGGATGCCTCGTATCCTGCGGTCGAAATCTGCTCCGAAACATCGGCGGCCGGAAAAATCCGCTCTGCCAGCGATACCCGGTAATTGGGCAGAAACACGATCTTGAGCCGATCCATGGTCGACGTATCCCGATTGATCATTTCCGCCGCATGGCAGATCAGCTTGATGATCATTTTGGCGTAATAATACCCAGGCGCCGCCTTCCCGCCGAAGATATAGGTTTTCGGAGGAATGTCGGCCTGCGGGTTCTCCTTCAGCTTCAGCCATCGATAAATGACATGCAGGATGTTCAGGGTCTGTCGCTTGTATTCATGGATGCGCTTCACCTGGACGTCGAAAATGGATGACGGATCGACGCTCGTTCCGGTCAGCTTTCGGATGGTATGCGCAAGTCGCTGTTTGTTCAGCAATTTGATCTGATGCCAGTCCTTTCGGAAAGCCGCATCCTCCATCAGCGGCTCCAATTGCCGCAGCTGATCGGGGTCCCGGATCCATCAGTGCCAACGCATGGTACATGTCGCGTTGGGTTGCCGTATATTGGTCTTTGGAGAGGGAATATTCGAGGTGGTTGGCAAAGGAAAGCAACATGCTCTTGGCATTCATTCCCTTGTTGAACGTACCCCAGGACTTGAAGAGGACACTCGATTGCATGGGACCATCCTTTCTCTCGGTGGTTCGATAGCGGATCGACTGGAAGCGGGATGAAGGCTGCGAATGCGGTTATCATCCTGTTTTTGATGAAAGAGGTCAAGAACTTCGCAAGAAATCTTTCATGGAGGCAGAGGCAGGAGGTTCTTGGAGACGGCTTTTGGACGGGCGGTCCGGTGGTTCGATGGTACGATATATGTTGACATGATATTGCAATTACAATAGATCATTCAAAACGATCATCGGAACAAAAAGCGGGGGCGATATGGATGTCTATATGGCCAGGCAGCCGATTTTCGACAAGAACAAATCGGTGTTCGGCTACGAGTTGTTCTTTCGAGACGGTGTCCAAGCATGTTTTCCGAAGGTGGACATGAATGTCGCAACCTGCAGCGTGCTGTCCCATGGGTTTCTCTCCATGGATTTCCTAAAAGTTTTTCAGCAGAAAAAAGTCTTCATCAATTTTGCGGATGATCTTCTTCTCAATCGCATCCCGCTGTTGTTTCCGAAAGACCATCTTGTCATTGAAGTCCTTGAAACCGTCCATATCACCGATGCCCTGGCGGATGCATTGCAGGATTTGGCATCCCAGGGATATATCCTTGCCCTGGATGATTTCATCGACGATCCCCAATGGCACCGCATTTTTCCATGGATCGGAATCATCAAAATCGACATTCGTGCCATGCCTCTCGATCGCATACCGGAGCTCCAATCAAGAATCGGCTCTTACCCGATCCGCTTGCTGGCCGAAAAAGTGGAAACCATCGAAGAATTTCAACAAACCCTCGATTTGGGGTTCGACTATTTTCAGGGATATTTTTTCTGCAAACCCGAGACCATCAAGACCCGGGACATCGCCCCCCTGCGCCTTCCCCTTATCCAACTCATGGCGGAAATTCTCAGAGACGAGATCCGCTTCGACGAGGTGGAACGCATCGTCGCCCACGATGTCAGCATCTCGTATAAATTGCTTCGGTACATCAATTCGGCCTATTTTTTCCGGGGAAAGGAGATTTCCTCGATTCGGCAGGCCCTGCTGCGATTGGGGGATGCGGGAATCCGTCGGTTCATTCCCATTCTCGCAATGAGCCATGTGGCTGCAGGCAAACCCAGTGAGCTCATTCGTACGGGGGTCATCCGCGCCAAATTCTGTGAAATGCTGGCATTGGAACTGGCAGGGGCCGGTTTCTTGGCGAAACGGGAAATCGCCGAATGGTTTTTAATGGGGCTTTTTTCCGTGATTGACGGTATTATGGACGAGCCGATGCAAATGGTTCTTTCCAGAATCGCTCTTTCTTCTGCGATTCGAGACGCCCTCTTGGGGAAACG
>Ga0101944_10004264_pt1 | contig 18039 bp, 19 predicted proteins | sample DewCreD2012metaG_FD_75245 | JGI IMG/M metagenome (GOLD analysis project Ga0101944, IMG submission 75245) | Hot spring sediment bacterial and archeal communities from British Columbia, Canada, to study Microbial Dark Matter (Phase II) - Dewar... ... | reverse complement strand
ACTCAGGAAAAACTTGTTGAAATGTTAAGTGAAATTACTAAAGCACAATTGTTATGTCTGCACATCGGAAGGTTAAAGGATAAAAATTTGCTCCGTTTTCAGCAAGTTTCTCTCGCTAAACGGAATAATGTTTTCATTGCCCTCGAGATTGCAAGAAAAGCACGCGAAATTTTAGGCGCAAACGGAATACTGGATGAATATCCGGTAATGCGCCATATGGCAAACCTTGAGTCAGTAAAAACTTATGAGGGAACTCATGAAATGCATACATTAATTATCGGTGAAGATATTACAGGTATATCAGCATTTATTTAGAAAATAATTTATTTAGTGTATCTTATCAATAAAAATTCAAAAATAAAAAATTATATATTGAGAGTATATTATGGCGGTAAATAAATTTGTTGGCGAAGGATTAACCTTTGATGATGTTCTACTGATTCCCCGCAAATCATATGTACTTCCACGCGATGTAAACATAAAAACAAAGTTGTCACGTCATATTGATCTGAATATACCTCTGGTATCCGCCGCTATGGATACAGTAACAGAAGCAAAACTTGCTATTGCCCTTGCTCGTGAAGGGGGTATCGGGATAATTCATAAGAATATGACAATAGAAGAACAGGTATCTCAGGTAGACCAGGTTAAAAGATCGGAGAGCGGTATGATAATAGATCCGATTACAATGAAACCTGATAAGACAGTAGGAGATGCACTGTTGCTTATGAGTAAATATCAGATTTCGGGTATTCCAATCGTAGATGACAATGGTAAATTAATCGGGATTGTGACTAATCGTGATCTTCGTTTCGAAGCAAATCGGCATCAAAAGATTGCACGCATAATGACAAGTAATAATTTGATAACAGTACCGGTCGGTACCACACTGGAAAGAGCCGAAAAGATATTACAAAAGCATCGAATAGAAAAACTGCCTGTTGTGGACAGGTCGGGGAAACTTCGCGGACTAATTACAGTAAAGGATATTCAAAAGAAAAAACATCACCCGAATGCCTGCAAGGATAAACATGGACGATTGCGTGTAGGTGCAGCCGTCGGTATAACTTCAGATACTCTTGAACGAGTGGAAGAACTTATTAAAGTGGGTGTCGATGTGATTGTAGTCGATACCGCGCATGGTCATTCACAGGGTGTGATAGAAATGGTGAAGAGAATCAGGAAAAAGTATCCTAAATGTGAATTGATAGCAGGTAATGTTGGAACACCAGAGGGGACCAGAGACCTTATTAGAGCTGGTGTTGATGGAGTTAAAATCGGGATCGGACCCGGTTCGATCTGCACAACTCGTATTATTGCTGGCGTTGGAATTCCTCAAATAACAGCAATATACGAATGCTCAAAAGTTGCTTCGAAAAATGGTATACCTTTAATAGCCGATGGTGGCATAAAACAAACAGGAGATGTCGCAAAAGCCATTGCTGCAGGTGCAGATTCAATTATGATCGGTGGGATATTTGCAGGCGTTGATGAAAGTCCCGGCGAGAAAGTGCTATACGAAGGCCGCAGTTATAAAATATATCGAGGAATGGGCTCTATTGAAGCAATGAAAAGAGGAAGCAGCGATCGCTATTTCCAGGACGTTGAAGAAGGCTTACCCAAACTTGTCCCTGAAGGTATAGAAGGTCGTGTACCGTATAAAGGACCATTATCAGAAACTGTATTTCAGATAATAGGCGGACTCCGTGCGGCAATGGGTTATTGCGGCTGTAGGAATATTAAAGAAATGAAAATGTATACGAAGTTTATTAAAATGTCGGAAGCAGGTTTGCGCGAAAGTCATCCTCATGATGTCGTGATTACCAAAGAGGCACCAAACTATAATATCAGGTGATAGGGAAAATGAAATTACATTTATATTATAAGGATAGAGTTGATTCAATAAGAAAACGGTTTGATGAATTAAAAATCGATGCGTTCTTAATAACCTTTCTTCCCCATCTCCGATATATCACAGGATTTTCGGGATCAAATGGAATAGCTCTTGTTACCAGAAGTAATTGTTATTTAATAACTGATGGAAGATATACTGCGCAGGTTAGAGCAGAAGTTATAGGATGGAAAATTGTAATTGCAAAGAATGATATCATAGAAGAATTTGGCAGGCAGAAAATATTGCATTCAGGAATGCGTGTCGGTTTTGATGGAAATTCAATAATTTTCAGTCAATTTAAATCATTAAAAAAGAATTACCCCGCTGTAAAATTCCTACCTCTCATTGATTGTATTGAAAGTATTGCCTGTGTGAAGGATGAAATAGAAATAAGCAAAATTATTAAAGCAGTTGAAATTACTGATGTTGTTTTTAAAGAAATTTTGAGTTTATTGAAACCAGGGATTACAGAACTCGATATTGCCGCTGAAATATCCTATCGCCATAAAAAGCATGGCGCTCAAAATGATGGCTTTGAACCGATTATCGCGAGTGGTTTTCGTGGCGCACTTCCACACGGGCGGGCATCATCCAAAAAGATTAAAAATGGAGAAATGGTTACACTCGATTTCGGATGCATTGTTGAAGGTTACCATAGCGATATGACACGAACTGTATCAATCGGTAAACCAAAGTCTGAAATGAAAAAAGTATATCAGATAGTTTATGATGCCCAGTTAAAAGCACTTGAGGCGGCTAAGAATGGGGTAAAAGCAGCAGATGTGGATGCTGTAGCACGAAAATATATACATGCAAAAGGTTTTGGAAAATATTTCAGGCATTCGCTGGGACATGGCATAGGATTGCAAATTCACGAGCAACCCCGACTTTCAGTATTGAGTAAGGCTACACTGCGAACTGGAAATGTTGTTACAATAGAACCGGGCATATATTTACCTGAAATGGGTGGAGTACGTATTGAAGATGATATTGTCGTGAGAAATGGGTATTGTGATATTTTGAATAAATCACCAAAAGATCTACTTGTATTGTAAATTTATACTAGATGAATTCTCTTTCTTCCTCAAAGCGTAACGTACTTGTAATTGCATATTATTTTCCGCCGCTTGGACTGAGTGGCGTTCAAAGAACTTTGAAATTTGTAAAATATCTTCCTCAATTTGGATGGCAGCCAACAGTCATTACTGTAACCCCCACCGGTTATTATGCCCAGGATTATACCCTTCTTGATGAATTACATTCTCATCATGTGGATATTGTCAGGGTGGGTTCGTTGGATCCCAATCGACTTTTTCGTAAAAAGGGGATAGTAAAAATGCCCTCTGAACGATCGAGGAAAATATTAAGTTTTATCAGTGATTTATTTTTTATTCCTGATAACAAAATAGGGTGGAAGAAAAGGGTATTGAAGGTTGCTGATAGTTTGGTCAAAAAGACTAATTTTGATGTTATATTCGCCACCGCTCCTCCTTTTACAGATTTTCTTATTGGAAACGCACTGCATCAGAGGTATGGAAAACCGCTGGTTATAGATTATAGAGACCCATGGCACGAGTATCCATATAAGATCTATCCCACACCTCTACATAAATTATTTAACTATCACCTTGAGAAAAATGTCTTAAAAAATAGTGCAAGAATAATCGTTACCAACCGGAGAACTAAGGAACTCCTGATAAAACGTTACAAATTTTTAGAATATAACGATATTACAATTTTATCACATGGTTATGATCCGGCAGATCTTAATGATGATCCGGCTATTAAAGTTGAAAAGTCGAACAGGATGCGTTTTTCTCATGCTGGTGTGTTTTATGGCGATAGAACTCCACGCTATATGCTTCAGGCATTGAATAAAGTTTTTTCTGAACAACCATCATTACGTCAACATATTGAAATGGTTTTGATTGGAGTGTTACAGGATGAACATTTGCGCACTATTCAGAAACTTGAGCTAGAAGGGAATGTGACCGTTACAGGTTATTTAGATCATAAACATTGTATAGAACATCTAAAAACAGCAGATGTACTCTGGCTGATGCTTAATAATGACCTACAGTCGCCGGGGAAATTATATGAATACATGGGCTTGAGAAAACCGATTCTCGCATCAATTCCTGAGGGATTTATAAAAAGAACTTTGAAAGAGTATGGTGCTTCGTTCATTCTCGAACCAACTAATGTTGAGAAAACCGCAACAATGATAATGCATCTTTATGATCTTTATCAAAAAGATCGGTTACCTAAACCGTCTGAAGAAGTTGTGGAAAAATATAACAGGATAAATATAACAAACGAGTTATCAAAAATATTTGGTTTCCTGACAGAATGAAAATACTTGTTATAGGTTCTGGAGGCAGAGAGCATGCACTCGTTACTTATTTAAAACGGAGTGAATTGGTAACTGAAATGTATTGTGCTCCAGGTAATGCCGGTATAGGAAAGCAAGCTACGTTGGTACCGATTCACGCGAAGGATTTGAACGGCCTCTTAAATTTTGCAAAGGAAAAAGAGATCGATCTTACAGTAGTCGGCCCTGAGCAACCTCTCGCTGAAGGTATCGTAGATTTATTTGAAAAAGAAGGTTGTAAAATATTTGGACCCACCAGATCTGCTGCAGAACTTGAGGTTAGTAAAGTTTTTGCCAAGAATTTTATGAAAAAATACGGCATCCCTACTGCTAACTACGCTACGTTTTCATCAAAGAACCGGTTTGATGCAGAGAGATATATAAGTGAAAATCCAACACCAATTGTAATTAAAGCGGCTGGCCTTGCGGCAGGAAAAGGTGTATCGGTATGCGAAAATAAGGAACAGGCACTGGAAGTGCTGGATCTCATTTTTACAAAAAAGACTTTTGGTGATGCAGGAAATCAAATAGTAATTGAAGAGTTTCTTGTTGGTGAAGAGGCATCTGTGTTTGCTGTTACAGATGGTACACAATACGTAGTTTTATCGACCGCACAGGATCATAAGCGCATTTTTGATGGTGACAAGGGTAAAAATACAGGTGGAATGGGAGCTTATGCTCCTGCTCCCATCGTTGATGCGGAGATGATGGATAAGGTCAAGAGTCAGATTATACAACCGACTTTAATCGGAATGGTAAAAGAAGGACGACCTTATAGAGGGTGTCTCTATGTTGGTTTGATGATTACTGAAACCGGTCCCAAAGTTGTTGAGTACAATTGTCGATTTGGTGACCCGGAAACACAGGTAGTTCTACCTTTGCTTGAGACCGACCTCACACAGTTGATGATTGATACGGTTGAGGGTAAACTTTCAGACCATCCTATCGTTATTAAAAATAAAACCGCTGTTTGTGTGGTCATTGCATCGGGAGGATATCCGGATAATTATAATATTGATAAACCGATCTATGGTTTGGAAAAAATAGAGGGGGAAGAAGATGTCATTGTTTTTCATGCAGGGACAAAAATGACTAAGGACGGTATAGTAACAGCCGGTGGTCGGGTTCTGGGGATTACAGCCATAGGGGAAATTGATGATCTCGAGGGAACGATAGGAAAGGCATACAGGGCAGTTGAAAAAATAACTTTTGATGGTGCCTATTATAGAAGCGACATAGGTAAGAAGGGCGTTGAATATATTCGAAAATTGAAAAGAAAGGATGTTTTGTGAATATACTCGTTACTGGTGGCGCAGGTTTTATTGGTTCTCATATCGTGGATGCGCTTATTGATCAGGGACATAAGGTCACGATTGTAGATGACCTCTCTACCGGTTCGCTCGATAATGTTAATCCTGAAGCAAAATTTGTTAAAATCGACATCAGAGATGAATCTTTATCAAACCTCTTTGCAGAAAGTAATTTTAATGTTCTTATTCATCATGCTGCACAGATGGATGTGCGGAAATCGGTTGAAGATCCTAAATTTGACGCTTCTGTGAATATAATCGGTTCACTCAATCTTCTCGAAAATTGTATCCAATTTAATATTGAAAAATTTATATTTGCATCCACTGGAGGTGCTATTTACGGTGAACAGGAGTATTTCCCCGCTGATGAATCCCATCCGATCAATTCTTTATCTCCATATGGGATTGCAAAATATTCGGTCGAAAAATATCTTTTTTATTACCACGCTGTCCATAATCTGAAATACATCAGCCTTAGATATGGGAATGTTTATGGCCCCCGTCAAAACCCACATGGTGAAGCAGGGGTGATCGCAATCTTTACAAAAAAAATGCTGAATGGTTCCGATCCTATAATTAATGGTGATGGTAAACAAACACGTGATTATGTATATGTCGGAGATGTTGTGAAAGCAAACCTGCTTGCGCTGGATTACAAAGATTCCGGCATTTTTAATGTGGGAACAGGGATTGAGACTGATGTGAATCAAATATTTCGAATGCTTAAAGAATTGACCGGCTCGCGCTGCGAAGAAAATCACGGACCAGCAAAGATTGGTGAGCAGCGGAGGAGCGTTCTGGATTATTCAACAATAAAACGTGTGCTTGGATGGGAACCATCGGTAAATCTTTATGAAGGTTTAAAGAAAACCGTCGCTCATTTTAAGAATCGATAGTGTCGTGTTTGTAGTTAAAAAATTCACACCATATTTAAAATAATTAGTTTAAGAAAAATGAGCGATGATTTTTTGTCTCATAAACGGGCATGACAGTTGAAATATCTTCTTTACTTTGTTATAATATTCGTATTAAGTTCATCTCATCTCTATACCCAATCGAAAGATTCACTTGGAAAGTATCTCAAATTTGAAGATGCAGGAGGTTTCGATTTTCTTTTAACATATTTTCCTTCTTTTTATTTACAAAATTCCATAGAATTAAAAAAATTTGTGAGGAGTAAAATTTTTAAAAAGATCCGTTTGACTTATGGTGACGTAAAAGCCATGGATGCTGTATTCATAAGATCGATGGCTTTAACGAAAAATAATACAGCAATCTCACTTTTAATTTCAACTCTAGCCTGTTTTGATCATCAACTTGTTGGTTTAAAGAATCCCGTCCTTTCAATTTTTTTCCCTCTGACAAGTGAATCAGAAGTTGAATTTTACAAGAGAGTCGAGAATTTACCGGCACATATTTATGATGATTCTCCGCGGGGCAAGATAGGTGACCGCGACAAACTACAGCATTTTTTCGGTTCTGCGTTTATTTCTTTTGTTTTTGAATCAAGAGATCCCGTAGACCGGACTGCAAGATTTATAGAATTATTTGAAGATGCTGTAATAATTGATGGGGCATATGATGAAAGAGATCTGAGGGCAAACTGTCAGGGCTCCGAATTTGGATTTGCACTTTTAAAGAATAATCATAGATTACCATCAGAGTTTATTAAAGGACCTTGTCATACAGATAAATTCGATTAATTAATTTATATCAGGAGCAAGAAAATGCGTAGAGTACTTGTAATTGATGATGAGAAAAGTGTACGTGATTCTATTAAAATGATTCTTGAATACGAAAAATATACTGTACAATTTGCAGAAAATGGAGAGAAAGGCATAGAGTTGTTTCGCGAGGATCCTCCTGATGTGGTTCTTCTTGATATAAAAATGCCTGCAGGAATGGACGGCATTGAGGTTTTACGTGAAATGAAGAAAACGCATTCGGAAATTCCTGTTGTGATGATCTCGGGGCATGGGACTTTTGAGACGGCCGTGGAAGCAACGAAACTTGGGGCTTTTGATTATTTGCCAAAGCCCCTGGATCGGGACAAACTTTTAATTACGATCAGAAATGCATTTGAACAACGAAAATTATTTATCGAAATAAATGAAATTCGCCGTAAAGAAAAACTGATCGGTGAAAGTAAAAAAATTAAAGAGATTCTGGAAATGATTCAGAAAGTTGGACCTACAGACGCACGTATATTAATATCAGGTGAGAGCGGTACAGGAAAAGAATTGGTCGCCAAGGCAATACATCGTGCAAGTAAACGTTCAGACATGCCCCTTGTAGAAGTCAATTGTGCCGCAATTCCGGCGGAGCTGATTGAATCCGAACTTTTTGGACATGAAAAGGGATCGTTTACCGGTGCAACAGCACAACGTATCGGTAAATTCGAACAGGCGGATGGAGGTACGATATTCCTTGACGAAGTTGGCGATATGAGTTTACAGGCACAGGCTAAGGTATTACGTGCTCTGGAAGAGGGAAAAATTGAAAGAGTCGGGGGAAATAAATTAATAGCAGTTGATGTCAGAGTAATCGCTGCAACAAACAAAAATTTAACTGAGGAGATATCAAAAGGAAATTTTCGTGAGGATTTGTATCATCGTCTTAATGTTATTCCGATTTATGTCCCCCCGCTCCGTGAAAGAAAGGAAGACATTCCGCTTTTAGTCAATGCATTTATTGACGATATATGCATGAGAAACGGAATTGCAAAGAAGCGCATAAGCACTCATGCTCTGGAAATGTTAAAAAACATGGAATGGAGAGGAAATGTGAGAGAATTGAGGAATACAATAGAACGACTTGTAATAATATCCAAAGGAAACATTATTGATTTTTCAGATGTTGAGATGCTTTCGTTGTCAAAGGATGAAACTGTGGATAAGATAATCGAATCAAGTCAGTCTTTTCAGGAATTTAAAGACCGTGTAGAGGCGATGTACATTTCACATCAACTTAAATTACATGATTGGAATGTTTCGAAAACGGCTGAAGCATTGCAGATGGAGCGCAGCCATCTTTATACAAAAATTAAGAAATATGGATTAGAACGCGATGAGGGGAAATCAGAAATTCAGTAGTATTTTATTAAAAGGAGGAAAATTAGAATGCGTGGATGCGAAAACAGACAAAAAAGATTTGTTACAGCCAGAAAAGTAAAAGGTAATTTAAAATATCAGTCGGGATCTCTTCTAAAGATAAAAATAAAACCTTCTCCCTTCAAAAGGAAAACCAAATAAATTGTATCTCTTATAAAAAAAATAAATTCGAGAGTCAACAAATCTCTCGAATTTATTTTCTATTTTGTTGATCTGTTTAATTTAAAATCTTAAAACCATTGCTTTTTTTGTACGACGTATTGTTGTTCAAATTCCTCATCTGATTTTGTGAGATAAATTATTCCTTCTACAAAACCGATAACACCGAGTATAATATTTGGTATGAAAAGAAAGATCCAGGTTACAGCAAAGCCGATGGTATTTACCAGGAGAAATACTAATCCTGGTCCGGTAAAACCAAGATAAAATTTGTGAATTCCCCAACCGCCTAAAAATATGCCGAGTAATCCTGCTGCTAATTTATTTTTCGAGGACGGAGCTGATGATCCTATTGCGAGATAGACATTTTTTGCCTGCGTTTCTTCTTTTTCAAAATCTACCAGCATTCCTCTAACAGGGACTGTATTTCCTTTCCATTCTGAACCATTAAAATAGTATCTTCCCCCATCATTTCCGGATATGACGCCCGTGTTTGTCTGAACCGAATATTCAAGAATACGACCTTGCATTGGATTTCCCTTTCATTTTATAATAATTTACTTATCTAAAAATATTCTACGTAAATATTATAAACAGGTTGCATTGTAAATTGGCTTGTGTATTTCCGCTATATTGCAAATATCTTAAAAATAATGGAAATATGTTAATTATGGACTAAATTCAAAATTGGGTTCGTTGCCTTTTGCATTTTTTTCTTCATCATTCTCTTTATTTTTTAATTCCAGGGCTGGTATAATACCTTTGGATATTTTTCTCTGCCTGATAACCTCATACATTACCAGGGCGCCTGCAACAGAAGCATTAAGCGAGGAAATGACACCATAAAGCGGGATCCTTACCAGGAAATCGCATTTTTCCTTTATTAAATGCCTGATACCTCTTCCTTCATTTCCAATTACGATAGCAACGGGGGTTGTGTAATCGACTTCTGTATATAATTTATCTCCTGATGGATCAGTGCCAACGATCCAGAATCCTTTTGCTTTTAATTCGTCCAGTGAATTTGAAAGATTTGTAACCTTTGCAACCGGCAAATGTTCACTGGCACCTGCTGAAGTTCTTGCCACAGTAAGATTAATTGTTGCGGCATGATGTTTGGGAATAACAGCACCATGTGCACCTGAGCATTCTGCAGTACGAATTAATGCACCAAGATTTTGAGGATCCTCTATCTCGTCAATAAATAAGATAAATGGAGGTTCATTTTTTTCAGATGCAATTTTTATTATATCGTCGACTTCGACGTATTTTTTTGTTCCGACAATTGCAACTACACCCTGTGTTGTAGTGTCACTTACCAGATCACGAAATTTCATTTTTCCGACTTCCACGTATGGAACTCGATTCTTTTTAGCAAGTGTTTTTATTTTTTCAATTGCGGAGCCGCGTACACCTGCCAGTATAACGACTTTCTCGATAATACGGCCACTACGGAGTGCCTCAATTACCGGATTTCTACCGGCAATGATATCGAGCGCGGGCTTTCTGTCATGTACGACGCGTAGAGGAGGGAGTTGTCCACGGTGGGGTTTATAATTATTGTTATTCATTTCGAAGTTCATATGTTTCAAGAAAGATTCATTAATGATGTGGGGTAATTTTTTTTGCTTTTTTTATAAAATAGATTCCTGTGAATCCAATAATAATTATTATTATTGATATTATTTGTGCTTCTGTTAAACCAAATAGTATGCGTGGATTTATTCGAATTATTTCCACCAGTAATCTCATTGTTCCATATAAAATAAGGTATATCATGAACATCATTCCATTTTGATGTATTTTTTCCTTATTCTTCCATAATATTAAGAACAAAATTGTTGACAAAATAAATTCATAGATTGGTGTTGGGTGGACTCTTATAGTGTCCGGTACCACGCCATTGACACCATATTTTTCGACAATTTCAGGAAAATGCCTGAATGCAACTGAAGGTGGGTAAGTACCGTTTGAGTATTGTGCCCCCCAGGGTAAATCTGTTGGAATTCCATAATCTCCGTCTCCTGATAGATGGCATCCTATTCTTGCGATACCATAACCTATAAGCAAAGCAGGGGCGGCAGCGTCGCAAATAACTAAAAATGGTACTTTCTTTTTTCGGGAATATATATAAATCGCTAATGTTGCGAGGAAAAAACCCCCGTACCAGGTTAATCCTGCCGGTGAAAATGCTTCACCTATCGGGTCCTTAATAAAATATTTCCACTCTTCAATCAAAAAAAGTATTTTTGAACCCGCAAGACCGAAGACCACAGCAAGCAGGGTAATTGTGCTTCCAATATTTGGATCGTATCCTTTACGTTTTATTTCTTTTGTCAGGAAATAACTTGCAACTATAAAGCCGAGCGCCATCATTAATCCAAAACTATGGATTGTAAAAGGTCCGATTTTGAAAAGTTCTGGATACAATACTTGAATCCTCTTAAATATTAGATTTAATTTTTAAAAATTTAAAATTCATCTTCTGAAGTTGTGATATCAATAAATTTTTCCTCAGGTAATTTTTCTATTATAATCTTCTTTTTTGCAATATTTATTATAAATTCATTACTGGATTTTTGAGGTTTACTAATAATAAGTTTATATCTGCCTTTTAAATTTGGATATTTAATATTAAAAAATGCCGGACCACTGCTCGGGATAGAAAGTTTTGGTGCCCTGATTCCCTTAATATTAAAGGAAATCGTGCGTTCCAGTAATTCTGCATCAACAACAATTTCATAACTAAAATTAGAGAACTCGTTTGTTGTCCGTAATTTAAAAGATGTAGTTTTTTGTTTTTTTGATTCATCATATAAATTATGAATCAACAGACGGTATTCAATTGGAAACACCGGTTTAACTCGTTTGCCTCTTTTCAAAACTTTGCCCGCTCTTTTTTAAGTAGTCTATAATATTATCAATACTGACAGATATTTCAGTGCCGTCTTTCATATTTTTAATTTTTACTTCGTGCTTATTAATTTCATCTTGACCGACTACTATAACATTCTCGGCGTTTTGTCTGTCAGCATCACGCATCTGTGATTTTACACTCCGATTAAGGAAATCAATTTCACATGAAATACCTGCCCTTCGAATTTCAATTGCTTTGAGTAGGGAAAATTGTCGTCCCGCTTCATCCGCTGAAACAAGAAAGATTTTTGGTGATGGTCTGACAGTTAGGTCAATGTTTTGTTTTTCAAGAGCCATTAAAAGTCGCTCAATACCGCCTGCAAAACCGACAGAAGGTGTATCCTGTCCACCCAATTCCTTTATTAACAGATCATATCTTCCACCGCCTGCAAGGGCGTCCTGTGATCCCAAATCCTTGCAAATAATTTCAAATGCAGTTTTTGTGTAATAATCCAGTCCTCTTACAATTCTGCCGTTAATGGTAAAATCAATGTTCAATGATTTTAAATTTTCCTGTAATCCTTTAAAATGATCAGCACATTTATTGCATAAATTGTCTTTCATCAATGGTGCATCTTTTGTTAAAATTTTATCCTGTTCATTTTTAGAATCTAAAATCCTCATTGGATTCTGTGTAAAGCGATATTTGCTTTCTTCGGATAGTTCTGGGAGCAGAGGATGAAGATATTTTTTCAACACATCCTTATATTTCGGGCGGCATTTTTCACATCCCACAGAATTAATTTGAAGTTCAAAATTTTTCAGGTTTACCTTTTTATAAACTTCTAGTGAAAGAGCAATTACCTCTGCATCAATTGCAGGACCATCTGCACCGATTGCTTCAGCTCCAAATTGGTGAAATTGCCGTAATCTGCCTGCCTGCGGTCGTTCCTGACGGAACATTGGAGCAATATAGTAAACTTTTACAAGTGGTTGCAGTTCACCGAGATTATTTTGAATATATGACCGCATTACTGCTGCGGTCATTTCAGGTTTTAATGTTATCGACTTCCCGCTCCGGTCGGTAAATGTGTACATTTCTTTACCCACTATATCGGTCAATTCACCGATACTTCTTGTGAATAGTTCTGTTTCTTCGAAAACGGGTGTGCGGATTTCTTTATAATTAAAAAGATTCATTATCGAATGCACAACTGATTCTACGTGCTGCCAGTTGTGACATTCATCGGGAAGTATATCTTTTGTGCCTTTTATCGATTTGAATTTCAATTAATTCCTCGCGAAATATACGTTTCGGCTGGAAACGTGGAAAGGAAGACTAATAATTAATCATTGTATTACATCTCTGTATAATTTGCTTCCTCTTGAACGAATGTTGTAATAATTTCCTTCGGCGTTTTTGTTGCTAATAATTTATTGCGGAATTCCTCTTTATTCATGAGCCGGGATATTCTGCTTAATAATTTTATATGAGGACCCACTAAATTGTCTTTGCCAACTAACAGAAAAACCAACCTTACAGGTTTATCATCAAGAGATTGATAGGGAATTGGATTCTGTGTGACACAAAATGCTGCCACAATGTCAGTAACAGCATCAGTTTTGCCATGAGGGATTGCGAAGCCGTTTCCTACACCCGTTGACATAATTTTTTCTCTTTCAAAAATTGCATTCCGGACTTTTTCTTTGTCAAGAACCTTGGGTGATTGGCTCACAACATCAATCAGCGTGTTTATTATTTCTTCTTTGCTGTTACCCGGTAGATTTGATATAACCATCTTTTCTTCGAGGATGTCGCTGATCTTCATTATATCACATTACTCCTAACGAATTGGAGAGTTTTATTTATGCATTCCAGCATTATATCTGAATGATGAACAAGAAATGTTTACAAATAATCTGACAAATTTACAAAATTATTTAATTCCAAGCAAGATTTATTACATACAATATTTCGAAAATTCTTTAGTCTAAATTTAGTAATTAATTTAAAAATATTCATTCATATTGATAAATCGGCAACATAAACATCATTTTTTCGTTTTTTCCCGATTTTCTTGTTTAATAAGATTTATTACCCTCTTAATTTATTTATAAGACTTGCCGCAAATCCTGCGCCAAAACCGTTATCTATATTTACTACCGTTACTCCACTGGCACACGAGTTAAGCATCGCGAGCAATGCACTTACTCCACCTAAACTTGCACCGTATCCAATTGAAGTTGGAACAGCAATTACAGGCACGTCTACAAGTCCGCCCACAACACTCGGCAGGGCTCCCTCCATTCCTGCAACAACGATGATGACACTCGCTCTTCTCAGTTTTTCTGAATGTGAGAGCAGTCGGTGAATCCCTGCAACTCCTACATCATACAGTTTTTCTACCTTATTACCAAACATCGTAGCAGTGATTGCAGCTTCATCAGCCACCGGAATATCAGAAGTTCCACCTGTAACAACAAGGATGGTTCCTTTATATAAAATCTTTTTCGGAGCGTTTGCAGTTACAACCCGTGCTGTTGCGTGGTATCTGGCAACACTGATCCTCTTTTTTATCTCGATGAAATGTTGTCTTGTTGCTCTCGTTGCGAGTAAGGGTTCTGACCGGATGAAAATTTTTTTTGCAATCTCAGCGGTTTGTTTCGGTGTTTTTCCTTCACATAATATGACCTCAGGGAATCCCTGCCGTAATTGACGATGATGGTCTATTGTTGCAAAACCAAGCGATTCAAATCTGAGTGTTGCTATTTTATCAAGAACCGATTTTTCTGAAATTTTTCCCCTCCTGAACTTCTGAAGTATTTTTATCAGTTCTTCCTTTGTCATTTTAATGGATGTTTCTTTATTTTATTATGATTGTTTTGAGAATATAAACTATTTTCTTTGTAGAAACAAAATTTTTAATTCATAAATTATATCAGAAAATTATTAAAAATAATTCACGAAACACAATTAAATAAACAAAACTGATCAGGATACTTCGGGAATTCAGGCTAGAATATTATTGTTATTAAGTCAGATTTAATTGTTATGTACAAACTCGACCAATACAGCAAGATTGTATATTTTGACCTTTTTTTGTATTTTATTGAATTAAATGTCAAATATTTTAATAGGAAGACAGACTCTTGGTCTATTTTGTCTGCCTCGCCGTTGGGTATCTTATCGGTTCATTCCCAACCGCATATCTATTCGTTAAAAGTAAATTTAAAATTGATATCCGTGATGCTGGTAGCGGTAACGTTGGAGCAAGAAATGCTTATGAAGTAACCAGATCGAGGATGATCGGATTAATCATACTGATTATTGATTTTCTGAAAGGTATTTTAAGCGTATATCTTTGCAGTTTCTTCGGAGAAAACATCACAATGACTGCGGCATGCGGTGGAATTGGCGCTGTATGCGGACATATTTTTTCTCCATGGCTTGGTTTTAAAGGGGGAAGAGGTCTCGCCACTACAGCAGGAGTAATGGTCATGTTTGGCTGGATCTATATAGTTATATGGCTTTTATTCTATTTCTTGTTCAACATTTATTTAAAACAGGTAAATCTATCAAGCATAGTTGCCTCAATAGTAAGTCCTGTGGTGATGTTATTACTCCCCGATAAAATTGTGTTTTCTTTTTTTATTCCTGAAGCAGAAAGATATGAGATTGTTTTTATGTGCTTTGTTTTAAGTTTTATAATTATTATTGGTCATCATGGTCCTATAAAAGATTTTATTAGAAAAGGAAAGAGAATTTAACCAAATGAAGGAAATGATAAATTTTACTAATGAAGATTTAATTGAAATGGCCAGACAGATTCGTCGGGATATAATTAAAATGCTGATGATATCAAAATCAGGTCACTCAGGAGGCCCATTGGGCCTGGCTGATATTTTTACAGCCCTTTATTTTCACTTGATGAATATCGATCCAAAAAATCCAAAATGGGAAAAACGGGATTATTTTTTTCTATCGGCCGGACATTTATGCCCTGCATGGTATGCAACACTTGCAAGGCGGGGATATATTCCATTAGATGAATTAAAAACATTAAGGAAAATAAACGGTCGATTGCAGGGACATCCAGCACCCGCGCACACACATGGTTTGCCTGGTATCGAGATTGCCTCAGGAGCACTTGGTCAGGGATTATCAGTTGCCGTTGGATGTGCAATTGGTTTGCGATTGGACAACAAACCAAATTGGGTATATGCACTTCTGGGAGATGGTGAATTAGATGAGGGCCAGATCTGGGAAGCAGCAATGACAGCAGGACATCATAAAATTGAAAATCTGATTGCAATTATTGACAGGAATAATTGTCAAATAGATAACAGAACAGAAAAAGTCATGACGCTCGAACCACTCTCCGACAAGTGGAAAGCCTTTAACTGGCATGTCCTTGAATGTAATGGAAATGATATTAATGATTTTATCTCAACGGTTAAAAATGCTAAAGAAATTAAAGGTAAACCAAAAGTAATAATCGCTCATACATTTATGGGGCGAGGTGTCTCTTTTATGGAGGATGATTATAAGTGGCACGGCGTACCACCAAATGAAGAGCAGGGTAAGCAGGCCCTTGCTGAATTGAAGCCCACAAAATATAAAGATTTTATTACCTTTGATTGGGAATTGGAAAGCGTTGAGGTAAAATAGATTAAAACAATAAGTATTTTTTTTCAACATTGAAATTCAGATTATGAAATACGAATTAAAAGATCATAAAGCAACACGTCTCGGTTTTGGTGAAGCATTAGTGGAAATCGGACATGAAAATCCAGATGTCGTGGTCCTTGGAGGCGATGTCACGGGTTCCGTAAGAACAGATCTATTCATGCGGGCATTTCCCGAAAGATTTATAAGCGTCGGCATCGCTGAACAGGATATGATGGGAACAGCGGCTGGCCTGGCAATTGCAGGAAAAATTCCGTTTGCATCAACCTACGGGGAATTTGCAACCGGTCGCCCCTTTGATCAGATAAGACAATCAATTGCATATAGCCGATTACCTGTTAAAATATGCGCCTCACATTGCGGAATTACCGTAGGCCCTGATGGTGCAACACATCAATCGCTTGAAGATATTGCCATTATGCGTGTGTTGCCAAATATGACTGTGGCTACGCCATGTGACTACCATCAGGCAAAAAAAATGATTAAGGCCACGCTGCACTGGAATTATCCTATTTATATAAGGTTCTTCAGAGACAACTCTCCTGTTTTCACAGATCCAGACGCAAAATTTGAATTTGGTAAGGCAGATACATTAATTAATGGAGATGATGTTACAATCATTGCATGTGGTTTACAGGTATGGGAAGCAATTATTGCTGAAGAAAAGCTTTCCAAGGAGGGGATTAGCGCACGAATTATCAACATGCATACAATCAAACCACTGGATGAAAATGAAATTTTAAAAGCGGCAAAAGAAACTGGAGCAATTGTGACCGCAGAAGATCACCAGAAGCATGGAGGTCTGGGTAGTGCGGTCGCTGAATTTCTCGTTAAAAACCACCCTGTACCACAGGAATTTGTGGCGGTAAATGATACTTATGGTGAATCAGGGTTGGGAGAAGAACTTATGAAAAAATATGGAATTGATAGTAATGCGATAGTAAAAGCTGTTCATAATGTTTTACAAAGAAAGAAATTATATAAAAATAAAACTGGAGGTGAAAAAAAATGAAGAAAAGTCTTGTTTTCTTTATATTAATCTTTGTTACCTTAATCGTTGGATTTGGCGTTGGTTACAGTATAGCTCCGCGGGATTCTGAATCTGTGAATATTCCATCATCTTTTGATGATGTTTTTACACAAACTGCCGGATATAATCAAACACAGGTACGCGATAGCATGGGGGCTCAATTATATAATCAACGGCATAATGCAATTACACATGCTGTCGCACTGGCAAGTCCAGCGGTTGTGGGCATTAATGTTATAGAAGTTCGTGAATATAGATATCAGAATCCCTGGTCTAGATTTTTTGGTGATGATCCTTTCTTCCGTCAGTTTTTTGGTGATCAGGTATATCGTCAGAAGGTGAAGGGGCTCGGTTCGGGATTTATTATTTCACCTGATGGCTATATTTTAACGAATGATCATGTGGCGGGGAATGCTGCGGAGATTACAGTTACGTTAACCAATAAGGAAAAATACAACGCAAAGATAATCGGAACAGACCCCGTTTCAGATATTGCTTTACTGAAAATTGATGGAAAAGATCTACCCTATATTCCTCTCGGTAACTCGAATGATGTAATTGTTGGTGAATGGGTTATAGCTATGGGAAATCCGTTTGGTTTATTTGATATAGGTGATAAACC
>Ga0101944_10004262_pt1 | contig 18044 bp, 12 predicted proteins | sample DewCreD2012metaG_FD_75245 | JGI IMG/M metagenome (GOLD analysis project Ga0101944, IMG submission 75245) | Hot spring sediment bacterial and archeal communities from British Columbia, Canada, to study Microbial Dark Matter (Phase II) - Dewar... ... | reverse complement strand
CTGATGACGCGCGCGGTGTCGGTGCGCACGCATTGGAAGGTGTCCGTTGCCGTTGCGCGGTAAATGCCCGGTGGTGCGGCTTGCGGGTTGATGGTGTCGCCGGCTAAGGTTGTCCACACGACGATAGCTGGCGCGTTTGTCAAGGCGTTGAGCGTACCCGTTGGGCCGCAAACTTCGTCCCCTATGGCGGTTAATTCAAGTAGTGGTTGTCGCCGGATGAGGACGGTATCGGTATCGAAACAGGCGCCGTTGCTCACGCGTAGGCGATAGGTGGTGGTTACGGGTGGATTGGCCAGCACGTGCTGCGGTCCGGGCTGGAAGGTCAGAAAGTCGGTTGGCGTCCACGTGTAGGTGTAGTTTGGGCTGCCCAATACGGTAATGGGCACGGCCGCGCTGTCGCAACTGTAGCCGGGTGTTACGATTTGGTAATCCAGCAAGCTGTCCACGCTGAAGGGCTTCGTCAGTGTGTCGGTGCATCCGTCGGAACTGGTTACGATGAGCGTTGCCAGTCCTGTTTGACGATTTGGTATGGGCACGACCACGCTGGGTTGGTTGCTGCTGACGGCTCCGCCATTCCAGACGATTCGCCACTCCCATTGTACGATGACGACGGAGGAGGTCGAGGCGTTTAGGAATTTTAGCCAAAAGACGCTGTCTGTGCAGAACTTGTCTATGGTGAAATTGGCCTTCAAGTCGGAAATGACGCCGATGTTTAAGCCTCCCACGACGGTGCAGCCTCGGGCATCGGTGGCGGTCACGGCGTAAAATCCTGGCCCTAACCCGGTGAGGGTCGGCCCGGTAGCGCCATTGACGCCCGGACCTTGCCACACATAGGCATAGGGCGGCGTGCCGTTTGACGCATTAGCCGTCAGCGTGCCTGTCTTGTCGCCCGAGCAATTGACCTTGGGCGTGCCTGTTATCTTGATTTTTACCTGCGTATGGGTGCCCACTACTCCGGTGGCGCTGCCGCTGCATCCGGTCGTTTGGTCTGTTACCGTTACGGCTACCTGTGTGCCCGGCGATAACCCGCCGATTTGCGGCGCATTGAGCGGGCTGACGTTCCATGTGTAGCGATAATTGCCCCCGGAGGGCGTTACTACGGCCGTGGCCACGCCGTTGTTGATGCCCGCACAATCGGCCTTTTTAATCAGCAGCTGTACCTTCAAACTGTCTATGCTTGGCGGACAAAAGAGGGTATCGCGTTGACATCCCTTCGAGTCCGTTACGGTAACGGTGTAAATGCCCATCGGCAGCAGTCCACTCGACGTGGCGCCTTGGGTGCCATTGCTCCATTGGATCAAATACGGCGGCGTTCCTCCAAAAGGCAGGACGGTCATCGTGCTCGGGAAGCCGTTGCACGATGGCATGTTGACTACGAGATTGAAGTGTATGGGCGATGGCTGAACCACTTGCACGGCTCCCACGCGCGTGTTTCCCGCGTTGTCACTGACGGTTACGGTGTAGGTGCCTGCGCTCAGATGTTGCGCAGTGGCTGCCTGCTGGCCGTTGCTCCACTGGTAGGTGTAGGGCGGCACTCCGCCACTTACCGAAGCCGTGGCGCTCCCGTCGGCATCGCCCGCACATGTGGGCGCCGTGAAACTCAACGTCAACTGAAGCGGTCCCTGCGCCGACAGGACATTGACCATCAACACCAGACTGGCCAGCATCCAGCGGGTTTTTAGTTGTTGATAATAAGAACTGGGTAAATATCTGCTTGTCATAACCTTCTTTTCCGTTCCTTTTGTAGTCGTTGTTGTTGATGGAATAAGTGACAACCGCCTCGCCGATCCTTTGCTTAGCCGCTGACCTTGTGCCCGCGCCGGGCTTTTTTAACCTTTTCCAAATACGTGTACCTCAGCGCGCGCGGTTGCTGTCAGCGTCGGTGGAAATCCGGCAACGGCACGCCACCAGACGTCACCCGCACGCCGATTATCTCGACGCGTCGTTCGCGCGCTGCGTCCACGCTATACACCGACAGCCGCCGATTCGTCGGGTCGGCGCTGACCGTCTTGGACGCTTTCGAGGCGCCGTTTGGCTCCCGCGTTAGTTTCAGCTGCCCACTGCGGATATATTGCCTATACAGGCCGCCCTCAAAGAGCTCAAAGTGATTAAACACGCTGCTCACGCGACGCGAGGTGAGGTCGAGATTGTACGCTGCACTGGCCAACGGCGAAGCAAAACCGCTGATTTTTATCTCGATTTCGAGGCCATTTTCTAACATTTCATACAGCACTTCCGAAAACATCCGCATGCGGTCCCACTCCCCCTTGACGCGCCGCTCAAAGAACGTATCTATGTCGTGCTTCGCCGCTGCGAGCTCCTCGCCGGTTAGCCCTTTGCAAAAGATGTCTATGTACTCCTGCTTCCGGTTGTAATAGGGCAAGTAGGTACTGCTGAACTGCTCGCTGATGCGCGTCACGCCGAGGCGCGGCGGGCCTGGCTTGTCGTTGTCGAAGTAAAGCGTTATGGGCAGATAAGCATCTGGGCGCAAAGGCCGCAAGTACAACTTGCGCTCGACGCTTTGGAAGGGCGTTTTGGGCAAATCGTCGGTGCGTACCTCTACCGAGTCGCGCGAATAGCCCTCTTTAGTTGCTACGATGCGATAGCGCGTGTCGTAGTTGATGACGGCATGGTAGTCGTTGCTGTCTGGGCCAGTGCGATGTACCCACATCTCGCGCGGCATTTTCAGCTCGGTAATGGTGAGGGTTACATCGTTGAGCGGGTCTTTGAGCACATCGTCGAAGACATATACGTCCAGGCGCAAGCCGCGGCGCAGGCGCAGTTCCCGGTACAGTGTTGTGTCGCTTTTAGGTGTCAGACCCACGGTACTCACCATCAGCGAGTCGGGCGAATAGCCCGGACGCTGTGCTTTGAGTTCGTACTCATGCTGAAATCGCAGCGGGAAGCGATAAACGTGCTGCCCGGGTTCGTTGCGCGTTTCAAAAGCGAGGCCCTTGCCGCCTTCGCCTCGCTCTATTTGGCCATCGGGCCGCAGGAAACTCATCGTTCGAAACAACACATCGGCGCCCGTGAGCGGCTTGAGCGTGTCGGCATCTACCACCGTTACCACCAAGTCTATGGAAATGGCCTTCAGGCAACGGCGCTGCTCAAAAGATTCTTCCCATAAGCGCCCTGGCATGTCGAAGCGCAGAGTGTCGGGCAAAAAGCCGGGCTTTTCGGTAACAATCCAGTACGACTTACCCGGCTGCAACGGGAAGGTGTGCTTCGATCCCGGCACCGCCACGCGACTGAGTGCCACAGGCCCTTCCGGCGTTACTTCGTACAGCGTCATGACGGTGTAGAACAACGCCTCGCCCGAACCTTCATCGCAGGCCGCAATCGAGATCTCTGGTCTGCCCATGCCTATTTTGAAAATATCGTAGCAGCAGTCCTCTTCCGAAAAGTTCATCGCTCCCTCGCGGTTGGAAGAGAAGAAGGCCAGTTTGCTGGTTTCCGAAAGGGAATAAAAGACATCGTTAGCGTTGGAATTGATGGGCACAGGTAAGTGCTCCACATCGACCCAATCGCCGTTTTTGTATGCTGCACGGTACACGTCAAAACCGCCCAGCCCTTGGCGGCCATTGCTGCTGAAATAAAGCATGCCCGTGGGCTCATGGAAGAACGGTGAGACGTCGTCGCCCTCGGTGTTCAGAGCGGCCAGATTGGTCGGCTCAGAGAAACGCCCGTTTTCAATGCGGCAATACCAGATATCCTTGCCCCCCTTACCGCCGGGGCGGTCGCTAACAAAAAAGAGCGTTTCCGAGACCTCGCCCGGCAACACACACACGTACGGCTGGGTGGTGGTATATTCCTTCTGATTGATGGGGCGCGGCAGGCGACGAGGGCGGCCCCACGAGGCTTCGCCTGTACGCCGGCGCTCCAGCAGATCAAAGCGCAAACGACCCGAGCGGCGATACTTGGCTACGGCGTAGTACACGGCCGTTTGATCGCGGTTGTAGGCCAGGTAGGCCGTGTGACGCTTGCGCTCGTTGATATCCAGACGTTGGATGGCTATACTGCCGTCGAGGCGCGGCTCGGCGCTAAAAATCTGGATCATTGGGCTGGCCGAGTCGCGCTTATATGGATGGCCGTAAGCGGAATAATAGAGGCGGTTGTTCAGCCAACGCGTAGCGTACTCGGCGAAGGGCGTGTTGACGTAATCGCGCAAGCTATCCAGTGCTAAGTCTGCCGTGTTTTGATATACTTGAAGCGCCCATTGGCAGTTGCGCACGCCTTCGAGCGCCTTGCGTTGGAGCTCAGGCAGCGCGGCCTGCTGGGCCACTTGTTGATACAGGGCATGAGCATCGGCATATTGGCCGCTCAAATAGCGAATCTCAGCCAGGCGGAAGAGCAAAAGGGCCTCGTCAGCAGCCAAGCGATTGGTGCGCAGATATTCGTACGCTGCGGCAGCCGTCGCATAGTGGGTGTGAGCAGTAGCCGCAGCAGCTAACCCTTCCCACGCCGAGACGTTCTGAGCATCCACTTTTAACAGGCGCCGGTAGTACTGCATGGCGCCGAAATAGTCGCCCTCGTAGTAACTGCGCCGGGCGCGGTTTTCCAGCGCTTTCAGCGAAGGGCCGCGCTCTAAGTCACCGCCAATGCGCTCTGGGACGCCTTTTTGGGCCGCCAATGGCCCAGCCATTATTCCCCAGGATATCAGGATTAAGCAAAGTTTCTTCATAGTGTCAGGCAAACGAGAGCGATTAGTCCACTGGGCAAGGATGTAGGACCGGCTTAATTCTGTATAGGCGATAAATAAGCGAGACCTCTGGGCCGCCGCGGTTGTTCGTGGCCACCACAAAGTCCGACAGGTTAAGGTCATAGGAAAAGCCGAGCGTCCAGGTTTTCCAATGCACCTCACCCGTCCAGATGATGGCATCGGTGTAGCGATGGCGAAAGCTGGCGCCCAATTGCAAAGCCAGCTCCTCATAAGGCTTGTCGTTGAGCAACAGTCGCCCAGCAATACCGTACACCAGTTCTCGATAGGCGCCTTGCTGTTGGTAGAGCACTTGCCCCACGACGTCGAACAACGACGATAGCTGCACCAAGCCTATGCCGTACAGCGCCTTGCGTTCGGCTAAGCGCACCTCGGCAGCATCGCGCCAGAAATTATGCCGCGGGCGGTTGACGTGGTGGATGGCCCCGCCGACGTCGAAGCGGGTGCGTTTTTCGCGCGCCTGAAAGCGATAGTTTAGCCCGGCGCTCAGGTCAAAGTACTGGATGTTGTCGCTAAAAAGCGTCCCGTCTTCGCGCGTACTGGCCGTAGGGTCAAAAAGGCAGTCTACAAATTGGGCGTCGAACGTCCAGCGCGTAGTGCCAAACGAGCGCTGGCCAAAGGCCGGCATGATGCTGGCCGACAGAAAGTTGTTTTTTGCCAGCGGTAGCGTTATGCCCAGCGGGATACTGGCGACTATGGAGGTCAGCTCCAGTGTCCCTTGCCGGTCGTGGCTTAGAGCCAGGCCACCTGTAAAGTACCGGTCATAGCGATTAGCGCGGTAGTAGAACTTGTTTTCCACCGAGCCCCAAAACGTCGTATAGGGAACAGGCACAGCGCGCCATTGGCTGCGGTAATTGCCTATAAAGCGCAAATCGCCACCAAAGACGCCATTCAGGCCTGGGTTGATGTTCAAAGGGGCGTTGTGAAACTGGGAAAAGTGAACATCCTGGCCGAAACCTATTGCGCTGATTGTAAGCAGCATTAACCCCCACAGGATGCGGAAAAGAAGTAGTCTTTTATTCACACGTGAAAGATTTTTTTTAGTTCAACGAAAGCGTTGCAGATAGAATCGGCCCTGCTGGGATAACAACGAGGCGGGGCAAAAAATATACCAGCCCTGCACCGCTTTAACAGCCCGAAAGGAGTGAACCTCCGCTAACGGATGACGGGATGGGGGATAAAAGCAGCCAAAATAAATGGCCAACTGACTTCACATGGGGGAAACGAAGGTAAAGATAGGATAAACTGCATCGTTTGAAGCTATACCCTAACTTTTAAAAACACAAGGTGGTTTGTCTGGCACGCGACAAACCACCTCCGTTGTGGAGCATGCGGGACTCGAACCCGCGACCTCTGCGATGCGAACGCAGCGCTCTAGCCAACTGAGCCAATGCCCCAAATCCACCGCAAAAATGCGCGGCTCCGCCTGAATTACGCAAGGGCAAAAACATGACCAGAGCAGTCGGCGGCCCCGCTTTCTGCGCCAGGCCGAGACCGTCGGAGTGCGTACTTTTGTCTCCATGATTCAAACAATGAGATACCTCGCCGGGCTGCTGGCTCTGCTGGCCTGCTGCGGGGGCACGGCGCAGGCGCAGCGCTTTCCCGAGCATCCAGAAGAGGACGCTCGCAATACAGGGCGTGCTATCCTGCTGAGCGTCAACTTTGGCGCCCATCTGCCGGGTGGCGACTTAGCTACCCGCTTTGGGCCATTCGGCAGTATCGGCGGTCATGCCGAATGGCTGGCCGAAAACAACTTCTTATTCGGTGCCGAAGGGCACTATTACTTTGCCGCTCCGGTTAAGGAGGACCCCTTAGCCATTTTGCGCACACCCGAAGGTGACCTGATAGGCCGAGACCAGTTTTTGGCCGATATCAATCTGCGCGGACGGGGGTTTTACTTAGGTGGTGCATTAGGTTACTTGTTTGCCCGTCCTAATACGCGCTCTGGCGTGCGGCTCATGCTTGGCGGAGGCTGGCTCCAGCATAAAATTCGCATCCAGGACAACGACAATACGCTCGTGCAGGTACAGGGCGATTATGCCAAGGGCTACGACCGCCTCACCGGTGGCTGGGCGCTCCATCAGTTCATTGGTTGGCAGCACCTCGGTGCTATGCGCCGCTCCAACTGGTTTGTTGGCTTAGCATTTACCCAGGCTTTCACCAATACCCTGCGAGAATGGGATTTTAGCGCTATGCGCAAGTTGGAAGGCCGTCGAACAGACTTGTGGTTTGGCTTGCACTTAGGCTGGACACTTCCTCTTTACCAAATACCTGCCGACAAAATCTACTATTGATGCGCTTCCTTTATGCCATCGCTATCAGCGGGCTGGGGGCGGGCATATGGCTGGCCCAAGGTTTTTCTGCCAAAGCCCGCCTGTGGGTGTTGGGACGCCGCCGCTGGCGCGAGCGACTACCTGCCGCTCCGGCCGACAGGGCTCCGGTGTTGTGGATGCACGTAGCCTCTTTGGGCGAGTTTGAGCAGGGGCGGCCGCTGCTGGAAGCCTTTCGCCGTCGGCATCCTTCGGCATGGATAGTGCTGTCTTTCTTTTCCCCCTCCGGCTACGAAGTGCGCAAGGGCTACCCGGTGGCCGATGTGGTTTGTTACCTGCCCGCCGATACGCTCCGGAACGCGCGCGACTTTGTAGGCCGCATCCGCCCGGACGTGGCTGTTTTTGTGAAGTACGATTTTTGGGCTAATTACCTTTTTACTCTGCGCCAGCGCGGCGTTCTTACCCTGCTCATTTCGGCCTTGTTTCGGCCCGGTCAACCTTTCTTCAAGCCGTGGGGGCGCTTTTGGCGTCAAATATTGGGTTGCTTCTCCCATATTTTCACCCAAAACACCTCTTCGGCGGAGCTCTTGCACCAGGCCGGCTTCGACGCGGTGAGCGTGGCGGGCGACACCCGAGTGGACCGCGTTTTGCAGCTGGTTCAGGATTCGGCCCCGTTGGAACGCCCGCCCTTTCCTGCCGACGTCGTGGCGGGCAGCACGTGGCCGGCCGACGAAGCGCTGTTGCTGGCGGCTATTCACAACCCTGACCTAGGGCACCTTCGCTGGATTATCGCTCCGCATGAGCCGTCGGAGCGGCATATAGCGGCGCTGACAGCACGCCTACACCGCCCCTGGGCGCGCTACTCTCAATGGAGCGGGCAACAACCGGTAGATGTGCTCCTCATTGATAGCGTGGGCTTGTTGGGACGGCTATACCGCTTTGGCCGCATTGCCTACATCGGCGGGGGATTTGGCAGAGGCATCCACAACACGCTGGAACCGGCGGCCTATGGACTACCGGTGCTGTTCGGGCCGAACTACGAGGGTTTTGAAGAAGCTCGTCAGTTCGTCCGGCGCGGTGGCGCTTTTCCTGTTCGACATTCGACGGAACTCATCGCGCAATTGCAGCGTTTACAGCAGACTGAATATTATCAACAGGCATCTGTTGCCGTTCGGCAATTCCTGACCGAAAGCCAGGGCGCTACAGCGCAAATTTTACACTTCATGGAACATCACTTGCCTTCGGCAAAAGCCAACCACGGCACAGCCTCGCCTTCTTGAACAGACACATAAAACCGCTTTTTTCTGGCTACTTCAACTACCTTGACTCAGCGCTGGCAGCGGTGGCAACGCTTATTGCGCCAGGCCATTCATGGCGAAGAACAGGACTACACGCGCGGCAGCATTGACCGAGCCATTGTTCTGTTGGCCGTTCCCATGATTCTGGAAATGGCCATGGAATCACTTTTTGCCGTAGTAGATGCCTATTTTGTGGCCAAAATAGGCAACGAGGCGGTAGCTACCGTAGGGCTGACGGAGTCGGTGCTGACGCTGGTTTATTCGGTGGCCATTGGCTTGAGCGCTGCGGCTACGGCGATGGTGTCGCGGCGCGTGGGCCAGGGGCGGCGGCGGGCGGCAGCCGTTGCTGGTGCACAGGCGTTGTTGGTGGCGTTGGTATTGTCGGTGCTCATTGCCGTGCCCGGCGGTCTGTTTGCGCGCGATATCCTGCATCTCATGGCTAGCGACCCGGCGGTGGCTGAAACGGGCGAAGCATTCACCCGCCTACTGCTGACGGCCAACCTCCCTATTCTATTGTTGTGGATGCTCAATGGCATCTTTCGCGGAGCGGGTGACGCCGTTACGGCTATGCGCGCGTTGTGGATAGCCAACGGGGTAAACCTCATTCTTGACCCGTTGCTGATCTTTGGTTGGGGGCCTTTCCCCGAAATGGGGCTGTTAGGCGCGGGGGTGGCCACCACTATTGGGCGGTCGGTGGGCGTATTGTATCAGCTGTGGCACCTTTTTGCTGTAGGTCGGGCTGTTCGCTTGCACTTGCGGTTTATGCTTCGGCCTCATTGGGACCTCGTGCGGCGCTTGCTTACCATTGCCGCCGGAAGCACCGGGCAGTACTTGATTGCTTCGTCCAGCTGGATTTTTCTCATCGGTATCTTAGGGCAAATCAGCACCACCGCTACAGCAGGCTACACCATTGCCATCCGCCTCATGATTTTCACGCTGTTGCCTTCGTGGGGCATGGCCAATGCCGCGGCTACATTGGTGGGTCAAAACCTCGGTGCGGAGCAGCCCGACCGCGCCGAGCGCTCGGTGTGGCGCGCAGGTTTTTTCAATATGCTCTTTATGGCTGCTGTTGGTACGCTCTACTTGTTTGGCGCGCCTTTGTTCATTGGGCTGTTTACCCAAGACCCCTCTACGCTTCAGAGTGGTGTGCTGGCGCTGCGCATCATTTCAGCAGGCTATGTTTTCTATGGCTATGGCATGATTCTGTCGCAAGCCATCAACGGCGCCGGCAACACACGCACACCTACTGTGTTGAATTTCATCTGTTTTTGGCTCCTCGAGGCGCCGCTGGCGTGGTGGCTGGCTATGGAGCTGGGTTGGAAAGAGGCGGGAGTGTACTACAGTATAGTAGTGGCGGAGTCCGCCTTAGCGCTGGCGCTGGTAGTGGTGTTCCGTCGGGGTCTTTGGAAGCGTACGGTGGTCTAAAGCAGCGTGCGCACACGTCCGGTAGCGTAGGCGTGAAAACGACGCAGCAACAGAAAGCCCAACAAGAGGATGAGCACGCCTATGGCTAAGCCGAGGCGCGTGGCGCGCTCCTTTTGCTCGGCGACTATGCGCGCGTGATAAAGCGGATTGGGAGCGGCGGGAGAGCCGGGGCCGACATGCACGCCCCAGTGGTCAGCGACAGCGTTGTCGAGCGAGGGCATGAGCAGGTCGAGAGTGAATGCGCCTTCGGGGGCCTCGATGGCATAGGCGATGCTGTCCACGGCACGCCCATCGGCAGCGTAGAGCAGCAGATGCTCGGCTTGTTTGTTGAGGCCAAAGCGAAAGTCACCAACAATAGGCCGGGCAGAGGGGAACTGCTTGCGAAAGGCTGCCGAATCTTGGCAAACCACCAGATAGCCACGCGGCGCCACGGTCACATCCGGAAACGTCCAGCGGCGGTGAGCATCGCTGAACACCCAGCCTTTGAGGCGCACGGGCTTTTCGCCAGCATTGTAAAGCTCTATCCAGTCGCCGGTTTTGTTGCCCGCTGGAGCAATTTCATTAAAGAACACCACATTGTCTAACGGATGGCGGTCTGGTTCAAAACGCGCGCGCACGATTAAGGTGCCGTTGGCTGGCAGATAGGTCTCCACGGCGCGCCCTTGGCGGTCAATACCTTCCCAGCCGGCAAAACGATACCCCACGGCTGGCACCGCCTGCAAGGCGATGGAAAGGTGCTCGAAGTAGGTGCCGTGGAACACGCCTGGCCCTGCGGTGATGGTATTATTGACCATTACAGAGCCACCGACGCCCACGTGCAACTCTATACGCGCTAAAGCACCCATGTGGAAATGCCGCGCCAGGTGCTCGTAAAGAACGGCTGGGCGCTTTTCGGCAAATTGGCGGATAATGGCCACATGTTGGCTCCAGTTGGCGAGCGAACGTCGCCAGCGCTGTAAATGTCGGGGCATTTCCGGCCCCAGCGTGGTTTCAAACCAGTCCACCTCGCGCAGGACGTTTTCAGTGCTCAGCGAGGTGTTTAGGCGATCGCAGAAGCGGCGGACGAACTGGTGGCGAAAGTCGCGTTGGCGCAGCAGGTGGCGCAGCAAGAAGGTGCTCCAAGGCGGGTTGGGCCAACGCGGGCCGTTGGGCTCGGTAAAGAAGGCGATGGCATCCTCTTGCCAAGCGTTAGGATTATGCAAGCCGAAACCCCAATCAGTATCGAAAAGAATCCATCGCCAGCGCCCGCCCGGGCGATGCGGACGCCAATAACGGATGTTGCCGCCAGCGTCGGTGTTAAAGCAATAGATTTGAGCGATTTGATAATCCATGAAATTTTCCACATCCATCTGCGTGCGCACCCATTCATAGTGGGCAGCGTCTGCCAAGTCGTGGGTTCGGATGTAGTCGAGCATGCGGAAGTAATGCGCTCCGCTGCCGCGGCGCACCTGGCGCTGGTGCTCTATAAGATCGAGCGAGTCGCGGTCCACATCGGCGTGGTCTTCCAAAAAGCGACCATTGACCTTCTCCCGGATATGATAGAGCCCCCAATATTGCCCATTGAGATAGAGCAGGGCAGGCCGAAAGGCCTGTTTCTCCAGTCCCCAGCCATCGGTGAGGCGGTTCATGAGCTCATCGCGAAAGTGGGCGCCGGCAAAATCGCTGCCGCCGTTGCGCAGCACTAAGTACTTGAACTTCTTGGGCTGGTTGGGGCCGAAGATGCGGTGGCGGAAATACTTTTTGCCATAGCGATCGCGCGCTACGAGGACAATGCTTTTTTGCGGAAAAATGCGGCTATAGCCGCCAAACAGGCGGAAGCCGGCTCCACTATTGTGCACACAAGTGCCGTCGTTTTCGTAAATTTCCACGTGGCAGGCAAACTCACGGCGGGTCCAGAAGTTAGCCCCTGGCCGATGTTCGCTGCTGGTGTCCGCTAAGGGGCCTTCCTGAAAGATGCCGCTTTGTGGGTGGAAGAGAATGCCGGGATTGATGGCCACCGAGACTATCGGTAAGTGTGTCGGCGGCTCATCGATGAAGTAGGTCTGTGCCGTGGCGCGACCAACCACCTGGCCGCGTCGCGCCAGCGCGCGCACGACGGTTGTGCGGTGGAGCACCAAGGGGCGTGAGTAGCGGGGCGAGCGCACCGTGGGGTACGAGCCGTCGGTGGTGTAGTAAATCACCGCCCCCTCCGGAGCGGACAGTCGCACCTCCAAGGGCGCGCTGTAGAAACCACCGCTGCAAGAAAACTGCACCACTAAGGGAGCGGGGTCCTGACGGCCCGGCTGACCATAAGCCGCTACAATTCCACAGCTGAACACTATGGGCAACAGGCGCAAAAAGCAGAACACGTACATGAGGGTGCCTCGGTCTCGGGCAAAAGTAAAGCGATTAAACATACCTCCTGATTCTCAACAAGGTGAGTGGGTTGGAAGAAACACAGTGCCCCAAAAGTCAAGAATAATACCAAAATTTGCCCGCTATGACCATTGCCCAAGCCCAACAGCTCACCGACGAATGGATACGCACCGTTGGCGTGCGGTACTTCTCCGAACTCACCAATACCGCCATCCTCATGGAAGAGGTGGGTGAAGTAGCCCGTTTGATGGCCCGCCTCTACGGCGAACAGTCGTTCAAAACACCTGAGCAGGCCGCTACTGCGCGTCAAGATTTGGCCGATGAAATGGCCGATGTGCTTTTCGTACTGCTTTGCTTAGCCAACCAAACTGGCGTGGATTTGTCTGTTGCTTTGCAGAAAAATCTGGAAAAGAAAACCCTACGCGACGCTCAGCGCCACGCCGAAAACCCCAAACTCCAGGACTAACTGCTGCCGCATAACCTATGCTGTCTTTGCTCGAACCTTTCACCGAATACCTACAGCGGAAAGCCTTGTTCCGCCCTACGCCGCTGCCTGCTGGCTATGGCTTTCGGTTCGATGGGGCCGCTTTCGAGGAATTTTTCCTAACGACCTCTGACGGTGCGCGGCTCAGCGTGCTGCGCTTTCCGACGCCTTGGCCTCAGCGCCGCGGCGTGGTGTTGTATTTCCACGGTAACCGCGATAACCTGCAGCGGTGGGGCTTCTTGCACCGCGATTTCACCGCGCGAGGCTACGATTTTGTGATTCCCGACTATCGAGGCTATGGCAAGAGCAGCGGCAAGCCTACCGAGCGAACAATTTACGAAGACGCGCGCCTCGTGTACGACTGGACGCGCGAACACTATCCGAGCGTTCAGATTGAGCTGTATGGGCGCTCCTTGGGCTCGGCCCCGGCTTGTTTCTTAGCTGCCCACGTACGCGCCCACAGGATCATTCTCGAAACACCCTTCGACAACATTCCCAGTTTGCTGGGAGCACACCTGGGCCGGGAGGAGCTGCCTTTGCGCCCAGCGTTCTTCTTTCCCAACGACCGGCATTTGCGCCAAAGCTCCCTGCCGGCACTTATCTTCCACGGCACGGCTGACCGGGTCGTGCCACTCCGATGTGCCGAGCGCCTGCGCGTTTGCCTCAAAGCGGGCGACGAGTTCGTGGTCATTCCCGGCGGGACACACCACAACTTGCGCACATTCGACTTTTATCAACAAACCCTCAACCGATGGCTGGGGCAGCCCTTCGTCCCTATCCTCTCCTGACCCTGAGCAAGCGCTCACCGGCGCTGCCTAAGAGCACTACCGCCAACTATGGCCAAGAGCAAAACTGTTTTTTTCTGCACCAACTGCGGGGCCGAGTCGCCCAAGTGGATGGGCAAATGTCCCCAATGCGGGGCGTGGAACGCCTATCAAGAAGAGGTCATCGTGCGCGAAACAGCACCCGAGGAGAAGCGACGCCATTGGAGCACAACCGCCTCTGCATCGCCGCAAGCGACGCCACTGCATGCCATTCAAACGGGCAAGGCTATGCGCCTACTCACGCCCGACGAGGAGCTCAACCGCGTGTTGGGCGGGGGCATCGTGCCCGGTTCCTTAGTACTCATCGGCGGTCAACCCGGCATCGGCAAGAGCACGCTGTTGCTTCAAGTAGCCGTACAAACATCCGCTAAAATTCTGTATGTCAGCGGAGAAGAAAGCGAGGAGCAGATTAAGATGCGCGCCGACCGCCTGCCCAACGGACGGGCAGAATGCTACATTCTAACGGAAACCAACACGGCTAAAATCTTGCAACAGGCCAACCAGCTGAAGCCGCAGCTCCTGATTGTGGACTCTATCCAGACGATGAGCAGCCCGCACATAGACAGCGCACCAGGTGGCGTGTCGCAAATACGCGAGTGCGCCGCCGAGTTTCTGCGTTTTGCCAAAGAGACCGGCATTGCCGTGTTTCTCATTGGCCACATCAACAAGGAAGGCGACATCGCCGGCCCCAAGTTGCTGGAGCACATCGTGGACTGCGTGCTGCAGTTTGAAGGCGACCGCCACTACACTTACCGCCTCCTGCGTACCCTCAAAAACCGCTTCGGCAGCACCGACGAACTGGGCATCTACGAGATGCGCAACGATGGCCTCCGGCAGGTGAGCAACCCCTCGGAACTGCTTCTCAGCCAGCGCGAGGAAGACCTCAGCGGCTGCGCCATCGCCGCCACCGTAGAGGGGTTGCGGCCTATGCTCATCGAAACACAAGCACTCGTCAGCAAGGCAGTGTACGGCACCCCGCAACGGTCGGCTACGGGCTTTGACATGCGCCGCCTACAGATGCTCCTGGCGGTGCTCGAGAAGCGATGCGGCTACCTGTTCAGCACCAACGATGTGTTTTTGAACTTGGCCGGAGGCATCCGCGTCGAAGACCCCGCCCTTGACCTGGCCATCGTAGCGTCGCTTCTCTCTTCGCTGCTCGACGTAAGCATTCCCTCAAACGTATGCTTCGCCGGGGAGGTAGGCTTAAGCGGCGAAATTCGCGCTGTTAGCCGCATTGAGCAACGCATCGCGGAAGCTGCGCGCTTGGGTTTCCACGACATATTCCTGGCGCGCTACAACGTCAAAGGCCTCGACCTGAGCAAGTTCCCTATTCAGGTGCACCCCTTGAGTAAAGTGGACGAGCTGCGCGGAATGCTCTTTCTATGAGTGTTTTGGGAAGGCTGAACAAGAAAAAAATGCAAAAAAACAGGCGCCTTCTTGAAAAAGAGAGGCGCCTACAGCTCTTCTGGGGCAGGAAATTGAACTTCTTATCTTATACCGCACGAGGCTCTTAGGGCAACAGCACGCGGTCAATCACATGCACTACGCCATTCGTGGTCAGCACGTCCGGAATGACCACATTGGCTGCCGTGTTATTACTCTTGCCTTTTACCGATACTACCCCATTGGCAAACGCTCCTATCGTCAGCGGTGAGCCTCCCAAGGGCGTTACAGCACCGGCATTCATCTCGGGCATAAACTTGCCACCATCAGCGATCACATGATTGAGGAGCACATTGGTAACAACATCTTTGGGCAGTTTTCGAATATCCGCCGGCACGTTCAGAGGCACCCCCAAATCTTGTCCCAATTGTTTAAAAGCCGCATCCGTCGGAGCAAACACCGTAAATGACGGGCTACTGGGTTTGGCGGTTAGGGCGTCGGCCAGTTCTGCGTACAACACCGCCTCTACTAAGAAGGACAATTCGGGTACTATAAAAACTTTAGCATCGCGAAGGGCCAAAGCAGACTGTACAATGTCTGCTCCAGTAGCCAATAGTACCTTATCAATAACATGGACAGTACCATTGGAGGCGCGTATGTCGGTGGCGAGTATTTTGGAACCATTGATGTAGCGCTCGTTGCCACGGGTGACTATGCGACGCATCGGCCCTAGTGCGGAAGCAGAGGTTGAGTTGTTTGTCAGGCGATTGCTGAGCAGATTCCCACCTGAAACATGATACAATAGAGTGCTTGTCAGGAAGCTCGGTTGCAATACGCGCAGGTCGGCGCCGCTATTGAAACCTAAGCGCGCAAAAGCCGCATTGTTGGGCGCAAATACCGTGTAGGCTCCTTCTGGGTCATTAGGGTTAGGGTTAGACAACACTGCCGCGACACCACCCAATACGGCGGCATCTTCCAGGGTACTAAAGTCTGCATTTGTTACAGCAATAGAAGCGATACTGGGCAATACATCTTCGTCTTTCTGGCAAGCGGTCTGAAGGATAAGAAGCGTTGCGAGAAGCAACAGAGCGGGATAATTCTTTGTGTATAACATGATGTCAGTGTGTTTTTATTGAGTGAATAATCAGAAACTATAAACAATGCCTCCATAAAAGCCCGTCGAGGCTCCTACATTACGGCCCGACAAGTATTTGTTTACACCAGCGGAAATACCTATACCGCTTACAACCGGTACAAAGGCATTTACTCCACCGCGCGTGTAGGTAACGTCTGTAGCCGGGAAGAAACCTATAAAGCCTTCGCCTAAGATGTTAACTCCATCCACAGAGCGCTGACCGGCATACCATACGTCTACGTAAAAGGCTCTGTGCGCATAGCCAGCCTTTATTTCCCCTATCCACGCGTTGGGCACTTCGCCGCTTCGAAGGCTATACCCTCCCTGCGCCGTGATGAATATCCCCTGCATAGATTGCCAGTGTAATAGGGCCATAGCCGTAACTGCCGTGGCGCGATTGCCTATGGCCAGAATAGATTGCAGCCCTTCATCTACCCTGTAACTACCCACAGGCGTACGCAGGCCGAGCCCGCCACCTACGTCAAGTCTCCCCATGCCTATGCTCAAGCGGTGCAAGCGGTACTTTAGCGCCAAGGACAAATCTTGAAGCCCTTTTCGTTCATTCTCGTAACCCAGCGCCTCCAACACCGCTGGGTCGGCCTGACCTTTTGCCGTGATGTAGGGCAACGACACGGTCGCCTCCAAACGATCGGTGAGACCGTAAGTAGCAAACAAAGAGACGCTGTTAACGTCTACCTCTCGAAAAATAGGCACTCCTTTAGCATTGCTGGGCACCAAGAAAACTTCGTCGTAATGTTCGGCAGAGTAAGATACTGCTACAGCACCACGCCCCTTGCCACTGAAAAAACCATTGACAAGGCTCTGTGCTGACGCGACGACTGTTGACGCTATAAATAACGTCACTGTAAGAAAGATACAATGGGTTCGCATAACTGATGTTCTTTTTTAAGCGGTGATGGTTGTCTGTAAAGCTTTACGTCCCGCATCTACGAAGCCCACTGCACGGTTGGTTTTATTTTATTTAAAAAATGCCGCACTAACTCCGCCGAATAGCTGAACAAACACCTAAGTACATAGCTACCCTTCGGCCAAAACCGCTCGGGCCTACCCTTCGTAAATAAGAACACCTTTCATAGAGGCCCCGCTACCCGAGAGCACACTCTTGTAGCCGCGGCGCTTAAAGGTGTCGCTCATGACTTATTCAACTATTATTATGGCTATAGCGTTGACGACTCCGCTTTTATGCGCAGCTCAGCCTATACTTACTCTCCACCTACCCGATGTATCCATTACGGCGAATCGTCTCGTAAAAGGCGACGCCGACATATACGGCCTGGGAAACTGGCATTGCACTTTCCATCTGGAGTTGGACGGTCAAAAAGTGCTGCTAAAGGGCTATATTGTCTTTAGCGAGAAAGCCAACGACTCTACCGTCATTATTGGGCAGGTAAAACAGGAATTGGCATGGACCGCCCTGGAGGGGTACGAGCTATGTGCCAAAGTGCTTGACCTCAGTAGCGGCTCTGTGGGTGGGTCGAATATTGGCGCACGCGGCGCACGCTGGTATGCTGGGCATGGCCTTATCCGGCGGGCTTACGTGGTTACAGATACTTTTGGAAACGACGTAGGGCGCATTGGTGGATTAGTTCAGTTTAGACCTGTAAAAGTCTATCTAAGCTGTCTGTATGCTGGGTTATATTTTACTCAATGACCTTGCGCAAGCCAACTCGGGAGGGTGTCTAAATATGGTTTAACCACAGAGGGCACAGAGAACACAGAGATAAATAATCCGTGATGCTCTGTACACTCTGTGGTGAATAAAAAAAAATAACCACAGAGAACACAGAGAGCACAGAGATAAATAATCCAGTGATGCTCTGTACACTCTGTGGTGAATAAAAAAAAAATAACCACAGAGAACACAGAGAACACAGAGAGCACAGAGATAAATAATCCAGTGATGCTCTGTACACTCTGTGGTGAAAAATTATTAACCGGCTCTACGCAGCCCAGCCTGGAGTTGTGCCTAGGCACATGCCTTTATTGCGATGGCGAATAGAATTTGATAGCGGCTTACAACTGGAAAAGCGTTGAACAAGCTGGCCGTGTTTTCGCATAAACAAGCCGCCCTGCCTCGGTTTCCCGAAGCAGGGCGGCCACTTCTCTATCCCTCAAGCCAGGGCCTCGCCCTC
>Ga0101944_10004261_pt1 | contig 18050 bp, 14 predicted proteins | sample DewCreD2012metaG_FD_75245 | JGI IMG/M metagenome (GOLD analysis project Ga0101944, IMG submission 75245) | Hot spring sediment bacterial and archeal communities from British Columbia, Canada, to study Microbial Dark Matter (Phase II) - Dewar... ... | reverse complement strand
CTGCAGCAGTCAATTGATCCCGCCTTCTGGAGGCAGATCCTGTCTGCGCTGGACCCCCTGCTCGTTGCCTTCGAATTCCTCAACCCGATGCATCCATCTCAGCGGAATGTGAAGGACCCCCTGATGGCGAACGCTGCCGGTCGGGTCCCGGGACTCCACGGCATGAACATCGAATACCAGCACGTATGGGCAATGATCGGCAAAAGTGTTGGGTTCATACAGGGAGACCGACACGCCGTATCGCTGAGCCAGAAAGATGTCAGGCGGCATTGTGACGGAATACGAATGGATTCCCTTCTCAACCGGGTACGGCTGTCCATCCTCCACAGGATGCGAGGAAAACAAAGGCTCGCCCAAAGATCCTGATATTGCGACGCTGAGACGCACATTCCCGCAGCGCGCCGGCACCACGCACTCGATATCGAGACGCAGCGCGCTGCGCAGGGTCAGGATCTTTGGAATCGTTCCATCGGCATTCCTCAGCGCAACACGCCGCACATACGGGTGAGAAGGGACAGTTCCTGTCCGCCGCCACTCCCACGCCTCGCGTTGCTCGTGGGCCAGATAAGCCTGGATCACCGCGCCGGGAGGCCCTTCCTGAACAAGATTCCCTCCAGACAGCCACAGACAACGATCGCACAGGCGTTCCACAGCCGCAAGATTGTGGCTGACAAAGACAACAGTTCTGCCGCCCCTCGCCACATTTGTCATTTTGCCGAGGCACTTGCGCTGGAACGACACATCGCCAACTGCCAGCACTTCATCCACCAGAAGAATCTCAGGTTCGAGATGCGCCGCGACCGCGAAGGCGAGCCGCACATACATTCCGCTGGAATAGCGTTTGACCGGCGTATCCAGGAACCTGCCGATCTCGGAAAACTCCACGATCTCATCGAACCGTCTGGAAATCTCCGTCCGGGTCATCCCATGTATCGCGCCGGAGAGATAGATGTTCTCCCTGCCGGTAAGTTCAGGATGGAAGCCTGTTCCCACCTCAAGCAGACTCCCGACTCGCCCGTGAATCTCGGCATACCCCTCTGTTGGATACGTGATCTGCGAAAGAATCTTCAGGAGCGTGCTCTTGCCCGCTCCGTTCCGGCCGATCACGCCGACCACCTGCCCCGGAAGGACATCGAACGACACGTCTCTGAGCGCCCATATCTCGCCCGCGCCAGAGGTTGGCGGCACGCCGTCCGGCCGGCCACTTTTCAAGAACTTTCTGGCCATCTTCCCGGCAGCACCCCTGGCGGCTGCGGCAATCGTGTCTCGAAGCGTTCGGTACCGCTCAGCCGGCCGACCCAGCCTGTATTTTTTCCCAAGCCCAACAACTCGAATGGCAGGCGTGATCAACTGTTTTCCCCCTGGATCATGATCTTGCAATGCCGCCAGACTGGCGTTTCGAAAAATGGACAGTCAAAAGGCTGCACAGCGCCGCCCATCCCCAGGACTCGAAGTCCGGCTCAAACCAGGTCATGCAATCCGGCCGTTTTTATGACGCAAAATTGTTAAATGACATCTGCAAAAGCTTTCTCACGGCTCTGGAAAACAGCCACGCCCAACCCAAAGAGAAAACATGCCGATACGGCTGCTGCTATCCAGCGCGACCATATCAGGGGCGTACCCAGAAGCGCGCTCCGATATCCTTCGACCAGGCCGGCCATCGGGTTCACAAACAAGAGCTCACGCCAACCGGCAGGCACGACACGGGCGGGATAAACCACCGGTGTCATGTACAGCCATACCTGAAGGCAGAGGGGAATCAGGTACCGGAAATCCCGGTAGCTCACAGTCAATGCGCTCAGGAGAATGCCCCCTCCCAACGCAGCCACAAGGGTCAGGCAGATCAACGGAACGAGCAGAACCGCCGAAACGCCCGGTACAACACCGTAGTAAGCCATCAAGCCGGCGAGTATCGAGAGGGAGACAGCAAAATCCACCAGACACCCCCCTGCTGCGGCAATGGGAATGATCAGGCGCGGGAAATACACTTTCGTCACCAGGCCGGCGCTCTGAAGCATGCTCGTGCTGCTTCTGTTCAGCGTCTCGGAAAAGAACTGCCAGGGCAGCAGGCCTGCCGACGCGAAAACAGGATATGGAAGCCCTTCGGAATCCATCCTGGCAAAACGGCCAAAAATCACGCTGAATACGACAATCTGGACAAAGGGCTGAATGAACGCCCACAGGACTCCAAGGACCGTCTGCTTGTACCGCACTTTGACGTCGCGCCATGCAAGAAAATAAAGGAGCTCCCTGTAACGCCATATCTCGCTCCAATTGACACTCCACCACCCCTTTGGCGGTCTGATGATCCTGTATGGAGGTGTATCCGACATTTCGCCTGCCTTCTTGCCTTTTTTAAATGGCGTTCAGAGCCTGACAGGGCTGACGACAGGAATGATCATGCGTCCGGCAGCTTATGCAGTGCGGCCATTTCCCGAACGCAAAATCCGGGGAAACTCGTTCCGTCGCATTTCAATCGCGTCCTTCAGTTCCTTCAGCAGTGTAATCGCAGCCGAAGCCGGAACCTGCGCATCCAGATCCTTGACTATTTCAAGAAAGCCTGCCTTGTTCTGGCCGCGTCCGATGTCAAGTCTGATACAGCACTGCTCATCGCCATGAGGCGTTTCCGGGCCGGACGCCTCGGCAGAGACCCGCGCCTTCCAGGCCAGATTGATGTCGCCATGGGGCCCGGCAAGGGACAACCTCGCCTCCCGGATGCCCAGCGATTCGAAAACTTCGCAGCAACTTTTCCAGGCTCTTTCCTCCGTGTCCGCAGAGCCTATTTCCTGTACGGCTCTTCCCACGGCAAGCCTGGCGGTTCTGACATTGTCACGAGTCTGAGTCTCGGAATGAATGCGATTCGCGATGTCTCTCAGGCTCAATCCCGAAAATATTCTGACTGCAGCAAGCCCCATCACCGCAAGCGCGCCGATTATCACCACGGCGGTTTCGCTCCGTCCCACGGTAATGATCAAGGCAGCCAGCCCGAAAAGCACGCACACGCCGTAAAGAATGAGCACAACCCGGCGCTGCGTATATCCAAGGGAAACCAGCACGTGATGCACATGCTTCCGATCCGGCTCGGTGATCGGCAATTTCCTGTACCATCGTCTCAGTATGGCCAGCGAAGTGTCGAAAACAGGCAGCCCTAGCGCGATGAGCGGCACGAAAAGCGCGACAGCGGCCTCTGCCTTTCGTGATGTTCCAACAAGCGAAAGAGCAGCGACCAGCGTGCCCAGAAGAAGGCTTCCGGAATCGCCGAGAAATATCCTGGCAGGTGGAAAGTTGAACATGAGAAAACCGAGAACACCCCCTCCCACCGAGGCCAGCATGACCATTGCTAGAAAATTGCCGAAGTGCAGGCTGACGAGAATCAGGGTCAGGCACACAAACAGCACGGCGCCTGCTGCCAGCCCATCCAGACCGTCCAGCAGGTTGACGGCGTTCATGCAACCGGCAAACCAGAGGACGGTCACCGGCAGCGCCAGCATCCCAAGATGCAAAACGCCTCCAATGGGACTGTTGATCGCCGGTATCTCAAACCCGGCCACATATGCAAACGCCCCTATCCCCATCTGCCCTGCCAGTTTAATGCCCGGCCTGAGGCGGAGAATATCGTCCAGAGCGCCCAGTCCTGCGGCAAGCGAGGAAATCAACAGCAACGAAACCGCAAGGCCCGCATTTTTCTGCACAACTCCTGAAACAGCGCTCATGCCCGGAAAGAAATAGAGAATCGTCACAGGTATGGCCGCCGCGACAAGAATAGCAGGGCCGCCGAATCGGGGCATGGGCGACGAATGTATCTTCCTCCATCCGTCCGGACGATCAAGAATTCCCAACCTCCACGAAAAGGCGATACAAGCCCTGGTTGCGGCCATCCCCGCGACAAACGCGACCACAAAGCAAGCGATCACCGCGGTCATCTGGGGCAGACTCCGTCCCCGCCGATTATGCGCAGGGTTCCTGATGCAACGGCAGTCGCAGTTTTCGGACGCCTGTTGCCCTGTGCAACCATGCCGCCAATCCTGATTCCGCCAGTCCCTGTGCCGGGGAGCGGCCTTTACAGCGCGACGGGCCATGATCGGCCGCCGCTCTGCGCTACCTGGGCACGGAAAGCAACCTCACCATGTCCGGCACATAGACCAGTTCCCGCGCCCTTCCAAGACACTGCTCGGCTTCGTCCCACTGCCCCATGGAAACGAACGTGCGCCCGAGCCACAGCCATGAAAGATAGTCAGACGGCGCCGATCGAACCGACAGCACCGCCGCCTTCAGGCAATGCTCGGCAATCAATCCTCTGAGCTCAGGCCTCTGATCGAGACGCGCATCCGAAATCCATCTCAGGCCGGTGGCTACAGCGTCCTTCAGGGCATCCGAATCTCCGGGCGAATAGCGGATCATTCTCCTCATTTCCTCGACGCCATCTGCAACGGTCTGGCAAAAGGCCGCGCGATCCGGACTCTTCTCAGCCATTCGAGACAAGTGCAGCAATCTGGCCGAAGCCAGCGCTCCCCGAAACTCCTCCAGATGCAGGAGCATCATCCCGAGGATCACCGCAAGCAATGCAGCTGCCGCAACCCGGAGCGCGGCCTTTCGGCCGGCAGGCCGGCATCCCCCTGCATGGGCGCCCGCATTCTCCTGCGCGCCGCCTTCTTCAACCAGCATTTCCGGATGACCGTGCCGGGCGCTGATCCGCAAAGCTGCCAGACACAGCCCGGCCGACATGGAAACCAGCAGAGAACACGCCGGTTTCCTGAGCGCATAGTCCACAAAACTGTGAATGGCCATCGCCGCCAGCCCCAGGCATATTCCCCCAGCGATGGCGCGGCCGCGCGGGCCGGCCTGTCTGAACCAGCGAACGGCCGGCCACCCAAGCGCGGCCACGACCGCGAAAAACAACAATGCTCCGACAAGCCCCCCTTCCGCAAGAAGCTGCAGCCAGTCATTGTGGGCATGAAGAAAACGGCCATGAAAAAGATCCGAAACCTGGAACATCGGAAACACATGCCTGAACGTGCCGAATCCCCAACCAACAACCGGCGACAGTCCGTAGAGCATCAGCGCGCTCCACGACGCTATGGCGCGCGAGTTCGCCATGGGATCCCTCGCAAGGCCCGCAATTGTGCCGAGCCTGGCAGCCACAGGCTCCCATCCAAGCCACATCACCATCAGCACCGAGGCCGCTGCAATGAGCGCAGCCGCAAACGCGGACCTCCTTGACCGCACCCCGAACGCGAACACCACGGCGATTGCCGCCGCAAGAGCGGCAATTGCGCCGCGGGACAGGCTGATGACAATCGCCGACGCCATCACCAGAATCGAAAAACCGACAAGAACAAGCCTGCTCATGTTCTCGGTCGAGAACCACAGCAGTCTGTCCCGCCATTTCTCCGGCATCCCCTCGCGTTCCTGCGTCCTCCATATCGCCATGAAAAAGCCTGCGGCAAGGCCGAGCATCACATTCAAATACGCGGCGAAATGATTCCTGTTGGAGAAAGAGCCCATGAAAGTCCCGCCGTACCGGGGATGATGGAACCAGAACAAGGCGTCCGATCCCGAAAGCTTGTGAACAATTCCCGCCGCCGCCAACAGGAACCCTGAAAAGACCAGCACACCCAGACATTGCGCAACATGACGCCAGCGCGTAACAGTGTTCAAGGTCACGATCAGAGTCACTGCGCACGCGAGCAGCACTGTCGCGGCGCCGCCGGTCGCGCTCGGCGCGACAGACAGGGACAGCCATGAACGATCCACATCCGAGCCTGCGGCGAACTCCAGCACTCCAAACCGGCTCAGCAGATCGAAGCTCTCCTTCTGAACTACCGCCGATGAAGGAGAAAGCAATCCGACGATCCAGTCCGGCAGCGGAATTGTCTGCAGAACAACGTAAAGCATGAACACAGCCGCGGCCAGGAAAACGCCCCCCTCAACTATGCGCGGATCGCGCGAACACGACAGGCTGAAAAGCCACAGGATACCACCGAGTCCCACGCAAATACACACGAAAAGGCAGGCCCACGTTTCCGCGGCGCCGAACAGCCATGGAGCTATCACGACCGCGCACAGCACAAGCCACCGCGCGACCCGCATGAGAATATAATCTGTTCGGCCGAGCACGCTCATTCAACTCCCGTCCTCTTCTCCTCCGAAGCCCGGCCGCCTTCACCGCCGGCGGCCGGGTCCCTCCTCTCGCGCGCAGAACCTTCCGCGTCACCTGCAGCCTGTCTTTTTCTCGACACCGCCCGGCCGGTCCTGCTACGTCCCTTCCTTCCGTAATAGTCCGAGTAGTAGTCCCGCGAATAACGGGAGTATCCGTGATAGGCGTAATCTGACGCATAGCTGCCCAGCATCGCCGCCGTCATCCTGGTGAGCACCGCCCCCACTATGCGAACCTTCAACTGCTCCAGATGTTCCACCGTTCGGCGAAGAAGCGATCTGTTGTTGATACCGGCCATCACGACAAGTATGACTCCGTCGGCCAGGGCGCAAATGATGCTCGCATCGCTGACGAAGAGCACGGGAGGCGTGTCAATGAGCACCCAGTCATAGGACTGTTTCATCTCGTCAAGAACGGCCCTCATTCGGTCGGAACCGAGCAACTCCGCCGGACTGGGTGTCGGACTTCCAGCCGCTATTATGTCCAGCCCGTCAACCGTCTGCCCCTCGTGCTCGATCTTCTGAATAGAGGCGCGCCATTCAGCCTCGCCCACAAGAATGTCGCTGAGCCCTGTTTTTGGGTTCAATCCAAGCATGCCACTCAGTCTCGGCCTGTGAAAATCCGCGTCAATGAGCAAGGCTCTCTTGCCGCTTTGCGCAATGGCAATTGCGAGATTGCTTATCGTGGTGGTCTTTCCTTCCCTCGGGCCGCATGAAGTCACCGCGATCGCTTTCGTCTCCCCGGATGGTATCGAAAAGTAGAGGCTTGTCCTGAGTGTTCGGAAAGCTTCAGCAGCCGACGAAATGGGTTCTTTCAGGACCAGGCGGCCTGCATATTCAGATCTGTTCTTCTCGTGCTCGGCCGGAACCAGGAATGACGGCACAAACCCCAGCAAGGGGACCGTGAGTTGATCCTTCAGATCCTCCGGAGTCCTGATGGTCTCGTCCAGATTGTCAATGAGGAAGGCAATGCCAACGCCCAGGAACAGCCCCACGATGACTGCGAACAGCACCCTCCTGCCCCGCTGCGGATCCATGGGCGCCTTCGGCACATCGGCGAGCTCCACCACGCTCACCATATTCTTTCCGAAATCGGAACTGACATCCAGCTCGAGCATCTTTTCCAGCAATGCGTCATACAGCTTTCGATGCCTCTCCATTTCAGACTGCAGACGCGAGGCCACCATGGCTTCCTTGCTGGCCTCAAGGCTCAGGGCCTTCTGCTCCTCATATTGCTTCAACAGTTCCTGCTCCTTGTTTCGGAGTATCGCCAGTCGATCCTTCTGCGTCTGCACGGAGCGGGTCAGAGCCGCGAGGAGTTCCTCCCTGCGGACCGCTTCGTTTGTCTGAGCCTCTTTCAGCGCTGGATGGTCTGGACCGTAAACGCGGGACAACTCCCTGAGCGACTTCTGCGCCTCAACGTAGCCGTCCCAAACCTTGCCTACGACCGGGTCGTTGCGCAGCATGGGCAGGGCGAGAAGCCGTTCGGCTGCCTCAGGACCGAGACGGCCAGAAGTGATATCCTCGATCACCCTTGTGTTCGATTCTATGTCAATCCTTTCCAACTGAACCTTGGTGAGCTCGCTGTTTATCTGGGACAGCCTCTCAACAACCGGCTGGTTTTCCGCCTCCGGCGACACAGCAAGGGCCCGGGCCTGAGCCCTGAAATTCTGAAACGCCTTCTCCACCTCCGCCAGCGCCTTTTCCTCGCGCTCCCTCTCCCTCACAAGAAACTGGAATGCCTCTCCATTCAGAACCGCCCTTTCCCGCCGGCTGTACGTCTCGAAGGCTTTTGCCACGCCGTTCACAATCGCCGCGGCAGTTTTCGGCTCTCCACTCAGCGCTTCAATTACGACAAAATGCGTGTCCAGAATGCGCTTGACAGAAAAAGCTCCGCGCAGCCGCTCCCACATTGCTGGCGGGGCCGGAGGCGTGCCTCCCAGCAGCGCCAGAATCGTGTCCCTCAACTCCTCCAGAAAAGAATCCTTTTCGACCCCGCCCTGAGGCGTGTTTTCAAAAAGGCTTCGAAGCGCAGGATCCTCGAGCGCTGTCTCCAGGACCACCCGGCTTTTCAGAAGTTCCACCTGAGTATTGAAAAATTCAGGGTCCCACATGGAGGAGTCCCGTATCACCCCTTCAAAACCAGAAACCTTCGGAACATCGCGCTCCACAATCAGCCTGGCCTGCGCCCTGTAAACAGCCGGAGCCCTGAACGCATTGAATACTCCGACCGTCCCCGCGACTATCAACACAGCCGCCAGCACCCATATTCGCCTGCGGAGAATCCCCAAATACCGGCGAAAAACGTTTTCCTCCGCGCCTGGCGGCTGAATATGAGACAGATCGGTCAACACGTAATAACCGGGACGATCGCTCTTTCGCTCCTTGTCAGCCATTCGTCTCTCCCATGACCTTCAGCCCCCTGACCCGTCAGACCGGCGCGTGTCAGGGCGCAAGCGTCGGCGTGTAACTCGCACCTGCCGAAAAAACCGGCCTTATGAACTCCGAAAGCCTCGCAAAGAAGCCGGTGCCTACCACCAGCGTGTCGCCGGCTCTCAAATTGAAGGTGGGCCGCACGCCCCGGGCAATCTTGGTGAGGTCAACCGGCACAACCTTCTGGCCGCTCGCGCTCTTCTTCAGAACAAAAGAGTTCTCAGCCCTGCCAGCCGGCTGCAACCCTCCGGCAAGAGCAAGCGCATGCATGACCTCCATCTCGTCCCCGCCCTCTGTCGGAAAAGCGCCCGGCCTGGCCACGTAGCCAAGCACGTAAACATACTTCTTTTTTCCCGCCGGCACGGTGACAATGTCGCCCCCGCGAACCGCGACATTCACCGACAGATCGCCCTCGTCAAGCAGCCGGCGAACATCAACGGTCACAACGTCCTGCCTTGTAACCTCCGCGCTCTCCTCAACGTTCGTCCCTGTAGCCTGCGCTGTGTCTGAGACGTTTGTCACGACCGCCGGATTTCCATGCGCGACGATCACCTCGTCACCGGCGCCTGCGGCAAGACCTCCCGCGAGAAGGAGTATTTCCAACAGTGAACTCGTGTTCTTGTTCAGATAGTAAATCCCGGGTTTCGCCACCTCTCCGGTCACTATCACTGGCTTGCTTCTGGGTTCGGACAACGCGACGGAAACTTTCGGACTCTTCAAGTACTTCCCCTCGTAAGCGGCGCAAATGCGCCTCTTCGCCTCTTCAGGAGAAACTCCCGCCACGGCAACCTTTCCCACCAGCGCCAGCTCCACAGCGCCGTCATCGCCCACTTCCACTTCCAGCCTGCTCTCCACGCCAGGCTTCTCCAGGTCAAGCACTCCGACGCGCAGAACATCGCCTGAGCCGATGTCGTACCCTTCCACGACCCCTGCCCTGGACCTCTGCCAGGCCGCCACCGCCTCCGCCAGTTTCGCGGCCCTGTGCTGCGCCCGCGCCGCGGCCGCGCCGTCATCATAAGGCCTGCCCGAATCCATAATATCTCCGAGCGGAGTGGCCGTAGGGTTGCTGAAATCCAGCCTGCTGCATCCGAAACAGGCAAGAAACGCAAGAAGCAGCAATCCAGCCGGCCTCAAACGGCATGAAGACGTTCCCACGGCAGCAAACTTCGAGCGCCGCGCATCCAGAGCCGAAACACGCCTTTCGGCAATGTCAGAGCATGTCATGGACTCACCACCTTCGGCGGATTCGGCGGCACGAAAAAGAATACCGGCAGAATTGGAACCGTTGGACTCGCCACCAGGAATGGCCTCGGCAACGCAATTATTATGTCGTGAGGCTGCTGGCTCTCCTGCGCCGCTCTCATGAGAAATTCCAGGTCAATCGTCATCCTGCCGACAATGAGGTAGAATCGTCCGGCGTTCAGACCTGGGATCCGGAAATTTCCTCCGGAATCGGTTCTTGTCTTGTACACATACCGCTCCCGCGCTGCATCCCATACTTTCACGTCGAATTTAGTGACAGGCGTTCGGCCGTCGGAGAACAAAACCACTCCCCGCAGCTCGGAAGCGCCGACGCTCATTACCGGCCGAAGCCCCTGATTAAGCGATTGCGCCACAGCGTGGCACGCGGCCATTGAAGCCAGAGCAAAGACCGCGCAAACAACAACGCGCTGTCTCGATATGTTTCTGCGAGTCATCCGGCGCCTCCCTTCCGAGCGAGATGGCGGCGGGCATCCATGCCGCTCAAAACTGTCCTCTCAACCCGAACTGAAATCCAATCCACCTCATGTCCAGACTGTCCGCATTCAGGGTGTAAAATGACGATCCGCTCTCTACGTCGAAGGACATGCCGACGAAATCCACGGACAGCAGATAGCTCACCTTATCTCCCATCGTAAGCTGAAGTCCCGCGATCAAGCCCGTAGCCGGAGAGACGTCAACCTCCAGATTTCCCCTCCATTCCGGGTCCAACGCCCTGATTATCCCAAGATGCGGCCCGAGCGTCGCGGCCCTCGCAACCTGCCACCTCAAAGCCGCGTCTCCGAAAACCGTTCCGGTCACGAACATGGAATCCGCAAGTATGCCTGCGCCGGCGGACAGATCCAGGATCAGAGAGCCAAGCTCAATGCCGACGCCGGTTCCCAGATTCGGGTAGAACGTGAGCGTCGAGGCGTTCTCCCGGATTCTTCCCTCCCCGCTCGATTCAAGATATTGATTCTCAAGGTTCATGAAAAACGAGGCGGGAAAAGCGTGCGCCGTCCAGTAAATGTCTGCGCGTCCTGAACAGGCCGCCGCAGACAAAGAGGCAACCAGCGCAAACATTCTGAGCTTTCTCATTTCAACCCCCTTCTGATTGGCGCTTTTCCGCGCCTTTATCCAGTTCCCTGACAAGCCCGTATTTCTTCAGTGACGCAATGAAATCGGCTGCATCCCGCGATGCTTCTTCGCGTCCCACGTCATACTGGCGAACCATCTCCTCGGCTATCTCTTCCAACGGGCGGCCATCAAGGCGATCCCAGACGAACTCGGCCGCGCCATCGAGAACATAAATCTTCTCAAGATCCGCCAGCCTGCCGGACACCGGAATCAGCAGGACCTCGCCTGCAATCCTCCTCTTGACCACATTTTCCGACCTCACCGGATTCACGCCGTCCGCCTGTGCCTGCCTTTCTCCATCGTGCCCCTTCACGATTCTGCCTGAAAGCCGTTTCCCAGGAACTGCCGCTACCCGAGATTTCTCGGCATGAATACAAGCAAAATCTTCGGAGCTTCCCCTTTCCCATCGGCGCCTGCCGATGCCTTCACAACCTCGAGTTTGATATAGAGCTTTCCCACAGCCATCAGATAAGTCCCGACATCCAGAGGGGGCAGTCTGAACAGGGCATTGCGGTCCGTCTCCGTCTGGTGAATCACCTTGCCGCCGTCCTGTTCCATGACCGCAATCTTCACTCCAACGGCGAGTGTCTCGGAATCCTGCTCGTCGCCCACGAACACAACCTTGCCGTGAACCTCTGTGTGCTCCATGACAACTCTCGCGCCAGCCTGAGGCGGGATCTGCTCCTGACCTTCGGCCGCAACCTCTCCTTCCTGGGCAGCGACCAGGCGGGAAAAGGCAAGGAAGCAGAAAAGCAACACCATGCCACAGACCCGCCTGTTCAGGAGGCTCATCCGCCGGAACCGCACATTGTTCTGGCGCTCATTCATCCTGCATGATATCCAATCCGTGTCATGAGAGACGGTCCGGTCTCATCCTGTCCTCGAACGGCCGAATCCGCGGACAATATTGATCCGAAGCTGCTCTGGCAAATGGCGTCCGAAGGCCGCGCAATCAGATTCACAGCCCGTGGCAGAAGCATGCGCCCCTTCATACTCGACGGCGACAGAGTGACAGTCATGCCTGCCCGGCCCGATGAGCTCCGTCGCCTCTCCATTGCCCTTTTCACGAGAGACGAAGGCCAACCGGTCCTCCACAGGCTGGTGCGGACCGAAATCAGGAACGGCCACATTCTGCTTGTCACGCGGGGAGACCGGCTTCTTGCGCCTGCGGAGACCACTCCTGCAGCCAATCTTCTGGGCAGAGTTGTCGCGATCGAGCGTCGTGGCCGCGTCATGAATCCTGATTCTCCCCTCTTCCGCGCATGCGCGCAGGCATGGGCATGCTTCCGCGGCTGCGTGTCCGCGGCCCACAGCCTCGCCCGGTTCCTGAGAGGGCGGCGACTTTCATGAACAGGGCCGCCGCAGCACGGTCCGGCACGAAGCCCAATTCCATCGCGTTGACCGCCGACAAAAGGCTGTCGCAGGAAGCCAGCGCCCTGTCGCGAAGATGAGACTCGTACCATGGAATCGCGACCGCGGTCATGAGCCGGCGCATCGCCTCCGGCGCGGGCATACGCCGCATCTCGTTGACCGCAGATTTCGCCAGAAAAAAAAGGCCGGCAAGAACAGCGCTTCCGTCCGACCCAAGACCCGACGCGCCGGCCCACGGAGTCCCGTACGCTGTCCATCCTTCAGCGCATTTCCTGAGAATCACCCGGTCATCGCTCAAAACCTCGATGCCATTCATCCGGGAAGCAAGGCGCGCCAGAGTGCTCTTTCCCGATCCTGTCGGCCCGGCAAACACCCAGGCCTTCCCCTGGAATCTGACCGCCGAAGCATGAAGCATCAACCCCCCCTCTCTCACCACATCCTGCATCACGAGGAGATAACTCAGGGGATAGCAAAACGGATGTTCCTGCTTTTTCATGCCCGGCCCAGTCCCACGAACCCGCGGAGAGATGCAGAGCCTGGCGCTGCGGCCTTCCCGATCAAGCGACGCATACCAGTGAGGCCATGCGGCGCCATCCGGTCTGTAGTAGAAACACGTCCGGCCTTCCGCTCTGCCGAAGCTCCATGAGCCGTCAGTTTCAAATACCGGTGTTATCCCTGGAACAGCCCCCATGCGCGCCACCTCCACGACAAGCCCCCTCCGTCTTTGGCATGCGGCGACGGCCTTCTGCCAAGGCTCCGCCCATTGTGCAAGTCCTCCAAGTTCCCCTTCGGCAACCAGATTCACCCCGCCGATCGCCCAGGTTATGGTCTGAGCACCCGATCCCAGGCCTGCTCGTTCCGCACGTCGCATCCGCCAGTCCTGTCACGAACCTGTTTTCTTGCAGGGCCCTGGCGTGCCGCAGGCGGGTCTGGCATAGGCCGTCTGGCTCGCTGTCTTGCATCCCACCGCCAGCACGTCCCGCGCTTCCAGTCTCACCGCCCGCACGACTGGCCTGCTATACGGAAGCCTCGACCGCGCCGACGAAGTTTTCGCTGCGCTCATGGCAGTCTCTCTTTCCATGTTTGTCCAGTTGTCCCGACAAATCGCGGATGTGCCCCAGCCGCAACCTGCCTATCTCGCACAGGTAAGCGCAAGGGTCCGTCTCAGAACCGTTTTCCATTTCGAAGAAGCCGGGACAATGGCCGCAGATGTCCCTGCATTCGCATCCGCCGCAGGGCCATTCCGAAGGCACGAGCTTTCCTTCCATCGCCGCTGCAATCCGCCGCCATCCATCCCCGAAGGACATTTTCGCCAGGTTCGCGCGAACCGTTCTGACCATCAGGCAGGGCTGCAGCATGCCGTATGCGTCAACATGGAACGACATGACGCCCGCCCCGCAATCATAGAGCCGATTCTCCGGCAAGACCGCAGACAACTCCTTCTGCCCCTCGAAGAAACGAACCCAGTCCGCGGCCCTGGCTTTGTTGGAGAACTCGGCTTCAACCGCCTGCCCTGCCGACAGCCGATACGCAAGAGGGCGCATATCCCCGTCCAGCGCAGGGCAAATGCTTGCGTCCATTCGAAACTTCAGCCCAAGCTCCTCTGCGATTCCTTCCATGTCCCGCAGTTCGCGGCAGTTCAGTGAACTCACCAGCGACTTCAGCCTGACTGCAATGCCGGCTTCAAGCAGCATCTCAATGCCCCGCCGGACAGACTTGCAGGAACAGGGCCGGCCAGTCACCACTTCATACGTCCTTTCCGTGGCTCCATACAGCGTGATCTCCACCACCTGCGGCGGCCATTCGCTCAACAGCTCGATCGTCTGCCTGCTGATCAGCGCGCCATTTGTGAACAGGGTCAGGAGCAAACCCTGTCTCTTGGCATGAATCCATATTTCCGCAAAATCCTCCCGCAAAAGAGGTTCGCCGCCGGTAATCAACAGGTAGAGACATCCCTCCGCCGCGCATTCCTCGATGATACGCCGCACTTCGGATGTCTGAACCTCGCGCTTCCCATCGCGCATCCCGCGTCTCTCCGAGGCCGGCACATAGCAGTGGCCGCATGAGAAATTGCACTGATGCGTGATGGCGAAGCTTCCGCTCAGCGGAATCTTATCGCGCCAGGCCTTTTGACTGATCCGTTCCATGACCCCTTCGGGAGCCGAATCAGCCCCGGGTCCGGCATTGCATTTTTTCCTTTCGCTCATCGCAGCCAGCCTCTAAAGCCCGCGCCCAGGCATTCATAAACCCTGCAGGTTCTCAGATCCGGCGTCCCTCTCCGTGTATCCAGAAGCCATGCAGTTGAACCGGACATATTGTCTCATATCCGGCCCAATTTCCGCAACAGGTTTTCTGTGGCATGAAAGACCCGGATTTTGCGTCAGGAAAGCGGCCGGATTGAATAACCTATTGGAAACACACGCCCTTCAGGAACAAAGGAAGTTGATGGGGCAACCGCCAGCGCCTCGGCCAGCTCTCTGAAGGAGAGGCTTCTGGCGAACGAGCGCCGGAACTGTCCGCCGCGTTATCAGGCATTCTCAAGGACCACTTCGCGGGCAATGGCCGCCCATTCCCACAACCTCTGCGGTTCACCCCTGACTGTGGTGATGTCCTTGAGAATGATCTCGACTCTGTTTGCCCTGACGCGTCTGACGGCATCGCTCAGAGTACAACGCACAAGGTCCGGCTGCCAATCATCCATTGCCAGAAGAGCAGGATTGGGTTTGTACGAAAACACGTAGTCGGTGCCGATCTCCTCTGAAGCCCTGTCAACATCGGCCCAGGGGCTGACGGATATCTTGCGCAAGTTCCTGATACTCCTGAGGATGCGCATCTTGTGGTGCAGCGGCTCGCAGCATCCGTAATAACTCAGCCCGAATCGCTCCATCAGCGGCCTCTCGTATTGCAGACAGAACTCCTCGTGCATCTCGGGCGAGACCTCTGAAAAAATCTGGCCGGTTGAACAGCCCCACTGATGCTTCGGCGCGGCCGGCCGGCCGCCTTCCAGCCGGGAAGGCAGCGCCCGCGTGACTCCCAGCCCGCCGGAGCCGATCCTATAATTGCCATTGCCGACATCGAGCATCCCCAGCCTTTCCTGTTCATCAAGGACCTCATGCAGCGCTCTTGCAAAATTGCTCGCCAACCGATGCACCAATTGCGGCCTGTCGTACATGTCGGCATACAACTGTTCAATCCCGTACCAGTGAATCATCTGATCCCATGGCGCATGCCACTGGTGAACAATCCCCCGCCTCACAACCGGCAGCACGCCATCGAAAATGTCGGCCAGCATGGCGGCATTGCGCTCGGTAGCCATTCTGTCATACCACACGCGGGGAGTTCTTATCCTGTCAGCGTCCTCGAGCGTTCTGATCACCGGAATGAACCTGACATCCTGCGCGCCGGCCGCCTCCTGCCGCTTCTCCTCGATGCCGTAATCAGCGTAGCTGCTCGTCGGGCCTCCTGTGATTCCGGCGTAGACAACCGGCTCGACGATCATGTCTCCCTGGAAATGATTCCACTGATAGATTTCGGACCTCAATCCCCATTCAACGCCCCGGCAGAAAGGATCCTCGCATCTGAGGGTCAGTTCGTCGTTCCAGTTCATCTCATGCCAGGGAACCTCGTTTATCCAGACCAGCGGCCTGACCGGCTCAAGATCGTTCAGTTTCCGCCACAGCTCAAACCGCTCCGCCTGACAGGGAAGGTTTCCTATTTCCGCCTTTATCCTGCCCAGCTCCCTGAGAATTTTTCTATCCTTTTCAATCATTTCACGCCTCTTTGGCCTGCCTGTCCTGCGGCCAGCCGCTGGTGCAAGCCTGCGCAATGACCAATTCGCCGGGTGCAAGGACAATCTCGGCCTTCACATCCGCAGTTTCCTCAGAATACACCGGCATGTCGCTCACAGCAGGCAGTCGCGCCGGATCCACCCTGCGCAGCGACATTGAGCCGCTCATGCCACCGAACTCAAACCTCACCCTCGCAGGCCGCCGGCCTGTGTTGAGCGCCGCAAGTCGCCGGTATTCTCCTTCGATGCAGCCAAGCGCGCCAAGGGTCGTGCCGGCGCCTCGAACCCTGTAAATTGCGCATCCCGGCCTGAAAGCATCCATGAGCGCCGAATAGTAGTGATAAGCGGGTCTGGGATGCCACCCCTCCGACTTGTAACGCCAGAGGCCATGCCTGAAGGGGCCCACTGACTCGGCGCACGGAATCACGATGTCATGCAACAGCCAGATTGTGAACCCGTCAACTCCCTCGGCAGCCGCCTTCAGGACCTTGTCTGCCACCGTCACGGCGCCTTCCACTGAGCCGTGCACCTCCACGCCTGCCGGACCGCATCCCATGAAGGAACTGCTGAAGCCATCGCCCACGGCATTGAATTCCGTGAGCAGGAGCGGACGCTCGTTTCCCAGCCATTTCCGGAACTTGGCCGCCTCCTGTCCCATTCCCTCGTACGCAAAATCAGGATTGCCCCTGTAAAAATCGGGATTTTCCGGGTTGTAGTTGTGATAGCTGTATGCAACGTCCATTTCGCCGAACGTCTCCAGCGCCAGCCGCATCCGCTCAGCCCGAACCTGCGCGCCCCACACGCAGTCAGCAACCATCAACTGAACCTGCCTCGAAAGGCCCCTGAGCTCCAGCTCCCTGTATGCCTGCCTGTTCGCAGACGCATAGTGCTCCCATCCCAGCCTCCCGGCGAAGGCATCATCTCCGAACACGCGCCTCATGAGCGCAGACTCATGCAGAAACTGGCTGTCAGGCTCGTTCCACAATGTTATCCACCGAATGTTTCCCAGCCCCTCTCTGTCAGCAAGTCTCTCGACCAATGCCATGAAAATATCCACAAGTTTGCTAACCTCGTCCGGCCTGCGAGGTATGGGCTGGAACAGGACCAGGTTGCATAACGTCCCATTCTTGCGGTGCCGCGCAATCTGCTCCACACAACAGCGCGCATCCTCCGACTCGGTGCCCAACCCCTCGGCTTCCAGGCCGGGGCTGAACCACCTCAGATCGAGAAACATTCTCGCATTCGCCAGCTTCAACCTGGCAAGACGCCTCTCTATGAGTTCCCAATCCTGCTTTCCGACGCCGTAACGAGCATTCCGGCTGTCATAGATATGTCCGTCAGCCTGCGCGCCAAGACCGTAAAAAGGCCGCAAACTGACAGGTTTCGAATCGAGTTTCAGAATCTTCATTCCGGATTTGGCCCTTTGTAACCCGCTGGATTCCATACCCTGCCTGCGGATTCGTTATTTAGACATGATGACAACCGGCGAGGCAAACACAAAAACCCTCAAACGCCGGACCACACGCCCGCCTTTCAACTTGCCACATCGGGCATGTGTCTGGTACGAGAACCAGAAATGCCGCTCCCCCATTTCGCATTCAGGAAAGGGCCGCAAATGGATAACCTGCCGGAAAAAATGGCGGTCAGTCTCGAAGCAGACGGAATGGCACAAGGTTCCGGAGCGCCGACAGTCTCAGGGCGGAGACCCATCAGACAGGGGCATGGCCTCCGGCGGCCCAAATCCATTGAACCTGCAGAATGGCAGAAGGCTCTCTCGAATCCAGCCAGGTCGGCTGAAGCGCGGCCTGTGGTTTACCGCGATCAGCCGGCCTTCCCACCGGATTTATCGCATCTGTCTCACCTCAAAGGAGTTGGATTGAATCGGACTTCATCCAAGAGGACAATGCAGCAATGAAAAGCATCGAAA
>Ga0101944_10004260_pt1 | contig 18051 bp, 16 predicted proteins | sample DewCreD2012metaG_FD_75245 | JGI IMG/M metagenome (GOLD analysis project Ga0101944, IMG submission 75245) | Hot spring sediment bacterial and archeal communities from British Columbia, Canada, to study Microbial Dark Matter (Phase II) - Dewar... ... | reverse complement strand
CCTCTTCCTGGACGAGGTGGGGGACCTCCCCCTCCCCCTCCAGGTGAAGCTGCTGCGCTACCTGCAGGAGCAGGTCGTCGAGCGGGTGGGCGGGCGCGAGCCCATCCCCGTGGACGCACGGGTCCTCGCCGCCACCAACACCGACGTTCAGGAGGCCCTGAGGGCGGGGACCCTGCGCGAAGACCTCTACTATCGCCTGAGCGTCGTGACCCTCTCCATGCCGGCCCTGCGGGAGCGCGAGGGGGATGCGGCGCTTCTGGCGAAAGTTTTTCTGCAGAAATACGCCGAGGAGAACGGGAAGAAAATCAAGGGGTTCAGCAAGCAGGCGGCGAAGATGATCGAGACCTACGCCTGGCCGGGAAACGTGCGGGAGCTCGAAAATAGGGTCAAGCGGGCCGTCATCATGGCCGAAGGGAATCAAGTGACGCCCGGGGATTTGGAGCTGAGCTCGATTCACGAGAAGTACTTCGGCATGGGGCTCCGGAAGGCGAGGGAGGAGCTGGAGCGGGAGCTGATCGTGCAGGCGCTCGCCAAATGCAGGAACAACCTGACCAAAGCGGCGGCGGAGCTGGGGATATCGAGGCCCGCGATGTATGAGCTGATGGACAAGCTGGGGATCAAAAGACAGTAAAGACAAAGATTGCACCACGAAGAGCACGAAGGACGCGAAGAAAACCCTCAAGTGAGTCATAGAATTTGAAGTTCTTCGTGCTCTTCGTGCCCTTCGTGGTGAAGCTGTAGGGTGCGGCTCCCGCACCGAAGCGTTTGGTGCGCACGGCGCACCCTACTGAGAAAAGGCGGTTATGGGATCTGAGGCTTTGCAGGCGAACGGCGTGATGAACGGCGGGCTGCGCTGGAGGATTTTCACCTTTGCCCTGATGGGTGCGGCTCTCCTGGCTCTTTCTTTCAGGCCTTTGAGCGAGCTGATGGTCTGGGCGTGGGGGGATCAGCTCCACTCCTACATTCCCCTCATCCCCCCGGTGAGCGGTTATCTGATCATCCGGGAGAGGGAGCATATCTTCCGGGAGGTGGAAACGGGAACCGTTCCGGGGCTCGTTTTCCTGGCTCTCGGCGGTGCGGTTTTCGGGCTGACGGCGGCAGCGGGCGAGGCGGTGCCCGAGGTGGACCGGCTCTCGGGGATGGCCGTGGCCCTGGTTCTGGGCCTCACCGGGTGCTTTGGAGCCGTATTCGGGACCAGGGCCCTCCGGCGGGCGAGCTTTTCGTTCTGCTTCCTGCTGCTCATGGCGCCCATCCCGAGCCTTGTCCTGGAGTGGATCCTCGGGGCGCTCCAGCGGGGGTCGGCGGAGGTCACCCATGTGCTCTTCATGGCCACGGGGGTGCCCTTCCTGCGGGACGGCTTCACGTTCCAGCTCCCGGGCATGACCATCGAGGTGGCCCCCCAGTGCGGCGGCATCCGCTCCAGCATCTCCCTCATGATCGTCTCCCTCCTCGTCTGCCGGTTCTTTCTCCACACGACAAGCCGGCGGGTGATGCTGGTTCTTTCGGTCATTCCCATAACGCTGTTTAAAAACGGCGTGAGAATCGTTACACTATCTCTTCTTGGAGTTTACGTGGACCCGAGAATCCTCGGGAGCGAGCTGCACCGGAGCGGCGGCATCCCGTTTTTCGCGGTGGCGCTGGCACTGCTCCTGGCGATGGCATGGGGATTGAGAAAGACGGAGAAGCTGCAAAGAATACAAGAGCTGCACCACGAAGAGCTGTAGGGTGCGGCTCCCGCACCGAATCTCTGGTGCGCACGGCGCACCCTACAGCTCTTCGTGTCCTTCGTGGTGAGAGTGTCTCTTGTGGTGAGAAAAAGGGATTTTTATGGCTCAGAACTCCAAGCTTGAAATCGACCTCTACATCGATCTCGCGCTCCGGCGCAAGTGGTGGATCATCATCCCCTTTTTCCTGTCCATCCTGGGGGGCGTCGGCGCCCTGAAGGTCCTTCCCAAGACCTACCGGGCGTCCACCCTCATCCTGCTGGAGCCCCAGGCCATCCCCGAGTCGTTTGTCAAATCCACCATTGTCGACACGGTGGAGAGCCAGCTCCAGACCATCCAGCAGCAGATCCACAGCCGCACGAACCTCGAGCGGATCATCGACGAGTACCAGCTGGAAAAGCACAACGTCGACACACCCATGAAGAAGATCAAGGCGGCCGTCTTCAGAAGGCTCCCCTTCCTGGCGCCGCCCGAGCCATCCTCCGGCGAGCCGCGTCTCAAGGAGCGCATGGAGAAGATGGAGCTGGTGGAAAAGCTCCAGGACTCCATCACCGTGAACCTCGGGAAACAGACCAAAACGGCGACCCGGAGCGGCCAGCAGAACCTGGCCTTCGAAGTCACCTTCGAGTGGTCGGACCCGGAGGTCATGGCCCCGGTGGTGAACACCATCATCGCGCGGTTCATCGAGGAGAGCATGAGCATGCGCGAGGAGAAGGCCATCGGCACGACGGACTTCTTCGAGAAGGAGACGGCGGCCCTGCGCGGGGACATCGAGGCGCGCGAAAGGGAGCTGGAGGCCTTCAAGAAGGAGAACATGGGCATGCTCCCGGACCAGCTGCAGTCCAACCTCAGCATCCTGAACCAGCTCACCGAGGAGCGGCTCAGCATCGAGCGGCGCCTGGACCAGGACAAGCAGCAGCTCATGTTCCTCAAGTCCCAGCAGGCTATCGCCCAGGCCGAGCGCAGCGCGAGGCAGTCGGCGGCGCTCCCCGACCAGAGGCCGGGCGGCGCGAGGCAGACGGCCGGCCTCACCAACGAGCAGCTCACCAGCGGGGATCTCGCGGACCTCGAGGGCGAGCTGGCGCGCATGGGCTCCCACTACACCGAGCAGCATCCGGACATCCTGGCCCTCAAGCGAAGGATCGAGGAATTGAAGAGGGAGGGACCCAAGGCCAGGTCTGCGTCAGCAGTGGCGGCACCCGGAAAAGGGGCTGCGGATTTCACCATCGACATGCAGCTCTCCCAGATCAACGCCCGCATTGCCTCCACGGAAAAAGAGATCGAGGAGACCGACCGGCAAATCCAGCACTACAAGGAGCGGGTCGAGCGCACCCCTCAGGTGGAGATGGCCTTGAACAAAATCCTCCGGGACTACACCACCGCGCGCCAGCGTTACGACGACCTGCTCTCCAAGAAAATGGACGCCAAGATGGCCGAGCAGATGGAAAGGCGGAGGAAGGGCGAGCAGTTCCGGGTGCTGGACCCCGCCGTGAAGCCGCTCGAGCCCTTCAAGCCCGAGAAGAAGAAGATCGCCCTCGGGGCGCTGGCGGTGGGTCTGGGGCTCGGGTTCGGATGCGCGTACCTCCGGGAGATGATCGATCCGTGCTTCTACGACCCGGGGGACCTGGAGACCTTCGCGGAGGCGAACATTTTGGTGAGCTTGCCGGACATGAGCGTGAAGGTCAAAGGCTGAAGACAAAACATTGCACCACGGAGAGCACAGAGAACACAGAGGAAAGACTTGAGAGTGAAATAACAAAGAGCACGAAGGACGGGAGAGGGGTGGATGCGTGAGGATGTTTTGACGGAGAAGGTGATCGGGTGTGCCATCGAGGTGCACCGGGCATTGGGGCCCGGGCTCCTGGAGTCGACCTACGAGCACTGCCTGGTCCATGAGCTGGACTCCAGGGGGATACCCTTCAAGGTGCAGTGGCCTCTCCCCGTCGAATACAAGTCTACCCGCCTCGACTGCGGATACCGCGTGGATTTGCTCGTGGAGGATTCCCTCATCCTGGAACTCAAGGCCGTCGAAGAGATCAAAAACATCCACGAGGCGCAGCTCTTGACCTACATGAAACTGGCAGGCATCAACAAAGGGCTCCTGTTGAACTTCAATGTCAGCCGGTTGAAGGACGGCATTCGACGCTTTGTTCTTTGACTTTTTGAGGTTCTCCGTGTCCTCTGTGCTCTCTGTGGTGAGTCTTTCTTCTCTTTTTTGAGGATCTTTTTACGATGGGTAAAATCTACGAAGCGTTGGAGCTGGGGCGGAAGCAGAGGGAGTCGCAGGTGAGCCTCCCCGCCCTGCCCCTCCCCGCCGGCATCGCCCCCGCACCGGGGGCCGCGGCCCCCCAGGACCTCTGGGTCGTGAGCGAGCCGGACTCCCTCATGGCCGAGTGCTTCCGGTTCCTGCGGTCCAAGATCATCCGTCCGACCACCGGGAGCCCGCCCCGGACCATCCTCGTCACCAGCGCCCTCACGGGTGAAGGGAAGACCTTCGTGGCGGCCAACCTGGCCTCGGCCATCTGCCAGGGGATCGAGGAGTCGGTGCTGCTTCTGGACACGGACCTCAGGAAATCCACCCTGCACGAGTTCTTCGGCATGACGTCCCCGAAGCACGGTCTTTCGACCTATCTTTCGGGCCAGGCGAGGATCCCCGAGCTCCTCCGGAAGACCACCGTCGAGAAGCTCACGGTGCTCCCCGCGGGCAATTCGACCGACATCCCGGCCGAGCTCCTCTCCTCCGATAAGATGAAAGGGCTCCTCCAGGAGGTGCGGGACCGCTACCCCGACCGGTTCGTGGTCATCGACAGCCCGCCCCTGGAGCTGACCCCCGAGACCGCCGTCATCGCCAATGAGGTGGACGGCATCGTCTTCGTCGTGCGCTGCGGGGTGACGCCAAGGAACGCCGTGAAGTCGGCCCTGTCCAGGCTGAGCCGTGATAAGCTCCTGGGCCTGGTCTTCAACGGCTACAATAAACCCTTGAAGTTCTACGACCAGTATGGCTACCACAAGTACGGCTACAAGAAAAGGAAGGCCATCAGGTAATATCAAACCATACAGCAATACCTGTAGGGTGCGGCCTCCGCACCAAAACCTTATTGTAGGGTGCGGCCTCCGCACCAAAACCGCATTGTAGGGTGGGGCTCCCGCACCAAAACCGCATTGTAGGGTGCGGCCTCCGCACCAATGCCATGCACTCATATTACAAAGGCGCCGGAACGGTTGAAAAAACCTTTGCGTTCCCGGCGCCTTTGTGCTTATTGGGTATATCAAGCTGTGCAAAAGGAGGCATGGCGGGCAACTTGTTCCAAAACCCGGCTGCTCTCGTCATTCCGGCATGTCTCAAGCCTGAATCCTCGGAAGAGATCTGGATGCCGGCTTAGAGACCGCCGGCATGACGAGGAGAGAACGGACAACTTCTTTTGTGAGGCTGTAATGGGGGGCATTTGGAGACATTCATTCATTCCTGATGGTGGGGATTTGATCATGAAACAATCCTGGGCTCGCGTATTCTTTCCCTTTTTCCTGGCAGTCTTTCTCCTGGGACTGCCTTCTATCTTGATTGCTCAGCAGGCTCCTTCGGTCGCTTCCGGGACTTCCGAAACTCCCCCGGCCCCCCCCGAGACGAACCCCGTGGCGAGCGCCTATGCCATCGGGAAGGGGGACATTCTCGAGATCAACGTGTGGCGCGAGCCCATGCTTTCGGGGGAGACCATCGTGCGCAACGACGGCATGATCTCCCTCACCCTGGTGGGGGACGTGCAGGCGGCGGGGCGGACGACTCTCGAGCTCAAGGGCGAGATCCAGGAGAGGCTGAAAAAATTCCTGGGGGACCCGGTGGTCACCGTGATGCTCAGGAATCCCTCGAGCCAGAAGTTCTACGTCATCGGCGAGGTGAAGAACCCCGGCGAGTTCGAGCTCGTGAAGGACATGACGGTGGTGCAGGGGATCGCCAGGGCCGGCGGCTTCACCGAGTGGGCGGACAAGGGCTCCATTGTGGTCCTGCGCCAGGAGGACGGCGTGGAGCGCAGGGTCCCCGTGAGCTACAAGGACATCGTCAAGGGGAAGAACGTGGGCCAGAACATTTTGCTGCGGGCCAACGACACCATCGTGGTCCCGTAGGAGAAAAGCTTCACCACAGAGGACGCGGAGAGCACAGAGAAAACCGTAACAGGGTGCCTTCAAGCCCCCAATTTCTTGGGGCGTGAACGCACCCTAAAGTTCTCCTCTGTGGCCTCTGTGCTCTCTGTGGTGCAATCTCTCTCTTTTTCTCCTGGAGTCGGGGTTCATGCGTAAACGACTCGCCCTCATGCTGCTCTGCGGCGCGCTCCTGGCGCCTGCGGTCGCCTCGGCCTTCCGCTTCACGGTGCTGCCGCGTCTCTCGCTCTCCGAGGAATTCACGGACAACGTCGACCTGTCGAGCGAGGATCCCCATTGGGATTTCATCACCTCCGTCACTCCCGGGGTCACCGTCGGCATCCAGGGTCGGGACCGGGAGGCGACCCTGAGCTACGACCCTTCGCTCAGCATCTACGCCCGGAGCGGGAATGGCCTCGCCATGCGGCACGCCGCCACGCTGGCCGCCGTGAACCGGTTTTCGAAGCATACGGTACTGGACGTCAAGGACGCCTTTTCCTGGACCGACGACCCGTTCGTGGGCCGCGAGCTCTCCTTCACGCGCGAGGGGGACCCTGAGCAGCCCCCGGACGAAACACGGCGCGAGGGGCGCGAGCCCTACTGGAGCAACACGGCCGGCGTCAAGCTCCACCACGCCCTGGGCGAGAAAGACTCCGTCTTTGTCTCGTACACCAGCAGCCTCCTGCGCAACGACGACCCGGAGGTGGAGGACAGCACGAAGCACACGCCTTCGGTCGGGCTCACCTGGTGGCTCGGGCCCCGCTACGGCATCGAGACCGATTTCAGGTTCACCCGCGCGGACTTTTCCGAGGACACGTCCCCCTACAACGAATTCCGACTCCACGGGCGGTTCATCCGTGCTTTCACCCGGAACCTGGAGGGCTTCGTTCAGTACGACCACACCCTCATGGATTTCAAGGGGGAGACACAGGCCGGCGACGACGGCGCCGACAGCGAGGATTACACCGTTTACGACGGCACGGTGGGGGTGAGCTACGATCTCTCGGAGACGACGTTTTTCACATTGAGCTCCGGCATGTTCTACCGCAAGCCCGAGGAGTCCGGCGGCAAGGCCGGCTACGTGGTGCGGGGGGACATGGCCAGGAAGTTCAGCCGCGGCGCCGTGAGGCTTTCCGGCGGGACGGGATACCGCAACACCTTCGGCGGTGCGGAGAACCTCGGCTTCACCGAGTTCTACGAGGGGCGGCTCCAGGCGGAGTACCAGTTCACCCGGAGGCTCGCGGCCACCGGCATGGCGGGCTACACCCACAATGTGTACGAGGATGAAGACGACCGCGAGGACGACATCATGACGCTGCAGGCCGGGCTCAGCTACCTCGTCCGGCCGTGGCTCTCCACAAGTCTGCGCTACACGTACCGTGATTTCCAGTCTACGGAGCCCGGCGACAGCTACGTGGACAACCGGGTGACCCTGAGCTTGACGTTCGCGCCCACCAGGCCGTGGTTCTTTGAGTAGAAGAGAAAAGACTCACCACAGAGAGCACGGAGAACACAGAGGAGGGCTTTAGGGCGCGAACGCGCCCTACTCCGATTTTCTCCGTGCTCTCTGTGTCCTCTGTGGTGAAAAATGTTTCTTTTTATGTTTCCAAGGCAATGTTTGTTTCCGCTGTTGTTGTTCCTGTGCTCTTTGCCCGTGGGCTCCGCGGCAGGGATGTCGTGCGCCGCGCGGGAGGGCCTCGAGGTGTGCGTGCAGCCGAAGGGGCCCCTCGATCTTTACCACCTGCTGCCTCGCGAGACGGCCGAAATCCAGATGGACATGTTCTGGGTCGCCATCGTCAACCGGTCGGAGCGCCGGTTCCGAATCGACCCCGCGGCCTTCGTGGGGATCACCGAGAAGGGGCACAGGGTGCAGCTCGACGTGCCGTTGTTCGCGAGCATCGAGCTCAGGACGAAGCTCAGGAAGACCGACCTGGGGCCGGGAGAGCGCGTGGAGGGCCACCTGTTTTTCCCCTCCTACGTCGGGCGGCTGCAGGCCGTCGCCCACCAGTCCCGCCCCTTTTTGCAGGTCCGGCTGTATTGAAAGACAAGCTCATCTCACCACGAAGAGCACGAAGCGCACGAAGAAGAGAATTGAAGCTGTAGGGTGCGTTTCACGCACCAACCGTTTTGGTGCGTGGAACGCACCCTGCAATTCTTCGTGCGCTTCGTGGTGAATCTTTTCATTCTTTCTTTTCAAGGAGGTCTGACCCATGCGACTGAAAGACACCGGACTGCGCTGGCTTGTGGTTGTGCTGTTGGCGATGGCCACCGCCTGCACCATCACTCCCGAGGGGAAGCGCGCCAAGCACACCGAGCGCGGAGACCGGTATTTCGCCGAGAAGAAATACCAGGAAGCCATCATCGAGTACAAGAACGTGCTCCAGGCCGTCCCCAAGGACCTGCACGCCACTAAGCGGCTCGCCGAGTCTTACTTCGCCGTCGGCAACTTCAACGAGGCGTTTCCCTTTCTGGTCAAGGCCCGGGACTACGACCCCGAGGACCTGGACGTCCGGCTGAAGCTCGCGACCATCCTGGGGCTGGCCCGCAAGCCCGACGAGGTCAGAAAGGAAGTCGATTTCGTTCTGGAAAAGGATCCGGCGCGCCTCGAGGCTCTTCAACTCCTGGCGGCCCTGGCGGCGAACCCCGAGGAGGCGGCCGAGGTGCTGGCCAGGCTCGACGCCGTGAAGGATGCCCACGACCAGGTGGTGGTCTACCACCTGACCCGGGGGAGCCTCTACCTCAAGAGCCGCAACGTCGCCAAGGCCGAGGAGGCCTTCCGGACGGCCCTCAAGCGTGACCCCGACTCCATCGAGGCGCACCTGGCCCTGGGGGATCTCCTGGCCGTCACCAGGGATTTGGCGGGGGCGCGGAAGCGGCTCACGGAGCTCACCCAGAAGGCCCCGGATTTCATGATGCCCTGGTACCGGCTGGCGGATATGGCCTTTGTCGAGCAGAAATACGACGATGCACTGAAGATGCTCGAGCCCGTCTTCAAAAAGAACGCGTCGGACCCCGAGGGGCGGCTGATCCGCGGGCGCGTTCATCTGGCGAAAAAGGAGACGAAGGAGGCCCTCGAGGATTTCCAGGAGGTGGTGAAGGTCCAGCCCAACCTGCCCATGGGCCACTACCAGCTGGCTCTCGCTCAGCTCCAGTCGAACGACGTGGAGGCGGCCAGGGCGTCGCTAAAGGAGGCGGTGCGGCTGAGCCCGGATTACGCCGAGGCGGTGGTGCGGCTGGCCGAGCTCGAGATCCAGGCCGGCGCCCAGGCCAGGGCTATCGAGGCGCTGGAGGCGCTCCTCAAGAAGCAGAACAACTACGTCCCGGCCATGGTGGTCCTGGGGACGGCGTATCTCAGCAGGGGGGACTTTCAGAAGGCGGCGGACATCCTGGCCTGGGCCGGGCAGCTGGCGCCCAAGGATGCGCGCATCGCGTATCTTTCGGGCCTTGCGCTCCGGAGCCTGAACCGGAAGGACGAAGCGGTGAAGCAGTTCGAAAATGCCCTGAAGCTGGCGCCGGCGTTCGTCGAGCCCCTGGCCAACCTGGTCGCCATGGATTTCGTGGACAAGAGGCCCGATTCGGCCCTCGAGCGCGTCAAGCGGCAGATCGGGATCGAGCCCCAGTCGGCGGCGCTCTACTTCGCCCTGGGGAAGGTCCACCAAGTCAGGAATGAACCGAAGCTGGCCGAGGCGGCCTATCAGAAGGCCATCGAGATCGACGCCGGCCTTTCGGGGGTGTACGTGGCCCTGGGGCAGCTCTACGTCGCCACCAGGGAGTACGACCAGGCGCTGGCCAAGATGGGGGAAGCCCTCAAGGTGAACCCGAAAAACGTGCCGGCCCTCATGATGACCGGCCTTCTCCACCAGCAGAAGGGCGACATCCCGAAGGCCCGGACGGCCTACGAGCAGCTCATGGAGGTGAACCCCAACTTCGCGCCGGCGGCCAACAACCTGGCCTACATTTACTCCGAGCAGGGAGGGGACCTCGACAAGGCCCTGGACCTGGCGTACAAGGCGCGGGCCGCCGCCCCCGAGGACCCCCACGTGGCCGACACTCTGGGCTGGATCCTTTACCGGAAGGGGAGGATCGAGCTGGCCGTGACGTCGCTCCAGCTAGCCGCGAGCAAGCTCCCCGACAACGCCGAGGTCCAGTACCACCTGGGCATGGCTTACCACAAGCAGGGGAACGCGGAAGGGGCGAAGAAGGCGCTCCAGGAGGCGTTGAAGCTCAGCCAGGACTTCCCGGGGGTCGACGAGGCCAGGCGCACGCTGGAAAGCCTGTAGGGGATTCGCGGCGCCGGGACGGGAGGTCAAGAGCTTTCACCACGAAGGGCACGAAGAGCACGAAGGATGGTTGCGGGGAAGACCTGGGGCCATGAAGTATTGAATGCTCAGGTCGGTCGGTGCTGGTCGGCCGGTGCGAAGGTGCGGAAGCCGCACCCTACATCTTTACGGTCCTTGTAGGGTGCGGCCCCCGCACCAGTCACCAGCCACGGTTCTCACCCCATATAGCCTTCGTCACAACCATGGCTTTCTCGAGCGCAAAAGCACGGAAAGAGACATGACGCGGCAGGGTGGACGGTGAAGCGGCGGAGCAACTCCACAAAAAATGAACGGTGCGTGGAACGCACCCTACAAGGCTACAAGGCTCGGCCGGCCCACGCCGTCGGACCGCGCCTCGCGAGGCCGCCCGGGAAGAAACCTGGTTTACAATAGTAACGTTTGAGTTCCTTTAAGAAATAAACATAAGGGTTCGAGAATATTTGGACGAAAAGGGAAATGCGCCTTTCGCCGGCTGGTTTAACGGGCTGAATGCTGAAGCAGCCGCCAGGGTTGCAGCAGCCTTGTAGCGCCTGGAGCAAGGCAACTTCTCAAACGTTGAAGGAGTCGGAGGCGGGGTTTACGAGTGCAAGATCAACTTTGGTTTCGGCTACAGGGTCTGCTTCGGGAAAGACGGAGAGGAGCTCGTGATCCTGCTTGGCGGAGGGATGAAGAAACGGCAGAGCGAAGACGTCTCCGCGGCTCTGGCGCGCTGGAAAGAATATAAAATGCGGAAACGCCGGGAGTAGAATGGTGGCGCTGACGAGAGAATTTCGAACGACGCTGTTGCAGCGTGCCCAAGGGGATGCCGAGTTCCGACAGGCACTGCTCAAGGAGGGCATCGATACGATGCTGGCCGGTGATGTGGCGACCGGCAAGGCGATCCTGCGGGATTACATCAATGCGGCTGTCGGTTTTGCGCAGCTGGCAGAGGCGACCCGCATACCGGCCAAGAGCCTCATGCGCATGTTCGGGCCGAAGGGTAATCCTCGGGCCGACAATCTGTTTCATATCATCCACCATCTGCAATCTTTGGAGGGTATCCATCTCGAGGTGTCCCCCACCTGAGGAACTCACCGCGGTTTCAACCGCATGAACCGGTCCGCCCGCCCCCTGTGGACCCTCCGCTCTGCAATGGCGGATCTCCCCGTGCCGAAGAACGGTGCGGAAGCCGCACCCTACAACCTCCCCGCACGATTTCGGCGATCAGCCCCTCGCTGTCCTTGCATAAAATCGCAAGGGGGACCCGCCCCAACCCACCATCTGCGCCAGCCGCACCGATTCCGTTAGGCGCACTGCAGGGGATTCGCGGGGCCGGGACGGGAGGTCAAAAGCTTTCACCACGAAGGGCACGAAGAGCACGAAGGATGGTCGCGGGGAAGGCCTGGGGCCATGAAGTATTGAATGCTCAGGTCGGCCGGTGCTGGTCGGCCGGTGCGAAGGTGCGAAGGTGCGGAAGCCGCACCCTACATATTTACGGTCCTTGTAGGGTGCGCCCTGCGCACCAATTGTAGGGTGCGGCCCCCGCACCAATTGTGTTCCTACCCTTCTGTAGGGTGCGGCCCCCGCACCAAAAAACCCCCACACCAAAACCATTCATCCCTCCATGGAGCCACCCGTCCCATGTCCCCCCATTACCGCCGGGCACGCATCCAAGGCGGCATGTATTTCTTCACCGTGGTCACCTTCCGCCGCCGCCCCATCCTCACCTGTGACGCTATGCGACAATCCCTGCGGGAGGCGGTGATCGAAACCCGCAAATCCCACCCATTCCGCATCGATGCCTGGGTCCTGCTCCCGGACCACCTGCACTGCATCTGGACCCTGCCCTCGGGGGACAATCGTTTCTCGGCCCGCTGGAGCTTGATCAAACGCTACGTCAGCCGGGGGAGCGGGAGCCTGTTCACCTTCGGCGCAGAATCATTGCCTTCCTCACGGCGCAGCCGAAACGAATCCGGCATCTGGCAGCGCAGGTTCTGGGAGCACGCCATCCGCGACCAGGCTGATTTCAACCGCCACGTGGATTACATCCACTGGAACCCCGTCAAACACGGCCTCGTTCAACGCCCCATCGATTGGCCCTGGTCGACATTCCACCGGTTTGTGAAGGCGGGAGTATACCCGGCGGATTGGGGCGGCGCCGCGGCCCGGGACCTCCCCATGGCCGAATTCGGCGAATAGCCCCCCAGCCCATCCCGCCCCCGCACCGTGTCCGTTAGGCGCACTGTAGGGTGCGGCTCCCGCACCAATTGCGTTGTGTAGGGTGCGGCCCACGCACCGTCCCTCCCCGCCCGCATGCCAAATCCCCATATGCGGGATGCGGCCCCCGCACCAATTGTAGGGTGTGGCCTCCGCACCAATTGTAGGGTGCGGCCCCCGCACCAGTCACCAGCCACGGTTCTCACCCCATATAGCCTTCGTCACAACCGTAGCTTTCTCGAGCGCAAAAGCACGGAAAGAGACATGACACGGCAGGGTGGACGGTGAAGCGGCCGAGTACTCCAGAAGAAATGATCGGTGCGTGGAACGCACCCTACAAGGCTGTGTGCACTTGCTTCCGGGCGCACCAAAATAAAAAGGGCAGTCCATCTGGACCACCCTGAAAGCTGTGACGAATCTGTTTAGTTCAACGCTCATGCATCGACAGCAAGCCTGCCCCTACTTCTTCAATGCTCTCTGGGAGGCTGCGATCCCTAAAATCCCAAGCCCCAAAAGCAGGAGACTAGTTGGTTCGGGGACAGGTGTACCCGGGTTTCCACCGACAAATTCTGAAGAATACTCCCCGCTGGTAGTCTGAATGTGGGCAGCCACAGTATAATGACCTTTGTTATTTCCCCTTGACAGATCATTGAAAGTATCGACTGAAAGCCCTGTTCCAGACAATACAAAAGTCGCCGTGTAAACCTGTGGATTACCCTCTCCAAAGTCTATAACACCATCGAAAAAACCATCTCCGTCAGCTCTGTATGATGCGGCCTCACGGGAGAGAAAGGCGGCCACGTCCACGTCGCTGAGCGGCCCGCCGCGGCCCTCCGCCAGGGACCCAAAGAGGTACGCAAAGAGCACCGTCTCCCGATGCCTGTATAAGACCTCCCGCAGGACTTCCATGACATCCACGGCATCCTCCCACCCGTTCTCGTTGCAGTTTGTTCATTTCGCAGAATCGTAGCTACTCGCCCTCTCCCTGTCAAACCACAAAGGTGCAGATCCAGGCCAACCGTCCACGGAAGAGCCCAAAAGCATTTCACCGCAAAGGCGCCAAGGACGCGAAGAAAATCAATAGATAAAAACTTTGCGGTCTTTGCGGCTTTGCGGTGAAAGAGCCTTTCAGGCCTCACTCCCTTGCCCCCTGCCCCCCAGGCGCTTCGCCCTCACCCTTGAGAGCAATCTCCAGCTTCCTTCCTGTTACCTGGTCGTCCTTCAGTGAAAAGTCCATCTTTTCGTCCGAGCCGCCGTAGACGCCCTCTGGGCCGAAGAGGCGCGCCTCCCCGTACCAGGTCCTGCCCGCCGCGTATCTCAGCCGGAACGAGCCCAGAGGCACGGTGAGCTTCACCGTCTGCCCCCGGCGCATGAAGACGGTGAGGACCGGTCTCCGGGAGTCCCAGTCCTCCATGGTGAGGAAGAGGTCCTTTTCGGTGTCCCGCAGCTTGATCTCGAAGGGGGCGATGGCCTCCCTCGCGTCGTGGTAGCGGGTCAGGTGCCCGTTCAGGGGGGGCGGTCTCGGCCCGGCCTCGCCGGTCAGGGGTCCTGCCGGCCCCAGGTCCTTCCCGCCAGGTGTCCCCTCGCTCACCAGAAAGACCCTCGAGTCCCGGAAGGTGACCAGCTGCTCCCCATCGGGAGGCGACGTGGAGTCGCCTTCCCCGGGATTCGACCGTTCCCCTGCGCTCCCTGGCGTCTCCCCATCCGCCGGGCCGGGGCTGAGCATCGTGGCCAGGGGAGCGGCGGATGGGACCGGGGAAGTCAGGCCGCCCGGGACGGAAATCGGGCCGTCGAGGCCGGAAGACGGTCGCGAGCGCGCCGTCGGCCGGGGGATGGGCGGCCCGGCCACGGCCGCGGGGTCCGGGAGCCGGACCAGCCGGGCCTGCATGGCGTCCAGGTTCATGTCCACCGCCACGGCAAGGGCCGCCCAGGATCCCAGGAGCGGCAGCACCAGACCGCAGAAGTCCCCTTTACGCCCCCTGGGCTTCCGACCCGCCCGTGAACGCCTCCGGACGCCAGAAAAATCGTCGTTTTCGCGGAGAAGATCCAGTCGTCGGCCTGCCACCACCTGGCGGGCCGCTTCCTCGAACCAGCGAACCCGGGCCTGAAAGGCCTCAGCCGATTTGCGAAATACAAAAGAGAGTCGCTCCACCCGGTCCCCGAACCGGAGAACGACCTCGCAGCCGCCGGGAAGCCCCATGTTCCGGGTCCTTTCGCAGGTGACGGCATCGAGGGTCCAGAGGGGGTGGAACGAGACGACATCGAAGCCGGCCCGGATGAAATAGAGCGGGGTGAGGTAGACGGCCGGCTTGAGGGTGGACCGAACCCACCTGAGGAGACTCATGGAGATCAGCCCGAGGAGGAGCCCGACCCCGGTGGTCAAAACGGTGTGGGCCATGAGTGCCGTGGAATCCCATTCCCCGCGTCCGGCCCGGGAGAAGAGCAGGCCGAACCAGCAGAGAAGCACCGCGATGGCGACCCCCTGGAGCCGGTGGGTCGGGCGGGCGACCTTCACCTGGTCCCCCGTGAGGCCGTTCTGGCGCGCCGCCAGCCGGGCCTGGGTGACCCGGGGCAGCTCGTCGAAGGTTGCCTCCCCCGCGGTGACTTCTCCGAGCGCGCAGGCGAATTCGGCATGCCCAAAATCTTCGCCGGCCGCCGGGGCCCGACCGGCGGCACGCCCGCCCCGGCCCTCCTGCTCCTCCCCGCCCTCCGCCTCCAGGTCCGAGACCCAGGAGGCGTCGTCCTTCAGGGCGGCGTAGGCTTCGTTGAGCAGGGCCAGCTCGTCGTTGGCCCGGCGCCACTCGGCGGGCTGCGTGTTGAAGTCGAAGCGGTCGGGGTGGATTTCCCGGGCACGGTCCAGGTAGGCTTTCCGGATCTCCTCGGGCGTGGCCGTGGGCTCCACTCCCAGGATGGCAAAGTGATCCTTGCTCTTTGGCGGCTTCATGGCCCGAAACCCGTTCGACGCTGCTGCATGGCCTGGAGGTTACTGGAGTCGAAATCACTCTACACTGTTCCGCGGACCAGGGTCAACACGGCCGGGTGCCAAGCCTGAAAAGATACCTTTCTCACCGCAAAGGCGCCAAGAGCGTGAAGAAAAGCATGGAGAAGAATCTTTGTGCCGTTTGCGTCTTTGCGGTGAAGAAGTATTCAGGCCTCACTCCTTCCGCCCCCGTAGAATCCTGGCGATTTCCCGGCGGATGCTTTCCATCAGAACCCCACTCGTGGAGTCCCACCCACTCGCCTTCTCCCCGTCAAACCGCAAAGGTACTGGCTCGGAGGCGCCTGGCGTGTTATCCTTCCATGCGTGCGTGGGCGTTGGCCCTGGTGCATGAACGGCGACGGACCCGACGAACCGAAGGAGGACCGATATGGGAGAACCGGCCAGGAAACCGGCTGCCTACGAAGATCTGCATGGGCTCCCGGAAAACATGACCGGGGAGATCGTGAACGGGGAGCTCTTCGCGACGCCCCGGCCGTCCAGCCTCCACACGCATGCGGCCTCGGTCCTGGGGATCGAAGTGGGACCGGCGTATCATTTCGGCCGGGGGGGGCCGGGTGGATGGGTCATTCTGGATGAGACCGAAATCCTTCTGGGAGAAAACCTGCTGGTCCCGGACCTGGCGGGCTGGAAGCGGGAGCGCTTCCCGGGGGGCCCGAAAGAGAACTGGATTTCGGTTTCCCCGGACTGGGTGTGCGAGGTTCTCTCGCCTCGAACGGCGCGGCTGGACAAGGTCCGCAAGATGCCCGTCTACGCCCGCTACGCGGTGCCTCACTTGTGGCTCGTGGACCCCGCCGCCAGGACCCTGGATGTCTTCACCCTGTCCGACGGCAAATGGGTCCTCTCGGCCTCCTTTGGCGAGGATGACCGCGTGCGCGCCGAACCGTTCGCCGATATCGAGTTTGAGCTGAACAACCTCTGGCTGCATGAGGCACCCCTCTGAAGGGGAAGAGGTCGTCAGGACTGCCGAACCGGCACCCTGGGAGCTCAGGGGGACCTCGACCTGCTGGTCACCACACCGGAAGCATTCAGCTCCCCTGAAGAGTCCGCAAATGCGGGGTCCTGAATCATGATTGTTCGCTCGGTCAGGTGATGACGTTCGTCGACAAAGATCATGGCGGTCATGACTGGCAAATTCCATTCCCGCTTCACTGGAGTCGTGGACCACGTGTCCATCGAAGCCCCTGAACGGTGCAAAACCCGGAGAGAGTCGAGATGGCACCTCGGAGCCTTGCAGCTTCACGATCTGATTATGTTCAAAGGCTCGATCGCGAACTGAGCCGGATCGTAGAGCAGCTCGCCGCCATGGACGAAGTGCGGCGGGTCATCCTTTTCGGCTCTTACGCCGGGGGACGCCGTGACCTGTTCACCGACCTGGACCTTCTGGTCGTGCTGGTCAGCACCCAGGACTTCATCACACGTACCGCCCAGCTCACCAGGGTCCTGGGGGCTCAAGTGGACCTCGACCTCCTGGTCTACACACCGGAGGAATTCAGTTCCATGGAAGAGTCCGGATTCCTGAGACACATCCTGCAAACGGGCAAGGTGCTTTATGAGAAGAACACCCCGTGACGAGGGCAGCCGCTGGCTTGCGCAGGCCGAAGAGGATCACCGCTGGGCGGACCATCTGGCGCGCGAGGGAGGATACCACCTGGCGTGCTTTCTCGCTCAGCAGGTTGCCGAAAAGGCCTTGAAGGCCTTTCTTTACGCCCAGGGCCGGGAGATCGTCATCGGTCACTCGGTCCAGCGTCTGTGCGGAGCCGCGGGTGAGTTTAACGAGGGCTTCGTTCAATGGTCCCGCCGGTGGAGCATCCTGGACGGCTATTACATTCCGACCCGCTATCCCAACGGGCTGCCCGACGGGATCCCGGCCGACGTGTATACCCGGGAGGCCGCCGAGGGTGCCGTCGCCCTCGCCCGAGAGGTGCTGGACCGTGTGGCTGAGCTCATCCGGGGGCCGTAGCCCCGCCCCAGACGGAGCTGGAATCTGCTCGTTGAAGTTGCAATGCTTCATTTCCCGGCGGCAGAGTAGAGAGGGAGACAGGAGTGGTTTAGATCACGGGCTTCCGTTGTATCAGCTCTTTCGGGCGTCGCGGCAAAGAGCCCGCAGACCATGCCTCTTCTGTCACCCTCCCCCTCGTCGAACCGGACGTGCGGATTTCCCGCATCCGGCTCACCGAAAGTCCTTTGCCATAAGGCACTCGCAAGGAGTTGACAGCGGTGCACACCCTACAGGTAGATCAGTCCATGGCGTTTCAGGCCGGCGTACAGGCTCTCGCCATGGCGAAAGGGATGGCTCCGCCTTGCTCTTGCCTGGCCTTGCAGCTCAGCTTCCATCGCAAAAGGGAAATCTTCACCGGCATACCGGGCTCGGGTGACCCTGCACGAGAGACCGCGGCTACATGCTGAACGAGCAATCGGCATGTCTGACTCCTTTCAGTCAGATGGATCGACCAGGCTTGGCCTGGCGTACCAAAGAACGCAAAGAAAGACAGGCATCAACCCTTTGCGATCTTTGCGCCTTTGCGGTGAGAGAATGAAGGTTTGCAACCTTAATTCTACTTTGTCACATTTCCACAGGTGTCAAAGCCTGTGAAGCGAGGGTCTGAAAAAGTTTAGGTATTCCAGCAAAAAGTTCGGGACAAAATCCAATGGCTTGTGTACTGTACGCAGGCAT
>Ga0101944_10004259_pt1 | contig 18052 bp, 17 predicted proteins | sample DewCreD2012metaG_FD_75245 | JGI IMG/M metagenome (GOLD analysis project Ga0101944, IMG submission 75245) | Hot spring sediment bacterial and archeal communities from British Columbia, Canada, to study Microbial Dark Matter (Phase II) - Dewar... ... | reverse complement strand
ACGACGAGCAGGATTTTCTCGAGACGCTGGTAAAGCGCCTCAAGAGGCGCAAGGTGGATGCCTCGGGTGTCTCGAGCGGTGTCGAAGCCTTGCAGCTGCTGGAGCAGGAGCATTTCGACGTGGTGATCCTGGACATACGCATGCCGGGATTCGACGGCATCGAGACCCTGCGTGAGATGAAGCGCAAGCGGCCGCTCATGGAAGTGATCCTTCTGACGGGGCACGCGTCGGTGGAATCCGGAATGCAGGGCATGCAACTCGGGGCGTTCGACTACGTGATGAAGCCCGCCGAGTTCGACGAAATCCTGGATAAGGTCCGGCAGGCTTTTGACCGGAAGACGCTGCACGAAGCGAAGCTGAAAGAGAGGAACATGATTTAGATGCCTGTGTTTTGAATGGACCGCGGGATGCGCTTGCCCGAACAAAATCCTCTTTGCTTGCTCGACTACCTTCCTTCCGCCATGATGGTTCTCGGTGCGGGTGCGCTCTGGATTCAGGGTCCACGGCTGCTCATCCCGGTGCTGGTCCTGGCGGGCTTTGGGTCCCTCTTCTCGGTCAGGCGCCTCCAGGCCGAGATCCGTCGGACTTCCGAGCAGCGGTGCCTTCTGGATCAGCAGCTCATCCAGTCGCAGAAGCTCGCCTCCATTGGGGAGCTTTCCTCGGGCATTGCCCATGAGATCAACAATCCCCTGGCCATCATCGGTCAGGAGGTGGAATGGATCCGCCAGTTGGTGGGACAGGCTGCCGGAAGCATGGGCCCTGCCGAATCGGAGATCAACGACTCGCTCCAGGAAATCGCTCGTCAGGTGGATCGCTGCGGGGAGATCACCCACAAGCTGCTCGACTTTGCCCGCAAGCAGGAGCCCTTGATCCAGCGGGTGGACATCAATCGGCTTGTGGAGGACATGGCGCGCCTGGTGGAGCGTGAGGCCACGCTGCACAATATCCGGATCGAGCGCAACTATGCCGAAGGCCTACCCGCTTCAAGGACCGATGCCCCCCTGCTCCGCCAGGTGGTGCTCAACATTCTGAATAATGCGACTCACGCCATAGGAAAAGACGGGGTGATCACCATCCGCACCCGGGAGAGGGACGACGCGGGAATCGACATCCAGGTGAGCGATACGGGGTGTGGGATCCCCCCTGAGAATCTTGACAAGATCTTCGATCCGTTCTTCACGACGAAAGCTCCCGGCAAGGGGACCGGCCTGGGACTTTCCATCTGCCATGGAATTATGGAGCGGCTTGGAGGCTGCATTTCGCTGGAGAGCCGGGTGGGGGAGGGGACGACGTTCACCATCCAGCTGCCTCCGGTAAGTTCAAGGGGGGAATCATGAGCATCGCGCCTAAGCCCAGAGTTTTGATCGTGGACGATGAGGAGCGTTTCAGAATCACCCTCGGCAAGCTGCTCGGCTCCAGGGGGCTCGAGGTCAAGACTTTGGGCAGTGGCCGCGAGGCTCTGCGGGAGTTGGAGACGTCCGCCTACGACGTGGTTCTGCTGGACGTCAAGATGCCGGAAATGAGCGGAGTCGAGGCCCTGGCGGCGATCAAGAAGACCTATCCCAATCTCGAGGTCATCATCCTGACCGGACATGCGTCGGTGGACGTGGCCGTGGATATCATGCGCCTCGGAGGCTATGAGTATCTCCTGAAGCCGTGCCCCCTCGAGGAGCTCATCGACAAGATCGAAACGGCCTGGGAACGAAAACGGGCTCGGGAGGAGCGGTTGAGCCGGCTTGCCGGGCCGGGGGGATCGGATCGCGGCTAAGGGGAGCAGAGCTGATTGCGGCGGCCTTTTTTCATGACCTTTCATAACTGAATGGCCTCGGCCCTTTGAAGGGAGCGCATTGATGAAAGCCTTCCACCGTTTGATTCTTAGCTTCTTTACGGTCTTGATCGTGATGATGTCGGCCCAGTCTCGGGCCGCTGAGGCGCCCGTCAGCGGGGTGACCGAGGAGTGCCTGGGCTGCCACGCGTCCCTGCATCCCGGGATCGTGGAGAGTTGGAAGAAGAGCCGCCACTCGCGGACCACCCCCGGAGCGGCCATGGCCGTAGATGGCCTGTCGAGCAGGTTCAGCGGTCGGGCGGTCCCCGAGGAGCTCAGGGGAACCGCCGTGGGCTGCGCCGAATGCCACACCCTTTCGCCCGAATCCCACAAGGATACCTTCGATCACAACGGGTACGCCATTCACGTGGTCGTGAGCCCCAGGGACTGCTCCACCTGCCATCCCCAGGAAGCCGATCAGTTCAGTCGTAATCTCATGGCCCACGCCCACGGCAATCTTGTGGGAAACAGTCTCTACCAGCTGCTGACCCAGTCCATCAACGGGCTGCCTGTGGTCGAGGGATCCCGGGTGGTGATGAAGCCCTCCGAGCGGGGGACCGACGAGGAGTCCTGCCTGTACTGTCACGGCACGCGTCTTGAGGTGATCGGGACCCGGAGCCGTGAGACGGAGATGGGAGCCATGGAGTTTCCTATCATCGCGGGCTGGCCCAACCAGGGGGTGGGACGCATCAACCTGGACGGGAGCAAGGGAAGCTGCTCGGCCTGTCATACCCGTCATGACTTCTCCATCGAAATGGCCCGCAGGCCCTACACGTGCAAGGAATGCCACGTGGGCCCCGATGTTCCGGCGGCGAAGGTGTACGAGGCCAGCAAGCACGGGAACATCTTCTCGAGCAAGGGGGGCGGGTGGGACTTCGATGCGGTTCCATGGACCGTCGGCAGGGATTTTGGCGCCCCCACGTGCGCGGGTTGCCACATGAGCCTGCTCGTGGATACCGAGGGAAAGATGGTGGTGCAGCGCTCCCACGAGGTGAAGGACCGCCTGCCGTGGCGCATTTTTGGCCTCATCTACGCCCACCCGCACCCGAGGGAGGCCGATACCACGGTGATCCAGAACGCGGGAGGACTGCCGCTTCCGACCGATTTCGACGGGACGTTCGCCGAGCGGTTTCTCTACACCGAGCAGGAGCGCGACAAGGCCCGCACGGAGATGCAGTCCTCCTGCCTGGCCTGCCACTCCAGGTCGTGGGTGGATGGCCACTGGGAGCGGTTCCTGAGCACGATCCGGCACACCAACGGGGCGACACTGGCGGCCACGCAGCTCATGCAGGAGGTGTGGAAGCGGGATTTGGCCGTCAATCACGCCAAGGGCGGGAACCCCTTCGACGAATTCATCGAGAAGGTCTGGAGTGACGTCTGGCTTTTCTACGCCAACACGGTGCGGTTCGCGTCGGCCATGGGCGGTGGAGGGGACTACGGCGTCTTTGCCGAGGGCAAATACCATCTCACGAGGGCCGTCCGCGAGATGGAAGACTGGCTGAATGCCAGGAAAGCCGTGACGGAAAAGGCCCCTCCGAGGAAGAAGTGACTACTGCCGCCGTCTGGGCGGGGAAACGAGGCGGAGGGAGTGGGGGCAATGCTGAGTCAATGGGTGGCACGGGCTAAGCGCAGCTCCCCGGAGTAAGATGCCCATTGCCGTCACTCGTCATGCCGGCAGGTTTTTGAGCCGGCATCCAGCTTTCATTGCAGCGGCGACGGGGTCCATGCCGTCTTCGTGATGGCGTTGGGCCGCCTTCCACACGTCAACGATATGTCCGGGCGGGGAAGCACGCCCGCCTCGGTTTTCAGGTCCGACACGGTTCAGGTGCTCAAGCTTTCCAGCGGAAGGGTCGTGAAGGCCCCCGTGTCTCCGTCGAAGTAGAGGAGGCGGTCAGCGTGGGCCGGATTTCTTCCGGCGAGAATTCGCAGGGTCTCCATGGCCTGGAGGCTCCCGATGACCGAAGCAGTCGGGCCGAGGACCCCCATGGCCTCCTCGGCGGGATCTCGATGTCGCATGGCGCCGTAAATGGTCTGCAGCGAGTGAGGGGAGTGGGCCGGGAAGGTGACCATCTGCCCCCACCAGCCGGCCACGGCGCCGTGGATGAAGGGGATGTCTCGCTTTCGGGCCCCCGCTTCCAGGGCGAAGCGGGCTTTGAGATTGTCCAGTGCGTCCACGGCCACCCGCGTTTCGGCCAGGAGGTGGAAGGCCTTTTCCTCGCCCAGCCGCAGAGAATGGTGCTCCACCTCCACGAAGGGATTGATGGCCAGCACCCTTTCGGCCGCCGTTTCCGCCTTGGAGCGTCCCAGGGTCGCCGTTTCGCTGAACCATTGCCGGTTCAGGTTGGAGGAGACGAAAATGTCTGGGTCCAGCAATCGAAGGCGGCCCACGCCCGCGCGGGCCAGGAGTTGAATGATCACGCCGCCGAGCCCTCCGCAGCCGCACACCAGCACCCGGCTCTCGCAAAGGCGTACCTGCTCGGAAAGTTTAATGGCTTCGAAGTTCTTGAGGTAGCGGACGGGAACGATCTCCTGCCCCAGGGCCCGAAGCTGAGCCTCACGGGGCGAGATGCCCTGCCGCGCGGCCCATTCCAGCAGTGGAGCATCTTCGATCACGCGCAGGGATCTTTTTCCGACGCGCGCTTCCTCGACATAAAATCCCAAATCCAGCGGCATGGGGGTCCTTCGCTCTCCAAGGGTAAAGAGGTCATCAAACGCTTATCATAGCTGGATCTTCCCAACTTCGCACCCTGAATTTCCCTTGACACCCTTTAAAGGCGCTGCGTATATTCACCGGACCATTCGCCGGAGTGGTGAAACAGGTAGACGCGCTGGACTCAAAATCCAGTGGGCCTTGCGCCCGTGAGAGTTCGATTCTCTCCTCCGGCACCAAGGAAATCAAGGGCTAACCATCATGGTTGGCCCCTTTTCTTTTGGTGCGCCCGGCAGGGCGCACTCACTTGGAGGTGCAAGACCTCTACAGGCCCGACAGGGGGAACTGTTAGCCGGACGGCAAGGGTGTCCATCGCGAGGTGGAATCTGAAGGAAGCCGCAGTCAAAGCGCTGGCCTGACGACCAGAAATCGCATAGGAGGCGGTCATGCCGGGAGAGGATGCCAATATCTTCAAAGGCCGGTACCTGTCCGGAAGGCATGGACGTAAATGCGGCGGGCATAAGCGTGAAGGTGGGTGCGCATTACCCGGGGAGATCTGTCGATCTGCCTTGTGCTACTGGTGCTGAGAGGCGCCGGGAGGGGTCGGCAGAAGTCAGCCGAGGGCATAGTCGGTCCATCGACGGGACCGAAGGCCCGAACGTGAAGTATGTGGCAGGAGCCTGGAATTTCGATGAGGAATGGAGACGCAGACAATCGGGCTGAGATGCCTGGCAACTCTTCGGGAGGGAGGGGACGAAATCCCCATGAGCCCGTCGCCGGCGGGTCCAGCCTCACGGCAAGGAAAGAGCCCTCCGGCCAGAAGGTCGAGCAGTTGATGGAAGTGGTGGTCGAACGCGAGAACATAGTTAAAGCGCTGCGCCAGGTGATGGCGAACAAAGGGTCCGCGGGGGTGGATGGAGTAACGGTACAGGCCCTCAGGATCAGCCTTCATGAGATCTGGCCGCGCGTCAGGGAAGAGCTGTTGGAGGGAAGGTACCAGCCTCAGCCCGTGCGCAAGGTGGAAATCCCCAAGCCGGGAGGAAAAGGGGTGCGGATGGTCGGCATCCCCACGGCCATGGACCGACTGATCCAGCAGGCGCTCAATCAGGTGATGCAGCCCATCTTCGATCCGGATTTCTCCGAGTCCAGTTATGGATTCCGCCCCGGCCGCAGCGCGCACCAGGCCGTAGTGAAGGCACGGGAATATGCGTCGGCGGGCAGGCGGTGGGTTGTTGACATGGATTTGGAGAAGTTCTTTGACCGCGTCAACCACGACATATTAATGGCGCGGGTAAGCCGGAGGATAGGGGACAAGCGGGTCTTGAGACTCGTGCGCCGCTATCTTCAGGCTGGGATGATGGTCGGAGGTTTCGTATCGCCCCGGACGGAAGGGACTCCGCAAGGGGGGCCGCTGTCTCCGCTGCTGTCCAATGTTTTACTCGATGACTTGGATAAGGAGCTGGAAAAACGGGGGCATGCGTTTTGCCGGTATGCGGGTCAGGCCCTTCCTTTTCCCGCATCTGGATATGTACTTGCGACAAAGCTCTTGACATAGCAATGAAAGACGATAGACTTAGTTTGTTAAACTAAGTCTTGTTGAGGTGACCCTATGCGGACATACAACATTCACGATGCCAAAACCCATTTATCTCGGCTGGTGGAGCAAGCCGCCAACGGTGAGCCGTTCGTCATCGCCAAGGCCGGGAAACCGATGGTCAAGGTTATTCCGCTCAATGCTCGGGAACCTTCCCGGATCAAACGGTTCGGCTTCATGGCTGGGCAGATTAACGTTCCGGCCGACTTCGACCGGATGGGCGAAGCCGAAATCATGAAGATGTTTGAAGGGGACGCATGAAGCTGTTGGTGGACACTCACTTGCTGCTATGGGCGGCACAAGGTGTTGAACATCTACCGGTAGATGCTCAGACGGTGATGAGCGAGCCTGAAAACGAATTATTCTTCAGCGTCGCCAGCTTGTGGGAGATCGTAATCAAATGTGGCTTGGGCCGAGAAGATTTCAAGGTCGATCCACGGGTGTTTCGGCGCGGCCTGTTGGACAACGGCTATCTTGAGCTGCCGATCCTCAGTGAGCATGCGGTAGCTGTCATGAACCTACCGCCAATCCACAAAGATCCCTTCGACCGCCTGCTCGTCGCACAGGCCATTGTCGAGGGCATAACATTATTGACTGCGGATGTGCAGGTTGCCAAATACGCTGGACCGGTGCAACGCGTCTGACAACGGCCAGACAGGGGCACTTTCAGTATTGAAGGCCAAGCCGCCCCTCCCACTGGGTCTCAATTCATGCAACACGGCGTGGACAAATGTAGTGTGTTTCCTGATCCACACCCAGCCTGACCCGTCCCACCGGAAGCCCTGCCGTCCATGCCCGGCTCGACCCTGTCGACGCCATGCGAAACGTGAGTTGGCGGGTGAGTCTGTGGGCGAAGCCCCGGCACCTCAACCGGTTTTTCGACAACGAGCTCATCACGAGGGTGCCTTTCGATCCAGGGACCGGAAGGCCGGTGGTCATCGCCTTCGACCATCGGATCTTGGGGCCAATGGCGGGATACAGCTCTGCGGAACGGATCGAACAAAGAGAGAATTCAGGAGAGGCCGCGATCTTTTCTAGAGAGCCTGTGAGCACATCCGGGGGTCCTCCGTTCGGCGAGCCCATCACTGGGTGCTGGCTCCCTCTCCGTATTCTGATGGCACGGCGACTCCACCCAAGCCCTGATCTGGGCCCTGTAATGATCCAGCCCCGTTTCCATCCCGCAAACCCCACAGGATACCTTGGCGCAGAATCACCTGCCAATGATCTCGGCCGACCCGCCGCAGAAAATGCATATCGGTTGATCCCTACGGTTCTCTCCTGCCGGCTCGCACAGCCCGGACTCGCGCCACGGGGCCGGCCTGACACCTCGAGTGGACGGCCACTCCAGATTCTGACTGCCGTCCAACATCTGTTGTGGATGGAAGTCCAGACCGGCAAGCTGCACGCGTGGTGATGCGGACTGGCCATGCCGGTTATGCATGGTAAGATTTGGCTGCCGGAGCGATTCTGCGGCAGCCACAAGGCTAATAGCTCTCCTTTTTAACCATGGTGTCCATCCAGAGCCCGTCCCTGCAGACCAGGCAATATCCTTCGCAACACACTTTAGAACCGTCAGGATATACAGAATCATCAAAGCTGCAGCTCTTTTTCTCCTGGCTCTCCATGATCAACTCCTTCCCCGTGGAATCGATGGCATCTTTCTGGAGTTCATCCCACGTCTATTGATTTCTCTATTATTTTCAAGAATGTAATACCCTCGATCGGTCACCTTCATCGCCGCCTGTTCCAACCCTCAGGTTTCGATCATTCTTTGCTCCGTCAGCTGCATCCACTTCCGTTTTCGCCGTACCCGTCTTCAGAAGCGTCATATAAAATCGGACAAACAAACCACTAAACCTTCGGACACTGGAGTGAAATCAATCCAAGCTGCCTTGCTATCCTGGCAGTATCAAGCTCAATGAATTCCGGGTTTTCTTCCATCAGAAAGCCCATGGCCCTGATCTTTTCATTTTCCGACATGGACGCATTGAGAACGATCCACTCGACCCCGTTTTTCTGATAGCGAAGACCGCTCTTTCTACCGAGCCCATCGGCCTCAATAACCCTTATATTTTTTGACCCTGCCAACTCGAAGAGCTGCCGCAGCGTCATGGGGTTTGTCGTCTCGTTCACCATCGAGCACCGCCTTTCCGCTCAACCATCTTCAATTCAACGGCAATTGCCACTCAACTGTCCGGGGTGCCGACCCGCCTGGCCATAACATAATCATCGGCCGGCCGTGCGTGGGCCGTTTCACGGTCTTATTCCCGCAATCCGCGTGCAGTTGCGAACGGCCCAAGGGAACACCCCCTTTGCCCTCTTCGCGGGGGAGTTCCAGAAGCGGACGAGTCGTATCCGTCCAGCCTTGGTTGCCTGTTTATGGGCATTCATTTGCCCGCCGGGGCCCAAATTGGGTCTTGCAATCTTGTTATCGGCGTGCTAAGCAGTAGCCGTTTTTCCTGTAAATTGAGGGTGTACGGACGTATTGGCGCAACGGTCATGGTGGTTGTTCTCCACGATGTAGGCGATTCCAAACGAGTTGTGAATCAGTTAAAGGAGGAAGGATCATGAAGGTTTTCTTGGGAGGTATAGCGGCAGCTTTCTTGGGGCTCATCGGGATTTTCGCCTTTTTCGGGCCTTTCCTGCACCTGCTGGCAGGTGCGGTTCCCCTCATGCTTTTGCTCGGTGGCGCCATGGCCGCCTATCTTGGATATGACGAAGTCAAGGACAAACTCCCATTCCCCAAGAAACAAGAAGAAGCTGCCGCAGCCTCCGCCGGCCCTGACTACAAGGAGGAAGCCGAGAAGTACAAGCAGGAAGCCGAGCGCCTCCGCTCCGAATTGGAGAAGGCCAAGACCTCAAGCTAGTCCTTTGCCGACACCCGGTCGCATATGTCAAATGAGCCGCCTTTCTGGCGGCTCATTTGTTTTCGGCATCGGGGATTCGCCGCTACACCTGGGGAAGACTCCACTCACCCTGGTCCCGCCGGACGCTCGGTACAGCTTCACGGGATGAGATGCCCGTTCGTCCCTCGTCATGTCGGCGGATTTTTCAGCCGTCATGCAGTGCTTTTCCGTAGATTCCGGCTGAGCGACCGCCTGAATGACGACTCGAGCGGTGAACACTCCATGCTGTTGAGTTGTACTCAGGGGTGAGCTTCAGCCCAGTTCCTTCCCCATCCCACATCCACCCTGAGCGGGACGGAGAGCGGCCAGGCGGCCTCCATCCGCTCGCGAATCAAATCCTTGATTCTCTCAAGCTCATCGTCCGGAACCTCGAAAACCAGCTCATCGTGCACCTGCAGGATCATCGCCGTTCGGAGCTTCTCGTGCTTCAGTGCGCGGCTGACGTCGATCATGGCCTTTTTGATCAGATCGGCGGCCGTACCCTGAATGGGGGTATTGACGGCGAGACGCTCACCCTGCTGCCGGACGTTGCGGTTTCGGCTCTTGAGCTCGGGAATGAACCTGCGCCGGCCCAGGAGCGTCTGGCAATACCCGAGGGAGCGCGCCCTGGCGACGGTCTCATCGATGTAGGCCCTGACGCCGCTGTACCTTTCGAAGTAACGGTCGATGGCCTTCCTGGCCATCTTCGGCGTGATGCGCAGCCGCTGTGCCAGGCCGAAGGCGCTCATGCCGTAAATGATGCCGAAATTGATCATCTTGGCCTGTCGCCGCATCTCCGGAGTGACTTCAAGAGGTGGGATGTTGAGCATTTCGGCCGCCGTGTGACGATGAACGTCATCGTCGGTTTCAAAGGCTTCCATGAGATGGGGGTCCTGGCTGCAGTGAGCGAGAATGCGCAATTCGATCTGGGAATAATCGGCCGAGAGGAGGCGGCAGCCGGGCGGGGCGACGAAGGCCGCCCGGATCTTGACGCCCTCATCGGAACGTACGGGAATGTTCTGCAGGTTGGGGTCCGAGCTGCTCAGACGCCCGGTGGCGGTTGCCGTCTGGTTGAAGGAGGTGTGAATCCTTCCGGTCTCCGGGTGAATGAGTCCGGGCAGCGTGTCGGCATAGGTTCCCTTCAGCTTGGCAAGGCTTCGGTAGGCGATGATCTGCCCGGGGAGCGGATGCTCCAGGGCAAGCTCCTCGAGGACGCTCATGTCCGTGGACGGGCCGCTCTTGGTCTTCTTGACGACCCGGAGTCCGAGCTTGTCAAACAGGATGGCTCCCAATTGCCTGGGGGATTGGATGTTGAATTCCTCCTTGGCCAGGTCGTAAATGGCGGCTTTTTTCCGATCCATCTCCTCCTGAAAATAGCGGGCCAGCTGTTCGATCCTTCCAACGTCGAGAAGGACCCCGTGGTGCTCCATTTCCGCAAGGATGCTCACGAGCGGCATTTCGATGGATTCGAAGAGTTCCAGGAGATGAGCCTCCTTCAGGCGCTCTCTCAAGGGAGTGACGAGCCTGGCGGCGAGAGTCGCCAGGCGGCACGCTTCCTCGACGGGTGCGGCCCCGGGCGCTTCCTGGGTTCCAGCCGGAGCGGGTCCCGTCGAGGTCATCCTCAAATGCTCGCTCGCCAGCCGATCAATGCCGTAGGACTGGGCTCCGGGATCCAGGAGGTACCCGGCAACTCCTGTGTCGAAAGCGATGCCCTCCAGGTTCCATCCCCTTCGACGGAGATGAATCCAGCCGGCCTTGAGGTCTTCGCCGGCCTTGGGGATACGGGGGTTTGAGAGAAAGTCGAGAAGGGCGGAATCGAGCTGAGGTCCGGTGGTTGGGGATGTGTCGCGAACTCCATCGACCAGGCGCCAGTAAGCCACCTCGCCCATGGTGGTGGCCACGGCCACTCCCTGAAGCTCCGCCCGCATGGGGGAGCCGTTGACTGCCGTCGTTCGGACTGAACAGGGATCGGGGTCTTCGACTCCGGAGACGGCGTCGATGAGCTTCTGGCAGGGGACGAGCCGAAATGCCTGGGGGCGCATCTCTCCTGGCGCCTGGGCCTCCGTCTTCCCGCCGGCGATGCGGTTCGCCTCTGGCTTCTCTGGAAGAGCCTCCAGGAGACTCTTGAATTCCAATTCCTCATAGAGCTCTTTCAGGCGGGCGAGGTCGGCGGGGGTCGGCTCAAACTCCTCCACGTCGACGGTCACGGGAGCATCGTGGTCCAGGGTCACGAGCTCCCGTGAAAGAAACGCGCTTTCCCTGCCCTCCCGCAGCTTCTTCCGAAGGGAAGGCGATGGGATCTCCTCCAGATGGTCATAAACGGACTCCAACGAACCCCAATGCCGGATGAGTTGGCGCGCCGTCTTCTCACCAATGCCCTTGACGCCCGGGATGTTGTCGGAGCTGTCGCCGAGAAGCGCCAGGTAGTCCCGGACCTGGGAAGGCCTGACGCCGAGCTTCTCCTCTACGGACGATTCGGTGAAGATTCGGTCCCTCTGAGGGTCCCACTGGGAAACCCACGGATCCTGGATGAGCTGGTGAAGGTCCTTGTCGCCTGAAACGATGATGACCTCAAGGTCGTGTCCGCGGGAGCGCCGGGTGAGGGTGGCGATGAGATCGTCGGCTTCGAAGCCCTGCATCTCCAGCTGCGGGATTCCGTGAAGGCTGACCAGTTGCTTTATATATGGGATCTGGACTGCGAGATCCTCGGGCATGCTCTGGCGGGTAGCCTTGTAGCTCTCGAATCGTTCATGCCTGAAGGTCGGGCCGGGAGCGTCGAAGGCCACGCAGAGGTAATCGGGCTTCTTCTCGCGGACCACCTTGGCCATCATCGTTGCAAAGCCATAGACAGCCTGGGTCGGCAGTCCCCTGGAATTGCTGAAGCGGCCCAGGGCATAAAAGGCGCGATAGATATAAGAGCTTCCATCCACGAGGTAGAAAGTCTTCATGGGATCTCCATTATTATTTGGGCACGGACGGAGTTGCGACTGCGGAGACCTCGGTCAGGGCCGTGCACGCTTGGGCGTCGAGGCTGCCCCGGAGGCAGCCCGGCCGCCTCCCGGCAGACATGTCTTGTCGAGCCAGACCTCCATGAGGTTTGCGGCGCCGCGGCCGGATGCGTCCGTGGGGGGCGGCAGGTATTCCAGGTTGACGTTGCTCATGGCGTGAAAGATGTTTCCGCGGATTTTGCCGTTGGAGCTGCACAGGGCCTCGAGCATGCGACGCACTTCCAGCCGTTTGCCGCGAGCGGCGGAAGGGCATGCGTTATGGGTGACGGGAAGCTTCAGGCGCCGGGCGAGCTGCTCCACCTTTCGGGCCGGAACCAGTGCCAGGGGCCGGATAACGAACATCTCTCCACCGAAAAAGGGCTGCCGGGGTACGATTCCGGCCATCTGACCTCCGTACAGCATATTGATCATGAAAGTCTCGATGAGATCGTCCTGGTGGTGCCCCAGGGCCAGCTTGGCGCAGCCCGCCTCCCGAGCGGCCTCGAAGAGCACCTTCCGCCTGAGTCGGGAGCACAGGAAGCAGGGATTTTCCCTGTTTTCGGCGGAATGGGCCCGCGGGCCGTGATCGGTGTGAATGATCCGGTACTCGAAGCCTTCCTGTTCGAAGTACCCCTGGAGGATTTCGGAGGCTCGGGAATCGAAGCCGGGGTCCACGTGGACGGCCAGGAGCTCGTAGCGAGCCGGAATCCACTTCAGTCGCTCCCGCAGGAGCCACAGGAGCAGCAGGCTGTCCTTGCCGCCGGAAACGGCCACCGCAATGCGATCCCCATCGTCGATGAGCCGGTAATGGTGAATGGCCTTCCCCAGCAGATGTCTGACCTCGCGGTTGACGGCGGGCGCGGACGGATTCGAAGTTCGGTCTTCGAGGTTAGGGGACTGAAGAGTCTCTTTCATGGGTCCGTGAGGCAGGTTCACTGCCGGTCGTAGGTCTGGCCCTGCACATTCAGGTAGGAAACGGCTTCCTTGATCCCCGCCAGGGTGAGATCCTCCATGCGAAAGATGCGCCCGATCTGCTGGATGGTGGAGCTTTCCCGTGCCCAAGCGTCCTTGCGGATGGGATTGAGCCAAACGCTCACCGGAAACGCCGTCTTCAGCTCCTGGAGCCACTCCTTTCCCGGCTTGCGGACCGTGTGGGTCAGACTGATAGACCCGTAAGCCGCCATGAGCTCCGCCGGCGCCATGTTGGCGTCTCCGATAAGGATCAGGCGAGTGCTCTTGTTCTCGCTGATGATCTTTTCCCATTTCACGCTCCGAATGCGCTCGGGGTCGCGGTAGACGGTGCCGTAGATGCAGTTGTGGAAATAGTAAAAGGTGACGTCTCTGAAGATATCCCGCAGCTTGTTGAAGATGGTCTTGACCAGGGGGATGTAGGGAGTCATGGAGTAGCCGCCGTTGTCCAGCATGACGAAAAGCTTCAGCCTGTTCCTCAATTCCCGCCGGAAGATCAGTTCGATCTCGCCCGCGTTGCGCGCCGTTTTGGCTATGGTTTCGTCGATGTCGAGCTCGGTTTCGGGACCGAGAGGCCTCAGGCTGCGCATGGAGGTCAGGGCCTGCCGCAGGTTCTCGTTGGAAAGGCTCGACTGGTCGCTGTAGTTGATGTACCGGCGATCGTCGATGACCTTCTGGGCAGACCCGTGCAGGCTTCGACCGTAGACACGGATGCCTCCGGCATGCCGGCCGCTGTGACCGTAGGGGGACCTCCCCCGGGTGCCCACCCAGCGGTTTCCGCCGTGGTGCTCGCCTTTCTGGTCGAGAACCGTCTCCCAGAACCGCGCCAGGAGTTCCTCGGTGTCGAATTCGCGGACCTCCTCCGGCGTCAGCAGCCCCTGCTCCAGCTGGTCTCGAAGCCATTGCTGAAAGGGCTTGCCGGCGATGAGCTGCTCCCAGGCGACTGCCGGCGTGGTTCCCTCGGCACCAAGGAAGAATGAGGCGAATGCCTGCTCGAAGACGTCGTAATGCTCGACGCGCTTGACAAAAATGAGGCGGGCCAGCAGGAACAGCTGATCCAGGTCCCGGGCCAGCCCCCGGCGCAGGGCCCGGTAGAATTCTAGAATGTAGCGCACGCTCACCGGGATGCCGGCATCCTGCAGATGATAGACGAAACCGATCATGGGGCCTCCGAGATGTCAGAAGCGGCTTGCGCGGCGAACTCCGCGGAATTTCAGAAGGTCCTCGGTCCGCTTGAGGAGGGTGCCGATGTGGCTCACTTCCTTGCCGGCTCCAGGCCCCCGCCCACCGCTCTGCCTGATGGCTCCGATCCAGTCCAGGAGCTCGGCCGTTGCAGGGGGCTTTTCGAACCCCTGTTCCCTCAGGCGGTAGAATGTCGTCAGGCAGGCATCGAGAAGCGGCTCGGCGATATCGGGGAAGTGCAGTCGAACGATGATCTGCATCTCATCCGGGGGAGGGAAGGGGATATAATGGCAAAAACAGCGCCTGAGGAAAGGATCAGACAGTTCGCGCTTTGCGTTGCTGGTGATGACGATGACGGGGGTCTGCCGGGCGCTCACCTTGTGGTTGATCTCGCGGATAATGAAAGACCCTTCCTCCAGAACGTCCAGGAGATTGTCCTGGGTGTCCGAGTCGGTCTTGTCGATTTCATCCAGGAGCAGCACCCGCCTGTCTTCGGCAAGAAACGCTCGACCGATGGGACCGAATCTCAGGTAGTCCCAGATGTTGTTGACATCGCGCCCCGTTTCACCGCTCCCGAACCGTGAGTCGTTGAGACGGAGGACGGTGTCGTAAACGTAGCAGAGCTCCTCGCCCTTGAAGGTGGATTTACAGCGGGCCTCCTCCATCCGGAGGTCGAGTGAGCGGGAGATCTCGAAGGCCAGCTGTGTCTTTCCGGTGCCGGCCTCGCCGGTCAAAAGCAGCGGTTTTCCCATGGCGATGGCGATGTTGACGATTTCACGCAGCTCCGGGCTCAGATAGTAGCGTTCGGTTCCTTCAAACTGCATCGGCGGCTCTCCAGGACTTGGGTACGGTAAATGGGCTCAGCGGGATGTCGATGCTAACCGTGCCAATCGGATCCAACTTTGACATCTTAGTGTAAAGGCCTTTCTTTGACAATCTTGACTTCCTGTGACTTCCTGTGACACGATCGCCGCCTGAGGCCGGGGTTCGAGAGTGGAACTGGAAGAATCGGCGGCCGGCAACCCTGGGATGACCTTCTCCGGATGTTCGGGAATGCTTCTGATTTACGGTCCTTCGGCCAAACCCTCCGAGCCGCCGCCTGGCCTTGCGCTCCTGGCCGGCACCCTTCGCCGTCACGGAGTGCGCTGCTCCATCTGGGATGCCAATATCGATGCCGTGACCACTGAAATCCATCGGGACAGGGGCTCTCAAAACGACACATGGACCCTGCGGGGGCGCCGCCATCGAGAGAGTCACCTGGCGCTCCTGCGGAACTGGTCCGGCTACTCCAACCTGGATCGCTACAGGCGGGCAGTGCTTGATCTGAACCGACTCCTGGAGATCAACTCCAGGACGGGCTCCCTGTTTGCGGGCCTTGCCAACCTATCGGGAAACGAGCTCCTTCCCGTGCGCAGCGACCATTTGCTCGCTGCCTCGGAAAATCCCGAGAGGATCCCGTTCCACGATTTGCTTGGAAAGAGACTTGTTGAGAGGGTGGAGAGACTCAAGCCGTCCATTGTGGGCTTTTCTCTGTGCTTCATGAGTCAGGCGCTGTGCACCTTCGCCATGATCGGAATGGTCCGCCGCCGGTTTCCGTGGATCAGGATCGTCCTGGGAGGCGGCCTGGTCACCTCGTGGAAAAGGGGACCCGGGTGGAGAAACCCTTTCGAGGGTCTGGTGGATGACCTGGTGGACGGCCCCGGAGAATCCTTTCTGCTCGAGCTTCTGGATTGCCACCCGGGGACAATCCCGCCCGTTGTCGCCGATTATGGAGACATGCCCTGGGATCGCTACCTGTCTCCAGGCCGCATTCTTCCCTACGCCGCATCGAGCGGCTGCTACTGGAATCGCTGCGCGTTCTGTCCCGAGCGGGCCGAGGGAAATCCGTACCACCCCATTGGTACGGAACGGGCCCTGCACGAGCTGCGTCATCATGTCGAGCAGGTCCAGCCGACGCTCATCCATCTGCTGGATAACGCCATCAGTCCTTCACTGCTTGCCGCTCTCTGCCGAAACCCGCTCCAGGTTCCATGGTATGGATTCGTTCGGGTGACGAAGGAGCTCGGCGAGCCTGACTATTGCCGTGCATTGAAACGCTCGGGATGTGTCATGCTGAAGCTCGGAATCGAATCGGGCTCGCAAAGAGTGCTGGATAACGAAGGGAAGGGGATCGAAGTCGAGACCGCCGAACGTGCCTTGAGGTGTTTGAAGCAGGCCGGAATTTCCACTTACATTTACCTGCTTTTCGGAACGGTCTCGGAAACTGAGGCCGACGCTCGAAAGACACTGGATTTCGCGGTCCGGAGCAGCCCGTTCATCGACCATCTCAACTTGGCCTTGTTCAACCTTCCACTGAGCAGCGGGCTTTCAGGGGAGTTGCGTACTCACCATCATTACGAAGGGGATCTTTCGCTCTATGCGGGTTTCAGGCATCCCCGGGGGTGGGATCGTGCCGTGGTGAGGCGCTTCATGGACAGGGAATTCAAGAGGCATCCGGCAATCACCGAAATCCTGAAGCAAGAACCTCCCATCTTCACATCCAACCACGCTCCGTTGTTTTCAAGCGGCATGAAGCTTTTCACCCGACGCGGGTGAGATGAACCGAGGGTGAGCGCGAAGCCGCGGACGAGGCGAGCCGCCCATGAAGTCAAAATGGCGTTCAGTGATTGAGGAAGTGTTGTATGCCTTCCATGGCGTCAACGATCTTGTTCTGCAGTTTTTCGACATCCTCGGCATTCAGCTTCCAGTGCGCAAGAACCTGGTCCTCTTCAGGATCGAGGGGATTGGTTTCCGCATATTCCTTGTCCATGTCGTTGACGATGCGATCGGCGATGTAGGCGAGCATGGCCAGGTCTGCGTCATGTTTGACCGCCAGGGGATTGTGGTGGTGGCCGATGGCTTCCACCACTTCCTTGGGAAACTGCCATCGCCGTGCGATCAACTCCCCCAGCTCCTGGTGGTCGATCCCCAGGGTTTTGCGCTCCGCTGAAATGAGCCCTTTGCCGTCGAGTTTGGGATTGGTCACCCTCAGGTGGAGGTACAGCTTGGCGTATTGGTTGAGGACCGTCTTGCCGATGTCGTGAAGCAGACAGGCCGTGTAGATGGTCAGCACCTTTTTGTGCTTGAGCTGCCGAGCCAAGGTTTCCCCCGTCACCGCCGTGGCCACGGAATGATACCAGAGCTCGCGCTCGTCTCTGTCCGAACCGTTGGGCCGGCTCTGAAAGAAGCGCGATGCGCAGCTGGTGAGGACGACCTGCATGAGCTTCTGATTGCCCAGAACGAAAATGGCTTCCCGAAGCGAGCTCACCCGGGTTTTTCGACCGTAGAATGCAGACTGGCTGAGCATCAGCACTCTTGCCGTGATGACAGGATCGTATTGAATGACCTGTTCGATCACTTGAACGGGAGCAGTCTTCCTGAGGAGGGACATGACCTTCCAGACCACATCGGGGAATGGAGGAAGCTTTTCCGCCGAGGCCAGGATATCCTTCAGCAGAAGCTCATAATGCAGGGCTTTGACTTCATTGCAGCTCATCTGCCGAATCACTTGGCTACCCTCCAATGACCGTGTCCGGGTCCATGGCATCACAAAAGCTCAAAACGATGTCGATCCGCGCGCTCATTGGCCTTTCCATTGTCTTAAGGCAACCTGGGAGATGAAGGGAAAGCGCCGGCGAGCCTCGATATGGTGCAACCAATATTTCGACCCCAGGCAAAGGCGACTTGAGCCTTATTTATTCATTCGGGAATGACGTTTTCAGTCGGTCGGAAGGACAGGGCGCTTACGGGACAGCTTTCGACGCATGCCCCGCAGAGACTGCAGTCATTGGAGGCGAGAGCCGCGGCCTGTGGGAAGGAGGCCACCACGGTATCGAAGCCACGCCTGGCGAAGGTGAGAAGCGGCAGGCGGTTTTGCTGCTCGCACACGTGGATGCACCTTCCGCAGAGAACGCACCGTTC
>Ga0101944_10004258_pt1 | contig 18054 bp, 12 predicted proteins | sample DewCreD2012metaG_FD_75245 | JGI IMG/M metagenome (GOLD analysis project Ga0101944, IMG submission 75245) | Hot spring sediment bacterial and archeal communities from British Columbia, Canada, to study Microbial Dark Matter (Phase II) - Dewar... ... | reverse complement strand
ACCCCGCGCATCGAGATCATCGGTGTCGAGGTGCACGCCTCGCTCGATGAGATCCGCAAGCTGATCGCCGAGGAAGGCTACTCCCGCATGCCTGTCTACGAGGAGTCGCTCGATAACGTCCTGGGCATCCTGTACACCAAGGATCTGCTGACGCTCGACCCGAACCAGCCGTTCGACCTGCGAGCCATCATGCGCCGCACGATCTTTGTGCCCGACACGAAGACCGTCCGCGACCTGCTGCATGAGTTCAAGAAACAGAAGACCAAGATCGCGATGGTGCTCGACGAGTACGGCGGCACGGCCGGCCTGGTCACCACCAACGATATCTACGAGGAACTCGTCGGCGACATCGGCGACGAGGAGGACGAGGAACCCGCCGCCCCGGCCATCGTGCGGATCGACGATAGCACCACGGAGATCGACGCCCGCCTGCGGGTGGATGAGTTCAACGAGGAGTTCGATCAGAACCTGCCCGAGAACGAGGGCTACGACACCGTCGGCGGGTTCATCCTCAGCCGGCTCGGCCGGATCCCCAAGCGCGGCGACGAGCTGCTGATCGACAGCTTGCAGATCACCATCCTCGATGCAGACGAGCGCCGGATCAACCGCGTCCGCATCCATATCCAGACGGAGCAGGAGTCCGAGCCCCAGGAGGCCCGGCAGGAATAGCAGTTGTATGGCCATCTACTCCGACACCGCCGTCTGCCTGCGACACCATGACTACAGCGAGACCAGCCAGGTCCTCACCCTGCTGGCCCGCGAGCATGGCATCGTCCGCCTGATCGCCAAGGGCCTGAAACGTTCCACCAGAACCCGCGTTACCGTCGGCGTCGACCTGCTGGAGATGGGCAGCGTCGTCTGGTCCGCCGGCCCGGCGGCCAGCGAAGGGCGCCTCAGTACCCTGCGCGAGTGGCGGCAGCGGGAAGTGTTCCCCAACATCCGGAAGGACCTCTCCGCCATCGTCGCCGGCCAATACGCCTGCGAACTACTGCTATCGCTGCTCCCGGAGAACGATCCGTACCCCGAGCTGTTTGACGTCCTCGGCAAGTTCCTCGGCCACATCGGCCCGGGCAAGGACAACCTCGCGGCCCTGGTCAGGCTGATGTGGCTCGTTCTGCATTACACCGGGCACCTTCCGCAGTGGCAGCGCTGTGGCGCCTGCGGCGGCGCGGTCGAAGAGGGCGCATCGTTCGGCCTGAACGTCGGCGGCGCCGTCTGCCGGAACTGCGCCAGCCGTGTCTTGCAGCGGATCCGTGTCGATCCGCCGCTGGCAGCCGCCCTGCGGATCGGCCGACCCGAGCGAGTTCCCGCCAAGGGCTTCCTGCTGCTCGACGCCTACGTAGTCCATCTGGCTGGCCGCTCCCTGCGCACCCATGACGCCGTCCGCAACACCTTCTTCAAACGTCCCGCCGCTCCGCCTGCCCAGTCGGCCCCAGCCGCACCTGCCAATGAACCGGACAGAATACAACCGCCGGCGCCACCCGCCCCGGCCACAGATACGCCCAGACCTGCATTCGGCAGCGCCAAGGGTGATTCGGATGTCAGATGATCTCGACGCGCCGATCGAGGGTTCCGAGGGCTGATCCGGTGACCTCTTATTCTGTCGATCCTGTCTTGCCTGTGAATGATCTGTGCATCTGCGGTTGCTCTGATCCTCGCCACTGCTCCTCGCCAGCTGTTTGCTCCCTGTCCCCCATCGCCTTATAATCCCTTCCCGTTGACTGGCGCAATCCTGGACCTGCAGAGGCTGTGGCAAAGATGATCAGGATGAAGGTGCTTGGAACGGTCTGCATCGCGGTGGTCTTCGCGAGTGGGCTATGGTCCTCGGTTCTGGCGGCATCGAGCGCGCAACCCCGATACCCCGAGCGAATGGTCTACGACCCGGTGACGGGCCTGTGGACCCAGCCGCCTTCTCCCATTCCCGGCACCGAGCAAGGGGAACTGGAACTGGCTCTGATCGATCTGGCGGAGAACCGTCCCGATAAGGCCAAGACCCGCCTTCAGCGATGGCTCAAGAAATACAAGGAAAGCGAACGCCGGCCTGATGCCATGGTCGCCCTGGCCGATGCCCAGCTCGCCCTCGGCAACCACATGCAGGCCTACCGCCAGTACGAGAAGACCCTCGAGCAGTACCCCGGGCTCGAGAGCGAAGAGGCCATCGTACGCCACGAGTTCGCCATAGGCGTGGCGTTTTTATCGGGCGTCAAGCAGAAGTTCTGGATTTTCCGCTTCCCGGCCGAGGACGAAGGCCTCGAAGTGCTCGACAAGGTCGTTCAGCGCGCCCCCGGCTCGATGCTTGCCGAGGATGCCATCAAGGCCAAGGCCGACTACTTCTACCGCAGCGGAAAGTTCGACCTGGCGGAGACGGAATTTGCGCGGCTGGCCCAGGAATTCCCCCGCGGCCGCTACCCCCGGCTGGCACTGCTGATGTCGGCCCACTCCGCCTTGGCGCGCTTCCCCGGCCTGGCCTTCGACGATGCCGCCTTGCACGAGGCACGTGAGCGCTTCCTCTCGTTCCAGGAACGCTATCCCGAAGCCGCCGAACAGGAGAATATTGCCGCGCTGATCCGCCGGATCGATGAGACCCTGGCGGAAAAGAACGTGATGATCGGCCGGTGGTACAGCAAGCAGAAACACACTGGGGCAGCAGTGGTCTATTACCAAGGCGTGATCCGACGGTGGCCCGACACCCCCGCGGCTGCCGAGGCCCGCCAGCGACTCGCGCTGATCGCAGAGGCCGCTCCGCCGGCCCCGGCCGCCGGGCCTGAGTTTCCGGCGACCGCTCCTGCGACCGAACCGGCCGCAAGCGAGCCGACGCCTGCGACCCGGCCGATCGAACCTGTGGCACCCGAACCGGTGGCGATGCTACGGGTACGGCAGCCCAGCACATAGAGATGAGGCCTAAAGCAATGAACAGCGGGAAACGACATGCAGCGGCCCGGTGGACAGCGCTGGCTGTGCTGATATTGGGCACGACCCTTCCCGGCTGCTCATACAGCACCCGTCCGCCGTTCCCCCAGAACGTGCGTACCGTCTACGTCGAGATGTTCCAGTCGCGCGAGTTCCGTCGCGGCCTGGAGTTTATGCTCACCGAGGCCGTCCAGAAACGCATCTTGCAGGACACCCCGTACCGCATCGCCGACAAGCAGTCCGCCGATACGCTCCTGACCGGGGAAGTCCTGGAGGTCCGCCAGGCCGTGCTCGGCCGCAGCTTCGAGACCGGTCGACCGCGCCAGCAGCAGGCGACGTTCGTCATCCGCTTCGCGTGGAAGGACTTGCGGACCGGCCAGGTGCTTATTGAGCAACCCCGCTTCATCCAGTCCGTCGAGTACATTCCGCCCGTCGGCGAGGACTTCTACGACGCCTCCACTCGAGGTCTGGATGAACTGGCTGAGCGGATCGTCCAGCAGATGATGGAATCCTGGTGACGGCCCTCGCACCCGCGGCTCGGACCGTTCGTATGCATGCTGGCACTGGTTCGCGAAATCCACCATTGAGATACATGTTATTCGGTGGACTGGCTGCCCATATTAGATAAGATAAGGTACCATTGCACGGGAACCGCAGGGGGTTTGGCCGCCGCGTCCCGCGGCGCATTCCCTATGAGCCTTAGAGAAGTGAGAGGTTGATGTCAGACAAACCGAAAAACGACCAGAACCTCAGGAACGGCCAGAAGCCGCCTTACTCGCGGATGCCACGCGGGATGTTCGGCTGGATGATGTTCTTCGGCATGGCCATGCTGCTCTTCCTGCTGCTGAGCCAGCAGATGCAGCACCCGAATGAATATTCACTGGACCAGTTGCGGACCGCGGTGCAGAACGGCCAGGTCCAGAAGGTTAAGATCACCACCAGTTCCATTATCGGCACCCTCAAACCCAACAACGAACAGACCAAGCCGGTGCAATTCCAGGTGGATGTCCGTCCCGAGCTCCTGGGCGACATGGAGTTCCTCCAGTCTGTGGGCTTGGCCGTCCGCGATCCACAGAATCCCAACAAGTGGACCTACCCTGTCGAAATAGTCTTCGATGCCAACCGCAACGTCTTCGCTGAGGTTCTTCTCAGCATGCTGCCATGGCTGCTGGTCTTCGGCTTTCTGTGGTTCTTCCTGTTCCGCCAGCTGCGCATGGCCAGCGGCGGCGGGGGGATGCTCGGCAGCTTCGGCCGCAGCCGTCACCGTGTGACCACCAAGGAACATACCAACGTCACCTTTGCCGATGTGGCTGGCGTAGAAGAAGCCAAGGAAGAGGTCGCCGAGATCGTCGAGTTCCTCAAGAACCCGCGTAAGTTCCAGCGACTGGGCGGACGGATTCCGCGCGGCGTTCTGCTGGTCGGCGAGCCGGGCTGCGGCAAGACGCTGTTGGCCAAGGCGATCGCCGGCGAGGCCGACGTGCCCTTCTTCAGCATCAGCGGGTCGGACTTCGTCGAGATGTTCGTCGGCGTCGGAGCCAGCCGTGTCCGCGACCTATTCCGCCAGGCCAAGGAGAATGCCCCGTGCATCATCTTCCTGGATGAGATCGACGCAGTCGGCCGGAAGCGCGGTACGGGCTTCAACGGCGCCCACGACGAGCGCGAGCAGACCCTCAACGCCATCCTGGTCGAGATGGACGGCTTCAACTCCTCCGACCAGATCATCGTCATCGCCGCGACCAACCGCGAGGACGTGCTCGACCCGGCGCTGACCCGCCCGGGCCGCTTCGACCGGCGCGTCTACGTGCCGCTGCCCGACGTCAAGGGCCGGCTCGAGATCCTGCGTGTGCACGCCCGCAAGATCAAGATTGGCTCCGATGTCGACCTGACCCGCCTGGCCCGCGGTACGCCGATGTTCAGCGGCGCCGAACTGGCCGCCGTGATCAACGAGGCCGCCATCATCGCCACGATGGGCAATAAGGACTTCGTCGAGATGGACGACATGGAAGAGGCCCGCGACAAGGTCCGCTGGGGCCGCGCGAAAAAGAGCCGCCAGGTCGACGAGAAGGAGCGTATCACCACCGCCTATCACGAGGCCGGCCACGCCCTCGTCCAGAGTCTCATGCCCGATGCCGACCCGATTCACAAGGTCAGCATCATTCCGCGCGGGCCTTACGGCGGAGCGACCTTCAGCCTGCCTGAAAAGGACCGCACGCTCTACACTCGCAAGTACTGCCTGGCCATGCTGAGGATCTGCTTCGGCGGTCGTGTGGCCGAAGAGATGTTCTGCGACGACATCTCCAGCGGCGCCGCCGCCGACATCCGTCAGGCGACCGAGATTGCCCGGCGTATGGTCCAAGACTGGGGCATGAGCGAGAAGGTCGGCTTCGTCTACTACGGCGAAGAGGGTCGCAACCGCTGGTTCGACATGCCCGGCAACCGTGACTACAGCGATGAGACCGCCAAACTGCTTGATACCGAGATCCGCAGCCTGCTCGACACGGCCCTGCGCGACACCCGCAAGATGCTGGGCGAGAATCGCGACAAGCTGCAGCTGATCGCCGATGCCCTCCTGCGGTACGAGACGCTCGACGCCGACGAGATCAAGCGACTGCTCCGTGGCGAGCCGCTCCGCAAGCCGACGGTCAGCGACCTGATCGACCAGCACGCAGCGCCCGTGCGGGCACGGCCCGCCACGCCGCCGGATACCGGGGACGGCTACGGCCGGCACGGCCCTTTGCCCCAACCGGGCTAGACGCCACCGGGAGCAACTGGGGCGGATGCCTGGAGGTGGCCCCGAAGGTCGCCTCTGGCCTCTTGCGTCCCTTGCACATCCCCGCACTTGGCTGATAATGCAGCAGGCTTATCTGTCACGGAGACGACCGCTTGGGTACCGACACTCCGGTGCAGCACAAGGCTGGTATGCAGCGAGACTGGTTCCGCCCCATCCCCGTCGGCCGATTCGCCGCGTTGCTCAATCCTGTGCCGACAGACCCGTTTGCGGCCTTGACCTCCCTCGGGCAGCTCGTCTGGACCGACGGTACGGACGTCGATCCCGAAAGCACGTTGCCGGCCTGGCCCGACTATGTACCAGCAGCCTCGACAGAACTCCACGCAGGCTACGATGCGCATAACCTGTATCTGCGAATCGTCTGCGACGAACCCTGCCCGAACGCGGTGCGTTCCAGCGAGGTCGAGCTGTGGCGCAACGATCATGTGTCCATTGCCATCGACCCGCTGCACGACCATTGGCGATACATGCATCTGCTCGTGGCGCAAGACGGCCGGAGCCAGACCACCTGGAACACCGTGCACTACGGCTATATCCCGGCGGACCTGGTCCTGAACGTGACCAGCGATGCCAAGGTCCCCGGCGTGCAGATCTCGCGTTCGAGGCAAGCGTGGACCGTCGACGTCGTGGTGCCCTGGACGTCGCTCGAGATTCCGCCGCCGCGCCCCGGCCAGTGCCTGGGGCTTAACGTTGCCCGTTGGCGCACCGCCGGCTGTGAGCAGCTGACGCAGTGGTCGCCGACCCTGGGTATCACGCATGATGCGCGCCTGTTCGGCGATCTCTACCTCGGTCGGCCGGCCGCCGTTCTGCAGGAGATCCGCCTGGGCGGCCCGAACTGGGGATGCAACCGCGGCTACGCGCGATTTGCCGCCAGCCAGCCGTTCAATGCCTGGATCGAAGCAGGAGACTCGGTGCAGCCGGCCGACACCAAGCCGGCTCGGCTCGAAGCCGGGCCCTACGGACTTGCCGGCTACCACTTCGACTACCAAGTGGACCCGCGCGACATCCTGGGCGGCCGGCTTACCCTCAAATGGTGTGCCGCCGGCGCTGCCGGAACGACGCTGCCAGGTGCCGGCTCCGGCGAGGTCTCCCAGGCGTCGTTCGTCTTCGGCTGGAAACGCAGCGTCCTGCTGACGCACGTTGCGGGCCGGCCCGACAAGCCTGCTCGTCCCCACGATGCCTGCGCCCCGGACTTCTTTGCGCGGATGTGCGAGTACCTGCTCGCCCGGCTGCCGCGATTTCGCCGCCAGCGCGAGCAGTACCTGGTCAGCGACGACGGCGTGCGGATCGACCTGCTCAGCGACGATCCCTTCCTGCCGATGGCGCAGTCCATCATCGAACGCATCGAAGGGCAGGACGATCAACTGGCGGCCAGTGCGCTGGTCCTCTGCCAGCCGGACGTGCTGATCAGCAGCGGCGCGATGGCGCGGACTGCCAACGGCACGAACGCCGCCAGCATGCTCTGGACGGGCGGCCTGTTCTGCGACGCCTATTCGCTGGTGGTAGCGGCGCTGGTTGATCGGCTGGCGGCGCTGCAGGGTTGGCGGATCCCCACAGGCCTGTTCTGGTTGCCGACGCCTCCGGGTACGAAGTTCACCTGGCCCAACCACTGGTGGGGCTGCGGGTGGCTGGACCGCGGCCCGGTGCTGCTCGATGCGGAACTGGGGCGGTTCTTCTACCGGCGTGACGGCAAGCACCTGGCTACCGTCAACGACCTGTTCGCCAATCCGTCGCTGGCGGAATCCGCCGGCATCGGCTTGGGCGACTATTTCCGGCTTTGCAGGCCATCCGACGCGTCGATGCGCCACCTGCCGCACTGGCGCGATATCCGTCCGCTCGGTTCATAGGGGCCATGGTCGTATATGTGTCCCATGCATTCCATAGATCCTGTTGCCGCGACTGGAACTGACCACATGCGATTCTCGGGAGAGCTCAAAACCCTTCACGCCCCCCTGGACCTCGCCCGCCGGACGCTCGTCATGGGCATCCTGAACGTGACCCCCGACAGCTTCAGCGACGGCGGCCGTTTCGCACAGGCTGACGCCGCCGTCGCGCAGGCCGACCGGATGCTGGCCGAAGGCGCCGACCTGCTCGATATCGGCGGCGAGTCGACCCGTCCGGGTTCCGACGAGGTCCCTGCTGACGAGCAGCTTCGCCGGATCCTGCCCGTCATCCAGCGGGTTCGCGCGACCCATCCGCAGGCGATCCTGTCCATCGACACCCGCAGCGCCGTCGTGGCCGAGGCCGCCCTTGATGCCGGCGCCGACATCATCAACGATGTCTCCGCCCTCGAGCACGATGCGGCAATGGTGCCGCTGCTGGCCCGCCGGCCGGTACCCGTCATCCTCATGCACATGAAGGGCACGCCCAGGACGATGGTTCAGGAAGCGCACTATCAGGACGTGGTGGCCGAGGTGCTCGACTACTTCCGCCGGCGCATCGCCGCCCTCTCAGCCGCCGGCATTGACTCGGCCCGGCTCATCATCGACCCGGGAATCGGCTTTGCCAAGAACACGTTCCACAACCTCGAAGTGTTGCGCCGGCTGGTCGAGTTCCACGCGCTGGGCTTGCCGGTCCTGGTCGGCCCGTCCCGAAAGCGGTTCATCGGCCACGTGCTGAACATCGAATCCCCCGATCAGCGCCTCTGCGGCACCGTCGCCGCTGTAGCGCTCTGCGCGCAAGCCGGCGTCCATATCGTCCGTGTCCACGACGCAGCCGGCGCCCGCCACGCTGCCGAAATCGTCTGGGCCATCCAGCACCCGGACAACTACCGTTAACGGCTATTCCAACGGCAACCTTACCTCCGCCCGCTGCTGCCGGCTCAGCCAGACCGCCTCGAGAAACTCCATGTACTTCAGTCCTTGTTCGAAGGTCGGCTCGATCGCTGTGCGGTCCCCGGTCTGCACGGCATGGATGAAATCCCGCTCGACCGTCCATTCGCGCCTCGGCTCCAGCACCACCTCGGCCAGGCCTCCTTGGCCGGGTTTGCCAGCCAATATCAGGTCTTTCGTAAAGTTGTAGACGATCGTCCCCGCCGTGCCATAGATCTCCAGCGTCTCATCCGGCGGAGCCGCGCACAGGCCCGACAGGTGATACTCCGCCCCCGCCCCCATTTGATAGCGCGCCAGGATCCGCACCGCATCCGGGATGATTACGTCGCGCATCCGGTCCGTCTGCGGGTCGCGTCGCTGTCGGACGTGCGTGTCGAAGTCCGCCATCACGGAACTGTGATAGCCGAGCCAACGGTGCAGCACCTCCACGTAAATTCCCAGCGTCAGGATGTTTCGCCCGCTCAACCGCTCGTCCTTGCGCCAGTTGAGAGGGGCCTGCTCGGCCAACCACGCATCGCTCAGCGCCGTCAGGCGGACCTGCAGCACCTGGCCGCAGAAGCCGTCCTGCTGCAGCATCCGGCGCATCACCGTGTCGCCCGCCAGGCCGTGAGGCGGAGGGCAGAGCATCGTGATCAGTTCCGGGTGGCGCCTGGCTGTCTCCACCATCCGCCGCGCTTCCAGCAAATCCATTGCCATCCGTGCCTGGCAGAACACATGCTTGCCCCCGGCCAGCGCCGCCTCCGCCACCTCCGCATGCATGTACGGCCACGTGCCGATCCAGACGATATCGATCGCCGGGCTGGCTACCAGTTGCCGCCAGGCGTCGTACACCGTCTGAACCCCGAACTCCGCCGCGAACCGCTCCGCCGATTCGCGGTGCCGGTTCGACACGGCGACCACCCGCACACCGTCGATACGCTGCAGGTTCGGCATGTGCCGGCTGCGGACGATCCCGCCGGCCCCGACGATCCCGATCCGAAGTTCCTTGGCCATGCTCGCTGTATCCTCCAGCCGAAAGCCCGCCCCCGTGCTGCAGGATTGTAGAACCGTGCGCGACCGTCCACCAAGGCAAATGGATTGCAGCCGACTGGGTTTCGGCAGTTGTCTTCCGCCGCACAGGGGGTAAACTGCCTGTATCACGTGTACTGGGTTCGGTTTCGGTGCGTCACACTCGGAGGATCGTGCATGTCGCGAAAGATTCTGCTGGGTCTGCTGCTTGTCTCTCTCGTGTCCTCGGCCGTTAGCCCCGCATTGGCGCAGAGCGCTGCCACCCGACAGGCCGCGACGCAGCCGGTCGGGGCGCAACAGAACGCCGCTTTCCAGGAGGCCTGGGACCGCTACACCGTCATCGTCTGGCGCTTCAAAACGCCGGGCCTGGGCGAGGGCTTCAAGAAGTCCCTCGACTCGGCCGGGCTCTGGGCCGTGCATCTCGACGGCGGCAGCAACGGTGTCAGCCCCGACACCGTCGAGTTCGTGCGCAAGCACAACCTGGCCTGCTACCTCGACCACGCCGCCGGGAAAGGTTACCTCCACCTGGTCTCGCCTGATAGAGAGCAGGTGATTGCCAAGCGCGATCCGGTCGCCCGGCCCAAGTGTTTGTCCGATCCCGCCACGATGGAGGCCATGAAGAAGCTCATCAAGATGAACGTCGAGGCCGCAATGCCCACCCGCTGCGTCGGCTACGCCTTCGACGATGAGATTTCCCCGGTCTCGTTCACCAGCCCCTGCGACACCTGCACCAGCAAGTTCTGCCTCGAACGCTTTCGCCGGATGCTCAAGAACATCTACGGCCAGATCGAAACCCTTAACAAGCAGTGGGGCAGCGATTACAAGTCCTTCGATGATGTCAGCATCGTCGGCGCCGAGCAGACCCGCCTGGCCAACCACGAAAAGCCGCTCAACGAATGGAACCTCTCCGGCTGGGTCGACAGCCGCGAATACATCGACCAGAACTTCGCCGATACGCTCAGGGAACTCGTGGAGTTCACCAACAGGATCGATCCGCGTCGTCCGGCCGGCTTCGTGGGCGGCGGCGCCCCCTCGGCCTACGGCGGCTACAATTATGAGAAACTCTGCAAGGTCATCCAGTGGATCGAGGCCTACGACATTGCCTGCAGCGATGCCATCATCCGCTCGCTGATGCCCCAAAACCCCCGCGTCCAGACCTGGTTCGACAACAGGAGCATCGAGAAGAACACCTGGTACGCCTGGTACTACTGGGCCCAAGGCGACCGCGGCCAGATCATCTGGCCCGCCACCGGCGAAACCGACCCGTGGTTCCGCGAGAACGCCGCCCGCGAGGACATCCAGGCCCTCAAGCCCGCCATGCTCGAGATCCAGGGCGACAAGTTCGGGCCCATGCTCGTCGGCGCCGATTACGCCACCGACGGCATCGCCCTCTACTACAGCCATCCCAGCGTCCGCGTCTCCTGGTTCATCGACATCATCCCTCACGGCGCCACCTGGATCAACCGTTCCAGCAGCCTCAACAACGCCAACGACTCCGCCCACTGGAACCGCTACGGCTGGACCAAGCTGCTCGACGACTGCGGCTTTACTTACAACTTCGTCACGCCCAGCCAGGTGGCGGCCGGAGAACTGACGAAGAAGAACTACAGGGTCCTGATTCTCGGGCGGACCCTTGCCCTGTCCGATGCCGAGGTCAAGGCGATCCGCCAGTTCGTCGCCGGCGGCGGCCACATTATCGCCGACCACCTCTGCGGCATCTTCGACGAGCACGGCAAGGCCCGCCAGGGCGCGCTGGACGATCTGTTCGGGGTGTCCCGGAATCTTCGCGCGGGCCTGATGAACGGCAAGGTGCTCTACGAGATCGACGCCGAACTGCACACGAACGACCCGTTGGAACAGAAGGTGACCACCGCCTACCAGGGTGCCCCAACCTGGCAGGGCCTGGTGGTCTACGAGCGCGGCCTAGTTGCCCGCGAAGGCAAGGCCACCGCGACCGTCAACGAGATGCCCGTCGTGGTCAAGAACAAGCGGGCCGTCTATCTCAACCTTTCGCCGGTCTCCTACTGCATCGATCGCTACGACCCCTCCAAGACTCGCTGGCCGCAACTGATTACCGGCCTGTTGGCCGAGGCCGGCGTCAGACCCCGCGCCCGCGTCCTCAACGCCGAGACCGGCGAGCCGGAACTGATCACGCAGACACTATACTGGAAGCTCGGTACCGGCCGAACAGCCATGGTTGTCGTCAAGAATCTTTTCCGCAGCGCACAGATCGATGCCGCTGGTGAGACACAAGGGACCCTGTCTGCCGAGCCTACAAAGATCAGACTCCGTTTCGCCTCGCCGGTCAGGGGGCTGCGAAACGAGCGGACCGGCAAGACCCTCGGTGACGGCAAGGACTTTGCTGACACGTGGGTTACGTGCGAGGCCAACGTCTATACCTTCGAGTAATTGCCTGGCGCGTCGTTCAACAGCCTGCATGTGCGCGGCCCGACCCACATTTGCGGGTCGGGCCGTCGCGTTTATCCCCAGCCAGGGCAGCCCTGGCCCCCTTGGACCGGTAACCCTGCTGCCTCTATAATTCTCCTCGATGGTCCGGTTTGCCGAACTACCATGTGGGACTTCGGAGGTCGACCGTGACGCCCGCCCGGCTGCAACGCAGCGGACGCTGACGTGTATTATCTCGTAAATAATGCTCGCGTAAGAGGTTTGGTATGAATAGCTGTATCCTGCGGCCGTTGGCCTTCCTGGCTGTTTTCTCCAGTTCCCTTTTCGCGGTGGAGGCCTCGTGTCCGGCTGCTGCCCAGACGCAGCCTGCGGGCGTTCAGTCCGTTGGCTTTGATGGCTGGCGGCTCTACCGCGAGTCCTGTCGGCAGATCCTTAACGGCGATTTCAGCGCCGCCTTCGCCACAGTTAGACAGGCCGTCGATACCCATGCCGATCTGCCCAACCTGAAGAAGCTCGAAACCTGGACCAGTAACTACCAGGATTTGGCTGACCTGCGCAACCGGTTGCATGCCAAGGAGTACAGCCGGTATGTCGAAAAGGCGCGGGAACTGTCTGCCAAGGCCGAAGATCTGCGGGCCCAGAGCGACGAACTCCTCGAGCAGGATGAGGAGAAGGCAGAGAAACTCGCGGAGGAGTCCAAGACGAATTGGCTCAAGGCCATGGACAACGTGGCCTCCGCTTTCTGGACTGCCTCGGACGAAGACGAGTTCCGCAAGCAGCCATGGCTGACCGAAATGGTCGCCAAGGCCTCCGCGTACGCCGACGACCTTCGCCGCAAGGGCCAGTGGACCGACGCCACCCGTATCTACGCCGAACTCGCCCTGATCTTCCCTGACAATCAGACCTACAAGGACATGCGCACCCGTTGTGCAGCCCACGCCAGTCTCGAAGCCACCTACGCCAACGACGAGGACTGGAAGGATCGCATTGAGGGCATCACTCCGGCCATGGCTCACGACGCCTTCTGGCGGATCGACAAGTTCTACCACGTCACTCCCGACCTCAAGAAGATGGCCGGCAGTGGCCTGGACCGCATGATCGTCCTGGCCGAGACCAAAGGACTGTACAAGGTTTTCGAAGGCCTGAACGATCCCGACAACCGCCTGAAATTCGTCGATCGGCTGCGCGTCAAGGCCAAGGAGGTCGAGAAGGACGATTCCGTGAATGTCGGCGACCTCTTCGGCGCTTTCAACTACACGCTCGAGATGAACCGCAAGTACGTTCACATCCCTGATGAGGTCGTCATCACCGAGTTCGTCAACGGCGCGTTTGATTCGCTCGACAAGTTCAGCTCGATGATCTGGCCGGCCGAACTGGCGGAATTCAAGAAGCACACCTCCGGCGAGTTTAGCGGTGTGGGTATTCAGATCTCCATGGAGACCGACCGGATCAAGGTCTTCTCGCCGCTGGAAGGCACCCCCGCCTACAAGGCCGGCGTCGAACCCGGCGATACGATCGTCGCGATCGACGGCAAGCCCGTCAAAGGCATCACCATCGAGCAGGCCGTCCGCCGCATCACCGGCGAACCGGGCACGCCGGTCACGTTGACCATGGAGCGGCCGGGCGTCGACAAGCCGTTCGAAGTGGTCATGAAGCGGGCCAAGATCACCGTCCCGACGATCAAGGGCTGGACCCGCGACGGCATGGACTGGAACTACTTCATCGACGAGGACATGAAGATCGCCTTCGTGCGCGTCACCCAGTTCTCCGAAACCACCACGGAGTCCTTCCGCCAGACGCTCCAGCAACTGCGCGAGCAGGGCATGAAGGGCCTGATCATCGATCTGCGTGTCAACCCCGGCGGCCTGCTGACCACCGCCGTCGAGATGTCCGAGATGTTCCTGCCGCCGGACAGGTTGATCGTCCGCACGCGAGGCCGGGCGAGCGAGCCCTACAAGATTGAAAGCCGTAACAACAAGGGCGATTTCGCCGACTTGCCGCTGATCATTCTGATCAACGATTACAGCGCCAGCGCCTCGGAGATCATGGCCGGCGCCCTGCATGCCTACGGCCGGGCCCTGCTGGTAGGCGAGCGTACCTATGGCAAGGGCAGTGTGCAGAACCCCTGGCCTCTGGGCAGCGGCGACGCGCTTCTGAAGCTGACCACCGCTCTGTACTATCTGCCGGGGATGGACCGCTCGATCCACCGTGAGGAGGACTCCAAGGACTGGGGCGTTGCGCCCGACGTGGCCGTCAAGCTCTCGCCCAAGGAGGCCCGCCGCGTCAGCGAACTGCGCCGCCTGACGGAGGTGGTGCCGGGCAAGTCCGGCGTGGTGCCTGCGTCCGCAACCGCTCCTGCCACCCAGCCCGGAGAAGACGAGGAGCCGGACGACCCGGCCCTGACGCTTCAGACCGATCCGCAGGTCGAAACCGCCCTGCTGCTGATGCGCGTCCGCCTTCTATCCAAGGAACAGTGGTCGTTCCGCATGGCCTCGGCTTCGGCCGGTTCTGCCAAGCCAGCCGAGGAAGTCGCCGGCGGCACGGCTGCCAACTAGCCCCGGTTCCAAAGCGACCGATCCTGCGTGCCAAGATCAGCGGCAGGCCGGGGCAAATGCCGCGCCTACCGCTGTTGTTTGTTATCTCTCTGTTCCTGCGGATGTTTTCATAAAGCCCCAGGCGTCAGGCGGGTCGTTGTCGTGGTTGTGGCTGCAAACGAGCCCGCAGCGTCAGCGAGGGTATCTGCAGCTGTTGTCGTCGCGGTAGTTGTTGTGGTTGTTGCTGTTGCTTAGGACTCAAGGCTCAGCACCCAGTACTGGGCTTACCCGCCCGCCGCCTCCACCCCGATGGCCGTGATATCATCCTCCGGGTGCAGGCTGCCGCTCGTCCGGTCGATACACTTCTGCAGTTTGCGGAAGATCGTGTGAATGTCCCGCCCGGCGTTGCGACGCACGATCCGCTGCCAGCGGTTCCGCTGGGTCTCGCCCCGGCCGAACGCCTCTTCCAGGCCATCCGAGAAGATCACCATCTTCTGTCCGGCTTTCAGGTCGAACTCCACCTGGCTGAACGGCTGGTCTGGGAAGACGCCTACCACGCAGCCGGCGTCGGATTCGACCGGGTGCATCTGCCCGTCGCGCTCGACGATCAGCGGCGCCGGGTGGGCCGCCCGCGCGATCTGCACGTGCAGCGTCTTGAAGTTCACCACCGCGTAGCAGATCGTCACGTACTGGCAGTTCGGCAGGTTGTGCATCGCCATGGACTGGTTCAGGTTCGCCAGCACCTCGGCTGGCGCCAGCACGCGGTAGCTGTTTCCCGTCACCCGCTTGGCGACCAGCGCCTGCTTGATGAACATCGTCAGCAGGCCCGCCGCCACGCCGTGGCCGACCGCGTCGGCCACGTACATGCCCACGTGGTTCTCGTCGATACGGAAGATGTCGTAGATGTCCCCGCTAACCCACGAATACGGCCGCATCAGTGTGATGAACTGCATGCCCGGCACGTTCGGCAGCTGCTTGGGCAGGAAGTCCCTCTGCAACTGGCCGGCCAGCAGCAGTTCGTTGTCGATCTGCTCGTAGTTGAACTGAAGGTGCCGGCCGATCCGTTTGAGCTTGCGCAGCTTCGCGTACAAGCGCCGCGAGTGCTGCGCCATGCGTACGAGCGTTCTCGCCCGGCCGAAGATCTCGTCGGGGCTGGCGTCGGCCTCGGGGGCGTCCCACAGCCAGTCGGGCAGGGCGATCCTGCGACTGGCGCCGCCGAGCAGCACCACCGGCACGTGCAGCTGCTGCAGCCGGGTCAGTAGTTCCGCGCTGGGCGGACTTGCCGGCTCAGCCTGCAGCAGGACCACCACATCGCGCGGCTTCTGGGTGGCCAGCCGCTCAACCAGTTCGCGTTCGGACAGGCAGATCACGTGGCAGTTCTTGCTCCGCAGGATGTGCGTCAGTTCCTGCACCGACCCCCGCGGAGAGCCGACCAGCAGCACGTTCAGTGCCGGTTCGCCCATCCGCGAAGGTGCCGTGGCTGCCGCCCCGGAAACTCGGTTGTTGTAAGTCACGAGGGTGTGACTCCTAACGGTGTCCGGATCGCCGGCTTGCGCGGCTCCTGCCGCCGCGCGCAACGGCTGCGCAGGGGGCAATGCCGCGCGGAGACGCTTCAGTCCGCCGCGGTCTCGGACCCATTAGTTCTTTCGGCCCGTGTGGCGGGCAGGTTGAGTACGTCGGAAGGGATCGCGATCCGATGTCCCGGGCGCACGCCGAGTTTCTTGAGCACTCCCGCTTTGACCTCCAGCGCGTAACGGTACGAAGCCGGCGGCCCGTGGCTAAGATGTGACAACGGCACCATTTCCTTCGTATCGATTACCAGCCCGTCGTGGCGGATGAACGCGATATCCAGCGGTATCAGCGTGTTTTTCATCCAGAAGCCGCCGTCCTGGTCGTCGTCGAAAACGAACAGCATGCCCTGATTATCGGCCATTTCGTGCGGGCGGACCCACATCAGTCCCAACTCCCGCTGTTTATCGGTCAAAGCCAGCCACACGTGCACGGTGTTGTTATTGAGCTGCAATTGGCTCGTGCGCATCGCCGCCAGGTTGTTCCGCTCCTGCTGCATGGCCGCTCCGGATGCAATCACGACGGGCCCTGATCCGTTGACTGACCACTGGTACGCCGCCATCGCTGCCGCCCCGGCCAGCAGGGCGACGATGGTTACCGCCAGCAGCTTCCGCTCCTGTGTCTGCCCGACCCGCCGCTTTCCTTGTGCCTGTCCCATGGTACATCTCGCTTCCGTGATTGGAGCGCTCCTGCTCAGGTCTCCCGTCAGGGTCAGAACCTTGCATCGTCGTTTCGACGACCTCGTTTCTGCAGCATCCGTCGTGTCTGTATCAGGTCTGCCAGTCCCAGCCCCACCAGCCATGCCAGCATCACCATCACGATCAGCCAGTACAACACGTACCCTTCCGGCCAGCGCTTCGGCTCCCACGCCAGCAGCCCCACCAGGAATGCGATGCTAACCGCCCCCAGCAGGGCTGCCCCAAGTCTTCGCCGGCGCATCCGCTGGCGAAACGCGCCATCCGATTCCATCTCCCAGATGCCTTCCCGGCTGCGCCCCTGCCGCGACATCACCAGGTAGACTACCGCCGTAAGCGTCCCCAGTCCGCAGAGGACCCCGCTGATGGTCCACCCCCACCCGCTCACAGCCAGTTGCTGCATGGCGTGTCTACCCGATGTCGATTGCGATTCCCGACGCAGACCATCCGCCCGCTTCCTGCTGCTGAATGCCGATAGCACCCATGCGATTCTACCGCGTCCAAAGCCCTGGCAAAAGCAACGTTTGCGCCCTCACGGCGCCAACCTCTTGGGCCGGTCCGGGCACAGCCGCGACAGCCGGTTGCCATCGACCGTCATTCCCAGCCCGAGCTTGTTGACCCGCGGAGGCCGGCCGGCTAGACCGAACTGCACTCGGGGACCGACATCGTCACGCAGCAGCAATCGCCCGAAGCAGCCTTCGACGAACGTCGCATTGTCGATGATGCTCAGCAACTTGACCTGCGCCGCCGAGAGGATGGCTGTCTCGCCCACCATGCAGCCGATCTGCGTTGTCAGGTGATTCCTGCGGGCGAACTCGGCCAGCCGGATCGCTCCTGTCAGTCCCCCGTTCTTGCTGATGCGGATATTGAGTGATTGGACCGCCTTCGTTTGAGCAAGGTACTCGGCGTCGGCCAGCGTGACCAGCGACTCGTCCGCCATGATTGGCAGGCCGGACATCTCGTGGAGCTGCCGCCAGGTCTCCTCCATCCCCCGCGGCGTGGGTTGCTCGACCGCGGCGATCGGCAGGCCCTTGAGCAAGCGCATCGCCTCCAGGGCCTGTTCGGGCTGCCAGGAGCCGTTGGCGTCGACGCGCAGCGTTACGTCCTGGTACATAAGCCCTTTCGACAACACCTGCATCACGGCTTCCAGCCGGAGCCGGTCCAGCGCAAGCTCGCCATCGCCCAGTTTCAGCTTGAAGTCGCGAATGCCGCACAGCCGGGCCAGCCGTAGCTGCCGGCGAAGCTTCGCCGGATCCTCCGACCCGAGCACGACCGCATACCGCACGCGATTGCAGCTGCCCGGCGAGCCGTAC
>Ga0101944_10004256_pt1 | contig 18069 bp, 15 predicted proteins | sample DewCreD2012metaG_FD_75245 | JGI IMG/M metagenome (GOLD analysis project Ga0101944, IMG submission 75245) | Hot spring sediment bacterial and archeal communities from British Columbia, Canada, to study Microbial Dark Matter (Phase II) - Dewar... ... | reverse complement strand
GCGATGGCGACATGGGCGAGTTTGGTAATCATGGAGTTCTCCCTTAGTTATGCGGCAGCAGGCGGCTCAGTTCCGGTCATACTCACCGAACACCGAGCGGAGCGCATCGGAAATCTCGCCGACCGTTGCTCCGACCCGGACGCATTCGACTATGAGGGCCATCAGGTTGGTCGTGCTCCGGGCGCCTTCGCGCAGGCCGGCGAGGGCGGTTTCCAGCCGCTGGTTGTCGCGGCCGAGGCGGAACCGGTGCAGTTCTTCGGCCCTTCTGGCTTCGAGACCGGGGTCGACCTTGAGCAGCTCACGTTCGACTTCCTTGTCGTCCTGAAACCGGTTGACACCGACAACGATGCGACGACCCTGTTCAATGTCGCGCTGGAGTCGATAGGCGCTTTCGGCAATCTCTTCCTGAACGAAGCCGCGCTCGATGGCCGCGGTTGCACCGCCGAGTTTTTCGATCTGGTCAATCAGGGCGCGGGCGCGGGATTCAATCTCGTCAGTCAGCGATTCGACAAACCAGGAGCCGGCGAGCGGGTCAATCGTGTCGGCGACGCCGGACTCGTGGGCGAGAATCTGCTGGGTGCGCAAGGCAATGGTTACCGATTGCTCAGTGGGCAGGGAGAGGGCTTCGTCGCGGGAGTTGGTATGGAGGCTCTGGGTGCCGCCGAGAACCGCGGCCAGCGCCTGATAGGCGACGCGGATAATGTTGTTGTCCGGTTGCTGCGCAGTAAGGGTAACTCCGCCGGTCTGGGTGTGAAAGCGGAGTTTGCAGGAGTCGTCGGATGCGTTCCAGCGCTGGCGCAGCAGTTTCGCCCAGAGACGGCGGGCGGCGCGGAACTTGGCCACTTCTTCGAGGATGTTGGAATGGGCGGCGAAGAAGAACGAGAGCCGGGGAGCGAAGCGGTCGATTTCCAGCCCGGCGGCGACAGCGGCTTTGATGTATTCCAGTCCGTCGGCCAGAGTGAAGGCTACTTCCTGAACTGCGGTTGCCCCGGCCTCGCGGATGTGATAGCCGGAGATGCTGATTGAGTTCCACTTCGGTGTTTCCCGTGCGCACCAGGCGATGGTATCGGTAACGAGGCGGAGCGACGGTCGGGGCGGGAAGATGTATGTGCCACGGGCGGCGTACTCCTTGAGGATGTCGTTCTGGATTGTGCCTGAGAGTTGATTCGGGCTGACGCCTTGTTTTTCGGCGAGGACGCAGTACATGGCAAGGAGAACGCCGGCAGTGGCGTTGATGGTCATTGAGGTCGAAACGCGCTCGAGGGGGATGCCGGAGAAGAGCGTTTCCATGTCGGCGAGAGACGAGATGGCAACGCCGACCTTGCCGACTTCGCCCTTTGCCAACGGATGGTCGGAGTCGTAGCCCATCTGGGTGGGCAGGTCGAAGGCAACCGACAGGCCGGTCTGGCCCTTTTCGAGTAGGTAGCGATAGCGGCGGTTGGTGTCCTCGGCTGAGCCGAATCCGGCGTACTGACGCATGGTCCAGAACCGGGAGCGGTACATCGTCGGCTGGACGCCGCGCGTGAAGGGGAAAGAACCGGGCAGGCCGAGTTTGGATGCGTAATCCTCGCCGGTCTGGTCCAAGGGTGTATAGACCCGGCGGACCGGGATGCCCGAAGTCGTATCGAAGCTGGCTTCGCGTTCGGGAGCGCGGGCGAGTGTCGGAGCGAGGGTTTCTTTCTCCCAGTCCGCAATCAGCTTGCTGATGTGGTTTCGGTTGTCGGTCATGGCTAGAGCGGCACGTTGCCGTGCTTCTTCCAGGGGTTGGTGACCTGTTTGGTCTTGAGGATTTCGAGACATTGGATAATGCGGCGGCGGGTGTCTTCGAACTGAATGACCTCGTCGACGTAGCCCAGCTCGGCGGCCTTGAACGGGTTGCCGAACTTCTGCTCGTATTCCTCGACGAGCTCGCGGCGCCGGGTCTGCGGGTCGGCCGCCTCGGAAATCTCCTTGCGGAAGATGATATTGACTGCACCTTCGGAGCCCATGACCGCGATTTCGGCGGTGGGCCAGGCGAAATTGAAATCGCCGCGGATGTGCTTGGACGACATGACGTCATAGGCACCGCCGTAGGCACGGCGGGTGATGACCGTCACTTTGGGCACGGTCGCCTCGCAGAAGGCGTAGAGGAGTTTGGCGCCGTGACGGATTATGCCGCCGTATTCCTGATTCGTTCCGGGCAGGAACCCGGGCACGTCCACGAACGTGACAATCGGGATGTTGAAGCAGTCCAGGAAGCGGACGAATCTGCCTGCTTTGACCGAGGCGTCAATGTCGAGGCAGCCGGCCAGAAACTTCGGCTGATTGGCGACGATGCCGACGACCTCGCCATTGAACCGGGCGAAACCGATGATGATATTGCGGGCCCAGAACTTCTGGACTTCGAAGAAGGAGCCGGAGTCTACTGTCCTGAGAATGACTTCGAGCATGTCGTAAGGCTTGCGTGGGTCGTCGGGCATGATTTCGGCGATTCCCTGAACCGGTCGGCTCGGATCGTCGCGCGGAGGCGTGCGGGGCGGAGTCTCACGGTTGTTCTGCGGTAGATAGCCGAGGAGACGGCGGCAGAGTTCGAGCACGTCTTTGTCGTCGATTCCTTTGAAATGGGCGACGCCGGAAACCGAGTTGTGCGTGTCGGCGCCGCCGAGCTTCTCTTTCGTCACTTCCTCGCGGGAGACTGCCTTGATGACCTCGGGGCCGGTGATGAACATGTAACTGGTGCGCTCGGTCATGAGAATGAAGTCGGTTAGTGCCGGGGAGTAGACCGCGCCGCCAGCACAGGGACCCATGATGGCCGAAATCTGGGGCACGACGCCCGAGGCCAGCGTGTTACGCAGAAATATGTCGGCGTAGCCGCCGAGCGAGTCGACGCCTTCCTGAATCCGGGCGCCGCCGGAGTCATTGAGACCGATGACCGGGATTCCGGTGCGCATGGCGATGTCCATGACCTTGCAGACTTTTTCGGCAAAGACACGCGAGAGGGTTCCGCCAAAGACCGTGAAGTCCTGCGAGAAGACGGCGACCGGCCGGCCGTGGATTCTGCCGAGCCCGGTGACGACGGCATCGCCGGGAAACTTCTTTTTGGCCATGCCGAATTCGGTGCAGTCGTGAACCCGCAGGCGGTCCAGCTCGGAGAAGCTGTCTCTGTCCAGCAGAATGTCGATACGCTCGCGGGCGGTCAGCTTGCCCTCTTCGTGCTGCTTGGCGATGCGGTCATCGCCACCGCCCTGGAGCGCCTGTTCGGTTCGTCGGCGCAGTTCTTCCTGAACTCGGTCGAGGTGCGACATATTGGGCCTCCGGGAAATAGAGCCGGTTTCGATGCTAAGAGGAATCAGGCGGGTTGTCAATTCTGCGTGCTGTTGGTCAGCATTCGGCCGGGATTGAGGCGCTGGCGGCGATTGCAGTCGGGGAAGAAGGTGCTATCCTGTCAGTGGTCGCAGGCTCAGAACGGAGGTGAGAATGAGAGCTCAGGATATCGTCAAGTTGGTCGTCAGTCTTCTGCTGCCGCTAGGTTCGGGCGCCATCGGCGGGCTGGCAACCTCGGCTGCTATTCCGACTTGGTATCAGGAGTTGAGCAAGCCTGCATTCAGCCCGCCAAACTGGCTGTTCGGGCCAGCGTGGACAGTGCTCTATCTGTTGATGGGGATTGCGGCGTTCCTGGTTTGGCGGCTCGGGTGGGGGACGCCGGGCGTCAGGATTGCACTGGCCGCGTTTCTCGGTCAGCTCCTGCTGAATGCTCTGTGGTCGTTGCTTTTCTTCGGGCTGCGCTCGCCACTGGCAGGGATGGTCGAGATCGTCGTGCTCTGGCTGGCGGTCGGTCTGACGATTGTGCTGTTCGCCCGGGTTTCGATAGCGGCCGGGCTTCTGCTTCTGCCCTATATCGGCTGGGTTACGTTTGCAGCGGTTCTGAACGGCGCGATACTGGCGCTGAACCGCTGAAGCAGAGCCGGCTAGCGGAGCAGGAAGCGGGCATCGAGCACAGCCGCGCCCCTGCCGGTCTCGTAGACAAGCAGGGGATTGATATCCATTTCGGCAAAGTCCGGGAAGTCGGTGACTAGCTGCGAGACCCGCTGCAGGCATTCCTTGATGCAGGCGGTGTCCCGTGCAGGCCGGCCGCGGAAGGCCTCAAGCAACTTGTGGGCACGAATGCCGGCTATCATCGAGTCAGCTGAGAGGTCGTTGATCGGGGCGACGCGGAACGTTACGTCTTTGAGCGCCTCAACCAGCACGCCGCCGAGACCGAACATCAACAGTGGTCCGAACTGCGGGTCGCGGTTCATGCCGATTATGGTTTCAGTCCCGCCCTTTTCTGCCATCTTCTGGACGAACACACCCCAGATGTCTGCGTCCGGCTTTTGCCGGTGGATGGCTTCGAGCATGGCGGCGAATTCCTGCCGGAGCATGGCCTCGTCGGTGATGTTGACCTTGACTCCGCCGAAGTCGGTCTTGTGTAGAATGTCGGGCGAGACAATTTTGATGACGAGCGGATAGCCGATTTCGGCTCCGGCGCGAACAGCTTCGTCCTCTGTTTTCACCAAGCGGGCGGGCAGGACCGGCAGACCATAGGCCCTCATGATTTCATGGCTCTCCGGTTCGGAGATGAAAACAGGCTTGCGGCTTCTGGCTTGTGCGATTATGGCGCGCACTACGTCGGGCTTTGTATCTTCGAACCGACGCACTTCGCCCTGCGGTCGGTGGCTCCATGCCGCAAACTCGGCCATCGCGGCCATTGCGCGGGCGGCGTTTTCCGGAAACTGGTAGTGGGGAATCCTGTCCTTGAGCAGGGCACGACGCACGGCGCGGGAGTCGCCTATCGTTTGAATGCAGGCGAGGATCGGTTTTTCGCACTTCGTGCCGGCTTCGGAGATGGCGGAGGCAACGGCTTCGGCTTCGGCCATCAGGGTTGGCGTCCAGATCGGGATGATGCCGTCAACGCTCTCGTCGTCGAGCAGGAGCCTGAGTGCGGTGGCGTAGCGCTTTTCGTCCGAATCTCCAATCACGTCGACCGGGTTGGATGTGGCCGCGGTCGCAGGGAGATGCTTCTTCAGTTCCTCACGGGTGCGCGGGGTCAGCGGTGCAATCGTGAGACCGTTGCGGACGCAGGCGTCGGTTGCCATGATTCCGACTCCGCCGGCGTTGGTGAGAATGGCAACGCGGGGTCCCTTGGGTGTGGGCTGATAGGCGAGCGCGGCAGCTTTGGCGAAGAGTTCGTTGATGGTTTCCACCCGGAGGATGCGCGATTGTGCAAAAAAGGCGTTGTAGGCTTCGTCGGAGCCGGCCAGAGCGCCGGTGTGGGAAGAAGCGGCCCTGGCGCCTTCGGAAGTGCGGCCGGCCTTGATGGCGAGAATCGGCTTGGGACGTCTGGGGTGCGAGGTTGTCTCGCGGGCAATGCGCATGAACTCGGCCGGGTTGACGAGGTCCTCAAGGTAGAGCATGATGACGTCGGTTTCGTCGTCGTCGCGCAGGTAGGCAAGCAGGTCGCATTCGTTGACGTCGGCCTTGTTGCCGATCGAGATGAATTTGGAAAGGCCGACTTCCTCGTTTTCCGCGTACTCGAGGGCGTTGACGCCGATGGCGCCGCTCTGAGAGACGAGAGCGATGTTGCCGAAACTGGGGGTCGTGCGGCCGAAGGTCGCGCTCAGTCGGACCTTGGGCGAGGAGTTGGTGAGGCCGAAGCAGTTGGGGCCGACCATGCGGATGCCGAACTGCCGGGCGCGGTCGCGCACGGCAGCTTCGAGCTGAGCGCCGGTCGGGCCGAGTTCCTTGAATCCGGCCGAGATGACGACCGCGGCCTTGACTTTCTTCTGGCCGCACTCGGCCATTGTCGCGGGCACGGCGAGCGCCGGAACAATCAGGATGGCGAGGTCAATCTCCTCTTCGATGTCCAGCACCGAGGGATAGGCCTTGACGCCCAGCACGCTGCGGGCGGTCATGTTGACCGGAAAGACCATGCCAGTGTAGCCGTTCATCAGGATGTTGGCAAAGAGCGCCCGGCCGACCGAACCTTCGCGGTTGGATGCGCCAATCACCGCGACCGAACGCGGACAGAACAGTGCGTCGATGCTAGCGTTTGACATCGCCGAACCTCATGGTCAGGGTATATACGCCGTCTTCCCACTTGGTCTCGATCGGGAAGCCGGACTTGGTCATCAGCCGGTAGGCGCGGGTGTTGGAGTCGAGGACGTAGCCGACGAAGCCCTTGACCCCTTTGGCGCGGGCGACGCGGATGAGATGGTTGAAGAGGGCGGTGCCGATGCCCCGGTTCTGGAAACCGTCCTGCACTTCGATCGCGAATTCGGCCAGCCCGGTGGCGGAGTCGACATAGTAGCGGGTCGAGCCGATTATCCGTTCTTCGCCGGCCGCGCCGATGACGGCGACAAGCGCCATCTCGGTCTCGTAGTCGACGTTGACGAATTTCGTCAACTTGTCGTGCGGCATCGAGCGGAGGTAAGAGAAGAACCGGTAGAAGACCGTGTCTTTAGAGAATGAATAGAAGAGCTCGCGCATCAGCGGTTCGTCGGTCGGCCGTATCGGCCGGATGAGGAATTCGGTGCCGTCGGTCAGGGCGGCCCGCGTTTCGAACTCTTCGGGATAACGGGCGGTGACGAGTGTTTCCTCGGGCTGGTCGTGGTAGACGTAGTGGCGTTCTTTGGCCATGTGTAGAAGTTCGGAACGGAACTTCGGGTGGGCGATTGAAATCAGTGCCAGCGCCCGCTCGCGGATTGAGCGGCCGTGGAGATAGGCGACGCCCCATTCGGTGACGACGTAGTGAACGTCGCCGCGGGAGGTGACAACGCCAGCGCCTTCAGTCAGAACCGGCACGATACGCGAGTAGCGGTCGTTGTCGCGGGTCGAGCGCAGGACGATTATCGCCTTGCCTTCGTGCGAACGGGCAGCGCCGCGGACGAAGTCGACTTGGCCGCCGATTCCGGAGAAGAACTGGTAGCCGATGGAGTCGGCGCAGACCTGACCGGTAAGGTCGACTTCGAGCGCCGAGTTGATCGAGACCATCTTGTGGTTCTGAGCGATGACATAGGGGTCGTTGGTGTAGCTGACCGGGTGGAATTCGAACATCGGGTTGTTGTCAATATAGCGGAAGAGGCGGGCCGAGCCCATGGCGAAGGAGGCCACGATTTTGCCCGGATGCAGGGTTTTGCGCCGGTTGGTAATGACGCCAGCTTCGATCAGGTCTATCGTCGAGTCGGAGAAGACTTCGGTGTGGACGCCGAGGTCTTTCTTCTCTTTTAGGTAGCCGAGGAGCGCGTTGGGTATGCCGCCGTAGCCGACCTGAATCGTCGAGCCGTTTTCAATCAGGTCAGCGACGTTGCGGGCGATGCGGCGGGCGACTTCGCTTTCGCCCGGAGTGACGAATTCATACAGCGGAGCGTCGTTTTCGACCAGCGCGTCAATCTCGTCGACGTGAATAAACGAATCGCCGAGCGTGCGTGGCATCTGCGGGTTGACTTCGGCGATTACCATGCGGGCGGACTCGGCCGCAGGTTTGGTGATGTCGACCGAGACGCCGAAGGAGCAGAACCCGTGCTCGTCCGGCGGGGTGACGTGAATCAGAGCAACGTCGAGGGGCAGCCGGCCGGACTTAAAGAGGGCAGGAATCTCGGACAGGAATATCGGAGTGTAGTCGGCCCGCCCTTCCCAGACCGCGGGCCGGACATTAGCCGAGATGAAGAAGGCGTTGGCGCGATACCGGGCTGCCATTGTCTCCTGCGCGTAGGGCGCGACGCCAAGGGTCAGCAGGTGAACAATTTCGACGTCCTCAATCGGCCGGTCGGCCAGCCCCTGCACCAGCTTCTGGGGAGTGCCGCAGGCCGAGCCGATGAAAACGCGATGCCCCGGCTGGAGTGCCTCCAGCGCCCGGTCAGGGCTCTTCAGTTTGTCGCGGTACCGGTTCTTCCAGTCCGTGTTCATTCAGTCTCCATTTCTAAACGAGAACGGTTCAATGCCGAAGCTGTCGTCTCGCCGGGTAATTCTGCCGCCGGCGTGCAGGGGGTCGTGGGCGAAGAACGAGAGCCAGCCTTCGTCGCACGCCTGATCAATCAGTCGTTCCTTCTGTTCCATTGTCTGCAGCGGAAACAAATCATACCCCATAATGTAGGGCGTGGCAATATGGCTCGTGGTCGGAATCAGGTCGGACCAGTAGATTGCGGTTCTGCCCTCGGCGCGGATACGTACGAGCATCAGGCCGCGGGTGTGGCCGCCGGCGTGGAGCAGCTCGACTCCTGGAAGCAGCTCCTGCGTGCCGGTGACGAGTTCGAGCAGGCCGGCCTGCTCCAGCGGCAGGAAGTTCTCGGGCAGATAGGCGCCGCGGGTGCGGCGGTTGGGGTGAGTTGCGTCTTCCCACTCGACCGCCTGAACAAAGTGGCGGGCACGGGGAAAACAGGGCCGGGGCTGGTTCCGGGGGTCGAGGCCGGTGGTGCCGCCGGCGTGGTCGAAGTGAAGATGGGTGAGGACGACGTGGGTGATGTCTTCGGGCGCGAGTCCGAGTCGCGCCAGCGAGTCGGCGAGGGTGGCGGTTTTCTCAATGCGATAGATGTCGCGCGACTTCTCGTCCCATTTGTCGCCGATGCCGGTATCAACCAGCACGTTTGCCGTTCCGGTGCGAATCAGAAGCGGCCGCAGGGCAAGGCGAATCCGGTTTCGCTCGTCGGGCGGGTTTGTCCGTTCCCAGAGCGGCCGCGGGATTATGCCGAACATCGCCCCGCCGTCAAGGGAGAAAAACCCGTCGGAAAGAGGGTCGAGCCGGAATGTACCCAGTGTCAAGGTATGATTCTATCGGCGCGGGCGGGTAAGTCAAAGCCGGGAAAAGGCGAAGCGAAAGCAGGGCAGTTTTCGGGGCGGGTGCGACGACCCGGGCCGGGCCGGGGAAACCGGAGATGGTTCGCGCTGGTTCCGGTCGCTGCCGGCGGTCGGTCATGAGACCGCCGAGCGGCAAATGCCAATGCGGCAGGACGGCCGGGCTGAACAGCCGGACACGGGCGCCGGCAGGCGAAGAATCCACTTCCGGCAACACGGCGGAAAGGGTTCCTGGCGATAGTCCGGGTAACCGCCCGGGGGCAGGGGAGTCAAATTACGGGTTGGGCGCGTAAGTGATTGATAGTCAAGTTTATAACTCGCACTCCTTGCAGTTTCCAAGTATTAGTTATGACTAATGCCGGCCCGGCTGCGGCCCTGAGTGATCGGCTTTCTGAATTCCGGTCTCTCTGCGTTCTTTGCCGGTCCATTTTTGGCGACGAAATCTCGGAGGCGGGCAGCGGAGGGAGTAGCTTGATGCGGAGAATCGGGCGGCCAGGTTCCAGACTGGAACTGAGACGGAGGGGCTAGGGAGAATGGGTAGAAGCGGCCGCGAGCTGGCCGCAGCCGGCGAGGATGGTGGAGCCTTTGGATTTGCGGACGGTGACCGCGGGCAGGAGCGGGAACAGGGTCTCGGCGAAGCGGCGGACCGCGGCTGGAGATGGCGGCCGGAACTCGGCGCCGGGGAAGGGGTTGAATGGTATGAGGTTGAGTTTGCAGGGGACGCCTTTGAGCAGGCGGGCGAGGTTGTGCAGGTCGGCTTGACGGTCGTTGATGCCCTGAAGCATGACGTATTCGAAGGTGACGCGGCGGCGGGTGGTTCTGATGTATTCGCGGACCGCGGCGAGAACTTCGGCAAGTGGGAAGCGCTGGTTGACCGGCATGACGGCGGAGCGGGTTTCGTCGTCGGCGGCGTTGAGGGAGATAGCGAGGCGGCACTGGAGGGGAAAGGCGGCGAAGGCGCGGATGGCGCCGGGGATGCCGACTGTGGAGACAGTGATGTGGCGGGCGCCGATGCCGAGGCCGGAGTCGGTGTTGAGGGTGCGGATGGCGTCGTAGACCGCATCGGGGTTGAGGAAGGGTTCGCCCATGCCCATGAAGACGACGTTGGTGGCTCTGGTCTGGAGCGCTTGCTGCATGGCCTGGACCTGGCCGGCGATTTCGTGCCAGCCGAGGTTGCGGACGAAACCGTGTCTGCCGGTGTAGCAGAACCGGCAGCCGAGCGGACAGCCGGCCTGGGTCGAGACGCAGATTGTGCGGCGGTCGGCGTCGGGGATGAAAACCGATTCGATCGTCTCGCCGTCATCGAGCCGGAACCGGGCCTTGACCGTGCCGTCGCGGTCGCGGAGGGTCGTTTCGGGTTCGAGAAAGCCGAGCGAGAACTCGCGGGCGAGTTCGGCGCGGCAGGCTTTACTGAGGTTGGTCATCTCGTCGAAGGAGCGGGCAGACCGGCGCCAGAGCCAGTCGAAGAGCTGAGCGGCACGATAGCGGGGCCAGCCGCGCTCGACACCGAGAGCGGAGAGCCGGGCCGGAGTGAGCGACTTGATATCGGGCAGGGCGGTCATTCGGGACGGACGGCGACGTTGAGGGTAAGGCCGACCAGCGTGAAGTTGAGGACGAGCGAGGAGCCGCCGTAGGAGACGAAGGGGAGCGAGATGCCGGTTATGGGCAGGATGCCGAGGAGCATGCCGACGTTGGTGAAAACCTGATAAGCGATGATGGTGGCGAATCCGATGCAGAGCAGAGTGCCGAACTGGTCGCGGCAGAAGCGGCCGATGCGCAGGATGCGGTGAACGAGCGCCGCGAACAGGCCGAGGAGGATGAGGCTGCCGACAAGGCCGGTTTCCTCGCCGATGACCGAGAAGATGAAGTCGGTATGGCGGTTGGGCAGGAATCCGAGCCGCTTCTGCGTGCCGTGGAACAGGCCTTTGCCGAGAATCCGGCCGGAGCCGATGGCAATCTGGGACTGGATTGCGTTCCAGCTGAGGCCGTGGGGGTCGAACCATGGGGCGAAGAAGCTGCGGATGCGCTCGCGCTGGTACTCCTTGAGCATGGAGAGGACGACTGGCGAGAGCAGGCCGAAGATAAGGCTGACCGCGAGCGCGGATAGGGCGCGGAGTACGCGGAGCCGGACGAAGACGATGATTGCGAGCAGCACGAAGAAGGGAATCCAGGTGATGAGCGAGAAGCCGGCGGCGAAGGAAATCACCGGCATGAAGAGAAGCAGGAGGTAGAGCGGCCTGAGTCCGCGCCAGTAGAGCATGGCGGAGAGGAGCACGGCGAAAACGGAGGCGGTGGAGAGATCGGGCTCGGCCATGATGAGCAGGGCCGGAGCAAGAGCAATTGCGACCGGCACGGCCAAGTCTCTGAAGGAAAGCGTGACGTCACGGCGGATGCTGAGGACCTTGGCGAGGAGGATTGCCGTGGCGAGCTTGGCGAGCTCCGAGGGCTGGAACAGGAGTGGGCCGAAAGCAAACCAGCGGTTGGAGCCGGGGCCGGTGCCGACGAACAACACCAGAATAAGCAGGAGAAGGGAAAAGGCATAGAGCCACTCGGCGATTCCGTAGAGCAAGCGGCGTGGGGTCAGGAAGGCAACAGTGGCGCAGGCGACTGCCACCGGCAGAAAAAGGAGCTGGCGGATGAGGTGAACTGAGCCGCCGGCGGAGTAGACGGCCAGTAGTCCGATGCCGGTGAGGAGAAACGATAGTACCGGTAGGCCGAGCTCGAAGCGGCGGTTCACGGCTGGCGGCTCCGGGACGAGGACAAAGACTCCGTGGCAGGTTGGCCGAACAATGACTCAGACGCAGGTTCGGATGTGTCGATGCCGGCTCTGGCCGCGGACCAGGCGCGGACGAGCTTGGCGACAATCGGGGCTGCGACAGTTCCGCCGTGGCCGGCGTTCTCGACGATAACAGCGAACACCACTTCCGGGGCGTCGGCTGGAGCATAGCCGACAAACCAGGCATGGTCAGGTCGGGGCGGATTCTGGGCGGTGCCGGTCTTGCCGGCGATTGTGATTTCACCGAGTCGAGCAGCACGTCCGGTCCCGTGCTCGACGACACGGGTCATTGCCAGACGAACCTGTTTCAGGTCGTTTTGGTCCAGCTTGAGCTCACGAACGGGGTATGCCGAGCGAGGGACGGTCCGGCCGGCTGAGTCAATCCGGGCGACGATGTGAGGATGGCCGCAGACACCGTCGCCGGCGATTGCTGCGTAGGCGAGGCAGAGTTGCAGCGGGGTGACCGTGATTTCACCTTGGCCGATGGCGAAATTCAGAACTACCCCGGATGTCCACTTGCCCTTGCCGTAGCGGACATCAAGCCAGCGCCGGTCCGGGATATTGCCTTCGCCTTCGGCAGGGAGGTCGATTCCGGTGCGGGCGCCGAGCCCGACGCTGCGGCAATAGGCGGTGAGACTGTCGAGGCCGAGGCGGAGGCCGAGCTGGTAGAAGTAGACATTGCATGACTGGGCTATTGCTTCGAGCAGGTTGACCCGGCCGTGGACCGACCAGCACTTGAAGTCGCGGTTGCCGTAGCGGACCTTGCCGACGCAGGGGTCGAGGGTCGTTCGCGGAGAAACGAGCCGTTGTCGGAGCGCGGCTAGAGCAACGATCGGCTTGAGAGTGGAACCCGGCGGATAGGTTGAGGTGACGGCGCGGTTGTAGAAAGGCTTCGATGGATTGGAAACGATTGCGTCCCAGGTGGCTGCGTCGATTGGCGAGATGAAGATGTTCGGGTCGAATCCGGGCTGCGACACCAGACAGAGAATCGCACCAGTGCGGATCTCCATGCCGACGACAGCCGCCCGTTCGTAGCCGGCGACAAGACGCGAGGCGAGGTTCTGCAGGCGGTCGTCGAGAGTCAGGTGGAGGTCGCAGCCGGGAACAGCGGGCTCCGGACGTTTCTCGGGTAGAGGGCCGATGGCGCGACCACGGGCGTCGACTTCGGCATACTGATAGCCGTCCCGGCCGCGCAGGCGCTTCTCGTAGCGTGCCTCGATCCCAGCGCGGCCGACGTAGTCGAGGCGCCGGTAGCTGGAGTCGGCCTTGAGTTCTTCCTCGCTGATCTCGCCGAGGTGGCCGACGACATGGCAGTAGCGCCAGCCTTTGGGGTAGTTGCGGACTGGGTCGACGCGGATGAGGACTCCGGGCAGCCGGAAGTTGTTCTCTTCGATGCGTGCGACCGTGGTCAGGTCGACGTCGCGCCTGAGCGGGACGGGGCCCGGGACCCTCGCCACGGGCTCGAGCTGCCGCTTGAGGTCGTCGGGCTGGATGGCGAGGAGTCCTGCCAGGACAGGAAGGGCTGAGTCGGGCAGTTCGGTGGGAATGACGGTTACGGTGAAAGATGGTCGGGAATCGGCAATCAGGATGCCGTTGCGGTCGAATATGCGACCCCGGGGCGCAGGAAGCAGTATCCGGCGAATGCGATTGCGGTCGCTGAGCCGGGCGTAGCGTTCACCACGGACAACCTGAAGCTGCGTGAGTCTGAGACCGAGGATGGCGAAGAGCAGCAGAACCGTCTGGCCGATACGGGTCAGCTTGTCTGCCATCGCCGTGAGAAGATGCGGCCGAGTAGCGACTCGACCAGCGGGCTGAGTGCAACTGTCACCAGCCCGAGGATGACGAGTATCGGCCAAGGCGGCAATCCGGCACCAGCGATGAGGCCGACTGCGTGCTTGAGCACAAGCGCAGGGACGGTGAGTGCGATGACGTACCAACGCGCCCTGTAGAAGAAGGGATGGACTGAGGCAGCGACATAGCCGATAGTAGCCATTGCCAGCGCGTTCGCGCCGAGGGATAGAGGTGCGGTCAGGTCGAACAACAGCCCGGCGAAGAGGCCAAGCGCAGTGGCGAACAGACGTCTTTCGCGAAGAGCGAAGACCAGCACACAGAGCAGCACCAGGTCGGGGCCGACCGGAAACAAACTGGCCTGAATAACGAAGGCGGCGTGAATGATGAGAAGAGACCAGAGGAACCGCATCAGGGGACTGGGGGTAATGGCATTTCAACCTGGGCCGGAGCGAGGTTTTCGAGCCAGTCGTTCGCTTCGGACGCGGGCCCCGGTCTAACAAGCGCGAAGACGCCCTCGATTCTCATGACCTGGACGAAAGGTGTGATTTCAATGCGACGAAAGATACCGGATTGCGGGGCCGAGACGGCGGTTATGGTGCCGACCCGCAATCCTTTAGGGAACACGAGGCCAAGGCCGGAAGTGACCAGTGTGTCACCGGGAGCTGCCCCTGCGGCGTCAGGGACGTAGTCGAGCGTAAGACCCCGGCCTTCCGGTCGGGCAACCGCGAGCGCGCGAGAGCGCAGATTGGTCACGGCAATCCGGGAGTCGGGGTCGAGCAGTGTCTGAACGAGAGCCTGGTCAGGACCGGCGGCAATCACGCGGCCGACGACGCCCTCGGCGGTGATTGCGCAGGTTCCGGCAACGACGCCGTGTCTGGTTCCGCGACTGACCACAAGGAAGCGCTCAAGTGTGGACATATCCCGGCCGATGATCGGGCAGTAGACCAGCAGGAGGTTGGTTGGCGGCACCTGGGCACGGCTCCGACCACCGCGGGCGATAAGGCGGGCATTCTCGACCGCGAGCTCGGAGGCGAGCCGCGTAAGGCGCCGGTTTTCGGCGGTGAGGTCGGCCAGGTTGTGACGGAACCAGGCGGTGGCCCGCAGCGGAGCAAGCAGCCCGGTTTGCAGTGGGAGAGAGAGCCTGACTCGGAGGGGTCGGGGCAGGAGGAGGAGGCCGAACGCGAGGCTTAGCAGCAGCCAGCAGGTGCGGTCATGCCAGGTTGGTCGTGGTCGGGCGGCCAAACTACTTGGCTCGGATGACCAGCTTGCCGCTGGTGCTTATGTTCTCGAGAATCCTACCGGCGCCGCGGACGACACTCTCGAGCGGGTTCTCGGCGACATACACGGGTAGGTTAGTCTCCTCTTTGATGAGCATATCCAGGCCGCGCAGCAGGGCGCCGCCACCGCACATGTAGATACCCCGGTCGACGATGTCGGCGGCGAGTTCGGGTGGTGTTTTTTCTAGGGCCAGACGGACAGCGTCGATAATCAGGGAGATCGGTTCCTCCAGCGCCTCGCGCACTTTTGACGAAGTGACACGGATTGTCTTCGGAATGCCGGAGACCAGATCGCGGCCTTTGATCTCGATGGTTTCTTCCTTGGCGGTGGCATAGGCAGAGCCGATGGCAATCTTTACATTCTCGGCAGTCTGTTCGCCAACGACGAGGTTGTAGTTCTTCTTGACGTAGTTGATGATTGCCTCATCCATCTCATCACCAGCGATTCGGATGGAGTTGGCGGTGACTATTCCGGAGAGGGCGACGACGGCAATCTCGGTGGTGCCGCCGCCGATGTCGATTATCATGTTGCCGGTTGGTGCATCTACCGGCAACCCGGCACCGATCGCTGCGGCCACGGGTTCGGAAGCGAGGTAGATCTCGCGGGCACCAGAGGCTTCGACGGAGTCCCGGACGGCGCGTTTCTCGACTTCTGTGATTCCCGATGGGACACAGACGATGACTCGGGGACGGACAAACAGCTTGCGTCTCTGGACAATCCCGATATAAGTTTTCAGCATTGCTTCGACAATACCGAAGTCGGCGATGACACCGTCCTTCATCGGGCGGATGGCGCGGATTCCTTCCGGAGTCCGACCGAGCATGCGCTTGGCCTCGGTCCCTACCGCGACCACGGTGTGGGTGGTTTCGTCGACCGCCACGATTGACGGTTCGCGAAGCTCGATGCCTTTGTCCCTGACGTATATCAGGGTGGATGAGGTGCCGAGGTCGATGGCGATGTCGTTAGTAAACCGATCAACGACCCCGCGGAATATGGAACTTAAGGTCACGCGCAAAGCGTAGTGCAAACCTCTGTCATGTCAAGCATTGGAATCTCGAGTAATCGAGAACAGGCCGCTTGGCCGGGTCTAGAGGACGTGTATCTCGACCCGGGAGTGTTTGGGCTGGAGTCCGGGGATGAACCGGGGGGCGACCTTGATGGCGTCGGCCGGAAGCACCACGCGGCGGACAATCTCGGCTCGCAGAGCGGCACAGCGGTCGTTGGAGAGCCTTTCCTGTTCCGAATAGACGTAGACCACTACTTCCTTGCGGAAATGCTCTTTGATGATATTCGCGGCTTCGTCAAGGCGCGGCGCGGCCTCGGCGCTGACCGCGGCGCGGTCAGCTTCGAAGATCTGATCGGCAGCGATGGACACTATCCATTCGTTGTCCAGCTTCGTGGCCAGAGCGGCGATGCGTTGAGGTGAACCGGGGATCCGGGTCTGGTTGCCCTGAGCGTCGTAGGCGTTGAACGTGAAGCTGTATATGTCGCCCGCTGCAATTAGCTCTCCTGATTCCGTGCGACCGTCCCAAGAGATGACAGCCGGCGGCTGGCCTTTGCGAGTAACCCGTCGCACAGTCTCTCCGAGTGAGTTGGACACTACCAGTTCCCATGTGGCAACGCGCTTCTCGAACGTGGGCAGGAAGACCATGATGTCGCTGTAGATGAAACTGCGCTCGACCGGGACGCGTAGATAGGAAGAGCGGATGAAGTGGTAAGGGACGGTGGCCGAGTCAACCGTGCGGAAGAGAGCGTCGTCGAATACGTAGGTGCCGGGGGCTAGAAGATCATTGATGGGTGTGAACGGATCGAGCTGAGGAGTGAAGAACGGCTTGATGTCCTGGATTTTTACCTCGGCTTGGCCAGTCACAAGTTCCTCGCCCAGCTGGTGTTCCTGCGGACTTGCGGAGGCCGGCGATGGCTGCAGAATCAGCGCGATAGACAACAGGAGTTCAGACATACTACGACAGCTGGAATACGAAGGTTACATCGCCCCACTGGTCTTCTGATTTCACGCCCGATTCCAAGGGAGCGAACTCCCAGCCTTTCAGCGCGTCGACTACCACCTGATCCAGGTCGGGGTAGCCAGAGCTGCAGACTACCTGCGGGCTGCCTTTGACTTTGCCGCCGGGCAGTACCCAGATTCGAACGACGACCGTCCCGGAAATGTGCTGGTCAAGCGCCCATTTCGGATAGCGAGGTTTCACCTTTTTCGTTATCCCGCGCTGTGAGATTGGCCCGGCGATCTTGAAGCTGGTTCCGGAGGCTGACGGAGCCTGCACTGCCGGCGCTGTTTGGGTTGGCATTTCGGGAAGACTGCGGTTGACCGGCGCGGCCAATGGCCGGTGTTCGATGGAGAGTTGAGGTTGCGGCTGGGCAACACCGGGCACACCGCGCAGGCCCATGCCGGTTCCTCTTTGGTGACCGCGGGCAAGAGGAATAGGGGCTTGCGTCAGTATCTCATCAGTGGTTTGGGAGGAACCTTTGCCTCCCAAACGGATGACGTCAAGACCGCCGCCCCGGTCAAGTTCGTAGCGGTTCAGGTCGATTTTTGCCTGTGACGGGTCGCGTTCCATTGTGGCACTCATGTCAAGCGCCGGGACGTCAATTGTCGCAGAAGAGGCATAGGTCGGCGACTCGGGAGGGGGTGCCTCTGATTGTCCGCCAGCTCCCGACATCTGAGTCTGAGAGAGGACCCTTGCCACCTCCGGTCGGTATGTGACGTCCAGGAAGCTCACTTCCTGCATGTCAGCGGCGGACTCCGCAACGGAGCGAGTACGGGACATTAACACGCCAAGCCCGGCGTGAACCGCAGCGGACAGTCCGAGCGCAATCATGAAGGAATTGGAACGCTGCTCGTAGTTCATATCAACCTTCCCGCAATCGCTTGGTTGCACAGGCGATTCGCAATGCACCCGCCCGTCTTGCGCACGCGAGCAAGTCGAGCACGCGAGAATGGAGGCAGCTCTTGTCCGCTCGGACAATCACAAGGACATAAGGGTCACGTGTAACTTCGGCAGCAACCTTACTCTGAAGGTCTTCAATTCCGGAAACCGGTTGGTCGTTGAAAAGCAGGTTTCCTTCCGCTGTGTATGTAATGGTGATATCGTTTTCGACTTTGCGCTCTGCCGTGTGGGCTTGGGGTACGTCGACATGCGTGTTATTGTGCGTCATCACGAGGGGTGACACGACCATCATTATGAGTACGAGAATAAGCCCCACACAGGCCATGGGTAGGATATCCACGTTGGGTGCGGCCTTCACTTGAGCCTCCTTACGCGCAGTAACGCGACGTCGCCGGCGCCGGCTTGCTTGGCCATGTCCATCACCCTAACAACCTGGTCATAGACTACGAGCGTGTCGGCCGATATGACCACGCGGCGCTCGACACTGCGTGCGATGAGTCGCGGCAACAA
>Ga0101944_10004255_pt1 | contig 18071 bp, 13 predicted proteins | sample DewCreD2012metaG_FD_75245 | JGI IMG/M metagenome (GOLD analysis project Ga0101944, IMG submission 75245) | Hot spring sediment bacterial and archeal communities from British Columbia, Canada, to study Microbial Dark Matter (Phase II) - Dewar... ... | reverse complement strand
CAAAAGTCGTCGACATCGCAAAACAATTCGAGTAAACTGTCCATAAGGGGCTCCTTGGAATGCTTGTTTTCGCAAATCCAAGTTTACTCCATCGAGCCCCTTATCCCGAACTCACGTTAAATTAAATTTGTCCTGGTGACAACAGATATTGTAATTTCTGTAGTGGTTAGGAAAATGGTAAACACAAATTTTGTACACGGACACTTGCGCCTGCGCGCAGTGCAGGTGACACACGGAATTAACGGAATCTCACGGAAAGACCCATATAACAACTATTTTTCCGTGTTTCTCCGCGTTTTCCGTGTCCCAATATATTCCATCACATTCTTGACCAATGCGTAATATTGTAATTTCCTAAAAAATTCAGCCCCATACCGCAGGCATGATATGATAATTGGTGGAGGTACTCATGGCAGATGTTCCTTATGTAACAGAACAGAATTTTCAAAGTGAAGTGATAGACTCCCCGCTCCCGGTGTTGGTAGATTTCACTGCCGCCTGGTGCGGCCCGTGCAAGATGATTGCGCCCATTATTGCGCAGTTGCGCGTCGAATGGCAGAGCCGGGTCAAAGTCGTCCAATGCGACGCCGACCAGAACCCGAATGTCCTGATGAAATATGGCGTGATGGGCATCCCGACCATCATGCTGTTCAAGGGCGGCCAGGTGGCCGAGCGCGTTACCGGCTACCAGCCCAAAGACAAACTGGTCGGCAAGATGTCGCCGCACATCTAAAACGCGGCAGGAGTAGGAACATGAACAAGCAGGACATCCTGACCCTGTTCGATTACAACTACTGGGCCAGCGCCCGTCTCTGGAAGGCGCTGTTGCAGATTACGCCAGAGCAGTTCACCGCAAAAAACACCTCATCCTACGGCAGCCTGCGCGGCACGCTGGTCCATACTCTATTCGCCGAGATGATTTGGCGGCGGCGGATTCAGGGCGAGCAACAGCCGGTTGGTTTCCCTGCTGAAGCAGATTTCCCCACGCCGCAGTCGCTGGTCGAATTTTGCCAGGCCGATGAGCAGGTTCAGCGGGCTTTCCTGGCTGGTTTGAGCGAGGAGTTTCTGCAATCCACGTTGGAATACAAGAACACGCAGGGAGAGCCATTCCAAAACGTGGTCTGGAACATCCTGGCGCATGTCGTCAATCATGGCACGCAGCACCGGGCCGAAGCTGCCGCCATGCTGACCGATTTCGGCCACTCGCCCGGCGATGTGGATATGATTCTCTACTTCCGCGAGCAAAATGGCTGAAACAGGCATCACCTGCCAGAACGGAGGACCGTATGTCGAAAGAGACTATCCGTCAATTTGTCAATGCGCTTTCCGTCGCAGCCACCATCGCCATGAACATCCTCGCCAACGCCCTGCCCTTCAACGGGCAGAATACCGGCGAGATTTCGGACAGTTTCCAGGTCTACTTCGTCCCGGCTGGATACGTTTTCTCCATTTGGGGACTCATCTACCTCGGCTGGATTGCCTTTGCCGTTTACCAGTTCCTGCCCGCCCAACGCGAGAATCCGCGCTTGCAAAAACTGGGCTACTGGTTTGCCCTAAGTGGAGTCTTTAACTCGGCCTGGCTGTTGTGCTGGCACTATAACCTGTTTGGCTTGAGCGTGCTGGTGATGCTGGCCTTGCTCAGCACGCTGATTGTAAGTTATCTGCGGCTGGATGTTGGCCGCGCGGATGTCTCTGCCGCCGAACGTTGGTGCGTAGATAAGCCCGTCAGCGTTTACCTGGGCTGGATAACAGTTGCCACCGTCGCCAATGTGACAGGCTGGTTGTACTTCATCAACTGGAACGGCTGGGGCATCCCCGCGCCGACCTGGGCAGTCATCATGTTGCTGATCGCCTCCCTGCTCGGCTTGCTGATGGCGCTCACCCGCCGCGACGCGGGCTACCTGTTCGTGCTGGTCTGGGCCTTCGCTGGGATTGGCGTCAAACAGGCTGCCTTCCCAATCGTCGCCAACAGCGCCTGGGCCGCCTTCGCTGTTGCGCTCGGCTTGGCCGTTTACAGCATCCTGCAACGGCGCAGGAAGTAAAAAATCTCCAAAATCATGCTATGATTTCGATATTCGTTATTCGAACATCGAATATCGAACATCGAATATCGAATATCCAGTATCGCAAATCTAAAATCCGAAATCGAAAATCCCATGACCCAAGCCCTCTACCGTAAATGGCGGCCCCTCGCCTGGGACGAAGTCGTTTCGCAGGAACACGTTATCCAGACCCTCAAAAACGCCGTCGCATCAGACCGCGTAGCGCACGCCTACCTGTTCAGCGGCCCGCGCGGCACCGGCAAGACCACCGCTGCGCGCCTGCTGGCCAAGGCCGTCAACTGCCTGAATGAAGATGTAACCAAACGCCCCTGCAACGAGTGCGCCCACTGCCTGGCCGTCAACGAAAACCGCTTCATGGATTTAATCGAAATTGACGCCGCCTCCAATACATCTGTTGAAGATGTGCGCGACCTGCGCGACAAAATCAACTTCGCGCCCAGCCAGGGGATTTATAAAGTATATGTAATCGATGAGTGTTTTCGTTATAGCGACCTTGTAACGCTTGGTGACGGCTCTAAAATGCCAATTGGCAAAATTGTGAAGGAAAAACTTGATGTTAAAGTTTTATCTTTCAATGAAAATACCCGGCAAATTGAACCGAAACCGATTGTCCGTTGGATGCAGAAGCGTCCCTCCATGCCAATGGTTCAAATCCGCTTCGATAATAACCGTGTTCTGATATGCACCATCAATCACAAGTTTTACACTCCGTCAGGCATCAAGCCTGCGAGCGCGCTCAAAACCAATGATTTTGTATATGCGTCCTATGAGCGGTTAACGCAACAACAGCTGTCCATTGTTGCTGGCGCAGCGCTCGGAGATGGACATATCTCTCTGACTGGCAGCAAAATGCGAGCGCGCTTAAGTATTACACAAGGATTTGACCAAAAAGACTATTTGGAGTACAAAGCCCAATTATTGGGCAATTTACTGCAAAGGCCGCCCGTTTTCCAAAATTATCCATCTACATATTCTAAAAAAGGCACATTCAGACTGACAACGCGAAGTTACTCTCAGATTGCTGAGATACACCGCGAATTATATGACGAAACTGGCCGCAAGCGAATTACCCCAGAGTTTTTGAAGCGAATGACGCCGCTCGGACTGGCCTTATGGTATCTCGATGATGGCTCGTTAATCACCCAAGATAACAAATATGCGCGCCGTACCGATGGAGGAATTTCTCACTATCCTTCGACGCGCTCAACCATAAGCATGTACGGATTCACCATAGACGAAGCACGGCAGTTAATGGATTGGTTGGAGAAAACCTGGGGGTTGCAAGGCGGCGTGACTGCAACAGCCAAAGGACCAGTGATTTGGTTTACCCTGGCTGGCACTGAAAAATTGCATGAAATCATTGCATCCTACGTTCCCCCAAGCATGGATTACAAATTGCTTCCCCAATATAAGGGAAAGTTTGTATTTCCCACAGACGATGGCACGATTTCTGAATTAGGCGTAAGCGTTGTGCGAGAAATTGCCGAAGTTGACCCCACTGATTTTGTCTACAACATCGAAGTTGCCGATAATCATAATTATTTCGTGCGCGACATCTTGGTTTCTAATTGTCACATGCTCTCCGTTGCGGCCTTCAATGCCCTGCTCAAAACCCTCGAGGAACCGCCTCCGCACGCCATCTTCATCCTTGCCACCACCGAAATTCACAAAATTCCGGCCACTATCCTCTCGCGCTGCCAGCGGCATGAGTTCCGGCGCTTCCCGCTCGGCGAAATCACCCGCCGCCTGAACGACATCTGCAAAGCCGAAAATATCGAAGCCGACCCCGAAGCCCTCACCCTCATCGCCCGCCAATCCGCTGGCGGAATGCGAGACGCCATCTCGCTGCTCGACCAACTGGCCTCTACCGGCGGCAGAATCACCCTGCAAACGGCCCAAACCGTGCTTGGCACGGCCACCAGCCAATCGGTTATCGGCCTTGTTCAGGCCGTCATCGAAAAACAACCCGCCCAGGGCCTCGATGAAATCCACCGCGCTCTGGATGGCGGGGCCGACGCCCGCGCTCTGGCCCGCCAGGTAGTCGAATATCTGCGCGGCCTGCTGCTCATCCAGTTGGGCAATGGCGACCAGGTCGAAGCCACCGCCGACACCCGCGCCCAGATGATGAACCACGCCCGCGCCCTGCCCACCTCCGAAGTCCTGCGCATGATGCGCGCCTTCAACGCCGCCGCATCCGACCCGCGCGGCGGCTGGTCGCCCTCGCTCGGCCTGGAACTGGCCTTTGCGGAAATGTTAGAGCAGCCCCATGTCATGCAAATCGAGGCGGGTTCAGCGCCCAAACAGTCAGCCAAGTCCCCTGCCGCTTCACAGCCCGAACCATCTCCCGCGCGGAGCGGGCCAGTCACGAGCGGGCTTCCCGCGAAAGGAGCAGAATCTGCACCCCAGGCAGTCACGTTCGAGTCTGTCACCAAAGCCTGGAAACAAGTTGCCCAGCTTGTCAAAGCAAAAGATGCTAACGTTGCGGCCCTGCTCAACAGCGGCAAGCCGCTCGAAATCCGCGAGGGTGTTTTGTTGGTGGCCTTCGCCAGTGACATCCTCAATGAGAAATTCAATCGCCCCGAAAGTTTGGAACTGACTCGCAATGCGCTGCGCGAAATTTTGGGAGTAAATTTACCCGTGCAGGGAGTCGTCACTGGCGGCAAAAATGCCCTGCCCCCGCACGTCAAGCCCGATGGCATGGTCGCCGCCGCCAGTCAACTGGGCGGTGAAATCGTAGATATTCAATGATGATATAACTGTAACGCAATGACTGACTACCAATTTTCCCTTTCTGCTCTTTTATTGTTTATCTCGGCCCTGTTTTCGCTAGGACTAGCATCGTTCATTTTCACCCGCCGCCGCGCGCCGGGAAAGACTTCTTTGGGCCTGCTGTCCCTGCTCATTACCGAATGGTCACTGACCTATGGGTTGGAAATCGCAGCTCCCACTTTAGCGCAAAAAGTGATGTGGGGGAAGGCGCAGTATATTGGTATCGCCTTTATTCCTTTTTCCTGGCTGTTGTTTTCTGTATTCTATACTCGCCAGCAATCTGCCCGCCGCCTGGATTCTGTTCACTGGCTGGGCATTTTGCCGTTTGTTACGGTACTGCTGGCGTTTACCAATGACGCGCACGGCCTCATTTGGCGCGAAACCTTCCTCAAGCCAGCGCAGGGCATTACCGTCTTGGGAGTCAAATACGGCGCCTGGTTTTGGGTTCACTTTGCCATTTCATACATATTCCTGCTCAGCGGTACATGGATTGTGCTTGCCAATTTGCGGCGCATGAGTGGGCTGTATCGCTCGCAAATTTTGGCACTGGCGTTTGCCGTCTTGCTGCCCTGGTTGGGCAACATCTTGTATTTCATCACACCCATCGTCTTCGACCCCACGCCCTTTGCCTTCACCATCACCCTCATCTTGCTGGTCTGGGCGATGTTTGGTTATCGCCTGATTGATATTGCCCCCATCGCCCGCGACCTGGTGGTGGAAAACATGCAGGAAGGACTGCTGGTGCTGGATATGCAGGGGCGCATTGTGGATATCAACGCCGCTGCCGCGCGATTTGTTGGGTTATCCCCCGCGCAGGTGATAGGCAAACCTGTCGCCGAAATTCTCAAACCCTGGGCAGCGCTTCTGGAACGCTTCCGCGATGTATTGGAAGGCAGCGAAATCATCGAAGTTGGCTCCGGCGAAGCTATCCGTAAAGTGGGCGTGCGCATCAGCCCCCTGCGTGACGAGCGCCGCAACTTGTTGGGGCGCGTCGTCAGCTTTTGGGAGATGGAGCCTGCTGCCCGCCCGCTGGGTCGCTTCCAAGAGCCACTCACCCAGCCTTTGCCAACAATTTCTTTTGCCAAATCGCCCCCGCCTGCTCCTCAAGAAAACGCGCCTGTTTGGCAGGCAATTCGCAACTTCTTTCTGCCCCCGCCGCTTGAGCAATTGACAGAATCGCGCCGAATTAACCTGGCCTGGTCGCAAATTGTGGAGCGGGCAATTACCAGCATTGCCCGCTTCACAATGATTTTTGGTTCCATTTCGGCTTGGAGCATTCTTTCCTCTCTGGATATATCGAACCAATTGGGATACGCAGCAGCAATCATATTTTTCCTTTTAGGCGTTTATTTTCTTGCTTTGGTACGAACAGCGCCTTTCAACCTTCGCGTCGGACTATTTCTATCGCTTGGGTACGCTATGGCATTGGCTGAGATGTTCACTCGCGGGCTTTCGGGTAACCTTATCATGTATTTTATAACGCTGGTGACCATGGCGCATCTGTTGATTAGCTTGCGCGGTGCGTTTGTCTTGTTGATTCTATCAATCATCTCCATGTTTGCCTTCGAATGGGCGGTCTCGGCATATTACTTCGTTCCGCTCGAAAGTGGAAACGCTGGAGAAGCAATCTTTCAATCTGGTTCATCTTTGGTTGCCAATTATCTTCTTGGTTATCTGTTTAGCGCGCTTACCCTGGTCACCATTGTTAATCAATTTGTCCTGACGCTGAATAATGCCTGGCAGCAAGAAATGCAAACCCGCACCCTGCTGCAGCAGGAGCGCGACCTTCTGGAACAGCGCGTGCGCGAGCGCACCGCTGATTTGCGCGAAGCCCGCGATCTGGCCCTGCAGAGCCGCGACGAACTGCGTACCTATTACCAGGCCATCGAACAAAGCGGCAGCAGTATTGTCATTACCAATGCTCAGGGTAAAATCCAATACGTCAACCCAAAATTTGAGCAAATTACTGGCTATTCGCTGGACGAAGCGCTGGGGCAGAACCCGCGCATTCTCAAATCTGGCAAACAATCGCCAGAGTTTTACCGCAACCTGTGGAAAACCATTGGCGACGGCCAGGTTTGGCAAGGCGAATTTCAAAACCGCCGCAAGAATGGCTCGCTCTATTGGGAATTTGCTACCATCGCCCCTGTCAAAGACGAGAATGGCAAAATTACGCATTACGTCGCCATCAAAGAAGACATCACTGCCCAAAAAGAACTGCGTGAAACCCTGGCGCAGCAGAACGAATACCTGGCCGCTCTCCAAACCATCACGCTCGAACTGCTGACCCATCGCGACCTGCAAAAACTGCTCGATAATATCCTCCAGCGCGCCCGCGATACCCTCAACGCCTCGTTGGGTGCGATTGCTTTGTGGGAGAACGGCCAGCTTGTCTTTCGCGCTGTGACGCGCGACCGGCAAGAATTGTATGGTAAAACTGCCACCCGTGAAACCTACCCACTGGCCTGGGAGGCCGTGCAAAAACGCCGTCCAGTTGTAACCGATAACTATTCCGAAAAATATGGCGAATACCAGATTCAAACGGGGAAAACGCTGCACGCGGTTGCCGATTTCCCCATTATTTCGGGCAGTCAGGTATTGGGCGTCATTGCGCTTGGGCGTTCCGAAACGGCCCAACCGTTTACCGCATCGCAAATCGAATTTGGTCAATCCCTGGCCCAAATTGCCGCCCTGGTGCTGGATAACGCCAATCTGTACGACTCGGCTCTGCGCGAGCTGGAAGAACGCAAGCGCATTCAAGCCGAATTGCAGGTGAGTGAACAGGAACAGCGTGCTCTGGCGACTTTGCTGCAAACCGGTATAAGCGATGAACCTCTCGAAACCATTCTTTTCAATGCCCTTGATGATTTGCTCGCCATTCGATGGCTGGGCATTGAATCCAAAGGCGGCATTTTCCTGGCGGATGCATCTGCCAGCGTACTTGCGCTGGCGGCGCAGCGCAACCTTTCGCCCCAAATTTGCGCTTTATGCGCCAGCGTGCCATTCGGCAAATGCCACTGCGGGCGGGCAGCTCTAACCGGTCAAATTCAATTCAGCACGCATGTAGATGATTTGCATGAAATCACTTACCAGGATATGCCTGACCATGGGCATTACAACGTCCCCATTTTGGCAGGGGGGCAAACCCTGGGGGTGTTGGTTTTGTATCTGCCGCCTGGCTATGTTTATCAGCAACGTGATGTGGCCTTTTTGCAAGCCTTTGCCAGCACGCTCAGCAACATCATCCGTCGCAAACGCACCGAAGACCTGTTGCGCGAGAGCGAAATCCGCTTCCGCCAGATTGTGGAAAACGCTAGCGATATTATCTATCGCATGGATGAGCAAGGCCGCATGACCTATGTCAATCCGGTAGGCTTACGCCTCATGGGGTATCAGAACGAGGGTGAAGTGTTGGGGAAACACTTCGCCGAATTTGCCGTTCCCGCATGGCGCAGCCGCGTGAAATCTTTTTACAAACACCAGCTGTTGCAAAACCAGGAAAATACCTATTATGAATTTGTGGCGCAAACCAAAGAGGGAAACGAAATTTGGCTGGGGCAAAACGTGCGGATTATCCGCTCTGAAAATCGTCTGATAGGTTTTCAGGCAGTTGCCCGTGACATTACCGAGCTCAAAAAGACCCAATTTGCCCTGGCCGAGGCTCGCGACCAGGCCCTGGAAGCCAGCCGCTTCAAGAGTCAACTCGTTTCACGCGTCAGCCACGAGTTACGCACCCCCCTGGGCGGCGTGCTAGGGTATGCCGAATTACTTCATCAGGGCGCGTTTGGTGCATTGAATGCCGAACAGCAAGATGCCGCCAGTAATATCGTTGCCAGTGCCAACTATCTCAACTTGATGATTAACGAACTGCTCGACCAGGCTCAAATTGAAGCCCGCGCCGTTAAAATTCACCTGGCCCCCTTCCAACCAGCCGTTATGCTGCAAAGCGTTCACGCCAACATGACCGTACTGGCCCTTAACAAGGGCTTGCAATTCGTATCCGAAATAGACCCCGCCTTGCCCATTGAAATCATTGGAGATGAGCGCCGTTTACAGCAAGTGTTGATTAACCTGGCTGGCAATGCCATCAAATTTACCCAGCAAGGCCAGGTGAGTGTTTCCTTGCTTCGCTTGAATGATTCTGAATGGGCTATGCGTGTCTCAGATACCGGCGCTGGCATTCCCAAAGAGGCGCAAGCGTATATCTTCGATGCTTTCCGGCAGGTAGATAATGCTATTACCCGCGATAATCGCGGCACCGGGCTGGGTTTATCAATCACCAAACAACTGGTAGAATTGATGGGCGGGCATATCGAACTCGAAAGCGAGGTCGGGTGTGGCAGTACCTTTACCATCATTTTGCCCTTGCAAATTCCGTAGCACGGAATTTATTCCGCAGCCTGAAAGAACAAAATTTGCTCGCAGGTACGTGTGCGGATAATTAACCATTCATAGCGCAGCGCTTCGTGGGCCGCAGCCAAAGGTTGCTCTGATTTGCCCTTAGCGCGCAAATCCTGCGCTACCATGCGATAATACAGAGTTGACTATGCAACCTTACATCCTCGTTCTCGAAGATGATCCCATGCTGGGCAAACTGGTCGTCGAAGCCGCAAAACAAGTCGGGTTTCCTGCCTTGCTCGACAGCGACGGAAACAAATACCGCCAATTTTTCCGCGAACATGGCGTGCCGCAAGCAATTTTGCTCGATTTGCATTTGCCCTTTGCTTCGGGCAGCGAACTGCTCAAAGAATTTCGGGCCGATGAGCAACTCACCGGCGTCCCCATCCTGGTCATGACCGCCGACATTCTGCGCGCGCGTGTTTTGCAGGAACAGGGCGAGCGCGTTCTGCTCAAACCGGTCAGTATCTTGCGCTTACAGGAAATTTTCTCTCAACTTCAAGGATAGTTCTGTGACCGATAAACCCCTGGCCTTGATTGTTGAAGACGACCAACAACTCAATCATCTCTTTGGGTTGACGCTTAAATCTGATTTTGACCTGGTTCAGTTCTACGACGGCAGCCAGGCATTGGCCTATCTCAAACAGCGCATTCCATCTCTCATTGTGCTGGATATGAACCTACCCGGCGTCTCCGGCGCGAACATTCTCGAATACGTCCGCGCCGATGAACGCTTGGGGCAAACGCGCGTCATTCTCGCAACCGCCGATGCCCTGCAAGCCGATGTCCTCAGCGACCAGGCTGATATTGTGCTGCTCAAGCCGATTAGCCCGACTCAACTCAAAGACCTGGCAAAACGCATTTTGCCAACCCTTTGAAATTCACAGGAGACTTAACGCATGGCCAAAGGATTCAACAAAATGCCCGTAATGGGCGGTCAGGCTGGGATGATGGCCCAGTTGCAAAAACTCCAGCGTCAGATGGAAGAAGCCCAGGAAAAACTGAAAGTCGAAACCGTCAGCGCCACCTCGGGCGGCGGCGCGATTAAAGTCACCATGACCGGCGACCAGCATTGCACCGGCGTCGAAATCGACCCCGAATTCCTGAAAGACGCCGACGCTGAGATGCTCAACGACATGGTCCTGGCCGCCGTTAACCTGGCGCTCGACAAATCGCGCGAACTGCAAGAGAAGGTGATGGGCCCGCTGGCCGGTGGGTTACCCTTCTAGTGTTTCCATGTCAGGTTTGATGTATTCGTAAAAAACTTTGGCTCTTTGGAGTTGACCGTGAAAACCTGTACACGGAAAACACGGATTTGACGGAAACGCACGGAAAAAGCATGTTAAACTGTGTGCGCTTTTGGTGGCTTTGTGTGCAAAATCTTCACAGAAGCAGTGCTAAATCCTTATCCCGAATTCACGTTAAAGAACTAAAACTTTCTCGTTTATGCCTCCCCTCCTATCTGACACCTGACACCTGATACCTGACACCCTCTATGCTCCTCCCTGAACCTCTCCAAAATCTCATCACCGCCTTTGAGCGGCTGCCGGGCGTGGGGCCGAAATCGGCATCGCGGCTGGCCTTTTTTCTTTTGCGCGCTCCCGAAGACATCTCGCGGCAACTGGCCGATGCGCTAATCGCCCTCAAGCAGAATACCGCTTTTTGCCCGGAATGCTTCAATATCATGCTGGCTGGGCGCGAACGCTGCGAAATCTGCGAGAGCCGCGCCCGCGATGAGACTGTGATTTGTGTGGTCGAAGAACCGCTCGATGTGCTGGCCCTGGAGCGCGTTGGCGCCTACCAAGGCAAATACCACGTTTTGCATGGGGTTCTCTCTCCCATCGAAGGCATTGGCCCCGATGACCTGAAAATAAAACCCCTCTTGGCTCGGGTTGCCCAGGGGCAGGTTAAGGAAATCATCCTGGCCACCAACCCCAGCATGGAAGGGGATGCGACGGCCTTGTATCTCCGTCAGCAGTTGCAGCCTTTCGCCGTGCAAGTCACTCGCCTGGCGCGCGGCCTGCCTGTCGGCGGCGACCTGGAATACGCCGACCAGAATACCCTGCTGCGGGCCTTATCAGGCAGGCAGGAAATGGGTTAAAACGAACTCCCCGGCCAACCTGACCGGGGAGTGTTTTGTTTATTTTGATGGGGGAAAATAATCAAGAGTTAAATTTGACCAGACGAATTGCCCCAGATTACTCCAGTATTTTATATTTTGGTCTGTTAAGGCTGTGACCATTCCGGTTGGACCGATGTCTTGGATAGGCGGGGCAATGGAGGCAGGCGCATGATTCGATAGGATAGGTAAGTCTGGGTTGGGGGTCGGGATTGCGCTACCTACATCCAGGGGGGGGACAAAAGGAATCTGCCAGATAATCTCGTCATATTTTTTCCCATCGATGATTGCACCTTCGACAGAAAGCATGATGAATTTGTCGTGAAGAACATCGAGTGTTTGTTGGCAGCTGTCTGTTTTATCCGATACCCCAAATGGAAAATAGAGAAAGCCCGTATGCTGCGAGGATGACATTTTCAAAGAGTGCTTAAAAAAGCCATCGGTGTGGCTGACAGGAACCCGGAAACTGGTGTTCTTTTTCAGGAAGAAACTGGTGGCAGGTAGTTCAATCTGAATTTCGCTTCCTTCAGGAACTTCCGCTTGGATGGTTATCAGAAATAGAAATTCCTGACGTTCGTCCATGCCCCTCAGTTTTTGATTGGTATAAGCACTTAAGTTGAGTCCCGAAATGTACTTGTCTTCGAACATTTCTTTGTAAATAACGTGGTTGAGGATGACCGCGCGAATCAATTCTGGGCTGATGAAAGTAGCGACCAGACGCACTCGTTTCTCCCCCTCGCCCACATTTTGTATGCTTGACCAGCGCATGGTTTCATAGGCCAGGAATTGCAATGCCCGGCTTTTTTGGCTGTCAAGCCCGGCAATCTCATTGTTTCTTTTCGCGGCGAGTGACTTAACGTAAACATCCCCGGTGATATTGTCCGCCTCCTGGTTCTGGCTTCCCAAGACACCGTCGGTGGACGAGAAGAATTTGAACGCGGCGGCAGTAGGGATACATGTAGGAAAAGGCGTTGGGGTAATGGTTGGTTGAGGCGTTAGCCTTGGACCCAAGCCACATCCGGCAAGAGTTGAAAGAATGAACAAGAACCCCAAAAATATGAAAGGCAACAAGCGCAGCTGTTTCATGGTTTTTCCCTCGCTTCTTTTTTGCAAAAATGAAAGGTTCTTGTCAGTATAGCGTAATTGCTCGTCCCCAAAATAGTGACGAAACTCACCATTTCTCGAATCTAGCGCATCTGGTCGAACATGCCCTGTTGGCCCCAGTCTCTGAGGGCCCAGGTTCCGGTTTCGGGGGTGGCGCGGTTTTCGAGGTCGGTAAATTCCGGGCTGCTTAGCGCGGCGTGGAGTACGGTATCGTAAGCAGCCAGGGTCTCGTTTTCGGCGGGGGTCATGCCTTTCGATAGGAATGCTGAAAGAGCCAGGGCGTGCAGGTGGATATAGGGCAGCGGCTCGCCGCGCGCTTCTAGGATTTCGCGCAGGGTTTTGCGGGCGTAGTTCACATCCAATGGGAGGCGGGCCGGGCGCGGCTTTTCGGATTTTTTCCAGTGGATTTGAAGGGGTTCCTGCTCGCCGCGTAGGGCCAGGCCACTAAGGTCGAATCCCGCCAAACGGGCGGCCAGCAGCGTTGAAGAGACGAATCCTGACTCTGGCTCGGTCAGCAACCCGAAGAATGGGGTTTTCGTTGGGATATGTTCGACCAAGCTGGTGAATAGCGCTTTAAGGGCCTCGGCGTGCCAATTCCAGTCGTAGCGGCGGCGGCGCAGGACGCCCTTGAACGGGCCGATGGCTTCGCGCCCCCACAGCCAGCCCGCCCACAGCGCAGAAAGCGTCCAGAACGCTTGGTTGGGGCGCGGCAGCACCCCGGCAACCGCTCGGAGCGGAATTTCGCCCAACTCGGCGGCCAGGGCGCGCAACGGGCCTTCGTAGATGCACAGTCCGCCGCTTTCGGATGGTTCTGTGGGCCAGAGCACATGCGAGATGGGCGGGTTGTCATCGCTCCCGATGGTTTTGACCGCCGCTTCGAGCGCCATCCAAATGTTGTTCTCGCGGAAGACATTTGGCAAGGTCAACTGGCGGGGCCGGGGGCGTTCCATCGGGTGCGGCCAGAGTGAATTGGTCGAGTCGAAGGCCCATAGCAACAGGGCCAGAATGCAGCGGCGGCGCTCGCCGCTGGTCTGGAGGGCGTCGAGACGGTTGACGAGCGTGCCGAGGGCGTAGACGGCGCGCGGTTGGTAGATGTCGAGGGCTTCCTGGGCGGTGGGACGGTCGGGGTCGTCGATGGGCGCAATCCGCCCGAGGGCGCGCGAGCGGTGCAGGTTGTCGGCCCGCGAAAAGGTTGAGGCGCGTTCCAGGTCGTCGGCCGTGGCGGGATGTTCGCCGCCGGAACCGCAGGCGCAGTTGTAGATTCTGCCGGTCAGCGCGCCGCTGCGGCTGTCCCACAGGAAGGCTTCGGCGGGCAGTTCACGGCCACAGTGGGCGCATTGGGTCAGATAAAGGGATTGGATGTGGGTTTCGAGCCGCTCATCTTCTTTGCGGGCGGCGGCCACTTCGGCCAGGGCGGCCTGCAAATCGGCCAGGGCGGGTGGGTGGGCGGCCAGGTCGAGCAGGAAGCGGTTGACGGGATTCCCGGCTGTGACCAGTACCCTCGCCCCGGCCCGCGCCAGTTCGACGGCGAATCGGGGCGAGGAGCCGAAGGGGTCCAGTACCCAAAGCCCCGGTGGAGTCTGCTCCGCGAGAAAGGCCCCGGCCACGCCCTCCGGCGCGGGCGGCAGGTAACGCGTCAGGGGGCCGGTTGCGTCTGGTTTTATTCCAGAAAAATAAGGCATGGATGGGGCGAAATCCATGCCTTTAGTATAGCGAAAGCGGGGGACAAGTACAACTGGTCAGGCGTCGGCGAGCAGGATGGTCATTTCGTAGGGGTTGAGCAGGAACTGGTTGCCGTAGACGCGCAATTCCTCGCGATTGGTGGAGAGTAGAAGTTTGGCGTTTTGCGGGTCAGTGTCGCGCGCCAGGTTGGCGGTGTTTATCTTGCCGTTGAAGTTGATATAGACCAGGACGCGCTGGCTGCCCAGGGTGCGTTCGTAGGCCAGCACGCCGGTATCTGTCCGGAAGAAGAGCCGGAAGTCGCCGCGCCGGAGAGCGGGGTATTCCTTGCGCAGGGCCAGCAGTTTTTTGACGAGGTTGAAGAGCGAGTTGGGGTCGCTTTGCTGGGCAGCGACATTGCGTTTGATGTGATTGGGATGCACGGGCAGCCAGGGCTTGGTGGTGGAGAACCCGGCGTAAGGCGAGTCGTCCCATTGCATGGGTGAGCGGCAACCGTCGCGGCCTTTGTAGAAGGGCCAGTAATATTTTCCGGGCGGGTCCTGGATTTCGTCTCGTTTGAGCGAGATGTCGCGCATCCCGATTTCTTCGCCATAGTACAGGAAGGGTGTGCCGCGCAGGGTGAGCAGCATACCAAGCGCGGCTTTGGCGCGGGCGTCGTCCTCGCCTTTCGCTTGCTCCCACAAAGGGGGGGCATAACGGGTGGCCGAACGGGGCTGGTCGTGATTGCTGAGGACGTAGTTGGGCCAGGCTTCCTCGCCGATGGCCTGGGCCCATTTTTGGATGCCCTCGGCGAAATCGGCGGCGGAGAATTTGCGAAAGAGGAAGTCGAAGTTGAAGGCGGCGTGTAGTTTATTGGGGCCGCAGTAAGAAGCGGCTTTTTCGGGCGAGGCCATAAAGGTCTCGCCGACGGCGTAGCGTTCAGGGTACGAATCGAGCAGGGCGCGGATTTCGTTTAGCAAGGGGTACATTTCGGGCTGGTCGATGTCGTAGATGTGGTGGATACGGTCGAAGCCGCGCAGGCCGAATTTGCGCGGGTTGTCGCGGAAGTGTTCGTCTTTGAAGTAGGCATTGAACACATCCAGGCGGAAGCCGTCCACGCCGCGGTCGGCCCAAAAGCGAAAGACATCGAGCATTTCACGACGCACAGCGGGGTTGCGCCAGTTGACATCGGGTTGCTGCTTCAGGAACATGTGGAAATAGTATTCGCCAGTTTTTTCGTCCCATTCCCAGCCGCCCCCGCCGAAGATGGATTGCCAGTTGTTGGGCTTGTTGCGCCAGAGATACCAATCTCGCTTGGGATTCTCGCGGCTGGAGCGGGATTCGATAAACCAGGGATGCTGGTCGGAGGTGTGATTCAGCACCAGGTCGACCACCATCCGGATTCCGCGCCGGTGGGCTTCGGCGACGAGCGTGTCGAAATCGGCCAGCGTGCCAAAGAGCGGGTCAACGTTTTTGTAGTCGCTGACGTCATAGCCGAAATCGGCCTGCGGCGATGGGTAGAATGGCGAAAGCCAGATGGCGTCGATGCCCAGTTCGGCGAGGTAATCGAGCCGGGAGGTAATCCCCGGCAGGTCGCCGATGCCGTCGCCGTTGGAATCGGCAAACGAGCGTGGGTAAATCTGGTAGATGACGCCGTCGCGCCACCAGAGGAAGTCGTTGGTCATGGTTGTTGCTCCTGGTTTGGGATAGTGGTGCGCGAAATGAATTCCGCGTTACGGCCTTACAGAATTTTAATACAAAGCGGACAAATTTTAAGATTCGTGCTATCATAACTTGGTATGGCTCCCTCTATGAATGAAAAAATCCTGATTGTTGAAAATAACCCAGATGTCAGCGACTTGATAGGGCGGCAGGCACTCCAACCGCTTGGCTATCGGGTGGAAATTGCCGCCGATGGGCCGAGCGCCATCAAGCAGGCTATCCAGTTTCAGCCGGATGTCATCCTGGCGAATTTGAATCTGCCCGGGCTGGGCGCCAAAGATTTGCTTGTGGCGCTCTCTTCGCAGGGTATTCAGATGCCTGTGATTGTGCTGGCCGAAAGAGGCCAGGAGCAGCACGTCATCCAGACTTTTCGGCTGGGTGCGTTCGACTACTTGATGCTGCCAGCCCGCGAGGCGGAAGTGGTTTCGGCGGTGGAGCGTTCTCTGGCGCAGACGCGCGATGCGCGTGAGCGTGCCAAACTGGATGCCCAGTTGAAGCAGGCCAACAATGAACTCCAGCGCCGCGTGCGCGATTTGACAACCATTTTCTCGGTAGGGCGCGCAGTGATGTCCGTGACCGACCAGCGCGTCTTGTTCGAGAAAATTGTCGAAGCGGTGGTGCAGGTGTCAGAAGCCGACATGGGTTGGCTGACGCTCAAAGATGAGAAAGCCAAGACTTTTCTCTTGGTGGCTCATCGCGGTCTGCCAGATGCCTGGGCGAAGAAGATTGGCCAGCCGTTGGATGATGGAATCAGCGCCTTGGTTGCCATGTCTGCGGAAACGTTGGAGATTCATGGCTCTCCGCTGGCGAAATTCAAGGTTTCCGCTTTGGGCAAAGCGGCGATGGTTGTGCCAATCAAGGTTCAAAACGAAGCCATCGGCCTGATGACGGTGGTGCGCAAGGCGGAGTGGGCTTTTTCGCAGGGCGAGCAGACGATACTGGAAGCAATTGCCGATTATGCTTCGATTTCCCTTATCAATGCGCGTCTGTTTCGGGCGTTGTCGCAGACTGCCGAAGCGGCCAGGGCTGGTGAACAGCGAAAAGCCGCTGAACTGGCTCAGGTTCAGAAGGAAATCCAATCTACGATACAAGTGATAGGATATCCAATAGAATTGCTCGTGTCTGGTAAAATGGGTTCGTTAAACGAACAACAGAGGCAAGCGATGGAGACCGTCCATTCGGGGGTTAAGCACCTTGCGTTACTCCTGAATCAGCAAAAGACACAGCCAAAGTAACACTTTCAAAGGAATACCTTAAGGTAAAATTATTCGTATGCCGCCGTTGGATTTAATCCTGCTCGCGATGGAAGAAACACCTACGTTGGGGTTGCTGGAACGCGCCCTGCGCGCGGGCGGCTATGCCGTGGCGGTCGCAAAAGAACCGACATCGCTGGAAAAAGTCCTGTTCGAGACCATTCCTACTCTGGTTGTCATCACAGAAACGTTAGGCGGGAAAAAGGGCATAGACCTGGCCGGTACGATGTTGGAACGATTCCCCACCATGCCGGTCATTTTTTTTGCAAACAGCGACAATCCCGCTTTGGTTAAGCAGGCCCTGAAGATGGGCTTGAGCGATTACCTGTGTCCACCCCTTAAAATTGACGATATTGTCAGTTCGATTAAACGCAGTCAGAAACGCGCCGCGCGAATGGGTGATTGGGTGCGCAAGGAAGTACGCCGCACAACCGCCTCGCTCGAGCAGCTGGTGGATGAGATGGATACCCTGGTTAAATTGGGTCGTTCAATTACATCGACTCTCGACCTTGACAGTGTCCTAACCAGCGTTGTAACTGCCGCTGTGGAGTTAACCGGCGCAGAAGAAGGCCATTTGCTCCTGCTGGATGAAGAAACAAACGAATTGTATATGCGCGCCGGGCGGAATTTTGAGGAGAGTTTTGCGCGCACCTTCCGGCTGCCGGTCAAAGACCTGGTTGCCGGGCAGGTGATTCACACCGGACAGCCGATTTCTTTCAGCGCAGATTCCCCCAACAAAATCAAGACGGCCTATCTAGTTTATTCGCTTGTTTATGTTCCACTGCGTTCCAATGACCGGGTGATTGGCGTGTTAGGGGTGCATAATCGTCAGTCCAGGCGTCTGTTTACTCAACATCATGAATTGTTGATGACTGTTTTGGCAGAATATGCCGTCATTGCTATCCAAAACGCGCAGCTATATCACCAATCAGAAACCGAACGCGAAAAACTAAACACCACCATCACCAACATCCAAGATGGGGT